>Ga0210085_1000217_pt1 | contig 25934 bp, 22 predicted proteins | sample China_Galinas_PW_5_FD_184866 | JGI IMG/M metagenome (GOLD analysis project Ga0210085, IMG submission 184866) | Wetland microbial communities from San Francisco Bay, California, USA, that impact long-term carbon sequestration - China_Galinas_PWC_D1... | ecosystem: Environmental > Aquatic > Marine...
TCGCCTACCTCTTCGCCGCCGCCGACGGCTTCGCCCTGCAGGCGCTCTCCGAGCCGGGCCGCGACATCAGCGCGGCGCTCGCCGCCGGCGCCGCCTCAGCCCGGTTCCTGCTCGCCGGCGAGTAGCGCCCCCCCGGGGCGCATTGGTGACCGTACGGGTCGTTAACGCGCCCCGCGAGTGACCCTGCTCACAGACGGGAAGTCGCGGCTGCGAAAGGCTGGCTGACCAGCCAATGCACGACGCGATGATCAAGCTGGCCGGTTTCCTGGCGCGCAGGCGCCGGCTCGTCGTCGCCGTCTGGGCGCTGATCGTGCTCGCCGCGTTGCCGCTCGCCGCGCGTCAGACCGAACACCTGACCGGCGGCGGCTTCGACGTCCCAGGCAGCCAGTCCAAGGCAGTCGGCGAGGCGATGCAGGGCGTCTTCGCCCGCGAGGCCAACGGGATCGCGGTGTTGCTGCGGGCACAGCCCGGCGCCACCGCCGGCGAGCGCGCTGCCGCCGTCCGCCGCGTGCGCGACGAGGTCGCGGCAACCGATGGCGTGGCGATCTCGCCGGCCGTTGCCCGCCGCGGCGAAGCGCAGCTCCGGGCCGGAGACAGGGCGCTGCTGCCGCTGAGCAGTCGCGTCTCGCCGGATGAGCTGGTCAACCCGGCCGTCGACCTGCGCGAAGCGCTCGATCCGGGCGCCGTCGACGCCGGCGTCACCCCCTACCTCGCCGGCCAGTCCACCGTCTGGGCGGGGATGCAGGAGCTCTCCAAGGAAGATCTCGCCAAGGCCGAGGCGGGCGGCTTCCCGATCGTCGCCCTGATCCTGCTCGTCGTTTTCGGCTCGCTCGCCGCCGCGGCGCTGCCGCTGACGCTCGGTTTCGTCAGCGTGATCGTCACCGGGGCGCTGATCTATTTCATCTCGCTGCAGATGTCGACCTCGGTCTTCGTCACCAACATGGCCTCGATGATCGGCATCGGCGTCGCCGTCGACTACTCGCTCTTCATCCTCGCCCGCTACCGCGAGGAGCGCCGCGAGGGCCGCGGCTGCGAGGAGGCCCGCTCGGAGGCGTTGGCGACCTCAGGCCTTGCCGTTGCGTTCTCGGGGATCGCCGTCATCGTTTCGCTGGCCGGCCTCTGGATGGTTGACAACCAGGCGCTGCGCTCGATGGCGCTCGGCGCGATGACTGTGGTCGCGATCTCGATTCTGACCGCGACGACGCTGCTGCCGGCGCTGATCGCGATGCTCGGCGACCGCGTGCTGCCCGGCGGGCTGGTCTCCAAGGTGCTTGGCTGGGCTCGCCGACCGTTTCGAGGTGCGCCCGCCGCCCCCGGACGCGGGAGCAGAGGAGGCGGCGGTGGCTTCTGGGACAAATGGGCTCGCCGCGTGATGGCTCGTCCCTGGCTCGCCGTGGTCGGCGCCGCGGGCATCCTGCTCGTCCTCGCAACGCCGCTGCTCTCGCTGGAGACCGGGACCAACGCGATCGAGCAGTTCCCCAGGGACAGCGACGTGCGGGTCGGCAACGAGCTCGCCGCGGCGCAGAGCGGCGGCGGCGCTGACCCGGTGCAGATCGTCGCCTCCTTCCGCGGCGCAGCCGACCGGCCCGCCGTGGCCGAGTTTGCCACCGAGCTGCGCGGCCAGCAGGGCGTCAGCGGCGTCGCCGCCCCGGTTTATGCCGGCGACAGCGCCCTGATCCAGGCGACGACGCACGCCGCCAGCGATTCCGCGCCCGCCCGGGCGCTGGTCGAGCGCCTGCGCGATGGCTTCGTTCCGGCCAGCTCGCTCGCCGCCGTTGCGACCGTGGACGTCGGCGGCGAAACAGCCCGCACCGAGGACGCCCGCGGGCAGATCTACGGCTCGCTGTGGAAGATCATCGGATTCGTCCTCGCGCTCAGCTTCCTCGTCCTGATGGTGATGCTGCGCTCGCTGCTGCTGCCGCTCAAGGCAGTGCTGATGAACCTGCTCTCGATCGGCGCCGCCTTCGGCGTGCTGGTCGCGATCTTCCAGTGGGGCTGGCTCGACAGCCTGCTCGGCTTCGAAAGCCTCGGCGCGCTCGACACGATCAACGTGCCGCTGATCTTCGCGATCGTCTTCGGCCTCTCGATGGACTACGAGGTCTTCCTGATGTCGCGGATCCGCGAGCGCTACCTCGAGCACGGCGACAACGAGCGCGCCGTCGCTGAGGGTCTCGCCTCCAGCGCTCGCACGATCTCCTCGGCGGCGCTGATCATGAGCTGCGTATTCGCCGTCTTCGTGCTCACCGGTGTGCCCTCGGTCAAGGAGCTCGGCCTCGGCGCCGCGATCGCAATCGCCCTCGACGCTACCCTCGTGCGGCTGATCCTCGTCCCCGCGGCGATGAAGCTGATGGGCGAGTGGAACTGGTGGATGCCCTCCTGGCTCGACCGCCTGCTGCCGCGGCTCAGTTTCGAGGGCGGCGCCGAGCCGGTGCCCGATCCGGCTGAGGCATAGGGCCGTCGCATAAGCTTCGCCGCATGAGTGAGGAGATCGCCTTTGCCGGAGCGGCGAGGCAGGCCGAGATGGTGCGGGCGGGGGAGGCCTCGCCGCGGGAGCTGGTTCAGCTCAGCCTCAATCGGATCGCCCGCCTCGACCCGCAGCTCAACTCGTTCAGGAAGGTCTTCGCCGAGAAGGCGCTGCTCGAAGCCGAGCAGGCCGAGGCACGGCTGCGGGCGGGGGAGGAGCGGCCACTGCTCGGCGTGCCGATCGCGATCAAGGACGAAGTCGACGTCGTCGGCGAGGTCAACATGCACGGCACCGACGCCTTCACCGAGCCGGCCACCGCCGATTGCGAGATGGTGCGCCGGCTGCGCGAGGCGGGCGCGATCGTCGTCGGCCTGACCCTGCTGCCGGAGATGGCGATCTGCGGCTTCACAGAGTCGGCCACCTACGGCGTCACCCGCAATCCCTGGGACCCGCAGCGCACCCCCGGCGGCTCGAGCGGCGGCTCCGGGGCCGCGGTCGCCGCCGGCCTGGTGCCGATTGCCTCGGCGGGCGACGGGGCGGGCTCGATTCGCATCCCCGCCTCCAGCTGTGGGCTCTTCGGGCTGAAGCCCTCGCGCGGACGCGTCTCGCTGGCGCCCGAGCCCGAAGGTTGGCGTGGCCTTGCCGTCAACAACTGCCTCAGCCGCAGCGTGCTCGACACGGCGCTCTGGCTCGACGTCATCGCCGGCGGCTCACGTGAGTCCGAGGCCCCGCCGCCCCCCGAGCGCCCCTTCGTCGAGTCGGCGCGGACGCCGCCGGGAAGGCTGCGGATCGCCCACTCGACCCTGGCGCCGCGGGCGGCGCTGCCGCCGTCCGTGGACGAGGTTGCGAAGGGCGCGGTCGCTGCGACCGCGGAGCTGCTCGGCTCGCTCGGCCACGAGGTCGTGCAGCGTGACCCGGACTGGGGCGCGATCGGCAACAACATCACCGCCCGCTTCCTCGGCGGAGTCGCCGAGACGGTCAGGGAAGTGCCTCATCCCGAGCGGCTCGAACGCCGCACGCGCGGCTTCGGCCGGTTGGGCAGCATCCTGCCCGCGTCGCTCTACGAGCGCGCCCGCACCAGCGGCCGTGACGCCGACAGCGCCCGCGTCAGCGCGATCTTCGACTCCCACGACGTCGTGATGACGCCGGTGATGGGCGGCACGGCGCTGCCGGTGCGTCGCTGGGAGGGCCGGGGCGCGTTGCGCACCGTGCTCGAGATGAGCCGCTTTTATCCCTTCTGCGTCCCCTGGAACCACCTCGGCAACCCGGCGATGGCCGTTCCGGCCGGCTTCGCCCCCGACGGCATGCCCCTCTCGGTCCAGCTCATCGGCCGCCCCGGAGACGAGGCGACGCTGCTCTCCCTGGCTGCCCAGCTAGAGGCAGAGCGCCCCTGGGCGGACAAGCGCCCGCCGATTTCCTAGCCGAAGACCTTTCGCATCCGCGCGATCTCGCGCAGCTTGCCCCGCGGCCGTATCCGCCGCTGCAGGACCATCTTCAGCGGGTTGGCGTCCGGCTTCGAGGTGGCGATGAAGTCGGCCCAGCTCGCCTCAAGCACCAGCGTCGGGCTCGGCGCCTCGCCCGGCTCGGCCCTGGTCGAGCCGTTGTCGATCACCAGGTGCCAGGGGTCGGCGTCGTCGAAGCGGTACTGGTAGACGAGCGGCGAGCCGTTGGCGGCCGCCGGGTTGGCCGCGCGCTTGACCACGTCGAAGTAGAGCCGCTGGGTCTCCGGCGAGGCGTCCGGGGTGGGCCCGTCGGGCGGGCCGAGCACGCCGGCCTCCATCAGCTTCACCTGGCGAGCGGCCACATCGTCGACCGAGGCCTCGGGGTCGAAGGGGAAGACGCCGGGGGGCATCTCCTCGGTCGGGTAGCCGATCGTGCGCCAGCGCTGGCGAATCAGTTTCAACCCGAAGGCGAAGATGTCCTCAAGCGTGAAGCCGTAGCACTCGGTGTAGGAGCGATCGAAGTTGGGCGGGTAGAAGACGGCCGGCCCGTAGGGCAGCACTTCGCGCAGCAGGTCGGTCACCGCGGCGCGGTTCTCCTCCCAGCCGGGGTTGCCTTCTCCGAGCAGCTCGGAGAGCACCTTGACACCGAAGCCGATGTGGCGCTGCTCGTCCTTGGAGACGTTGCCCATCCCGTCGCTGAAGCCGGGCATCGTTTCTTTCGAGGCGAAGAAGTCCTCGATGAAGTGCTGGCCGGGCTGGGCGAGGCTGCCCTCGACGATCAGGTGGTAGAGCGTGATCGCCTGTGCGTACTTGGGCAGCGAGCGGTCCTTGCGCAGTTCCTCGGCCATCACGTCGAGGCGGTCGAAGATCCCGCGGTAGCCCCAGTTGAGCTGTGGCATCGTCGAGGAGAGGGTCTGCTCGATCGAGTCGCCGCCGACGCCGATCACCTCCTTGAAGAAGCGGTGGAAGAAGATCGAGTGACGGACCTCGTCGACCTGCTGGGTGGCGAGGAAGTAGGACTGCTCCTCGGTCGGCGCGGCGGTGATGTAGGGGGCGAGTGTGTCGGCGACCCGGTCCTCGCCGTAATAGAACATCGAGTAGATCCACATCGCTGAGCGTTGCTGCAGATCGCTGAGCGCCTCCCAGCCCTTGCGGTCCTCGGAGAAGTCGATGTCGTAGGCGCTCCAGTTGCCCTGCTCCCAGCGCTGGTAGAGGTCGACATAGGTGACGTTGTCCATCAGGCTCTGCGATGCGACGCTCATCTCTCTCCTTCGGCCGGGGTGATTGCCAGGGAGACTAGCGGGAAACTGGCTGGTCAGCCAGTCCGGCCGGGGTCTCGATCTCGCGCTTGAGGATCTTGCCGGTCGGGCCCTTGGGCAGATCCTCAAGGAACCAGACCAGGCGCGGGTACTTGTAGGCGGCGATGCGGTCCTTGACGTAGGCGCTGACCTCCTCCGGGCCCAGCTCCTCGCCCTCCATCAGGACGATGGCCGCGCCGATCTCCTCGCCCCACTCGTCGTGGGGGACGCCGACGACGGCTGCTTCGCGGATCTTCGGGTGCTCGTAGAGGACCTCCTCGACCTCGCGCGGGTAGACGTTGTAGCCGCCGCGGATGATCAGGTCCTTCTTGCGGTCGACGATGAAGAAGTCGCCGTCCTCGTCGACGCGCGCCATGTCCCCGCTGTGGAACCAGCCGCCGCGCATCGCCTCCGCGGTCGCCTCGGGGCAGCGCCAGTAGCCCTTCATGATGTTGTGGCCGCGGATCACGATCTCGCCGACCTCGCCCCGCGGTACCTCCTCGTCGCCCTCGTCGACGACCTTCATCTCGACGCCTTCGATCGGGGCGCCGATCGAGCCCGGCTTGGCGCCGTTCTCCGGGTGGTTGGAGCAGGCGACGGGAGAGGTCTCCGAGAGTCCGTAGCCCTCGAGCACGACCGCGCCGAAGGCCGCTTCGAAGCCGCGCAGGACTTCGACCGGCATCGAGGCGCCGCCGGTGATGCAGGTGCGCAGCGCTCCGGTGTCGAAGCTCTCGCGCTCGGGGTGGTGGAGCAGGGCACCGAACATCGTCGGCACCCCGTAGAAGTGGGTGACGCCGTCGCGCTGCATCGTCGCCAGCGCCTCGCCCGGCTCGAACTTGGGCACCAGCGTGAGGCAGCCGCCGGCCGCGAGCGAGGCGTTCATCGCCACCGTCTGGCCGAAGGAGTGGAAGAGCGGCAGCGAGCCGAGCACAACATCGCCGGCCTCGATCTCACAGGTGGTGCGGCGGGTGACATCGGCGTTGCGCCAGAGGTTGGCGTGGGTCAGCTCGGCGCCCTTCGGCTTGCCGGTCGTGCCCGAGGTGTAGAGGATCACCGCGGTATCGTCCTCGGCGGTCCCGGCGACGCCCGGGGCCGGCTCGAGCTCGGTGAGCGTCGCGGCGAACGCCGCCGGCTCGACCTCGATCAACTCGACGCCGGCATCGGCGGCGCCCGCCCGGGCCTCCTCGGCGAAGCCGTGCCAGGCGAGCAGCAGCTCGGCGCCGGAGTCCTCGAGGTAGAAGGCGATCTCGCGCTGCTTCAGCAGCACATTCATCGGCACGACGACGGCACCGGCACGCAGCACCCCGTAGTAGGCGACGGGGAAGTCGGGGACGTTGGGCAGCATCACGCCGACCCTGTCGCCGGGCTCGACGCCCTTTTCGCCGAGCAGAGTGGCGAGCCGGGCGCTGCGATCGTCGAGCGCCGCATAGGTCAACTCGTGCCCCCCCAGGCGGATCGCCGGCGCGTCGGGCCACTGCTCGGCGCCCGCGGTGACGATCGATGCGAGGTTCATCCCCATAGACCCGCCGCGAGCATAACTCCTCTAGCATTGCCCGCCATGCGGAGGGGCCTGATCGCAATCATTCTCTGTGCCGTGCTCGCGCTCGGCGGCTGCGGCGGCGACAGCGACTCGTCGTCGTCGGACTCGACCCAGGCTGAGGGCGGCGCTGCCCCGGTCGAAAAAGCCGGCGACACGTCCGGGCGGACGAAACCGGAAGTGACCGTGCCCGACGGCGAAGCGCCCGCGCAGCTCGAAGAGACCGAACTGATCGAAGGCACCGGCAAGGAAGCCAAATCCGGCGACAAGGTCACCGTCCAGTACGTCGGCGTCGGCTATGAAACGGGCGAAGAATTCGACTCCTCCTGGAGCCGCAACGAACCCTTCAGCTTCACGCTCGGCGCCGGCGAAGTGATCCCCGGCTGGGATCAGGGCGTCGCCGGGATGAAGGTCGGCGGCCGGCGCGAGCTGGTCATCCCGCCCGAACTCGCCTACGGCGAAGCCGGCGCACCGCCGGCTATCGGCCCGAGCGAAACGCTGATCTTCGTCGTCGACCTGGTTGAAGTCGGCTAGCCCGAAGCGCTGATCTCCTCCGTGTCCGGAGTGCCTGGCGGCTCGTCGCTGCCGGCGGCCGTATCGACCGGCGGTCCGACCGGCCCGGTCGGGACCCAGCCGCCGTACATTCGCAGCAGCGCGACCACTCCGGCTATGCCGGCGAGGGCGGAGAGGCCGCCGGCGTAGGCGAGCGTGCCGCGGGCGCCGATTGTCGCGACCAGCACACCGCCGGCGGCGAAGGCGCCGAGCTCAGCCGTGTTGCGAATGCCGTTGTAGGCGGCGAAGGCGCGGCCGTGCAGGTGGTCGGGCACGCGCACATGGATCAGGCTGCGGAACATCACGTTCTTGACCCCGTGGCCGAGCCCGCCGATCAGGCCGCAGACGAGCAGGAAGGCGAAGCTGAGCCAGATCGCCGGCAGCGCCAGGGCGGCGCCCTGGATCGCGGCTGCGACCAGTCCGACCGCGGCAACCGCTGCCGCGGCGACGCGGCGCGAGAGCAGCATCGCGCCGACCGCCATCCCCAGGGTCCAGATCGAGAGCCAGGCGCCGTAGGAGATTTCGCCGCGACCGAGCACGTTCTCGACGAAGAACAGCTCGCCGACCCAGACCGCCGACATGAACAGCAGCGAGACGAAGGCGACCGTCATCACCAGCGAGAGCAGCCGGTCGCGGAAGAGGAAGGCGATTCCGTCGCGGGCGCGCGGCGCCTGGTCGGACTCCGCCAGCTGCGCCGGGTCGCGGCGCACGCGCAGGGTCAGCGCGGCGACCGCGACGGCGGCGAAGGTCGCCGCGTCGACCACCATCGCCAGCTCCAGCCCGCCGGCGGCGAAGAGCAGGCCGCCGAGCAGCGGGCCGATGCCGAAGCCGACGTAGCGCGCGGTCTCGATGTGTCCGTTGGCCTCCTGGATCCGGTCCTCGCCGGCAAGCGGCGGCACCAGCGAGAACTCGGCCGGGGAGGAGGTGGCGAAGACGATGCCGAGCGCAACGGTGAGGATCAGAACCGGCGCGAGGGCGCTGCTGAAGGCGACCGCGACCGCGGCAGCTGCGCCGATGGCCGAGACCGCGGCGAGCAGCCGCGTCGCCTCGATCCGGTCGACCAGCACCCCGACCCAGCCCGCGACCAGCACCGAGGGCCCGAACAGGCAGACCCAGAGCGCCGCCACCGCAAACCCCGAGTCGGTCAGATCCTTGACGTGCAGCCCCAAGGCCACGATCGCGACCCAGTCACCGAGCGCCGACAGCCCCACCGACCCGGCGACAAGCCGAAAGTCCCGGTCGCGGAAGAGGCTCGCCTTCATGCGGGGCAGGATAGGCGCGGGAACCCCGCCAGTGAAGCCGCTAGCCGAGCTTCGGGCTTTGCCAGGGCTGGGCCAGGCGGGCGGCCAAGTCGTCGGCGAGGCCGTCGATCGGGACGCGGGTCTGCTCGAGCGAGTCGCGGTCGCGGAGGGTGACGGTGTCGTCTTCCATCGTCTGGTGGTCGACGGTGATGCCCCAAGGGGTGCCGATCTCGTCCTGCCGGCGGTAGCGCTTGCCGATCGAGCCGCCCTCGTCGAACTCGGCGGGGACACGGCGGCGGACCTCGGCGAAGATCTCGCGCGCCTTCTCGGGCATGCCCAGCTTGGAGACCAGCGGCAGCACGGCGACCTTGACCGGGGCGAGGCGGGGGTGGAGGCGCAGCACCGTGCGCTCGCGTCCCTCGACCTCCTCGACCTCGTAGGCGTCGACGAGGAAGGCGAGCGTCGCCCGGTCGGCGCCGGCTGCCGGCTCGATCACGTGCGGGACGTAGCGCTCTTTCGTCTGCTGGTCGAAGTACTCGAGCTTCTCGCCGCTGAACCTGGCGTGCTGGCTGAGGTCGAAGTCACCGCGGTCGGCGATCCCCTCCAGCTCCGACCAGCCGATCGGGAAGAGGTACTCGATGTCGCTCGTCGCGGAGGAGTAGTGCGAGAGCTCGTCGGCGCCGTGCGCGCGCACGCGCAGCATCTGCGGCCGGATGCCGAGCTCGGTGTACCAGCGCTCGCGCTCCTCCATCCACGTCCGGTGCCACTTCTCCGCCTCTGCCGGCGGCACGAAGAACTCCATCTCCATCTGCTCGAACTCGCGGGTGCGGAAGATGAAGTTGCCGGGGGTGATCTCGTTGCGGAACGACTTGCCGATCTGGGCGATGCCGAAGGGCGGCTTCTTGCGGGCGAAGCCGAGCACGTTCTTGAAGTTGATGAAGATGCCCTGCGCGGTCTCCGGCCGCAGGTAGACCTCCGAGCCCTCGCCGGCGACCGGGCCGATGTGGGTCTCGAACATCAGGTTGAACTGCCGTGGCTCCGAGAGCTCGCCGCCGCACTCCGGGCAGCGCAGCTCGGCCTCCAGGTCGCCGCCTTCCTCTTCAACCGCCTCGCGCAGATGGTCCTCGCGCCAGCGCTTCTTGCACTTGCCGAGGCACTGCACGAGCGGGTCGGTGAAGCCTTCAAGGTGGCCCGAGGCCTCCCAGACCCGCGGGTGCTGGAGGATCGCCGAGTCAAGCGCGACGATGTCGTCGCGCTCCTGCAGCATCGCCCGCCACCACTCGGCCTTGACGTTGTTCTTCAGCAGCACCCCGTAGTGGCCGTAGTCGTAGGTCGAGCCGAGCCCGCCGTATATCTCCGAGGAGGGGAAGACGAAGCCGCGCCGCTTGCAGAGCGCGACGATCTCCTCCATCGTCGTCTCCTCGTTGCGGGCGCTCTCCCCTGGGGTTGCCATGGCGGAACCGTATCGGCTGCGATAATCGCCCACCCCCATGCCCATCTACGAGTACAAGTGCGCCAACGGCCACGTTTTCGACGTGCTGCAACGGATGGCCGACGATCCGCTCACCGCGTGCCAGGAGTGCGGCGCCCCCGCCGAGCGCGTCCTGCATCCCGTCGCGATCCACTTCAAGGGCTCGGGCTTCCACAACACCGACTACGCCAAGAAGAAGACGGGAGCCAACGGCAGCTCGTCTGATGGAAGCTCAGGCGACAGCAGCTCCTCGGATGACTCGAGCTCTTCGTCCTCCGAGAGCAAGTCGCCCGACTCGAAGTCAAGCGACTCGAAGACTCCCGCCAAAACGGAGTAGCTGCCCTCCACACCTGCGGCTATTCGCCCAGTAGCTTCTTGACCGCCCGCCGCCGCTCCGAATCGGGAACCTCGATCGAGCCACCTGGCCCTTCCGAGCAGCCCGAGTTCGCCCCCTGGCACAGGACGTCCGCATTGCTGTCGCCGCCGATGCCGGCGGCGAGGATCAGCTGCGGCATCGTCAGGAAGCCCATGTCGCTGACGAAGGCCTTGGGGGCGTCCCAGCCGATGATCGGGCCCTTGACGAAGTTGTAGGGGAGGCGCAGCGGATCGGTGAGGCGGCCCTTGATGCCGGCGATCACGGCCTGCTGGGCGGCGGCACGGTCGAAGTCGTCGTAGCCGAGCGTGTAGGCGCTCCTGCCGGGGCCGGGGCATTCGCTTGGCTTGCGGATGCGTGAATAGATCAGCGCCTTTTCGCCGTCGAGCGTGTTCTCGCCCTTGCCCAGCCGCAGCGTGCCGCCGCCCTGGCCGCCGCCGGCGCCGCCGGAGATGTCGGCGCAGAGCTTCTGTGGCACGTCGACGACGACACCGCCGACCGCGTCGATCAGGTCTTCGAAGCCGGTGAAGTCGACGATTGCGACGTGGTCGACTTCGACGTCGAGGAAGTCCTCGACCGCTTCGATCTGCGCGCCGGCCCCGCCGAAGGCGAAGGCGCCGTTGATCTTCTGCGGGCTCTGGCCGGGGATTTCCGCATAGGAGTCGCGCGGGACCGAGAGTTTGCGGAAGGCGCCGCCGCCGGCGCGGATCAGCATCAGCGTGTCGGCGCGGAACTGGCCGGGCGTGCATTCGCCGTGCGGGGCGTCGCCGTGCGCCTGCTGTTCGAAGCACTTCTCAGAGGGCACGCCGACTGGCTCCTTGCTGTTGGGCGGGCGCGCGTCGGTGCCCATCACCAGGATCGTCTGGGGGTCGAAGAGCAGCAGCGGGTTGCCGTGCAGGGTCGACTTCGCCTCGCCGGAGAGCTTGAACGACTGCAGCTGGGCGGAGACGGCGAAGGCGAGGAAGCTGAGCAGGATCCAGGCGGCGGCGGCGATGCCGAGCCATTTCAGCGCCCGGCGCAGGCCCGGCCGCGGCGGCCGCGGGCCGCGCTCACGGCCGGGGCGGCCGGGGCGCTGCGGCAGCTTTGGCGCGTGCCAGTCGCGTTCGCGCAGGCCGGAGAGGTCGGGCTTGCGGAAACGCGAGAAGAGCCCGCGGCGGGCGCGGTAGACCTTGTACTCGGGCGGACCCTTCGGCCGCTGCTCGTCGTCGTTGCCCATGAAAGACTCCGGAATCATGCCGATGTCCGCGGTCGCCCGCGAAATCAGAAGTGCCGGACGATGAGCCAGGCCGAAGCGATAGGCGTCGATCTGGGCGGCACGAAGATGCTGCTCGGTGTGCTCGACCGCGACTCGGAGACCGCCTGGGAGAGCCGTGAGCGCTCGGCCGGCGAGAGCCAGGACGAGCTGGTCGAGATGCTTGTGCGCGAGGTCGGCCAGGCGCGCGCGGAGCGGCCTGGGGTGGAGGCGATCGGGATGGGCGTTCCGGCGACGATCGACCACGAGAAGGGGCTGGCGCTGGCCGCGGTCAACCTGCCGATCGAGGAGCTGCCGCTGCGCGACCTGGTCGCCGAGCGCACCGGCCTGCCGTCCTTCCTCGACAACGACGCCAACGTCGCGGCGCTGGCCGAGCACCATTTCGGCGCCGCGCGCGGCGCCGAAAACGCGGTGATGCTGACGATCGGCACCGGGATCGGCGGCGGCCTGATCCTCGGCGGCGAGATCTACCGCGGCTCGACCGGCGCCGGCGCCGAGCTCGGCCATATGGCGATCCAGATGGACGGCCCGGGCTGCCAGGGCAACTGCCCTAACCGCGGCTGCGTCGAGGCCCTCGCCTCCGGCACCGCGCTCGGCCGCGAAGGCCTGGCGGCGGCCGAAAGCAAGCCCGAGTCGGCACTCGGCAAGCTGCTCGCCGCAGGCGAGGAGGTTGACGGCAAGGCAGTCACGGTCGCCGCGCAGCAGGGCGACGAGACCGCGATCGAGGTCTTCGAGCTGGTCGGCGGCCGCCTCGGCGTCGCCCTCGCCAGCTACGCCAACATCTTCGAGCCGGAAGTGATCGTGATCGGCGGCGGCGTGATCGCGGCCGGTGACCTGCTGCTCGGCCCGGCCCGGCGCGAGCTCGAAGCGCGAGCGTTGCGGCCGATGAACCGCACGCCGGTGGTCGAGGCCGAGCTGGGCGAGGACGCCGGCATGATCGGCGCCGCCGCAATGGCGCGGTTCGAGCTCGAGAAGGCGGGGGGCTGATGCCGGGGTCGCTGCTCGTCTGCCCGACCCCGATCGGCAACCTCGACGACATCACGATCCGCGTCCGCGACGCGCTCGTCGCCGCCGACTACATCGCCTGCGAGGACACCCGCCGCACGGGCGGCCTGCTCGACAAGCTCGGCATCCGCCCGGCGCCGCAGCTGATCTCGATCCACGAGGGCAACGAAGCGCCGCGGGCGGTCGAGCTGGCGCAGCGGATCGAACGCGGCGAGACCGTCGCCCTCGTCTCTGACGCCGGCATGCCGGCGATCTCCGATCCCGGCTTCCGCCTGATCCGCCGCTGCATTGAGCGCAACCTCGACGTCACCGTCCTGCCGGGGCCCTCGGTGGTGCCGGTGGCGCTCGTCGCCTCCGGGATGCCGACCGACCGCTGGCGCTTCGAGGGCTTCCTGCCGAAGCGCTCGGGCGAGATGGAGCGCGTGCTGCGTTCGAGCGAGACCGTGGTGGCCTTCGAGTCGCCGCGGCGCATCGGCGACTCGCTCGCCGCCCTCGCGGCAATCGCCGCCGATCGCCCGGCCGCGGTCTGCCGCGAGCTGACCAAGGTCCACGAGGAGGTTTCGCGGGGGACCCTCGGCGAGCTCGCCCGCCGCTTCCGCGGCGACGTCAAAGGAGAGATCGTGCTCGTCATCGCGCCCGCCTCAGCCGACGACCACGACAAGGACGTCGGCTTCGCCGTCGATGCGCTGCGCCACCTGGTCCAGTCCGGCGCTCGCCCCCGCGCTGCCGCCAGCGTCGTCGCCGCCCTGACCGGCACCCGGGCCAACGACCTCTACCGGGCATTAACCGGAAGGGAGCCAAGGAAATGACCTACTACGTCACCACGCCGATCTACTACGTCAACGCGGAGCCGCATCTCGGTCACGCCTACTCGACGATGGCGGCTGACGTGCTCGCCCGCCATATGCGCCAGCGCGGCGAGGACGTCTTCTTCCTCACCGGCACCGACGAGCACGGCGAGCCGATCGAGAACGCGGCCGAGCGCGAGGGCGTCACCCCGCAGGAGCTGGCCGATCGCAATGCCGCCAAGTTCGAAGCGCTGATGCCGATCATCGACGCAAGCAATGACTTCTTCATCCGCACCTCCGATCCCCGCCACGCGGAGCGCGTCGCCGAGATCATGCAGCGCGTCTACGACAACGGCTGGGTCGACAAGGGCGCCTACGAGGGCTGGTACTGCCCGCGCTGCGCCGACTTCAAGAGCGAGCGCGAGCAGGGGCCCGACCGGACCTGTCCGATTCACGAGATCCCGCTGGAGGAAGTGCGCGAGGAGAACTGGTTCTTTCGCCTCTCCGCCTTCCAGGAGCGGCTCGAAGCGCTCTACGCGGAGCGGCCCGACTTCGTCGTGCCCGAGTTCCGCCGCAACGAGGCGGTCTCCTTCATCCAGGGCGGGCTCGAGGACGTCTCGCTCTCGCGGCCGAAGCTGAAGTGGGGGATGCGGCTGCCCTGGGACCCCGAGCAGCGCATGTACGTGTGGTTCGACGCGCTGCTCAACTACGTCACCGCGCTCGGCTTCGCCCGCGAGGGCGAAGACCTGACCGCGCGCTACTGGCCCGCCGACCTGCACGTGATGGCCAAGGACATCCTCAAGTTCCACGCGGTGATCTGGCCGGCGCTGCTCTGGGCGGCCGACCTCGAGCCGCCGAAGCGGATGGCGATCCACGGCTTCCTGCTGATGGGCGAGAAGAAGATGTCGAAGTCGCTCGGCAACGTGCTCGACCCGTTCGAGGTCATCGAGCGCTTCGGCGCCGACGCGCTGCGCTTCTACTGCTTCCGCGAGGTCAGCTTCGGCCAGGACGGCTCGATCTCCACCGCCGGCTTCGAGGCTCGCTACGAGGCCGAGCTCGCCAACGACTTCGGCAACCTCGCCAGCCGCGTGCTGGCGATGATCGACCGCTACCGCGATGGTGTCGTCCCCGAGGGCCGGGTCGACGCGGTGCTCGCAGAGGACTTTGAAGGTACCGTCGAGCGCTTCAGCGAGCTGCTCGACCGGGCCGAGCTGACCCAGGCGCTCGAGGTTGCCTGGACGCTGGTCCGCCGCCTCAACCGCTACGTCGAGGAGACCCGCCCCTGGGAGTTGGCCAAGGACGAGGCCGACCCGGCCCGGCTCGACGAAGTCCTCTACAACCTCGCCGAGGGCCTGCGCGTCACCACCCTGCTGCTCGTTCCCTACCTCCCGCGGTCGAGCGAGCAGCTACTCGCCGCTCTGGGTGAGGACTCCCGTGACCTCAGCGACTTCGGCGCCCGCCCCGGCGGCCAGAGGGCTGAGCGCGTCCCACCGCTCTTCCCGAAGATCGAGACGCCGGCCTGAGGCCACGTGCACGCGCCCACGTGGCCTCAGGGGCGCAGGCCCAGTCTGCGGCGCCAGTCACGGGCGTTGAAGGCCCTCGCGATGCGGCCGATCAGGCCGTGGCGGGCCTTCGTGTAGGGGTACCAGGTCGGCTCGCGCTTGCCGCCGAAGCGGCTGACGATCACCGAGCTCGGTTGGCAGTACTTCTTGATCCCGTACTCGCCGTGGCGGAAGCCGACGCCGGACTCCTTCCAGCCGCCCATCGGCACGTCCATCAACACGTAGTTGACGATCACGTCGTTGACGTTGACCGCGCCGGCCTCGATCCGCCGTCCCAGCGCCTCCGCCCGCGCCTTCTCCCCGAAGACCGAGGCGGCGAGCCCGTAACGGGTGTTGTTGGCGTGGCTGAGCGCCTCCTCTGCATCGCGCACCTTCATCACGCAGACGACCGGGCCGAAGGTCTCGTCTCGCATTACGTCCATCGAGTGGTCGACGTCGACCAGCACGGTCGGCTCGAAGTAGTCGCCGGGCCCCTCCACCGCCTTCCCGCCAGTCGCCGCCCGCGCGCCTTTTGCCAGCGCGTCCTCGACCTGCGCCTTGACCACGGCGGTCTGGTTGGGCGAGGTCATCGCGCCGACGTCCTTTTCCGGCTTGCGGCCGTCGGCGCCCTGGCGCAGCGCCCCGACCTCCTTGGTCAGCTTGGCGACGAACTCGTCGTAGGCGGGCTCCTCGACGTAGATCCGCTCGACCGAGAGACAGACCTGGCCCGAGTTGAACATCCCGCCCCAGGTGGCGGCGTTGGCAGCGCGGTCGATGTCGGCGTCGTCGAGCACGATCATCGGGTCCTTGCCGCCGAGCTCGAGGCTGACCGGGGTCAGCGTCTCGGCGGCGCGCGCCATCACCTTGCGGCCGGTGCGGTCGGAGCCGGTGAACTGGACGAAGTCGACCTCGTCGACCAGGGCGCCGCCGGTCTCGCCGGTGCCGTGCACGCAGTCGAACACGTCGGGGGCGCCGATCTCGGTCTTCCAGGCCTCGACGATCTCCGCCAGCCCCAGCGGCGTGAACTCCGAGGGCTTGACGACGACCGCGGCGCCGGCCTGAAGGGCGGGGATCGCGTCGCCGAGCGCCAGCGCCAGGGGGAAGTTCCAGGGGCTGATCACGCCGACCACGGGGTAGGGCCGATAGTGGACCATCAGCTTTTTCGAGGCCGCCAGCGGCGAGTGCGGGCGGACCGTTTCGTCGCCGATGAACTTCTCCGCCTTGGTCCCGTAGAAATTGATCAGGTCGGTCAGGTAGACCGTCTCGGCGCTGGTGTCGCCACGGACCTTGCCGGTCTCCGCCTGCATCGTGTCGAGTACGCGCTCGTGGTTGTCGAGCAGCCAGTCGCGCAGCCTGCCCAGCCAGCGGTAGCGACCCTCAATCCCCAGTGCCTCCCACTCGGCCTGGTTGGCGCGCACCCGCGCCACGACCTCGGCAACGCGCTCGGGCGAGGCGACCTCGACACTGCCGGCCGTCGTCCCGTTCGCCGGGTTGAGAACCTCGATTCGCTCGGCGCCGCTGCCGTTGGCGGATGCGCCGTTCACTGCCTCGCTGGCTTTCGGTGCCGTTCCACTCTCCACCTGACCGCTCCCTTCGAAAATTGGCTGGTCAGCCAAGGGTAGCCCCTAACGCGGGACCAGCCGATACACCGGGCCTTCGAGCGAGGCGACGTAGACGCGGCCGCGGGCGTCCTCGCCGAACGAGGTCGGGGTGGGGACGCTGAGCCCGAGCTTGCGGTCCCCTCGCGCGCGCCGTCGCAGGCGGGGTATGAGGCTGCGCAGCTCGCCCTCACAGAGGTCGGCGTAGACGTAGCGCCGGTAGAGCGAGCGCAGGCGCCTGTCACCGACGACGTAGCCGCCGATGATCGAGCAGCTGCCGGCGCGGCTGTGCGGGTAGGCGAAGGTCGGCTTGACCGTTCCGCCGGGGTCCGGCGTGCCGCTGTTGGCGCCGTCGTAGGGCGCGAAGCCCTCGAATGCGTCCCAGCCGAAGTTGGCCCCCTGCGCGTCGGCGACGGTCGTGTAGTCGAGCTCCTCGAACTCGTCCTGGCCGACGTCCCCGATTGCGATCCGCGGCTGCTCGGGCCGGGTCACGGTGTCGAAGGAGAAGCGGTAGGGGTTGCGCAGGCCGTAGCTGTAGATCTGCGGCCGCGCATTGGGCCGGCGCGGGTCGATCCGCAGCAGCTTGCCCAGCCGGCTGCCGCGGTTCTGGGCGTTGTTCGGCGGGTCGCCGCCGGCGCCGCCGTCACCGCTGCCGAAATAGAGCAGGTTGCCGAGGAACTGCAGCTGGCCGCCGTTGTGATTCGAGTTCGTCCTGTGGGGAATATCGACCAGGGCGCGGCGCGATCCTCGCGCAGCTCTGATTGCGCTCCGGCGTTTGAACTCGTCGACCCTGATGTCCCCCTGGCGGTCGGTGTAATAGACGTAGAAGCGCCGGCTGCGCCGGTAGTCGGGCGGGAAGGCGATCGAGAGCAGCCCCCGCTCCCCACCGGTCGAGACCAAGCCGCTGATATCGAGGAACGAGCCGCGGACGCGGCGCCCCCGCCGCAGCACGCGCACCTTCCCGCCCTGCTCGACCACAAACAGCAGCCGTGGAAACCCGGGCGCCCCGGCCACATAAACGGGCGCGTCGAACCTTCCCACCCGCTTCAGCCCAACCCCCCGTCGAGCCGACCGCTCGGCGGTCGTGCCCTGCGCCGCCCGCTCCCTCTCGCCAGTCGCCGTCTCAGGCGAACTGGCGTCTCCGCAAGAAGGCATGGCAAAGAGCGCCACCAGCGCAATGAAGCTCGGAAGGACCTTCTGAAGCATCCCGACAGAGGGTATCTGGGTAAGGCCGGAACGTCTTGTACTTTTTGCGCAGCGGCGATCTGGGACCGCACCCGAGTGTCTTCGCAAAAAGTTAAGTGGAGGGCCTACCTGGATACCCTCAACGGTTCGCCTCCGTCGCGTCCCGCGGCGCCGGCACCACTTCGCCGTTGTCCTTGACCACGGTGTCGGGCGGCACTTCGGTGACTCGAGCGGAGAACGATCCGCCGGCCCGCGTCCCCGGCGCGGTCTCCGCCTTCGCTTCGCCGCCGAGCCCGCCGGCGATCGTGTAGCGCACCCTGTGGTTGCCGGTGCGCACCGCGATCAGCTTCCAGACCGCCTCCGTGGTCGCGCCCGGCTTGAGCGGGCCGAAGTTGAAGGTCTTGGCGCTCGAGGTTTCGGCGCCGGCGCGCTCTTCGGACCCGTTCGCTTTCGGGTACTCGGCGGCGAGCACCCAGATCGGCCGGTCGGGCTGGGCGAGGCCCGGTTCGGGGCTGCGGTAGCCGAACGGAAGCGTTGAGTCGGCGCCCTGCCTGCCGCCGGTCGTGAAGCTCACGGTCAGCCCCGGCAGGGTCTCCACGCCGCTGTTGCGCACGCCGAGGCGCAGCAGCGTCGTTTCGCCCAGGCGCTGCTTCCTCGGGAACTCGGCGGTGACGATTTCGACCGGGTAGGCGCCGCCGGCTTCCTCGGTCGCCGAGGATTCCCCGCCGCCACCGCAGGCCGCCAGGAAGACGGTCAGCGCCACGGCGACGATCGCCGCGGAGAGCGCGGCGATGTGGGAACGCCCACCGTGTCTGCGAGTCCCCCCCAAAGCGGGCTGAACATACCACGGGGATATGGTGCTTCCGGCGCGCCTGAACGCTGCCGTCGGGGGTTAGTCGGATCTCAACACTGGGCTAACGGAGGCCGCTGGCGCATCCCATAGACTCAAGCGACGGAGCAGGGACCGCCCGATGCGTTCCCGCCGTGCCGGAGGAGGAGATGGAAGCAGCCGCATCGATAGGCAGGAGGTTCGCTCCCGCCAAGTCGTTCTTCGAACAGGTCGGGGACATGATGATCCTCACCGCGCGCACGATCGCCTCCGCGATCAGGCCCCCGTACCCCTACGGCGAGGAGTTCATCGGCCAGTTCCTCTTTGCTCTACAGCTCTGCTGGTTCCCGCTGCTGGTCTCGACCGTCGCCTTCGGCTTCGGCGCGCCGGGCCTGCAGGCGGCCAACTTCCTCACCCTGTTCGGCTCGCTGGACCGGCTCGGCGGCTTCTTCGTGCTCGCCTCGATCCGCGAGTTCGCCCCCTTCGTCACCGCCGTCGTCGTCGCCGGCGTCGCCGGCACCGCGATCACCGCCGACCTCGGCGCCCGCAAGATCCGCGAGGAGCTCGACGCCCTGCAGGTGCTCGGCGTCGACCCGATCAAGAACCTGGTCGTGCCGCGCTTCCTGGCGCTGATGGTGATCACCGGCCTGCTCGACATCTACGCGCTGATCTTCGGCATCAGCGGCGGCATCCTCACCGAGACGCTCTACAACCAGCCGCTCGGCGGCTTCTTCGCGACGCTCTTCACCAACGCCTCGATCACCGACCTCTGGGGCTCGGTGATCAAGTGCACCCTGTTCGGCGCGATCATCTCGGTCGTCTGCTGCTACAAGGGGATGACTGCGTCTGGTGGCGCCGCCGGGGTCGGCCGCGCCGTCAACCAGGCGGTGGTGATCTCCTTCATGGGCGTCTTCGCCTTCAACTACGCCTTCACCCAGACCCTGCTGGCGACCAACCCCGACCTGCAGACGATCCGATGAACGCCTGGCTCGAAGTCCCGCGGGGCTGGCTCGACTCCTTCGGCGAGATCGCCCGTTTCGGCTCGCGCGTCGCCGGCCTCGTCTACAGCGGCCGCGTGCTGCGCTTCTTCGGCGAGAGCCTGCGCCAGGCCGGCATCCTGATCCTCGGCTCCGCCGTGATCATCTGGGGCCTCGTCTTCATCCTCGGCCTGCAATGCGGGATCGAGGGCGCCTACCTGCTGCGCGCCAACGGCGCCCCCGCCTACGCCGGGGTCTTTTCCGCCTGGTGCGACCTGCGCGAGATCATGCCCTACGCCTTCGGCTACATGCTCTCGGCCAAGGTCGGGACCGGAATCGTCGCCGAGCTGGGCGCGATGCGGATCTCCGACGAGATCGACGCGCTCGAGGTGATGGGCGTGCCCCCGGTCACCTTCCTCTGCGCGACCCGCCTGCTCGCCGCCTGGATCGCCTTCCCGTTCATGTACCTGGTCGGGATCGGGATCATGTACTTCGCCAGCTACATCGCCGTGGTCGAACAGATCGGCGACGTCTCCTCCGGCGGCTACCTGTTGATCTTCTGGTTGTTCCAGAACCCGCCCGACCTGATCTTCAGCCTGACCAAGGGCATGTTCATGGCGACGGCGATCGTGATGGTCGGCTGCTACTACGGCTATACCGCCTCTGGCGGGCCGGTCGGGGTTGGCACCGCGACTGCCAAGTCGATGGTTCTCAACATCGTTCTAGTCCACATCATCGGGATGCTCGGCACACTGGTCTTCTGGGGTGCCAACCCGAGAGCGCCGATAGGAGGCTGAGTACGCATATGTCAATGGACGAGCCGGGCCAGATCCGCGACACCGAGCAGGAGCAGGAGCTCGCCGAGGAGGCTGCAGCCGAGCCGGCTCCCAGTGGCCCCTACATCAGCGAGGACGGTGCCACGATGGGCCGCGACTTCGTCATCCCCGGCGTCGACCCGGCCGAGCCCGATCCCTACCGCTACCACACAGGTCGCAAGCGCGACCACGGCAGCACCGACGCGATCGAGATCATCAACCTGGTCAAGCAGTTCGGCCGGGCGCGGATCCTCAACGGGCTCAACCTCGGCCTGCCCGAAGACCAGGTCTCGATGGTGCTGGGCCCGTCAGGCACCGGCAAGAGCGTGCTGATCAAGCACATCGTCGGCCTGCTCTACCCCGATCACGGCGACGTCCTCGTGCACGGCGAATCGATCCCGGCGATGACCGACGACGAACTCTTCGACGTGCGCAAAAAGTTCGGCCTGCTGTTCCAGGACGGGGCGCTCTTCGGCTCGATGAACATCTACGACAACACGGCCTTCCCGCTGCGCCAGCACACCGACAAAGGCGAGGATGAGATCGGCGAGATCGTCAGCCGTCGCCTGCGCGAGGTCGGCCTCACCGAGGCGATCTACAAGATGCCGAACGAGCTCTCGGGCGGGATGCGCAAGCGCGCCGGCTTCGCCCGGGCGCTGGTGCTCGAACCGGCGATCGTGATGTTCGACGAGCCCGACTCCGGCCTCGACCCGGTGCGCACGGCGTTGCTCTGCGAGCTGATCCGTGAGGTCCACGCCGAGAACGGCGGCTGCTATCTGGTGATCAGCCACGACCTCAACACCGCGCGCCGCATCGCCGACTTCATCGCGGTCCTCTGGAACGGCCAGATTGTCGAGTCCGGGCCGAAAGAGGAACTGTTCGACTCCGAAAACCAGTTCGTTCACCAGTTCCTGAACGCGGACGTCACCGGTCCGCTGTCGATGGATTGAGCTCACTGGCGGCCTGGGCGGTCCGCCACGCGCGGACGGTGCTGGCCCTTGCGCTGCTCCTCGCCCTCGGCGCCGCGGTGGTGGCGACGCAGCTGCCAACCGACGCCGCCACCGACACGCTGGTCGACTCCGATGCGCCCGGCTACCGGGCGACCGAAGAGGTCAAGCGCGAGTTCGGCGAAGAACCGATTGTCGTCCTCGCCCGCGGGGACCTGCAGCAGCTGGTTCTAACCCCGAACCTGGGGCGGCTGCTGCGCCTCGAGGGCTGCCTCTCGGCCAAGGTCCCGAAGGGGGCGAAGGCGCTCCCGGGACCGTGCACCGAGCTGGCCGAGCTGGAACCGGTGCGCTCGGCGATCGGCCCGGCGACCTTCCTCAACGAGGTCGTGATCCAGATCGACCGCCAGCTTCAACGCCTGGCCAAGTCGGTCTCGCCCGACGAACTGCGCGAACTGCTCGTCCAGCTTGCGGCCCAATACGGCATCACAAGCGTTCCCAGTATCGGAAACCCGGACTTCCTCGCCTCGGTCGTCTTCGACCTCGAAGGCCCGCGGGGGACGCCCAAGCCACGGCTTGCCTACCTCTTCCCCAACGGCGAATCGGCGCAGATCATCCTGCGGCTCAAGCCGGGGCTGAGCGAAGCCGAGCGCCACGAGGCGATCGAGGCGATCAGGGCTGTGGTCCGCGACCCGGTGGAGCGCAAGGCCTGCAAGTTCAAGGGCGAACCGGAGCGCTGCTTTCAGCTCAACGGTGGCACCTACGTGATCTCCGGCGTGCCGGTCGTCGTCGACGCCGTCACCCGCGCCCTCAAGGACGCGCTGCTCGTGTTGCTAGGGGTTGCGCTCGTCGTCATGGCCGTGGTCCTGATGCTCGTCTTCCGCTCCCGCTGGCGACTGCTCCCGCTGGCCCTGGCGCTCGGCGCCGCAGCTCTGACCTTCGGCCTGTTCGGCCTCGTCGGCGGCTCGCTGACGATGGCCTCGATCGCTGTGCTGCCGATCCTGATCGGGCTCGCCGTCGACTACGCGATTCAGCTTCAAGCGCGTTATGACGAGGCGGTCTCGCTTGGCGCTACCCCCGGGGTGGACGCTGCCCGCTTTGCCGCTTCCGGTGGTGCTCCGGCCATTGCTACCGCGTGCCTCGCGACCGGTGTCGGCTTTCTGGCTCTCCAGCTCTCGCCCACGCCGATGGTCCGCAGCTTCGGGTTGCTGCTGGTTGTCGGCGTCGCGATTGCTTTTGGACTGGCGTTCGTCGGTGGGTTCGCTGCGCTTTCTTTGCGGCCGGGGCCGGGATCATGGGGTCCCCCTCCGGGTGCTGGGTTTTTCGCCTGGAGGGCTGAGGGCCGTCCGAGGTGGCGGTTGGGGCGAAAAAGAGGACGCCGCACCGCTCCGGGGGACCCCATGCTCCCGGCCCTGCTGCAACGGGTTCTGGCGTTGGGGGAGCGGTATCCGGAGCGTGTTCTGGCGATTGGACTGGCGCTGGCGGTGATCGGTTGGGGGGTTGGGACCCAGATCCAGACGCAGACCGATATTCGGAAGCTGGCGCCGCAAAGCGTCGAGGCGGTGCAGGAACTGAACGAGCTGCAGGACGTGACCGGGGTGTCCGGGGAGCTTGACGCGAGGATCACGGCTCCCGATCTCACGGACCCGGCGACTATTCGGTGGATGGCCGGGTTCAAGCGGCGGGCGCTCGAGGCAGGTGGGTTCTCAGGAGAAAACGCGAGCTGTCAGGAGGCGGAAGTCTGCCCGGGGCCGGCGTTGTCGGACTTCGTTACGGGGGGTGCGCTTACCGGGCCGGTCAGCGGGACGCTGACGCGGAAGAGCATTCGGCAGACGTTGGGGCAGTTGCCCGGCTATGACCTGCGGCAGGTGGCGACTGTCGATCCCGAGACCGGATTGCCGAGCGGGACGGCGCTGATCGGGTTCGGGATCCGGGCGCAGTCGCTGGAGTCTCAGCAGAAGCTGATCGAGCGGATCCGAGGGGCGGTGGGGGAGCCCGGAGCGAGGGGTGGGCCGCCGCCCGGGGTGGAGGTCGAGCTGGCTGGGCTGCCGGTGATTGCGGCGGCCGCGGCCTCCGATCTGTCCGACAGCCGGTATCTGCTGACGCTCGTGGGGCTGCTGGCTGTGGCGCTGGTGCTGTTGGTGGTCTACCGGTCCTGGTCGCGGGCGCTGGTGCCGCTGGTGCCGATCGTGATGGCCACCGGCTGGTCGGCGCTGGTGTTGTTTGCGACCCGGGTGCCGCTGAATCCGATGTCGGCGGCGCTGGGGGCGCTGACGATCGCGATCGCGACCGAGTTCAGCGTGATCCTCTCGGCGCGCTTCCGCCAGGAGCGCGGCGCGGGAAGGGACCTGGGGGCGGCGCTACGGCAGGCCTACACGCGCACCGGCGCCGCCGTGCTCGCCTCCGGCGCCACCGCGATCGCCGGCTTCGCCGTGCTGATCGCCAGCGACGTGCGGATGTTGCGCGACTTTGGCTTCGTCACCGTCATTGACCTGGCCGTAGCCCTCCTCGGCGTCCTCATCGCTCTCCCCGCGACCCTTGTCTTTGCCGAGCGCCCATGGCCGATGGGGAGGGGGCGGGGTGAGAGATAGGTACTCGATCCTGGTCGGGGTGTTCTTTGTCGCCGTCGTGGTGATTGCGCTGGTCAACGGGGTGCCGGGAGGGGACCAGGGGACGCTCGGGCTCGACGAGCAGCCGGCGCGCTGGGCGCTGCCGGAGTTCGCGGTTCCGGACGCCGCCGGAGAGCTCGAAGGTGATGCCAATGTCGCCCAGGACGACTGCTCGGCGGCGGCGCTGCCGTGTCCGGCCGGCTCGCGCCGCGCCCCCGCATGCCGGGTCGTGACGCCCGGCGCGTTCCGCGTCTGCGACCTCTTCGACCGACCCGCCCTGATCTCGTTCTGGTTCAGCGGCGGTGACGGCGACTGCGTGCGCCAGCAGGACGTCGTCAACCGCGTCTACGCGCGTTACCGTGGACGCGTGAACTTCCTCTCGCTCGACATCCACGATGATCGTGGCAAGGTTCGCGAGCTGATTCGGAGCCGTGGCTGGAGGATGCCGGTCGGCTATGACCGCGACGGTGCCGTGGCGGCGCTCTATCGTGTCGGCGGCTGTCCGACCTTCGCCTACGTCTTCCCGGGCGGGACGCTGGAGAGCGCCTCGATCGGCAACCTCGACGAGGACGGGCTCGCCGCACGGGTCAGACGTCTGCTGCGCGCCACCGCCGGCGCGGAGGCGAGCTGATGGCCGCGGCGGGCCGTCAGACCGGCGCGGAGCCGTCCTCGACGTTCGGCTGGGTGGCTCCGCACATCGCCGACGAGTTCCCCGGCCTCGGCATCTCCTGGATCGAGGTCGACGGTCACCCCGGCCGCAGCCCGCGGCCTGTCGTCCACCGACTCGCCGAGACCTCCAACCGCTTCTACGGCGCGCACGCGGTCCACATGCGCGAACGGCCGATCCCCTGGGCCTACCGTGTCTTCTTCCGCCAGATCGGCCTCGACCCCGACCGCACCCGGACGCCGGTCGAGCAGCTCGCCCTCGACCGTCTCCAGGACGGTGCCTTCAAGACCCATGGCCTGCCCGGCGACGCGCTGACGATCGCCACGGTCGAGACCGGGATCGCCCTGCGCGCGTTCGACGCCGCGCGGATTGAAGGCGCGCTCTGCATCCGCGACTCGGCCCCTGGCGAGTCGCTGCCCGGCAGGCCGGGCGAGCTCGCCCACGGCACGCTGATCATCGCCGACGAGCGCGGGCCGGTCGGGTTGCTCTTCGGCGCCACCGGCGAGGGCCGCGAGGTCGAACGAGGCACCCGCCGCATCGCGATCGCCGCGATCCAGGTTGAGGGCGTCCCCCAGATCGCCGTGGACGAGGCGTTGTGGATGGTCGCGGGAACCCTCGAGGCGGCATAGCGAGGACATCCCGGCAGGGGTTCCACTTAACTTTTTCCGAAGACAGTTTGCGGCCGTCCGAGATCGTTCCCGCGAAAAAAGTACAAGACGTTCCACCCCTACCGGGATGTCCTCTTAACGAAGCGCTTGCGAAGCGCGCCGGAGCCGTGATCTAAACTCGTAGCTGGGTATGCCCGACCTGCTTGAGAGAGGGACGCGCAGCGAGCTTCGCCTCGGTGGGGACGAGAAGCTGGCGCGGCGTGAGCTGCGGCGGCAGATCGGAAGGCTGGAAGCTCAGCTCGCCTCGCTCCTCGCAGACGCCTTTCAGCGTGTGCAGATCGATACGGCAATTCCGTCGATTTCGAGCGCACCGCGGGCACTCGATCTCGGTGAGCTGGAGGCGATTCGCGACTCGCTGGCGGACCGGATAGCTGAAGCGCGGCTGCAGCTGCGAACGCAGGACGAGCTTGAGACCCGCAACCGCGAACTGCTCGAGCGCATGATCGAGTCGCCTGTCGATTTCAAGTGGGTGCAGATCTCACGCGACGACATCGGCGCACCTGGCTGCGGCCACTGGCACTCCCGTCCCCGCTTCGGCCTGCTCGGCATGCTGATGGGCTGGTGGCGGGTCCGAGTCTCCTCCGGATGCCCGTTACCCGGGCGGCTTGCGGCCGTTGAGCGATAGAGGCACGAAAGCTCGCGCCACCGACGAGCGCCCGCCCGCACCGTGGGGCTCGT
>Ga0210085_1000218_pt1 | contig 25837 bp, 25 predicted proteins | sample China_Galinas_PW_5_FD_184866 | JGI IMG/M metagenome (GOLD analysis project Ga0210085, IMG submission 184866) | Wetland microbial communities from San Francisco Bay, California, USA, that impact long-term carbon sequestration - China_Galinas_PWC_D1... | ecosystem: Environmental > Aquatic > Marine...
GAGCGTCTCGGGCTCCGCGCGGCCCTTGACCTCGATCTCCTCGCGCACGACTTCGAGCGGCCGCCACTCGCCTTCGAACAGGTAGCGGTCGCCGTCGACCCGCTCGACGAAGAGGTCCTGGACGTCGGCCATCACGTTGGTGAAGGTCCAGCAGACGTCGTTGTTCTGGCCCATGTAGACGCCGGGCATGCCCGGCAGCGAGGCGCCGCGGACGAAACGATCGCCGAGCGTGAGCCCGACCTGGTACCAGATGCCCGGCATGCTCGGCGGCAGGTGCGGGTCGCCGGCGATCAGCGGCGAGCCGGTCGCGCTGAGCGCCCCGCTCACCGCCCAGTTGTTGGAGCCGCTCGCCTCCGCCGCCATCCCGATCGAGTGACGCACCGCGTCGATCTGCTCGGCGAGGCCGAGGCCGTCGCCCGACCACGGTTCCTGGGTGACCACGGGGTTGCCGGCGGGGTAGCCGGGGTCGAGCCTGGCAGCCAACTCGGGGCCGAGCTCACGGGTCATGTCGGCGCGCAGCAGCTCCTTCTCCCAGTTGGTCGAGAGGCCGAAGGCGAGCAGCTTGCCGAGGCCGAGGATGTCGGCCGGGCGCCACGGCTCCCAGTCCAACCGCAGCAGCTGCATCTCGAACGGCAGCGCCCTGGCGCCGGCGGCGGCGTTGACCCCCGCGCAGAAGCGCTCCAGCAGGGCGCGCAGCTCCGGGTCGAGCGTCTCCGCCTCGCGCTCGGCGGCGCGGCGCATGCCGAGCGTGCGCATCAGCCGGTCGACCGGCAGCCCCTCGGCGCCGGCGAACTCGGAGACCCGGCCGGAGAGCGCGCGGCGGTAGAAGTCCACCTGCCAGAGCCGGTCCTGGCCGTGGCAGAAGCCCTCGGCGAACCAGATGTCGGCGGCGCTCTGCGCCTCGATGTGCGGCACCGCCCAGCGATCGCGCCGCACCCGCACCGGCCCCTCAAGCTGTGGCAGCTCGATCTTCCCCTTCTGCTTCGGCAGCGGCCGTCGCGCCAGCCAGTGCCAGGCGGCCGCGGTCGCCGCAGCGGCCAGCCCGGTCCCGGCGGCCCCCGCCACCAAGCCCGCTCGCGCCGCCCGTCCTCCGTCCATCCGCTCACCTTACTGGCCGGCTGGCCAGTTTCACGTTCTGTCGACTCTTCATGTCCCCTGGGGTCAAAAGGCGCCAGAAGCTCCGCGCGCTACTCGATCAGGCCGCCCGGCAGCCGTCCCTCGGCTTCGAGCTTCGCCAGGTGGGCCTCCATGACCAGGGCCGCGGCGCCGCGCAGCTCGGCCGGGACGTCGGACCAGGCATCGGCGAGCAGCGCCTGCTTCGAGCGCTCGCCTCGTTCGAGCGCGGCGAGCAGGCGGCGCTCGCGCATCTCGCGATGCTCGACGTACTCGGCCAGCTTCGCGGCGGGGTCGGTCACCCAGGGGCCGTGGCCGGGGCAGATCAACGCCGGCGCCTCAGCCTGGACGGCGCGCAGCGAGTCCATGTAGGCACCGAGCGAACCGCCGTCGGGCGGGACGAACGTTGACCCCTCGCCGAGCACGAGGTCGCCCGCGAAGCAGACCCCGTCGCTCGTCATCAGGCAGACGTGGTCCGCGGCGTGTCCGGGCGTGGCCAGGGCACGCAGCCCCCCATGCTCCTCGCCGTCCCGGGGCAGCACGACCTCGGCATCCAGGTGCCCCGCCCCATCCGCGTGGTCGCCGTGGCTGTGGGTGAGCAGCACCAGCTCAATCCCACCCCTCTCCTCGGCGGCCTCGCACACGGCCGCGATGTGCCCAGCGTCATCCGGCCCGGGGTCGATCACCACACAGGGGTCCGACCCATACAGATAGGTATTCGTCCCCGCCAAGGTCATCGGACCCGGGTTTGGCGCGACGATCCGCCCTATCTCCGGGTGCCCGGGTGCAGCCTCAGGCAGCGCTCGCCGTGACCTCCGCGGCGATCGCCTCGCGGGCCTCATCGGGTTCGAGCACGACGAGGTCGCCGGCCCCGCGCAGGATCTCGCGGACCAGCCAGGAGGTGCCGGCGTAGGGCAGCTCGACGACGACGGCGCCGTCGGCCAGCTCCTCGACCACGGTGCGCTCCTCGCGCAGCCAGCGGGCCCGCTCCGGCGAGACCCAGACCCGGGCGACCTGCGCGGTCGGCACCTCGCCGTCGGTCATCCAGCCCTCGACCCCGGCCAGCTCTTCGACCTCCTGCCGGGGCTCGTAGGTCTGCTCGCCCGGGGTCGCCTCCTTGATCCGTTCCAGCTTGAAGTGGCGGATCCCCTCTTTGGTCAGGTCGTAGCACTCGACGTACCAGCCCTCGCGCCCGTTCTCGAGCCGGTAGGGCTCGACCCGCCGCTTGGTGAACTGGTCCTCGTTCTCCTTGTAGTACTGGATCTCGAGCACGCGGCGGGCGGCGATCGCCTCGTTGACGGTCCGCGCCACCTCGAGGTCGCCGCCGCTGCCAGCCGCGATCTCCAGGCCCTCCTCGGAGGGGTCATGGCCGAGCGCCGCGACGATCTTCCCGCGGGCGCTCTGCAGGCCGCCCTGGGGCAGGTGGTCGCCGAACAGGTCGATCGCCGCGATCAACGCCTTCGCCTCCAAAGGCAGCAGCCGCGCCGGGCGGGCAAAGTTGTCTCCGTAGGGTTCGGAGTCGACCGCGATCTCGTCGCCGATTACTTCCGCGTAGAGGACGTAGGTGCCGCCGCCGAAGTTGACGACGTTGAGCAGGTCGATGTCCTCCTGCAGCTCCCCGGCGGTCAGCTCCAGCCGGGTGCGCAGCTCGGAGGCGTGCAGCCGCTCGCCCTTCTTCGCCGAGTCGATCAGCAGGCCGGCCAGGGTGACCAGGCGGGCGAAGCGCTCGGGCCGGATCGCCGCCTCGCCGCGGCCGTTGCCGCGCGCCCGCGCCGGCGCCTCGCGCAGCGGCCGGTCGACGACCTCGGCCGTTTCGAACTCGCCGTGGTGGCGGTCGTGCAGCAGGTCGAGTCGCTCGCGCGCCTCCTCGCGCAGCTCCTCGGGCTCCAACACCTCGGCGTTCTGGCGCCAGCGCAGCACCCAGGCGATCAGCTCACGCGGCGAGGCGTAGTCGGTCTCGAAGACCGAGCCCTTGCCGGGGGCCTCGTCGGCCTTGCGCGCCGGGCGCAGCTCGCCGTAGGCGCCGAAGTCGCGCTCGATCAGCCAGGAGATGCGGTCGCGGACGAAGATCCGCGCCGTCTTCCGGATCTCGCCCAGCTGCCAGTCGGCGCGCTGGCCGTAGTCGCGGCGGTCGAAGTCCTCGGGCGGCGAGAAATCGTGCTCGGCCTTCGAGGCGTAGCCGACCTTGCCCTGGATCCGCGAAAGGCGGAAGACGCGCACCGCCTCGCGCTCGTGCGAGAGACCGATCAGGTAGAACTGGCCGGAGCGGAAGACCAGGTGGTAGGGGTCGACCTTGCGCTTCTCGGTCTCGTCGCGCTCCATCGTGTAGTAGGTGAACTCGATCGTCTTGCGGCGCGAGATCGCGGTCTCGATCTTGGAGAGGCGCTGCGAGAGGTCGCGCCCCCCGGCCGAGGCGGTCATCGCCATCTCGACCGGCGCCCGTTCGCCCTCGCTGATCGGGTTCGGGTGCCCCCAGGCGACCTGCTGCAGGGCGAGCCGCAGCGGCTCGGCGTAGGCGAAGCCGCCGTCGGTGAGCAGCGAGAGCGCCGTGCTCAGCGCCGCCAGCTCTTCGTCCTCGAACTCGATCGCGTCGAGGTAGAAGTTCTCCGGCGGCAGCGAGTAGAGCTCGGCCTCGAAGAAGCCCTCGCCCGGTTTCTCCACCCCGAGCTGGATGCCGAGGCTTTCGAGCTCGGCCCGGTCGGCGTAGAAGCGGCGCGCGAAGGCGTCGTCGTTCATGTCGCTGTAGCCCTCGACCTCGCGCTTGATCTCCAGCGCCGAGACCGGCCTGCCCTGCGCCATCAGGAACGAGATCAGCGAGAGCTGGCGGATCAGCTTCTCGGTGTCCTTTGCCACGAGTCCAGAATAGTGAGGGCGGCGTGGCGAACCCCGCCCGGATACCGCTCTATTCCCGCATTTTGCGGTGCGGCTGGACGCTCAGGCCGCTTCGCGGCTGCCGCCGAAGTAGGCGGAGCCCGAGAGGGCGCGGTCGAACCCGGACCAGGACTCGCCCGCCGGCAGCTCGCGCTCGAGCCGGTCGAAGCTGCCGAGCCGGCCGCCGAGGTTGTCGATCATGTGGACGAGGACCGCCTCGCGGGTGGCCGGCACGACGGGCGAGCCGTGCTCGAGCGAGCCGTGGTGGCTGAGGATGATGTGCAGCACCGCCTGCTCGAGGCCGGGATCGAAGTCGGCGATCTCCTCGATCTCGCGGCGCACCGTGTAGTAGCCGAGCGGGATCTCACCCTGCAGGCGGCCGGCGTCGGTGAGGTCGATCGCCAGCGGGTCCTCGTTGTAGGCGATCGTCTTGCCGATGTCGTGCAGCAGGGCGCCGGCGACCGCGACCTCGCGGTCGATGCCGGGGAAGAAGTTGGCCGCGGCGCTGACCGCCTGTGCGACCGAGACGGTGTGCTCGAGCAGGCCGTGGCGGTAGGCCTGGTGGTAGCGCTTGGCCGCCGGGGCGTCGCGGAAGCGCGCCCAGAACTCCGAGCGCTCGCCGAAGAAGCGCCCGAGCAGCTCGCCCAGCTGCGGCTCCTGCACGGTCTCCAGCAGCTGGCGCAGCCTCGCCTCGAGGTCCTCGAAGGAGACCTCGGACTCGGCGGCGAGCTCGGCCTCCTCGTAGGAGCCCGGCTCGGCCTCGGTGAGCTCGGAGAGCTTGATCTTCGGGCCCCAGCGCTCACTGATCTCGAAGACCCCGGCGAGCAGCACCACGGCGCCCGGCGCGGCGATCGCGTAGAGCGCCTCGGCGTCCTCCCAGGCGACCGCCTCGGCGCCGCCGCTGGCGTCGCCGAGCAGCAGCCGCAGCCACGGCTCGCCGTTGCGCTTGCGCCGCAGCTCGCGCTCGCGCACGGCGTAGGCGCCCCTGACCCGCTGCCCGTCCTCGAGCTCGCCGAGCGGCACGCGAGCGGACCCGGCGGGGGCGGGCGGAGCGGCCGGGGCCGAGTCCGAAGCGGGCTCGGGCGGCGGCCCGGAACTGTCGATCAGCGCCTGCTGAGTCATCGTGAGATCACGGTAAAGACGACCGCGGACGGTTCGTCGCACGGCGTGAGTTCGCCTTTTGTCGCCCTGTCGCCGACAAAAGACGAACTCGCTAGATCGCGCCGCCGAGCCAGCTGCCGAGCGCGACTGCGGCGAAGCCGGCCACGAGGGAGAGGCCGATGTTGAGCCAGACGAGGTGGGTGTGGCCGGCCTCGGCGAGCCGGTGCGAGTCGAGGATCCAGGTCGAGAAGGTGGTGAACGAGCCGATCCCGCCGCCGGCGACGATGATCAGCGCCTGTCCTTCCAGCGCCGCCCCGGCGACCAGGCCGAGGGCGAGCGCGCCGCCGATGTTGATCGCGAGGATGCCGAGCGGGAAGGGGTGCTCGCTGCGCGCCGTCAGCGCGGCGTCGATCAGGAAGCGCGCCGCGGCGGCGGTCCCGCCCAGCAACCCGACCGCGACCCAGCCCGCGGCGCTCAACTCGGCCTCCGGGGCGCGTCTGTCGGGATATCCCTGACAGGCGCGCCAGGTATCCGCTGCTCGAGCGCGATGCCGAGGCGGACGAAGGCGTAGCCGGCGGCGAGCGTGGCGCCGACGTAGGCGGCGGCGAGACCGAGGTAGCCGCCGTCGACCAGCTCGAACAGCTCCAGCTGCAGGGTCGAGAAGGTGGTCAGCGTGCCGCAGATTCCGGTGGTGAGGAAGGGGTGGGTGAGGCTGTCCTCGGGGTGGTCGCGCAGGCGGGCGAAGAAGTAGCCGAGCAGCAGTGCCCCGGCCATGTTGACGGCGAAGGTCGCCCACGGCCACTCCCCCGCCCCGTGCGGCACCGCCTCCGCCAGCCCGACCCGCGCCAGTGCCCCCAGCGTGCCGCCGACATAGATCGCCGCAAGGCGCCGCAGGTCGAATCGGGTGCTTCGCATCACGGGCCTCCTATCGTCGTCGAAGGACGTAACAGGGACCGTCAGCGGACTCAACCGCGGTTATCGAGGAGCGAGCCCCATCGCTCAAGTCAAATATAGAGATTCGGCGCTATTTCTCTGAACTCCGCCGAGCCAGGCCGTCGAGGGTTCGCCTCAACTGCTCAATGCGCTTCTGCGGTAGGGGCATCGTCTCGAGGCGCTCACCCAGAGTCTCCATCTCAACGATCCCTCCACGGAGAGCATCAGCGACAAACCGATGGTCCTTCTCCCGGCCAGCCGCCAGCTTAGAAAGAACAAGATCGTGCTTCTCCAAGCAGAGACCGGTCGCCTGACGGGTGTTCTCATTGCGAATTGAAACCAGACGCCCCTCCCAGCCCGACGGCAGCGTCGGCGTCTCAGGGCCGACACCGTGCGCGTAGTAGCTATGGGTCTCGTGAAACATGCTGCCCTCGCCGAGAACTCCGTCTATCTCAACGATCCGATCTTGGAGATGGAGTGGATAGACGTCGGCCTCGGGTGAAAGCAGGAGTTGCTGTGGTGCGTCCGGATGCTGGCCGAGTATCGCCTGGCTGCCGATAACGACAATCTCCTGATCGCCGGTGATATCGGCCGCAGCCCGGATGATGTGCTCCAAGTCTTGACGGCGCACTTCAGCGGACTTCTTCGAGAATTTGGCGGCGCTCGTCTTCTGGAACAACGCCCGCGAATGGAGTGCTCTGCCTGAGATCTCGCATCGACTCGCTGTCTTCGACCAGACGAGCCTTCAGCTCTGAGAGCGGCAGGCGCAATAGGTCACTCCATTGCGCCGCCCAGCGATGATCCACCGGACCGTCGGCAGCGAGCCACCCTTCGACTCGCTCGCAAGCCCTTCCCACGGCATCGAGATCCAAGCGCTCGACAACAAGACGATGCAACGCGATGCTGCGTAGCTCGGCCGTCCGATGACCGTTAGGAGCGGGGTTAGAAGCAGCCATAGGGCCTATCTTCGCAATACCTGCCGTCACCGTGGTGAATTTCATTGAAGTTTATCAATGAATTGGTAGCCTAGTCCCGATGCCGACCGCCGAGCTGTCCGTGATCGAGTGCTGCACGCCGCTGGCGGGGTCCTCGCTGTCTGACGAGAGGGCGGCGGAGCTGGAGACGGTGATCAAGGCGCTTGCCGACCGCCACCGGCTGCGGATCGTCAACCTGCTGCTACGCGCGGGCGGCGAGCCGGTCTGCGTCTGCGAGGTGCAGCCGCTGCTGGGGCTCTCGCAGGGGACGGTGAGCCATCACCTGAAGCTGCTGGTCAACGCCGGCATCGCCGAGCGCGAGACCCGCGGCACCTACAGCTACTTCAGCCTCATTCCAGGCGCGCTCGATTCAGTGCGCGAGGTGTTCTCGACCTCCACCCCCGCGGCGTGACCGGGCGTCCCGACCTGCTGCGCCGCTCCACCGCCGAGGGGATCGGGGCGTTCGCGCTCGTCTTCGCCGGCTGCGGGGCGATCGTCACCGACACCGTCGACGAGGGCGCGCTCGGGACGGTCGGGATTGCGCTCGTTTTCGGCCTCGTGATCATGGCGATGGTCTACGCCACCGGCCACCTCTCCGGCGCCCACCTCAATCCCGCGGTGACCCTCGCCTTCGCGCTCACCCGCCACTTCCCCCGCCGCGAGGCGCTCGCCTACATCGGCGCGCAGCTGCTCGGCGCGCTTGCCGCGGCGGCGCTGCTGCTCGCGGTCTGGCCCAGCGAGCCGGCCTCGCTCGGCGCGACGGTGCCCAGCGTCGGCGCCGGCAGCGCCTTCGTCTACGAGCTCGTCCTCACCGCCTTCCTGATGTTCGTGATCATGGCCGTGGCGACCGACACGCGCGCCGTCGGCGCCGGCGCGGCGATCGCAATCGGCGGCACGGTCGGCCTCGACGCCCTCTTCGGCGGCCCGGTCACCGGCGCCTCGATGAACCCGGCGCGCTCGCTCGGCCCCGGCCTTGTCTCCGGCGAACTGCACCAGATCTGGATCTACATCGCCGCCCCGGTCGCCGGCGCCGCGATCGGCGCGCTCGCCTACCAGCTCGTCCGCGGCGCCCCGCGTTCGCCTTTTGTCGGGACTGAGACGACAAAGGGCGAACGCGCCGGCCAGGCGGCCTCGTCCGAGGGCCGGCCCTGATGGCCCGGGCGCTCTTCGTCTGCCTGCACAACGCCGGCCGCTCGCAGATGAGCCAGGCCCTGTTCGAACGCGCCGCCGAGGGACGGCACGAGGCGCGCTCGGCGGGCACGACGCCGGGCGAGCGGGTCCACCCCGAGGTGGTCGAGGCGATGGCCGAGCTCGGCATCGACCTCTCCGACCGCGTCCCCCACGAGCTCAGTCGCGAGGACGCCGAGTGGGCCGACGTCGTCGTGACGATGGGCTGCGGCGACGAGTGCCCCTACATCCCCGGCAAGCGCTACGTCGACTGGGACCTGCCCGATCCGAAGGGCCGCCCGCTCGAGGAGGTTCGCGCGACCCGCGAGCAGATCGAGGCCCGCGTGGAGGCGCTGCTCACCGAGCTAGGCTGACCTCGCCCCATGAGCGAGATCGGCATCTTCGCCGCGGTCCTGTTCGGCTACAGCCTCGCCTCGAGGCGGCTCGAACGGCTCTGGGTGAGCGCGCCGATGGCCTTCGTCGCCGCCGGCATCGTGCTCGGCCCCGACTGCCTCGACCTGATCTCGCTCGAGCTGACCAGCGAGACCGGGCTGCTGCTCGCCGAGGCCGCGCTGGTCGTCGTCCTCTTCGCCGACGCCTCGCGGATCGACGTGACCGCGCTGCGCGAGAGCCGCGGCGCGCTGCCTGTGCGGCTGCTCGGATTCGGCATGCCGCTGACGATCGCGCTGGGCACCGCGGCCGGTGCGCTGCTGCTGACCGAGATCGACTTCTGGGAGGCGGCGATGATCGCCGCGGTGCTCGCGCCGACCGACGCGGCGCTGGGCCAGGCCGTGGTCTCCAGCGAAGCGGTGCCGAAGCGGATCCGCCAGGCGGTCAACGTCGAGAGCGGGCTCAACGACGGGCTCTCGATCCCCTTCCTCTTCCTCTTCACCGGCCTTGCTCTGAGCGAGACCGGTGTCAACGCCGGCGACTGGCTCGGCTTCGCCGCCGAACAGATCGGCTTCGGAGCGCTGGTCGGGATCGGCGCCGGGCTCGGCGGCGGCCTGCTCGTCGACCGCGCCGAGGCGCGCCGCTGGATCACCCCTGCATTCGCTCAGCTGGCGATGCTCGGGCTCGCGCTCGGCGCCTGGGCGCTGGCCGGCGAGCTCGGCGGCAACGGCTTCATCGCCGCCTTCAGCGCCGGGCTCGCCGCCGGCCGCGTCGCCAAATCCCACTGCGCCTCGATCCTCGACTTCACCGAGGACGAGGGTCAGCTGCTCAACCTCGCCGTCTTCTTCCTCTTCGGGATCAGCGCGATCGGCTTCCTCGACGCCGCCGGCTGGGAGGTCGTGCTCTACGGCGCGCTCAGCCTCACCGTGATCCGCATGCTCCCCGTCGCGCTGGCGCTCGCCCGCTCCGGCCTGCAACCGATCTCGGTCGGATTCATCGCCTGGTTCGGCCCGCGCGGCCTCGCCTCGATCATCCTTGCCCTGGTCGTGATCGAGGAGGAGCCCGACCTACCGGGGATCTCAACCCTGTTCGCGGCGATGACCGTGACCGTGCTCGCCAGCGTCGTCGCCCACGGAATCAGCGCGCGGCCGCTGACTCGCGCCTACGGCAGGCGAATCGCGGCCAGCGGCGAGGACGCCGCCGAGATGCAGGCGACGGCGGAGATGCCGATCCGCGGCTCGCTCGGCGAACGGCTCTGAGCGCCGCGGGCCGAGCCGCCGCTCAGCTCGCCAGCCCGCCGATGCAGAGCGCCGGGGCCGAGTAGGAGCCGTCCTCGTTGCGGAACGGGGCGACGTTGGCCTCGATCGCCTCACGCGTCGCCTGGCGCTCGTCGTCCTCGAGCGCCTTGATCGCGTATGCAAGCGGGCCGGCGAGCCGGACCAGCGAGTCCCAGAGATCGTCGAAGTCCTTGTACTCGAACTGGAAGGGGATCTCCTCCAGCTCCGGCTCGCCGAAGCCGGCGCCGCTGACCAGCGAGCGAATGCGGTCGTGGTCGGCCAGCGCGAAGATTCCCGGCGAGCCCGGCTCCGGCGCCGGCATGTGACCGCGTTCGACCAGCGTTTTGGCCGGCACGGCCGCCCAGGGGTTCTTCTCCGGCGCGGCCCAGACGGCGAAGGCGAGCGGGCCGCCGGCGTGCAGCACGCGCTTGGTCTCACTCAATGCCGCGGCAGGGTCGGCCATCAGCATGTAGCCCCAGCGGCAGACGGCCCGGTCGACGCTTTCGTCGTCGAGGTCCATCTGCTCGGCGTCGAGCACGCGGTACTCGACGTTGGTCAGCCCCCGCCCATCGCCGATCCGCCGCGCCGCCGCGACCATCTCCGGCGAGAAATCGGTGCAGAGCACGTGGCCGCCGTCACCGACCCGCTCGGCCGCCCGCAGGCCGAGATCGCCGGGGCCGGCCGCAATGTCGAGGATCGTCTCGCGCGACTGCGGATCGACCTTCTCGAGGATCCAATCGTTGACGGCGCCGGTCTCTTCGCTCATCCACTTGTTGCGGGCCTCCCAGCCGGCGGCCATCTCGTCCCAGGTGGCGAGGCTCTGCTCGCGAAAGGCATCAAGCTCGGTGTCCATCCAGTACCTCCACTTCGTTGCTCGGTTCAGGCGACCGTAGCGAGTCTCGGGCCGCACGGCGGCTCGGGTAGATTCCCCGCCGATGAGGCTCTGCCGCTTCCAAGCCGGGGACGGCGACCCGGCGCTCGGCCTGGTCGAGGGCGAGGAGGTCATCGACCTCTCCACCGGCGGCGCCCCGGCCGAACCGGCGCGGGCGCTGGATGAGCTCGGGCAGGCGCCACTGCGGGAGCTCGCCGCCGGCTCACCGCGCCGGGCGCTCGCCGACGTCCGCCTGCTCGCACCCGCGACTCCGCGCAAGTACCTGGCGATAGCGCTCAATTACCGCGACCACATCGCCGAGATGGGGATGGAGGCGCCCGAGGTGCCGGTCTTCTTCAACAAGCAGGCGACCTGCGTGGTCGGGCCCGGGGCCGAGATCCACATGCCGAAGGTCTCGACCTTCCTCGACTACGAGGCCGAGCTGGCGCTGGTGATCGGCAAGCGCTGCCGCCACGTCTCGCCCGAGGACGCGCACGAGGTCATCGCCGGCTACACCTGCGCCAACGACGTCAGCGTGCGCGACTGGCAGGGCAAAGCGCAGACGATGACGATCGGCAAGTCCTTCGACACGCACGGCCCGCTCGGGCCCTGGCTGGTCACCGGCGATGAGCTCGGCGACCCGGGGGACCTGGCGATCCGCTGCTACGTCGGCGAGCAGCTGCGCCAGGACGCGCGCACGAGCGAGATGGTCTTCGACTGCTTCCAGCAGGTCGCCCACCTATCGGAAGCGTTCACGCTCGAGCCGGGCGACGTGATCGCCACCGGGACCCCGGCCGGCGTCGGCCTCGGCCGCCAACCGGTGCGCGACAACCTGCTCCAGATCGGCCAGGAGGTGCGGGTCGAGATCGAGGGAATCGGCGACCTGGTCAACACTGTGGTCGAGGAGCCCGAGGGCTTCCTCGCCGGCGGCCCCGTCTGAGCCGTGACAGGCTTGCGGTCGTGCTGACCGAGCTCGGCCACTACCCCCAGATCGAAGACCCGGCCCAGATCTCCGCGGCGCTCGACGCGGCTCTCTCGCGCGCCGGATAGCTCAACGGAGGCCGACTCAGGTCACCGGGCGCCGGCGGCGGCTTCGGCGTCGGCCCGCAGCGGCGTCGCGCCCTTGATCAGGTCTGCGGCGCGCTCGGCGACGGCGATCACCGGCGCGTTGGTGTTGCCCCGCGGCACGGTGGGCATCACCGAGCAGTCGACGACGCGGATCCCGTCGAGGCCCTGAACCCGTAGATCCTCGTCGACGACCGAACCGATCGCACAGGTCCCGACCGGGTGATAGATCGGGAAGACGGTGCGGGCGACGTGGGCAGCGATCGCCTCGTCGGATTCGCCATCGGGCGTCCAGTGCGGCTCCGAGCAGAATCTTCCCAGCGCCGGCCGGCCGCAGATATCGAGGGTCAGCCTCATCCCGGCGACCAGCCGCTCCAGGTCGGACCCGTCGCGGAAGAACTGGTTGCGGATCACCGGCTGGGCGGTGGGGTCGTTCGAGGCGAGGGTCACCGAGCCGCGGCTCTCGGGGGTCAGCAGGCAGACCGTGGCGACCACGCCGTGGCCGTCGGGGTCGGCGAAGCCCTCGTCGACGATCTGCACGGGCACCGTGTGGAACTGGACGTCCGGGGCTTTGGCTCCCGCGCCGACCCTGGCGAACCCGCCCGACTCGGCGAAGTTCGAGGTGAAGACGCCAGTCTTCGAGGCTTCGTACTGCTCGAGGGCGGCCGGCTCCATCGCATCCAGCAGGCTCGATTGCTCGGTCGCGGTCCAGACGCCGTAGGTGCAGGCGTGGTCGCTCAGGTTCTGGCCCACCGCGGGCTGGTCGAGCAGCAGCTCCACTTCGCGCATCGCCAGGTGCTCGGCGGGGCCGACTCCGGAGAGCATCAGCAGCTGCGGCGAGTTGAACGTGCCGCCGCAGAGGATCACCTCGCGCTCGGCGCGCAGCTCCTGCGCCTGGCCGAGGTGGGCCGCCTCGACGCCGACGGCGCGGGTGCCCTCGAACAGCACCCGGTTGACGTGCATGAAGGGCATGACGGTCAGGTTCGGCCGCTCGGCCATCGCCGGGTGCAGGTAGGCGACCGCGGCGCTGGCCCGCATCCCGTCGCGCTGGGTGACCTGGTAGGTGCCGACGCCGTCCTGCTCGGCGCCGTTGAAGTCGTCGTTGAGACCCAGCCCGGCTTCGGCGCCGGCCGCGGCCCAGGCGGGGGCGAGCGGCATGCCGGAGCGCTGCTCGGAGACCGGCAGCGGCCCGCCGACCGCGTGCCACTCGGAGGCGCCGCGCTCGTTGTCCTCGGCCTTGAGGAAATAGGGAAAGAGGTCGTCCCAGGCCCAGCCGGGAGCGCCCCATTCGTCGTAGTCACGGCGATTGCCGCGGATGTAGACCATCGCGTTGATCGAGGAGCTGCCGCCGAGCACCTTTCCGCGCGGCAGGGCGATGCGGCGACCGCCGCAGTTGGGCTCCGGCGCCGAGACGTAGTCCCAGTCGACGTCGGTGCGCTGCAACTGCAGGTAGCCGAGCGGGACGTGGATGTTCTCCTTGGTGTCCGGGCCGCCGGCCTCGAGCAGCAGGACGGTGGTGTCGGGGTCCTCGGAGAGCCGGGCGGCGAGCACGCAGCCGGCCGAGCCGGCTCCTACGATCACGTAGTCGTACATCGGATCCTCCTCCGCCGATCCCACTCGGCCAGTTCGGGTCCGCCTAGCCTACGCCCTGCCGACGCGCAGCTCTCGCTTTCAGGCGTGAAAGCGGAACAAGCTCCAGCACGCCGGCTCAATTTTGCGGATCAGGGGAAGAGAAGATCTTTGAATGGCGAGGGTGGGAATCGAACCCACGACACCACGATTTTCAGTCGTGTGCTCTACCAACTGAGCTACCTCGCCTGGGACTGCGCAGGCCCGAGGGCCGCGCCGGGGGAAGGCTAGCGGCCCGGGGCGGGATCGGGCTGCTTGGATTGGCCGGTGGCCTGGGCTCGTGCAGGAAGCGTCGTGGCGGGGATCGGGCTCCTCGCCGTCCTCGCCTCCTCCGGGGGGAGGAGCGTGGACCCGGCCGTGCCGCGGGGCTTCCCTGGCGTCGTGCCGGTGTTCATGCTCGGCGCTGAGGTCGAAGGGGTCGATGGCATCGGCCGGCAGCGCGGGGGCGAGCTGCGAGCGGCGGCCACGCGAGACCGGCGCTGGCTGAGCCGGGCTCGGCCGCTGGGAGACGCCACGCCGCGCTGGGCGCAGCGCCTCTACCGCCGCTCGCTGCTCGTGCTGCGCGCCTCCGTCGCCGCCAGCGGCGCCGTCGTCGCCGGGGCGCGGCCGGGCTGGGCCTACGCCTGGCCGCGCGACGCCGCCACGGTTGCGATCGCGCTGGCCGCGTCCGGATTCCGGCCGGAGGCACGGCGCATCGCCCGCTTCCTTCTCGGCCTCGACCTCGACGCCGCCGCCCGGTTCCGCGCAACCGGCGCCCCGGTTCCGGGGCGGGACGCGCAGGGAGACGCCGCCGGCTGGGTCGCCGCGGGGGCGCGGACAGCCGGACTCGGACCGCGACCGGCAGCAGATTCCGACGGCCAGGAGGTGGCGGGGTTCGAGTGGCGCGACCGTGCCGACTACCAGGAGGGCACACCGGGCGACTACCTGGGCAATGCCCTCGCATCAGCGCGTTCCGCTGCGACTGTTGCCCGTCACGCGGGCATAGGGCGCACCGGAAGCGGCCAAGGGGGTCGGCGGGAGTTCGGTGGGATGGGAGGACTTGTGCGGATCGCGGGTGAGCCGCGGTCCGGGTGGGATTCCGCGGTCGCCTGGGGGGTACGGCCATTCGCCCGAGCATCGCTCTTCCCCGCTATCCGGCGCACTCTGCACCGGGCGGTCGGCTCCAGCGGGCGCTTCGGCATCGTCCCCTCCGAGCACTGGCACGGCGGCGGCGATCCGTGGACCGCGCCGACGGCCTGGGTCGCCTGGGGGCTCGCGGCGTTGGCGCGGGACGCCGCGTCAAACGACCGACGGGCCGTCGCCGAGCACGACCGCCGCGCCGCCCTACGACTGATGGCCGACCTGCGCCGCGCCGCCACCCCGCTCGGCCTGCTCCCCGAGCGAGTCGACGCCGAGAGCGGGGCGCCGGCCTCGACCACGCCCCTGGTCTGGTCGCACGCCTTCGCGATCCTCGCGATTCGCGAGCTCTGGCCTGGGCCGCGCTGAGACGAGAATTACTCGACGAGCGGGTCGCTCATCGCGGGCCGGAGTCTTGCATCGTGCGCATCAGCTCCAACGCCCCGGCCTTGTGCAGCGGTTCGTTCAGGTTGCCGCACTTCGGGCTCTGCACGCAGGAGGGACAGCCGGACTCACACGGGCACTCGCCGATCAGCCGCTCGGCGTCGTCGAGCAGGCGCTCGAACTGCTCGTAGCCGCGCAGGGTTATCCCGACCCCGCCAGGGTGCCCGTCGTAGATGAAAATCGTCGGCCGGCCGGTCTGGAAGTGGACGTTGGTCGAGAGGCCACCGATGTCCCAGCGATCGCACATCGCGATCAGCGGCAATACCGCGATCTGGCCGTGCTCGGTCGCGTGCAGGGCGCCGAGCAGGACGTCGGACGGGAGCGCCCCGCTCAGCCGCTCGGGCAGCACGTACCAGAGCGCCTGGGTGACGAAGTGCTGCTCGGGCAGCTCCAAGGCGACGATGTCGATCGGCTCCTGCTCGGAGATCGAGACCCGCTGGAAAGCGACCACCTGCTCGCTGACCGAGACTTCGCCGAAATGCAGCTCGACCCCCGCCGTCGTGCGCTGCTCGCGCACCCGCTCGATGTAGATCTCGGTCTCCTTTTTGGGCCGCGTGTACCAGTCGCCGTCGAAACGCGAGACGATCGCCCGCCGCCCCTCGACGTCGAGCTGCTCGACCTCGTAGGAACGGCCGAGGTGGAGGTAGACGGCGCCCGGGTGGACCGTGGTGAAGGCACGCTCAGCCTCGACCAGGCCGAGCATCTCACCCGAATCGCGCTCGATCACCGCGACCGAGTCGGCCGAGGCCGAGCGCAGCGAGATCTTCGCCGCGACGAAGCCGCTTTCGGCCGGCAGCAGGCCGCCGCCGGCCCGGCGTAGCTCACCGGCCGCGGTCAGCCGCTCCGCCCGCTCGCGCCAGCCGTCGCCGAAGACCTCGTCATCCGCGGCGCTCAGCGGCAGCTCGTAGGCCGCCGCGACCATGTGCCGCGAGGCGATCTGCTCGCTCTCGTGGTCGAGAATCGCCGCCTCCACCGGCCGCCCGACGAACTCGTCCGGGTGGCGACAGAAGAACTGGTCGAGCGCGTCGGCGCCGGCCACGTAGAGCGCCAACCCGCGCCGCTCGCGGCCCGCCCGCCCCCACATCTGGCGCAGGCTGGCGACGGTGCCGGGGAAGGTGACGCAGATCGCCGCGTCGAGCTCGCCGATGTCGATTCCCAGCTCGAGCGCGTCGGTCGCGACCACGGCGAGCAGCTCGCCCGCACTCAGCCGCTGCTCGATCTCGCGCCGCTGCTGCGGCGTGTAGCCGCCGCGGTAGGGGGCGATCCGCGCTGCCAGCTCAGGCTTGCCGCGCCGCTCCAGCGCTTCGCGGGCAAAGCGCTGGATCAGCTCGATCCCGCGGCGGCTTTTGAGGAAGCAGATCGTGCGCACCCCGTGGCTGACCAGCTCGGCGAGCAGATCGGCCGCCTCGGAGAGCGCCGAGCGCCGCGTGCCGCTCGCCTTGTCGATCAGCGGCGGGTTCCAGATCGCGATCTCGCGCCCGGCCCGTGGCGCGCCGTCGTCGTCGATCAGCTCGAACGGCTCGCCGACCAGCCCCTCGGCCAACTCGACCGGGTTGGCGATCGTCGCCGAGGCGAGCAGGAAGCGCGGCTCGGCGCCGTAGGCGCGCGCGACCCGGCGCAGCCGCCGCAGCACGTTGGCGACGTGGGAGCCGAAGACGCCGCGATAGGTGTGTGCCTCGTCGACGACCACCCAGCCGAGGTTGGCGAGGAAGTCGCCCCAGCTCTTGTGGTTGGGGAGCAGGCCGACGTGCAGCATGTCGGGGTTGGTCAGCACGAGGTTGTTGCGGCGGCGGATCGAGGGGCGCTCCTCGCGCGGCGTGTCGCCGTCGTAGATCGCCTCGCGTAGCCCGGGTGGGCGCAGCGCCGCGAGCTTGCGCGCCTGGTCCTGGGCGAGCGCCTTGGTCGGGTAGAGGTAGAGCGCGCGGCGCTTGCCGTCACGCGCGATCCCGTCGAGCACCGGCAGGTTGAAGGCGAGGCTCTTGCCCGAGGCGGTGCCGCTGGTGATCACCAGGTTGGAGCCCGCCGCCACCTTCAGCGCGTCGCGCTGGTGCGAGTAGAGCCGCTCGATCCCGGCCCGGCCCAGCGCCTCGACCAGGCCGGCGTCGAGCGAATGCGGCATCGCCACCGGCCGCGACTTGCGCTCTCCCTCGCTGCTCTCGGCGACGATCCGACCGTCGCGCCGCGCCGGGTCGATCGCGATCGACCAAGGGCTCTCCAGCAGGCTCTTGGCCATCAATCCCCGCCCCCGGTTGGCGCGTTGGTCGCACTATTTGCGACCAACGCGCCACGGATCGCGCCAGCGACCTTCACCGCCTGAAGCGTGCTGCGGTCGTGGATGCGCAACACGTCGGCGCCCTCACGCACCGCCAGCGCCGCCGCCGCAACCGTGCCCCACTCGCGCTCGCTCGCCGGCAGGCGCTGCTCCCAGCCGCCGCCCAGCACGGCCCCGATGAAGTCCTTGCGCGAGAGCGAGACGTAGAGGGCAGGACCGAGCGCGCGCAGCTCGCCGAGCCGGCGCAGGATCTCCAGGTCCTGCTCGACGGTGAGGTCGAAATCGAGGCCCGGGTCGATTGCGATCTGCTCCACGTCTACCCCAAGGCTCCGGGCGAGCTCGATTCTCCCCCCGAACCACTCGATCAGGTGCTCGACCACGTCGCCGTAGTCGCGCGGAGGCCGGTCCACGCGCGGCGGCCCCTCGATGTGCATCAGCACGTAGCCGCAGCCGCTCTCCGCGACCAGCTCGAACATCTCCTCCGAGCCGCCGGAGATGTCATTGATCGCGACCGCGCCCGCCCCCAGTGCCCGCCGCGCGACCGCGACCGAGAAGGTGTCGGCCGAGACGGGAACGGGAGGAGCGTTCGCTGCTTGTAGTCCCGTGGGCGACAAACCGCGAACGCTCGCTGCCAGCCCCTCGATCGCCGGGATCAGCGTCGCGGCCTCGTCGCCGGGCTCGACCGGCGGCCCGCTGCGCGCCGCCACCGCGCCCACGTCGAGCATCTCGAAGCCGGCCTCGACCAGCGCCCGCCCATCGGCGATCGCCCGCTCGGGCGTGACGCTGCGCGCCCCCTCGAACATCGAGTCGGCGGTCACGTTGACGATCCCGGCCCCAATCGGCTGCGCCAGCTCGAGGGTCCGATCGGCGAGCTTCCAAAGAGACACCGGATCGTGAGCCGCTCGCTCGCGAAAAATCAGATCTCGACGCTTCGCTCGCGGCTCACTCACGGCCGCTACGGTAGCGACCGGACCATGGCTCTGAGTTGCGTCTACACCGACCTCGACGGCACCCTGCTCGGCCGGGGCAGCTCGCTCTTCCGCGATGCCGAGGGCGGTTTCTCGCTGGCCCAGTCGCGCGGGCTGGAGGCCTGCCACCGGGCCGGGGTCGAGGTCGTGATCATGTCCGGCCGCCGCGAGCCGCAGGTGCATGAGGCGGCCCGGCTGATGGGCCAGACCTCCTACATCTACGAGGCCGGCTGCGCCTTCGCGATCGACGGCGAGACGACGCTGCTGACCGGCGACCTCGTCCCCGACGAGGAGGGCACCGTCTACGAGAAGCTCGAGCGGGAGGGCATCCCGAAGCTGCTCTTCGAGCGCTTCGAGGGGCGCCTCGAGTACCACGCGCCCTGGCATCACGGCCGTGTCCTCTCCCACCTCTTCCGCGGCAAGGTCGACGTCGAGGAGGCCAACGCGCTGCTCGCCTCCGCCGGCCACGAGAACCTTCGCCTGCTCGACAACGGCGCGATCGGCCGCGAGATGCCCGCCGTCGACGGGCCGACCCACGCCTACCACCTGGTCCCGAAGGTGGTCAGCAAGGCCGGCGCCGTCGCCGCTCACGCCCGCGCCCGCGGCTTCGACCCCGCCGAGTGCATCGCCGTCGGCGACTCGGTCGAGGATCTCGAGGTCGCCGCCGCGGTCGGGCGCTTCTTCGTCGTCGCCAACGGGCCCGAGCGCGACCCCGGCCTGCGCAGCGCGCTCGCCGCCCGGGACAATGCCACCGTGACCGAGGGCGCGATGGGCGACGGCTTCTACGAGGCAGTCGTCTCGACCCTGATGGAGCGCCGCTAAGATCGAGCGGGTGGAGACCATGGAGACGGCGACCGTCGCCGAGCAGGAGTACCTGGAGAGCATGTTCTGGCTCGAGGAGGCGGGGTTGCCGATGACCGGCGCCAACATCGCCCGCGCGATGCAGCTCTCGCCGCCGACCGTGCACGAGATGGTCGGCCGCCTGGTCGAAGACGGATACGTCGAGCGCAACGCCGACAAGTCACTCGGCTTCACCGACTCCGGCCGCGAGCACGCCAGCCACATCGTCCGCCGCCACCGGATGATCGAGCGCTTCCTCACCGATGTGCTCGGCATCCCCTGGGACGAGGTGCACGAGGAGGCCGAGCGGATCGAGCACGCGATGTCGCCGGTGCTGGAGGAGCGCATGCGCGCCGCGATCGGCGACGCCACGACCTGCCCGCACGGGCACCCGATCCTCGAGGGGATCCGCGAGCGCGGCTCGCTGCTCGCCGACGTCGACGTAGGCGCCAAACTGATCGTGCTGCGCTTCGAGAACGAGGCCGAGGAGCTGCTGCACTACCTCAAAGCCGCCGGCCTCGAGCCGGGCCTGGAGGGAACGGTGGAGAGCTCCGACCCGGAGGGCGTGACGATCGCCTCGCCCGACGGCTCGCACCAGGTCTCGCGCAGCGTCGCCGAGACCGTCTCGGTCCGCGCCGACCCGGCGCCGCCGCCGCGCGCAGCGATCCCCGAGCAGCTCGTGCTCTCCTCGGACCGCTACGGCCGCTAGGCGGGCGAGCCGGCTCGGACGCGCTCCAGGGCGCGCGCGATACGGCCGACGCCCTCGGCGATCCGCTCCGGCGGGACACTGGCGAAGGAGAGGCGCAGGCTGTCCTCGCCGCCCTCGATCATGAAGTCGGGGCCGGCGACGAAGGCGACGCCCTCGCCCTTGGCCTCGGCAAGCAGCGACGGAGTTTCGGTGCCCTCGGCGAGGTCGAGCCAGAGGAAGTAGCCGCCCTCGGGGACGACGAACTCGGCCTCCGGAAGCTGCTCGCGCAGCGCCTCGACCAGAGCCTCGCAGCGGTCGCTCAGAGCGCCCTTGACGAACTCGATGTTGTCGTCCAGAGCGCCGGAGCGACAGAGCTCGAGCACGACCGACTCGGCCAGCATGTTGGGCGAGATGTAGGTCTCGTTGGCGCGCTTGGCCAGCACCGCGATCTCCGCCGCGGGCCCGGCGAGGTAGCCGACCCGCACGCCGGGGCTGACCGTCTTCGAGAACGAGGAGGCGTGGACCACGCGGTCGGCCCGGTCGAGCGAGAGCATCGACTCGAGTGCCTCGCCCTCGAACGGCAGCTCGCGATAGGGGTCGTCCTCGAAGATCCAGAAGCCGTGCTCGGCGGCGAGCTCGACCAGGCGGGTCCGCTTCGCGGCCGAGAGCGTGCAGCCGGCCGGGTTATGGAAGTTGGGGATCACGTGGGCGAGCTTGATCGGCCCCTCGGCGAGAGCAGCCTCGAAGGCATCAACGTCGAGCCCGTCCGCCTCCAGCGCCACCGGCACCAGCTCGACCCCGAGCCGCTGCAGCATCAGCAGCGTGCGGTCGTAGGTCGGCTGCTCGACGACGACCCGGTCGCCGGGCTCGAGCAGGTGCTCGAACAGCATCCAGCCGGCCTCCAGTGAGCCGTTGGCGATCATCACCTGGCCGGCATCGAGCCCGCCGTGGCGCTCGGCGACCCACTGACAGAGGCCGGGATGGCCGATGCCGGTGCCGTAGGAGAGCGCCTTTTCCCAGTCCTCGGCGAGCGCCCGGCCGGCCGCCTCGGCGACGGCGTCCCTGGGCAGGATGTCGGCGCTCGGCGCCCCACGGGCGAAGGAGATCGTGTCCGGAGTCATCGCCGCCGAGCCTAGCAACGGCGCAGACAGGTGACCCCGCCGAGGCTACGAGGACGTGGGGCCGCGCAACACGGAGACGCCGGAGTGGGCGGGGTCGCCGTTGTCCTCCTGCAGCGAGATGTCGAAGTAGCGGTAGCGCGAGGGCTCGACCGGCAGCGGAAGGTCGACCTCGGTGGCGCCCCCGGCGCCGACTGGGAAGGAGCCAAGGGCGATCATGCGACCGTCGTCGTCGAGCAGCCAGAGCTCGTAGAAGCGGTCGGGTCCGGTCGGGTCGAGACCGGCGAGCTCGAGCTTCGCGCGTCGCTCGTCGCCGGTCAGGAGGACGTCGCCATGCGCCCCGGCAGGGCCGTCGTCGATCCGGTTGAGGACGAGGTCGGGGCCGCCGCCCTGCGTTCCGGAGCCCTCGCCGCCGCCGATCGCCAGCCCCCCGGCAACCCCGATCGCCAGCAGCAGCCCGGCGAGCCCGCCCGCCAGAGCCGGGCGCAGGGTCAAGGTCGGCAGTCGCAGGCGGCGGCGGGCGCGCGGCGGGCGCGCCTCGGCCTCGGCGGGCATCCGCAGCGGCGGCGGCTCAGGCGGGTCCCAGGCCTCGTCGGGCAGCTGCTCGAGCCCGGCGACGACGGGGCGCAGGCGCTCGACTTCTTCGTGCAGCGCCGGGTCGCCGGCCAGGCGCTGCTCGAAGGCGGCGGCCTGAGCCGCGTCGAGCTCACCGAGTAGGTAGGAGGAGAGCTGGTCACCGTCGCCGTTCATATTCCCTCCTCCTCTTCCTCGATCATCTCGCGCAGCCGGCGCAGGCCGCTGAACATGCGGGTCTTGATCGTGCCCAGCGGGATGGCCTCGCGGGTCGCGATCTCCGACTGGCTGAGGCCGCCGTAGAAACGCATCCGCAGCGGCTTCGCCTCGTTCTCGGGCAACCGCTCAAGCAGGCCGCGCAGCCGCCACCGCTCGACCAACTCACCGATCCGGTCCTCGCTCGCCGCCCCTTCCAGCGCCGCGGCGCTCTCCTGTGGGTCGAGCGGCTGCGGCACGCGCCGACGCTGGTGGTCGATCGCGCGGCTGCGCGCGATCATCATCACCCAGGTCAGCAGCGAGCCGCGGCCCGGGTCGAAGCTCGCTCCCCGCTTCCAGACCTCGAGGAAGACCTGCTGCTGCACGTCTTCCGCTGCGCCGCGATCGCCCAGCGCCTTGACGAGGAAGCCGAAGGTGACCCGCGCGCAACGCTCGTGGACCTCGCGCAGCGCATCAGGGTCACGCTCGCGCAGGCGCTCGGCCAAGCGCGCCTCATTGCTGGGCGTTGCCTCCGCGGGCGTCACCCGCGACATCTTGCCGTACCCAGGACGTGCCGTGAGGCGGGGTGTGGCCAATGCGATCGACTCGCTCATACATAGGTAAGTACGAGCCGGGGTAGCAAAGAGGTTGAGGGGACCCGAAAACCGATCGCAGCAGCGCCGCCGTAACCCCTCCGACCCGCTCGCGCCACCGGCGCGGGAGACATCGACCGAAGGGAACCCATGTTGAAGCGAACGTTCCTACTCGCCGCTTGCCTGCTCGCGCTTGCCGTCGGCCTCGCCGCCTGCGGCGGCGATGACGACGACGCCACCAGCGGCGCCGCGACCACCGAGCAGACGAGCGAAGATGCCACTGCGCCACAGGAAAACATCACCCAGGTCGCCCAGGGGACGCCCGACCTCTCGACCCTGGTCGAGGCGCTGACCGTGGCTGAACTGGCGAAAACGCTGGAAGGCCCGGGGCCCTTCACCGTCTTCGCCCCGACCAACGAGGCCTTCGAAGCCCTCGGCAACACGCTGACCACGCTGCTCAAACCGGCCAACCAGGAAGAACTGGCCGAAGTCCTCACCTATCACGTCGTCCCCGGCGAACTGACCTCGTCCGAGCTGAGCGACGGCGAGATGCTCGAAACGATCCAGGGCGACTCGCTCGAAGTAAAGGTCAAGGGCGAAGAAGTGACCGTCAACGGCGCCACGGTCGTCACCCCCGACGTCGAGGCCTCCAACGGCGTAGTCCACGTGATCGACGAAGTGCTGATCCCGTAGCTCGGAGCGCCTGCGCGGCGGCTCAGCTGCCGCGCAGGGCTTCGACGGCGATCTTCGCCGTCTCGGTCGGGCTTTCGCCGACCCGCACGCCCTTGGCCTCGAGCGCTTCCTTCTTCGCCTGGGCGGTGCCCGAGGAGCCAGAGATGATCGCCCCGGCGTGGCCCATCTGCTTGCCCGGGGGCGCAGTGAAGCCGGCGATGTAGGCGACGACGGGCTTGGAGATCTCGGACGCGATGAACTCAGCGGCGCGCTCCTCGGCATCGCCGCCGATCTCGCCGACCATCACGATCAGCTCGGTCTCCGGGTCCGCCTCATACAGCTTGAGAATGTCGATGAAGTCCGAGCCGATGATCGGGTCGCCGCCGATGCCGACGATTGAGGAGTTCCCCTCGCCCGCCTGCTTGAGCTCGTTGCCGATCTGGTAGGTCAGCGTGCCCGACTTGGAGACGACGCCGATCTTGCCGGGGTCGAAGAACTGGGCGGGGATGATGCCGACGTTGGCCTTGCCCGGCGAGAGCACGCCGGGGCAGTTCGGCCCGATCAGCCGCACCCCGGCCTCCTTTGCCTTCCAATACGTCTGCAGCATGTCGAGCACCGGGATCCCCTCGGTGATCGCGATCACCGTCTCGACCCCGGACTCGATCGCCTCGTCGATCGCCGGCGCGGCGAAGCGCGCCGGCACGAAGATCATCGAAGTGTTGGCGCCCTCCCGCTCGACCGCCTCGCGGATCGAGTCGAAAATCGGCACGCCCTCGACGTCCTGGCCGCCCTTGCCGGGCGTGACCCCGGCCGCCAGGTAGGTCCCGTAGGCCTTGTTGCGCAGGCCGTGGAAGGAGCCCTCGCGGCCGGTCAGGCCGGAGACGACCAGCTTCGTCTTCTCGTCGACGACGATCGACATCAGCCGGCCCCCCCGGCCAGCTCGACCACCTTGCGCGCGGCGCCGAGCATCGTCGTCTCCTGGTGCAGGTCGGGTAGGCCGGCGTCGGCGAGGATCGCCAGCCCCTGCTCGGAGTTGGTCCCGTCGAGGCGGACGACCAGCGGCACACCGAGGTCGATCTGCGCGGAGGCCTCGACGATGCCGTTGGCGATCTCGTCGCAGCGGGTGATCCCGCCGAAGATGTTGAAGAGGATCGCCGTGACCTTCTCGTCGGAGGTGATCACGGTCAGCGCGTCGACGATCGCCTCCGCCTTCGAGCCGCCGCCGGCGTCGAGGAAGTTGGCCGGGGCGCCGCCCGCCTGGGCGACGACGTCGAGGGTCGACATGCACAGGCCGGCGCCGTTGGCGAGGATGCCGACGTTGCCGTCGAGCTTGACGTAGGTGAGTCCCTTCTCGCGCGCCATCGCCTCCTGCGGGTCGTCGATCGCCTCGGCGTCGAGCTCGGCCAGGCCCTCGTGGCGGTAGAGCGCGTTGCCGTCGATCGTCACCTTCGAGTCGAGCGCGACGACGTCGCGATCCTCGGTCACGATCAGCGGATTGACCTCGATCAGCGTCGCGTCCTCGGCCATCGCCGTCTCGGCCAGCTTCGCCAGCGCCTCGGCGGCTTCGTCGAGCGCGTCCTCGGCGAGCCCCGCGGACTCGACGATCGGCCGCGCCGCAGCCGCGGTGAACGGGCGGGTCGGGTCGATGTGCTCCTTGACCAGCGCCGCGGGGTCCTCCGCGGCGACCGCCTCGATGTCCATGCCGCCCTTGGCCGAGACCATCGCCAGCAGCTTCTTCTCGCCGCGGTCGAGGATCACCGAGGCGTAGTACTCGTCGGCGATCGCCGAGCCGCCCTCGATCCAGACGCGGTCGACGCGGAAGGGGCCCTCGCCGTGCGGGCCGACGATGTCCATGCCGAGGATCGCGCCGGCGTGCTGCTCGGCCTCGTCGCGGCCGGCGGCGATCTTGATCCCGCCCGCCTTGCCGCGGCCGCCGATCAGCACCTGGGCCTTGATCGCGCAGGGATAGCCGATCCGATCCGCCGCGGCGACGGCATCGGCGACCGTCTCGGCCACCTCGCCGCTCGGCACGGCGACGCCGTGCGCGGAGAAAAGCTGCTTGCCCTGGTACTCGAGGAGGTCCATTTCGTACACGCCCCTGCCGGGCGCGGCGGGCAGCCTATCCGAGATCGGGAGCGCGATGCCGCGTCGCGTCTCGGTGACATAAGATGCCGCGCCTCGCATGGCTCTCCCCGCGCTCAAATCCATCAAGTGGGTAACCACCGACTGCTACGGCACCCTGATCGACTGGGAGAAGGGCATCGTCGATGCCTGCAAGAAAGAGGCGGCCAAAGACGGCTTCAGCTTCGAAGAGGGGCCGTTCCTCGCCCGCTTCTTCGAAGTCCAGGCCGAAATCATGGCCGGCTCCTACGAACTGTACGCGGAGGTGCTGCGCCGCACGATCGTCAAGGTCGCCCGCGAGGTGGGCTGGGAGATCGAGCCCTCGCGCGCCCAGTTCCTCCCCAACAGCGTCGCCTACTGGCTGCCGTTTCGCGAGGCCAACGCGGCGATGGACCGGCTCGGCAAGCGCTACGAGATCGGGATCATCTCCAATATCGACGACAAACTGCTCGGCATCTCACGCCGCCACCTGCGCACCGAACTGGACCTCGTCGTCACCGCCCAGCAGGTGCGCAGCTACAAGCCCGACCCGGTCCACTTCAAAGAGTGCGCGCGCCGGATCGGCGGCAAAAAAGGCTGGGTCCATATCTGCTCCAGCTACGACACCGACGTCGCGGCGCTGCTGAAGATGAAGGTGCCGGTGATCTGGGTCAACCGCCACGGCGAGAAGCTCGAAGGCCGTAAAGCCCCCGGCGCGACGGTGAAAAACTTCCGCGAAGCGGCCAAGAAGCTCGGCGCGTCCTAGCCGTTTTCTAGCGTTCGCCTCGCAACTTCGCCCGCCTGCGACGGTTTCGACCCGTAGGTCCCCCCGGGGGGCAGGAACCACCGATGCACCGAGCCAGCGAC
>Ga0210085_1000219_pt1 | contig 25633 bp, 19 predicted proteins | sample China_Galinas_PW_5_FD_184866 | JGI IMG/M metagenome (GOLD analysis project Ga0210085, IMG submission 184866) | Wetland microbial communities from San Francisco Bay, California, USA, that impact long-term carbon sequestration - China_Galinas_PWC_D1... | ecosystem: Environmental > Aquatic > Marine...
TGCCCGCACTGGGGCTACGTCCTCTCTGGCCGCGTCCGCATGCACACGCTCGACGGGTCCGAGGACTACGAGGCCGGTCAGGCGTTCTATTGGGCTGCCGGCCACGCACCGGAGGCGCTCGAAGACGTCGACTACGTCGACTTCTCCCCGACGGACGAGCTCGATCGCGTCATCGACCACATCACCTCACAGGGCTGAGGGGCCCCTTCTACGCCGCACTCAACGGTCCCCCCGCTCTGCGGGGCCTCAGTGATAGATCCGCTCGGCGGCTTCGGCGGCGGCGCGGAAGGATTCCTGCACCGCATTGCGGACGATCCGCAGGCGGGGAGCCTTGATCGCATAGCGCTTCGGCGGCGCCGCCACGGCCTCGTACATGTAGGCATCCATCGCAACCTCGAGCTGCAGGACGTGCACATGGCCGTCGGGGTCGTGGTGGCTGCGGGTGATGAAGCCGCCTGAGTAGGGGACGTCCCGGGAGATCGTCAGCCCGAGGTTGCGCCCTCCCGTCACGCGACCCAGCGTCTCCATGAAGGACTCGATGATCTCTTCGTGGGCGGAGCTGCCGTTCAACGTTCCGGCGACGAAGTCCGGGCGGGGCTCGCCCTCGTCCTCGACCCGACCGAGCCCGGTCGAGGTCATCGAGTGACAGTCGAAGAGGAGCGCGTAGCCGCGCTCGCGGAGCATGCGGTCGATCAGGCGATCGAGCAGGCCGTGGTAGAGGTCGTAGTAGCCGAGCACCCGCTCCTCCTCCTGCTCGGTGTAGGGCTTGCGCAGCATCAGCCTGTCTTCGACGCTGTAGTACTCGTGCGCGGGGTTCGTGAGGTGGCGCGGCAGCTCCCCCTCCTCGGACCCCTCCCGCGCCCGATTCATGTCGACGAAGAACGGCGCCAGCGCGGAGGTGACGTGCATCCCGTCGGCCATCTCGTAGCAGAGGTCGCTGTAGAGGTCGATCTCAACCATCGCGTCTTCGCCGAGCCTGAAGCGATCGCGGAACTCCTCCGGGATGAGGACGCCGGCGTGGGGGATCGAGACGATGTACTCGGGGCTGCGGGCATCGAACTCGATCAGCTCCTGAATGTCGAGGTTGTAGCGGTCGCCGCTGAGCACGTCATAGACCTCGCGATCGCCCTCGTGGGCGAGATAGAGCTCTTCGACCTCCGTCCAGCGCGTCCCGGTCGGGAAGCCGGGGAGCTTCTGGGCCTCCCAGGTGAGCGCCGTCGGCGCCACCTCTCCGACCCCCGTTCCCAGCAGCTCCTCTTCGAGCCGGTCCATGACGATCTCGCCCAGCACGATCTCGTAGTTCTGCAGAAGCCCGTCGCCGCCGGGGAAGGCGTTGATCTCGAGGATTCGCCCCGATTCGAGCAGATCGATCGAGGCGAGGCGGCACTCGGGGAAGCTGCGCTTCGTCGCGCGAGCGATCGCCTCCTGCTCCGCGGTCAGGGTGACGCCCACCTGGTCCGCCCCGAGGCTGGCGTTCGTCTTCCACTCGCCCGTGACGGGGAGCCTTCGCAACGCGCCGATCAGCTCGTCGTCGAAGAAGGAGACGACGAGATCGCCGTCGAGCACCTCGGCACGGAACTCTTGGATCAGGACTTGACCGTAGGTCTCGAGGAAGCCGCCGATCTTCTCTCTCAGGCCGGGATCGTCGAAGGCGAGCCGGTGCACCTGCTCGCCGCAGCCGAACCCGTAACGATCCTTGAGCACGAGATACGGCTCGTCGCGCGGCAGGCTCTCGACCGCCTCGAGCGCATCCTCGAGGGTCTCGACGGGGAAGGTGATCGGGTGGGGAAGCTGGGGCGCGCGTTCGATCGGCGCGTATTTGTCGGTCGTCGAGAGGGTCGCCTCGACGCTCTCGAGCATCTTCGCGTGGCCGGCGGCCCAGCGCAGGGCCTCGATGTTCTCGGTCTCCTCGGTGCGAATGTCATCCCCCCTGACCACGAACAGCTGCACCTCGCCGAGCGGCACGGTGAGCCGTCCGGTCGCCCTCAGATGACGGTGGGCTTCGATCGGCTCGGCGCGATCCCAGGCCGGATCGAGCTCGAGGGTCTTCGCCTCGGCGACATATCCGTCGCCGGCCTCGCTGATGTCGGTCATCGAGAAGTGCAGGATCCGGTGCCCCCGCGCCGCCGCCACCGAGAGGATCTGGTTGATCCCGCTGTTGTAGAGGTCGACCTCGAGGCTTGAGTAGCTCAGCTGGGCGCTCTCGAAGCCGATCGTGAGCGGGCCCCCGGGAAGGTAGGCCTGCTCGAAAGGTGGATGCGGAGGACTCTGACCGTCCAAGACCGGCGAGTGTAGGGCAGCATCCATCGCTCGGGCGCCTGCTCGTCGCAGGGCCGCCGGCCCGCTGCGGTGCGGACTGCCTTCATCCGCGGAATCGGTGCGGCTGGATTTGAACCTCCGGATTGCGTCCGTCTATTCGCAAGGGATCGACAGCGGCGAGATCGTCGTCGCCAAGGGATCCGCCCCGATTCCGACGAAAGGGGCGGTCGGTGAAGCCGATCGGGTCGATCAGGTAGGGGCCGAAGCCGAGCTTCTCGCCGAGGCCGCTGCCGGCTACGCCGCGGCCGCGCTCGAGCAATCGGGTGGCCGCCGCGGCCCTGGCCGAGCTGAGCGAGCCAGGGCCACACGGCCGAGGGGGCGGCGTCGCAGGCGCCTGCGACCATCGCGCGATGCGAATCGTGGCGGTCGACTGGTCCGGCAGGGCGAAGGGCGCCGCGGAGTCGATCTGGCAGGCCGAGGTCCGCGACGGCAGGCTCACGGAGCTGTGCAACGGCCTCGAGCGCGACGAGCTGATCGCCGGGCTGGTCGAGCTCGCGGGGCGGGATCGCCACATGGTCGTCGGGCTCGATTTCGCCTTCTCCTTCCCGGCATGGTGGTGCGAGGAGGAAGGCTGGTCCGGGATCGAGGAGGTGTGGGCGGCGATGGGGCGACACGGCGAGGATCTGCTCGAGGCGTGCGAATACCCCTTCTGGGGGCGCTCGGGCAAGGGGAACCCGCACCCGGAGGCACGGCTCTACAGGCGCACCGAGGTGGACGGGGGCGCGGGGCGCCCGAAGTCCACGTTCCAGATCGGAGGCGCCGGCGCCGTCGGCACGGGCTCGATCCGCGGCATGCCGCACCTGCTGACCCTCACCGAGAACGGCTTCGGCATCTGGCCGTTTTCCGACGGATGGCCGCGCGTGGTGGAGATCTACCCGCGCGTGCTGACCGGGCCGGTCGCGAAGGGCAGGTGGTCGGCGCGGCACGCCCACCTCTTCGAGCGCCTTTCCGAGCAGCCGAGGGACCTGCTCGAGCGGGCCGCGGGGTCAGAAGACGCCTTCGACGCGGCGGTCTCCGCCGTGGCGATGAGCGAACGCGCGGCGGAGTTGCGAGCGCTCACCCCGTCCACAGGCCCCGGGTACGGGATCGAGGGCAAGATCTGGCGCCCCGAACGCCCCGTGCCTTTTCCGCACCCCCTTTCGCATGAGCCCGAACGCCGTTAACGTCTTTTCTGAGATCATCTGAATGGAGGCAAGAAGCGAATGTTGAACGCCCGAGTCACCGCGACGTCCGTACTCGCAGTCGCCGTTTCGATGCTGGTTCTGGCGGCCTGCGGCGGGGGAGGCGGGGGCACCGACACCGGCGCCGCGACCGCGCCGCCTGAAACGACCGAAACCGAAGCGCCGCCGGAAACGACCGAACCCGAAACCGGCGCGGAAGGGGGCGGCGGTGACGTGGCCGCCGGCGAGCAGGTCTTCGTCGCGCAGGGATGCGGCAGCTGCCACACCCTGGCCGCCGCGGAAGCGACCGGCTCGGTCGGTCCCAACCTCGACGAAGTCCTGCCCGGCAAGGACGAGAGCTTCATCCACGAATCGATCGTCGACCCGGAAGCGGAAATCGCCAGCGGCTTCGCCGGCGGGATCATGCCGGGCAACTACGGGTCGGCGCTCTCCGAAGAAGAACTGGACGACCTCGTCGCCTTCCTGCACGAGGAAGCCGGCAAGTAGGGAGGCGGGAGCTCCCGGGGCAACCGGGAGCTCCCGGCCTTCTATTCCAGCCAGCTCTGGACCTGGCTCACCGGGACTTCGTCCCAGACCAGCTCGAGGTGGTTGCGGGCGACGTGGACGTTGCCTCCTTCGGGCACGTTGCCGATGCCCGTTTCGTCGTCGCAGCTGTCGGTGAAGATGGTCCCGTCGCTGGTCGAGGCCTCGTTGTGCCACGGGGGCGGGATGTCGTTGGCGGTTCCGCAGAGCAGGTAGGTGTCGATCGCTTCCGGCACCGTGTAGGTGCTGCGCAGGCCGCCGATCACCGATCCCGGCGTCTGATTGAGCGCGTAGTCGATTCCGTTGCTGTAGCTGCCGTAGAGGTAGCCCCAGCCTCCGTAGTAGGTGCTCCAGTAGTCGAGGTCGACGATCCCCAGGGAGTGACTCGAGGTGAGCTTGCGCAGCATCTGGCGGATCCCGACGAACGGGTCGCCGTAGGTGGCGGTCTTGTACACCGAGAGCTCGAAGTGGACGTCGTTGACGGCTCCGCCGCACCACAGGCCGGTGTGGGCGGTGGCGCCGAGCGGCTGGAAGGCCCCGCCGCTGCACTCCGGGTAGACGAGGTAGGAGGGCTCGCGTCCGTGGCGGAAGATCCAGTCCCAGCCGCCGCCCATGCCGCCCATCAGCACCAGCTTGCGGACGTCGCCGGCGTAGCTCGATCCCCACGCTCTCTTCATCCCGGACACGTACATGCGCGCGGCCACGGTGCCCTTGCTCCAGGCGACCACGTCGACCTCTTCGGCTCCGGTCACGGCCTTGACCCGCTGGATCGCGTCGTGGATGACCTCGGCCCAGTTGTAGTTGTCGCCCGCGCCGTTGTTGAAGTTGACCGCGAACGTCCTGTGGCCGGCGCCGGCGAGGGCCTGCATCATCCCCGTCGAGGGGCATGATTCTTCCGCCAGGCCGCAGCCCAGTCGCGAGGCGGAGGGGTTGGCCCAGGTGCCGTCCGGCTCGGAGAACGCGCCCGGGACAAGCAGCACCGGGGTTTCCCTTTCATTGGTCGACCAGTCTTCTCCGTAGTAGAGGAGGAAGCGGCCGGAGGCGGGCCGGGCGACGTTGCCGAAGAAGGTCTTGCGCTGCCCGAACTGGTCCATGCGCTCGTCTTCGTCCGGCCAGTCGGTGCTGGAGAAGCCTTCGTCGGAGTCGTAGATGCGCTCGACTTTGTCCCAGCCGTTTTCCGGGGATTCGTAGGTTTCCTCGACGGTCGTGCTTTCCGTCGCGCTCGCGCTCGCGGCCGAGACCGCAAGCGCGATCAGCGCCACGGCCAGGCCGATCAGCCCGCATCTGCGTTTCATCGTGCTCTCTCCTTTTCTGCCGGCCCCTCACCGGCGCCCGGTCAACCTCCACCGGTTTCGTTACCGCCCCGTTACGGCCCGGTGTCACGGCCCCGTAACGCCCCCCGGCTTCGATCTGGCCGCACTTGCGGGCGGTATCGCCGCCTGTCCGAGAGAGGAGAGATGCATGTTCGGAATGAACGGATTCGTGCGGCCGATGCTGCTCGCGGTCGCGGTGGCGAGCCTCGCCGTGGTCGCCGCTGCCTGCGGTGGCGGCTCCGGTGACTCCACCGGGGGCTCGGCCGACGCGACGAGCGGCTCCACCGACGCCGCGGCGCAGGTCGCCGACGACGGGAGCCCGATCGGGATCGCGGCGCTGGTCGGCCCGGTCGCCGAGGGAGGCCCGGACTTCGTCAACGGGATGAAGACCGAAATCGAGTCGATCAACGCCGAAGGCGGTGCCGCCGGGCACACGCTGAAGCTGATCACCTTCGACACCGAAGGCACCCCCGCCGGGGCGGTTTCCGCCTACCGGCAGGCCGGCCAGGACGACGAAGTCGACGCGGCCTTCTTCGCCGCGGTCACCGGGGCGCTCGGCCTGAAGGGCCAGAGCGACTCCGCCGAGCTGCCGATCGTGATCGCGACCGCCAGCGACGAGCTCGACGACCCGGTCGCGAAGTACACCTTCCACGACTCGTTCGGCGGCGAGTACGCGAGCTCGTCGGCCAGCTACGCGAGCGACCAGTACGACGCCAAGCGCATCGCGGTCCTCCACTACGGCACCGACTACTCGGTCGGGATCACCCCGGCGATCGAAGCGCGCTGCGAGGAACTGGGCTGCGAAGTCGTCTCCGAGCAGAGCGCCGACGGCACCGAGGCCGCCGACGCCCTGGTCCCGGCCCTGACCAAAATGCGGGCCGCCGACCCCGACGTGTACTTCATCGAGGGGCTCAACCCGGCCGCGTTCGCGGCGGCGCGCCAGCTCGGGCTCGAAAAGCCGATCGTCTCCGACCAGTGGCTGGCGATCCCCGCCCTGCGCGACGCCTGCGGCGCCGACTGCGACGGGGTCACCTTCGCGATCCACAAGGCCAACGTGCCGGAGCTGCTGACCGAAGACGACCCGCTGGCCGAAGTCTTCACCGAGTACCGCCAGGCATTCGAAGAAGACCACGGCGAATGGGCCGGCTTCAGCATCTACGGCGCCGACGCGGTCGCCGCGGTGGCGAAGGCCGCCGAAGACCTGGCCGAAGAAGGCGAAGAGATCAACCGCGAGACCCTGACCGCAGCGATGGAGTCGTTCGACGGCAACCTGACCACGACCCACGGCGTCGTCCACACCTCGCCCGACGACCACCGGCTCGCCGGCGAATGGGACCAGGCCTACGTCGACGTCAGCATCGAATCGGACGGCAAGAAGACCGCCTGGGTGCTGGCGCCCGGAGCCGATCCCGAAGGGTCCACTCCCTAGCCGCTCCTCCCGGAGCCACCCTCGTGAGCGACCTCGCCCAGTACATCCTCTCGGGCCTCAGCGTCGGCTGCGTCATCGCGCTCGTCGCGCTCGGGTTCGTGATCATCGCCAACGTCACGGGCGTCTACAACTTCGCCCAGGGCCAGTACGTGATGGTCGGCGGGATGGTTGCGGCGTGGTCGCTCGCGCAGGGGCTCGCCTGGCCCCTCGCCGTGATCCTCTCGATCGCGATCGTGGCGGCGGTCGCGGTCGCGCAGGAGCGGATCACGGTGGCGCCGGTCCGCGGGCGGATGGGGCCGCTCGGGCTGGTCGTCGCCTCGCTTGGCGTCGCGGTCATCCTCGACGGCCTGGCGCTGCTGCTGTTCGGCCGGGACCCGCTGCGCGCCGACCTCTTCGTCTCCGGCAACTTCGAGCTGCTCGGCGCCAGGCTGAAGGATCAGGTGCTGCTGGTCTGGGGGGCGACCGCCGCGGTGCTGGCGGCGGTGATCGCGCTGTTCTACCGGACCCACCTCGGCCGGGCGATGCGGGCGGTCGAGGTGAATCCGGTCGCCGCCCGGCTGGTCGGGATCAGGGTCGGGCCGCTCTCGGCCGGAGCCTTCGCGATCGGCGGGGCGCTGGCCGGCATGGCCGGCGCGGTCACCGTGCCGCTCACCCTCGTCGCCTGGGACCGGGGCATCGCGATCGGCCTGGCTGGCTTCATCGCGGCCGCCCTCGCCGGCTTCTCCAGCCCCGCCCGAGCGGTGCTCGCCGGCCTCGCCCTCGGCGTCGTCGAGTCGCTCGCCGGCGGGCTCGTCTCCTCCAGCTACCGGCTCGCGTTCGTCTACGGGGTGCTCCTGGTCTTCCTGCTCTCGGCCGACCTGGTCGGCCACGACGGGGTCCTGCGCCGGATCGCGAGGGGCGGGGTCCACCTGCGCCGGCGACGCCGGCGGCGCCCGCGCCGCGCCCGCGAGGGGAGCCCGACCCGGCGCCTGGGCAGGGTCGCCTCGGTCGCCTGGGGGATGTCGCCGCGCGGCGGCCTGGCGATCGCGGGGGCGCTGGCCCTCGCCGCCTGCTTCCCGCTGCTCTTCGACGGGGCGCGGGAAACCGACGCCGCGATCATGGTCCTCGTCCTGGCGATCGGGGCCACCGGCCTGACCCTGATCATGGGCCTGGCCGGGCAGCTCAGCCTCGGGCAGGGAGCCTTCTACCTGGTCGGCGGGTACGCGGCCGGGATCCTCACCGCCAACCACGCCTGGGGGGTGGTCCCGGCGCTGCTGGCCGGGGTCGCGCTGGCTTCGCTGGTCGGCCTCGCGGTGGGTCTGCTGACGGTGCGCCTGCGCGGCTTCAACCTGGCGCTGGCGACGCTCGCGGTGCAGCTGATCCTGGTCATCGTCGTCTCCGAGCAGGAGGGGCTGACGGGGGGCGCCCTCGGGATCTACGGGGTGCCGGCGTTCACCCCGTTCGGGATCGACCTCTCCTCGGCGAGCGGCTTCTACTACGCGGCCCTGGCCTGCCTGGCCGGCTGCCTGCTCTTCGCGCGCGGCGTCTCCCGCTCACGGATCGGTCTCGGGCTGAGGGCGCTCGGGACCGACCAGGACGGGGCGGAGGCGCTCGGCGTGAGGACCATGCGCCTCAAGGTCGTCGTCTTCGCGATCGGCAGCGCGATGGGCGGCCTCGGCGGCGTCCTCTGGGTCTACTGGATCCAGTTCGCCGACCCCTCGACCTGGGGGGTCGGGCTGACCATCGACCTGGTCACCTTCGTCGTCATCGGCGGCCTCACGTCGGTACTGGGCGGCGCGGTCGGCGCGGTCTCGCTGGAGGCGGTGCGCTACGGGATCGGCAGCCTCGACCTCAGCGAGACCTCCGCCCAGCAGATCGAGCTGATCCTGACCGGCGTCCTGCTGATCGCCTTCGTGCTCGTCTTCCGGGCCGGCATCACCGGGCTCGCGGTGTGGCGGCGCTGGCTTCCGCGGGAGCGCCAGGGGGGACGGGCCGGGCCGGCGCGCGCCGCCGCTCCGCCGCCGGTCGGCCCCGCTCCGGTCGGGATCGGCGAGTCCGTGCTGGAGGTGGCCGGCCTCTCGCGCCGCTTCGGCGGCTTCCTCGCGGTCGACGACCTCGACTTCGAGCTGCGGCGCGGCGAGGTCACCGCCCTGATCGGTCCCAACGGGGCCGGCAAGTCGACCGTCGTCAACCTGCTCTCGGGCGCCCTCGTCCCGAGCGAGGGCCGGGTGACTCTCGAAGGGGAGCGGATCGACGGCCTCCATCCCGACGAGGTGGCGCGCCGCGGCCTGGTCCGCACCTTCCAGACCCCGTGCCTGTTCACCGGCCTCAGCGTGGCGGAGACCGTGATGCTCGCCGGCGGCGGGTCTCCGGGCGACGGGCCGGAGGCGCCCGCGGCCGCGCTCGCGGTCGTCGGGCTCGAGGGCCTGGCGGGCGAGGAATCGGCTGCCCAGCCGGCCGGCCGGCAGCGCCTCCTCGACCTTGCCCGGGCGCTCGCGGCCGAGCCCACGGTGCTGCTGCTCGACGAGCCGGCGGCGGGGCTGAACGACTCCGAGACCGAGTCGCTGGGGGAGACGATCCGCCGCATCGCCGCCGGCGGCACGGCGGTCCTGCTGGTCGAGCACGCGGTGGGCCTGGTGATGAGCGTCGCCGACTCGGTGATGGTCCTCGACCAGGGGCGCAGGATCGCCGCGGGCGCCCCGGAGGACGTCGGCCGCGATCAGCGCGTGATCGACGCCTACCTCGGGGCGGCGGTCGCGTGAGCCTCCGGATCGAGGCGATCGACGCCGGCTACGGCTCGATGGAGGTGCTGCACGGCGTCTCGATCGATGCCGCGCCGGGGGAGCTGGTCCTCGTGCTCGGTCCCAACGGCGCCGGCAAGAGCACCCTGCTCGCGGCGGCGGCCGGCCTGCTCGCGCCGACCGCCGGCCGCATCCTTCTCGCGGGCGAGGAGATCACCGCCGACCCGCCCGAGGCGAGGATCCGCGAGGGCCTCGCCCTGGTCCCCGAGGGGCGGCAGCTGTTCGGGCGGATGACCGTGCACGACAACCTGATGCTCGGCGCCCACCTGATCCGTCGCGACCGCGCCCGGGTCGAGGCGGCGCTGCGGCACGTGCACGAGCTCTTCCCGGCGCTGGAGTCCTTCGGCGACAAACGGGCCGACAGCCTCAGCGGTGGCCAGCAGCAGATGGTCGCGATCGCCCGCGCCCTGATGAACCCGCCGCGGGTGCTGGCGCTCGACGAGCCCTCGCTGGGCCTCGCGCCGCTGCTGGTCGAGGAGCTGCTCGGCGCGCTGCGGCGGCTCTGCGAGGAGGGGATGGCCGTGCTGCTGGTCGAGCAGCACGCGGCGCTGGCCCTGCGCTACGCCGACCGGGCGTACGTGCTCAACCGCGGCCGGGTGGTCCGCGAGGCGACCGGCGAGGACCTGATCGCCGACGGCCGGATCGCCAGCGACTATCTTGGTGCGTGGGGATGAGCGTGGGGCCGCCCGGGTCGGGCCTGGCCGGAGGGCGGCACCGCGCCGGGGGCGCCGCGAAGAAGAGATCGCTGGTCAGCGAGGACATGGACGCCAACCCCAATCCGACGCAGCCGCCGTTCGGCGAGCACCTCGTGATCGCCGCGAAGCTGCGGCCGCCGCGCCCGCGCCTGGGCAGCATCGGCCGGCCGCGCCTCGCCCGCAAGCTGCTCGAGTCCTCGCGCTACCGGCTGACGGTGGTGCGGGCCGACGCCGGCTACGGCAAGACGACCGCGCTCACCCAGCTCGCGTCGCTGGTCGGCGAGTCGCGGTGGTACGGGCTCGACGGCGCCGACCGCGATCCGCTGATCTTCCTCCGCCACCTGATCGCGCTCTTCGAGGGGGAGGGGCCCGACGACAGGCGCCAGGTGCGCAGCCTCGACATCCTCAGCCGCCAGCCCGGCGCCTCGACCGAGTGGGTCCGCGCCGTGGACGCGCTCGCCAACGACCTGCACGAGACGATGGTCGGCGACCACGTCCTGATCCTCGACGACTTCCACCTCGCCGAGAGCCCGGCGGTGCTCACCATCGTCGAGCGCCTGCTCGCCCACGGGCCATCGTCGCTTCACCTGGTCCTCGGGACCCGGCAGGTGCCGGGCCTCTCGCGGATGGCGCGGCGCGTCGCCTCGGGCGACGTCCTGCGAATCGGCAGGAGCGACCTCGCCTTCGCCGAGGACGAGGTGGTCGAGCTTTTCAGGGCCCAGTCGCAGCTGGAGCTCGACCCCGAGCCGGCCGAACGCCTCGTCTCCCAGACCGACGGCTGGCCGATCGCCGTGCACCTGATGGCCCAGGTCTCCGCCACCGAGCTGAGCAGCGGACCGCCGCGCGAGCGCGACGCGATGTTCGAATACCTCGCCAACGAGGTGTTCGACGAGCAGTCGCCGGAGCTGAAGGAGTTCCTGCTCGGCGTCTCGGTTCTCCGCCGCCTCGACGCCGAGCTTTGCGACGACCTGCTCGACCGCGACGACTCCGCCCTGCGGCTCGACGAGATCGAGCGATCGTCTCTCTTCGTCTCGGCCCTGGGCGGCGGCACCTGGCGGCTGCACCCCCTCTTCCGCGAGTTCCTCTCGCGCAAGGACCGGGGGAACGACCCGGCCGGCCGGCGGGCCCGCAATGGACGGGCCTGCCTGCTCCTCCGCGAGCGCGGCTCGGTCGAGGAGGCGATCTACCACGCGCTGCAGGCGGGGGACAGCGCCGGAGCCGGCGACCTGCTGGAGGAAGTCGCCGGGGAGTTGGTCGACGACGGGCTCTACGAGACGCTCGGCGCCTGGGCCGAGGAGCTGCCCGCCGACGTCCTCGACCGGCGCCCGGAGCTGCTGCGGGCCTGCGGCGACGCGGCCCGGCTGACCAGCCGCTTCGAGGAGGCGACGGCCAGCTACGCACGGGCCGGGCGGCTCTTCGCGGCGCGCGGCGAGCGACAGGGCGAGTGCCGGGCGCTGGAAGGGGAGGCCCTGGTCCACCTCGACACGGTGCGGCCGGCCCACGCCGGGCCGCTGCTGCGCCGCGCCCTGAAGCTGGTCGGGGAGGACCGGGAGCGCCGCGCCCGCCTGCTGCACCTGCTGGCCGAGAACAGCGCCAACCACGGGGACCTGCGGCGCGCCGAGCGGATCGAGCTGGTCGCCTCCAAGCTCGACGCCGACACCTCGGCCCGGGCGGACCCGCGCATCCACGTGCGCCGCGGGCGCCTGGCCCAGGCCCGCGCCCTGGCCGAGCGCGAGCTGCGCCGCGAGGACCGCGCCTCGGGCCCCGGGCTGCCGCGGTCGCACCGCGAGAGCACCGCCGTCCTCGCCTGGATCGCCGCCCTCTCGGGCGAAGCCGAGGAGGCCCGGACCTACGCCGACCGGGCCCTCGCCCGGGGCCGGGAGCTGCACTCGCCGATCGTCGAGGCGCTCGCCCTCTGCCGCATGGGGCACGGCTGGCTGACCGGCCCCAGCCGCAACCCCGGCAGGGCGCTGGACTGCTACCGGCAGTCGCTCGCCGTCTCGGAGCGGATCGGGGTCGACCGGTTCCGGGCCGAGGCGCTGCTGGGCCAGGTGATCGCCGAGGGGGAGGCGGGGGCGATCGACTCCGCCCGGGCGGCCGCCCGGGAAGCGCTGGAGATCCTCGACGCGGCCGGCGACCGCTACCTCGCCGCGGTCGTCTGGCTCGCGCTCGGCGCGGTCGGCGTCGGCGCCGGCCACCCGGAGGCGCCCGAGTGGCTCGACCGGGGCGGCGAGCTGGCGGCCGGCGCCGGCGACAGCTACGGGCTTTGCGTGGCCGATCTCTGGCGGGCCGTGCGCGCCCTGGAGGACGAGGACTGGCCCGCCTTCGACCCGGCGGCACGGGCGCTGCTGACCCGGGCCGAGGAGCAGGGGCACAGCTGCGTCCTGGTCGCCCACCCGTTCCTCGGAAGCAAGGACCCCGGCATGCTCTCGCGGCTGCTGCTGACCGCAGTCGAGCGGGACGTCGAGGCCCCGGTCGCGGAGCGCTACCTGGGCCAGCTCACCGCCCACGACGCCGGGGCGCTCGCCGAGCGGGCGCCCTTCCGCGCCAGCCTGCTCGGTCCCTTCGAGCTCTGGGAAGGGGACCGCCAGGTCCCCGCCGAGGCGTGGAGCCGCGACAAGGCCCTCGCCCTCTTCCAGTACCTCGCCCTGCACCGGGGGCGGGCGATCCACCGCGAGCACGTCCGCGAGGCGCTCTGGCCGGGGGCGCGGCCGGATTCCTCGGCGCTCGGGCTCAGGGTCGCCCTCAGCGCGCTCAACAAGGCGGTCGAGCCTGACCGCGATCCCGACGCGCCGCCGCGTCTGGTGCGCCGGGAGGGCGCTTCCCTGCGCATCGACGCCGAGCTCCTCCATCTCGACCTCGATGACTTCCGGGCCGCCGCCGAGAAGGCGCGGCAGCTGGAGGCCGAGGGGGCGGACCGCGAGCGGGTCCTGCAGGCGCTGCGCCACGCGATCTCGACCTACCGGGGCGACCTGCTCGAAGACAGGCCGTACGAGGACTGGGTCGAGGACGAGCGCAGGGCCGTGCGCGACACCTACCTGCGCGCCGCCACCCGGGCGGCCGACCTGATGGTCCGCGGGGAATGCTTCGACGAGGCGATCGAGGTCTCGGAGGCGATGCTCGCCTGCGACCCGACCTGGGAGACCGCCTACCGGCAGCAGATGGAGGCGCACGCGGCCGCCGGCAACAGGGCGCTCGCCCTGCGCTGCTACGAGCGCTGTGCGGCGGCGATGCGCCACCACCTCGGGGCCGAGCCTTCGGAGGAGACGCTCGGGCTGCGCGATCGGCTCATCGCCACCGAGTCGTAACGGCGACGTAACGGCGAGCGGATCAACTGCATCCGCCGACGAGAGAGGAGGAGAGGTGCCCTACATCGAGTTGAAGACCGGAATCGCGATGCACTACCGAGACGGAGGCGAGGGACCGCCGGTCCTCTTCGTCCCCGGGTTCAGCGCGACCGCCGACGCGTTCGACTACCAGATGCTCGACCTGACCAACCGGTTCCGCTGCGTCTGCATCGACCAGCGGGGCCACGGGGCGAGCGACAAGCCTGTCTCGGCCTACACCTACGAGGAGTTCTGCGAGGACCTCGGCGCCCTCCTCGGCGCCCTGGACCTGCGCGACGTGACCCTGGTGGGCTGGTCGATGGGCGCCGGGGTGGCGCTCAGGTACGCGACCGACTTCGACGACGACGGCCGGGTGTCGCGGCTGGCGATGGTGGCGCCGGCGACTCCGCGGTTCCGGCAGACCCAGTCGGAGCCCTTCGGCCTCGACGAGGAGACGGCGGCGGCGACCCTGGAGGGGATCCGCCGCGGGTTCCCCGAGGCGATGGCCGGCTTCGCCGACGCGAACTTCCACCGCACCGACCTCGAGGCGACCAAGGCCCTCTTCCTCTCGCACTGGCTGCGGATGCCCGCCTACGCGGCCTACTGGTCCTTCCGCTCGCTGCTGGAGGAAGACCTGCGCGAGAACGTCGAGCGCGTCTCGCTGCCGACGCTGATCGTCAGGGGCCGCCACGACCAGGTCTGCGACGAGCGCTGGAGCGACTACATGGCCGAGCGGATCGCGGACTGCCGCGTCGCCGTGCTCGAGAACAGCGGCCACGCCCTGATGGTCGAGGAGCCCGACCGCTTCTCGGAGGAGATCGCGACCTTCGCGAGGGGAGCGGTGCCCTCGCTGTAGGGGCGCCGACCTCGACCGGCACGGATCCCATGCGAATCACCGCAGCAGTCCTCGACGCGATCGGGGCCGAGCGCCCCTACGCCGACTCCCGCCCGCTGCGGATCGCCGCGCTGGAGCTCGAAGGCCCCGGGCCGGGGGAGCTCCTGGTCCGGATCGCCGCCGCCGGCCTCTGCCACTCCGACCTCTCGGTCGTCGACGGGTCGCGGCCGAGGCCGGTGCCGATGGCGCTCGGGCACGAGGCGGCCGGCGTGGTCGAGGGGGTCGGCCCGGGGGTGCTCGACGTGATGCCCGGCGACCACGTCGTCCTCACCTTCGTGCCCAGCTGCGGCACCTGCGAGGACTGCGCCGCGGGCCGGCCGGCGCTCTGCGGGCCGGCCGCCGCCGCCAACTCGGCCGGCAGGATGCTGGGCGGCGGCGTCCGCCTCTCCGAGCGCGGCGCCCCCGTCCACCACCACCTCGGCGTCTCCGGGTTCGCCAGCCACGCGGTCGTCTCGCGCGGCTCGGCGGTCGTGGTGCCCGCCGACGTGCCGCTCTCGATCGCGGCGCTGTTCGGCTGCGCGATGCTGACCGGGACGGGAGCGGTCCTCTCCGCGGCCGGGGTCCGGCCAGGGGAGTCGGTGGCCGTGGTCGGCCTCGGCGGCGTCGGGCTGGCCGCGGTGATGGGGGCGGTCGTCGCGGGGTCGACGCCGCTGCTCGCCGTCGACCCGATCGCCGGCAAGCGGGAGCTGGCCCTCGGCCTGGGGGCGACGGAGGCCGTGGAGCCGGCCGACGCCGCCGCAGCGGTCGCCGGGCTCGGTCTCGACGGCATCCACCACGCGATCGAGACGAGCGGGACCACGGCCGGGATCGAGACCGCCTACAGGCTGACCCGGCGCGGCGGAACCACGGTCTGCGTGGGGCTGCCCGACCTCTCCAAGCGGTTCCCCGTCCCCGCCGCGGGATTGGTGGGCGAGGCGCGCACGCTGATCGGCTCCTACCTGGGATCGGCCGCTCCTCAGCGCGACGTCCCGCGCCTGCTGCGGCTCTGGCGGGCGGGTTCGCTGCCGGTCGAGCGTCTGGTCACCGCGAGCCGCCCGCTCGGGGAGGTCAACGAGGCGATGGACGACCTCGCCGACGGCGTCGCCGTGCGCCAGATCCTGGAGCCGGCGGCCGGATGACGGTCGCCGAGCGGGACCTGTCGCTGCCCTCGGGCCGAGTTCGGGCCCGCTGCTGGGAGCCGGCCGCGCCGGACGGGTCGTGGGTCGTCTGCGTGCCCGGCCTCAGCGCCAACGCGCGCTGCTTCGACCCGATCGCGGCGGGGCTCGCCGCCGCCGGCCGGGGCGTGGCGGCGATCGACCTGCGCGGGCGCGGCCGCAGCGAGGTCACGCCGGAGGGGACCTACGGCTGGCGCGCGCATTCCGGCGACCTCGCCGCCGTCGCCGCGGCGCTCGGGGCCGCCCGGATCGACGTCGTCGGCCACTCGATGGGCGCCTACGTGGCGATGCAGGTCGCCGCCGACCACCCCGGTCTGGTCGACCGCCTCGTCCTGATCGACGGGGCGGGCGCGCCGGAGCCGGCGGCCCTCGGCCCGATCTCCGCCGGGCTGGGGCGGCTGGACCGCTGGCACCCGTCGCGGGACGCCTACCTCGACGCGATCCGGTCGACGGGCGTCGTCTCTCCCTGGGACCGGAGCTGGGAGGACTGCTACTCGCACGAGCTCGAACAGGCGCCGGACGGGCGGGTGCGGGCCAGGACCAGCCTCCTCGCCGCGCTCGAGGACCTCGAGTACGGCCGGACCCACCGCCACGACGCCCTCTGGGAGGAGCTCGAGGGCCCGGCGCTGCTGATTCGCGCGACCAGGCCGCTCGGTGAGAGCGGCGGCTTCATCGTCTCCGCCGCGGACGCGGCGCGCTTCCGGGCCACGGTGCCGGGCGCGGAGGTGGTCGCGGTCGACGCCAACCACTTCGGAGTCGTGGTCGACGGGGAGACCGTGGCGAGGGTGGCCGACTTCCTCGGCGCGGCGGTGCGTGGCCATGCGCCCTGACCTCGCCCCGCCGTGGAGCGCCTACCGGCTGCACATCGGCGGCGAGGAGCTGGACGCCGAGGCGGGGAGGACCTTCGCCTCCAACGATCCCACCACCGGCGAGGCCTGGGCCGGGTTCGCCGACGCCTCGCCCGCCGACGTCGGCCTGGCGGTCGGCGCCGCCGCGGCGGCGTTCGCGCAGGACGGCCCGTGGCGGTCCCTCTCGGCAACCCGGCGCGGCCGCCTGCTGCTGCGGCTGGGCGACCTGATCCGCGAGCGGGCCGACGAGATCGCGGCGATCGAGGTGCGCGAGAACGGCAAGCTGCTGAAGGAGATGCGGGCGCAGCTGGGCGCGGTCCCCGACTGGCTGGCCTACTTCGGCGGGCTCGCCGACAAGATCGAGGGGCGGACGATCCCGCTCGACCGCACCAGCGTCCTCAACTACACGCAGCGCGAGCCGCTCGGCGTGGTCGCGGTCATCACTCCCTGGAACTCGCCCTCGTTCCTGACGGCGATGGCCCTCGCCCCGGCGCTCGCTGCGGGCAACACGGTCGTGGTCAAGCCCTCGGAGGAGACCTCGGCGTCGATTCTCGAGATCGCCCGCCTGCTGGAGCCGGCAGGCTTCCCGCCCGGGGTCGTCAACGTCGTGACCGGCGGCCGGGCGGCGGGCGAGGCGCTGGTCGCCCACCCCGGCGTGGCCAAGGTCTCGTTCACCGGGGGCAGCGACGCGGGGCGCGCGATTGCCGCTGCCGCCGGCAGTCGCCTGGCGCGGGTGACCCTGGAGCTCGGCGGCAAGAGCGCCAACGTCGTCTTCGCCGACGCCGAGCCGGAGGCGGCCGAGGCCGGCATTCTCGCCGGGATCTTCGGCGCCGCCGGCCAGACCTGCATCGCCGGCTCGCGGGCGCTGATCCAGCGGCCGGTCTACGACGAGATGGTGGAGCGTCTGCGCCACCGGGCCGAGGCGATCGCGATCGGCGACCCGATGGACCCGGCGACCGAGATGGGCCCGATCGCCAACCCCGGTCAGCTCGCCAAGATCGAGCGCGCCGTGGAGCGGGCGCGCGAGGAAGGGGCGCGGATCGTCTGCGGGGGGCGCCGCGCCGCGGTGCCGGGGCTGCCCGCCGGGCTGTTCTTCGAGCCGACCCTGATCGCCGACGTCGCGCCCGAGAGCCGGCTCGCCCAGGAGGAGGTGTTCGGCCCGGTGCTCGCCCTGATGCCGTTCGAGGACGAGGACGAGGCGATCGCCCTGGCCAACTCGACGCCCTTCGGGCTCGCCGCCGGCGTCTGGACCCGCGACGTCAAGCGCGCCCATCGTGCGGCCCGCCGTCTGGAAGCCGGGACCGTCTGGATCAACATGTACCGGTCCCTCGCCTTCAACACGCCCTTCGGCGGCCACAAGGACAGCGGCATCGGCTCGCTGAACGGGATCGAGGCGCTGGACGGCTTCCTGCAGACGAAGAGCGTCTGGGTCGAGCTCGGCGAAGAGGTCCAGGACCCGTTCCTGCTCAAGCTCAAGTAGGCCGGGCCGCCGGCCGAAATATGCGGTACGTCCACATTCGCAGCCGGAGCGGCTTGCCGCCCGGACGCGCGCACGGGAACCCGCGGCGGCCGGAGGGTGGGTGCCCGAGGACGAAGGGATGCGATGCGTTAGAGGTTTGTCCCGCATGGCGGGACAAACCTCTAACGCATCGGGCACGTCATCCAGGTGGGCTTGGTCGTGCGGGTCGCCTTGGCAGGCCCGCGATCGCCGGCTAATGTGATTCGCATGATCGAGCTGCTCAGCGGTTACCCCGACAACGTGGTCGCGATCGAGGGCGTCGGCGAGGTCGGCGCCGAGGACTACCGGGAGGTGCTGATCCCGGCCGTCGACGGCGCGCTGACGTCGAACCAGAAGCTCCGCCTCCTCTACGTGCTCGGCGAGCGCTTCGAGGGGGTCACCTCGGGCGCCGCCTGGGAGGACTTCAAGCTTGGCCTCGAACACCTGCGGAGCTGGGAGATGATGGCGGTGGTCACCGACGTCGAGTGGATCGGTCACGCGCTGCGGGCGGTCGGCTGGATGATCCCCGCCGAGCTGCGCGTCTTCCCGACCGCCGAGCGGGCCGAGGCGGAGGCGTGGGTGCTGTCCGCGGTCGCCGCCTTCCACACCAACCAGGCCGAGTACTCGCCCGAGCACCGGAACGTCTACCACGACCACGCCGAGTGCTCCTACGCGAAGGCGATCAGGCCCGAGCACCGGATCGAGGGGACCGACGGCCGGCCGCGCTGCAGTCAGTGCGAGAGGCTGGCGCAGCGGCACCCCTGACGCGGCCCGATGGCCGACCGCCTCGCCCTCTTCGTCGACCGCCGCGACGCCGGGCGCCGCCGGCTCAGATCCCGCCGCCGAGGTGGGCCCGGAACGGCGTCTCGATGAGCGGCGTGCGCGGGGCGCCGGGGAAGTTGACGCGCAGCGAGCCGTCCCAGGTGAAGGTGCCGTCGGGGGCGGCGCGGTAGGCGCCGCTGCCGGAGAAGGGGGCCGGCGGGTTGGTCCGCGCCGTGGTCAGCTGTTCGTCGATGCGCAGCCGTCCCGGCCCGCCCGTCGCCTGCGCGAAGCGGAAGACCGCCAGCTTGCCGTCGGTCTCGGCCGCTTCCGCGGCGAAGCGGGTGCCGCGCGGGCGGGCCTGGGCGCTGAAGGCGGTGGCCTCGACGCCGTCCAGCCAGCTCAGCCGCAGCGTGGCGGGGACCGGGCCGGTCCGCTTCGCGGCGGAGGTCGCGGCGAAGGGGAAGATGCCGCCGCCGCTGGACTTGCGCCGGCACTCGGGGGCGACGGCGGTCACGTGCCCCTTGGCGCGGCGGATCCGGACCGAGACGTAGCCCCGCTCGCCGCGGAACCGGAGACCGCCGACGAAGACACCGCGGCGGTTGACGTAGCGCTGCTTGCCCCGGCAGTTGCGGTGCGGCTTGACCCAGGTGCGGTTGCTCGAGACCCGGAAGCGCATCGAGATCCGGCCGAGCTCGCCGAAGCTCGCTTCGAGCCGGGTCGGGGTCGTCGTCCCCGGGGCGACGTACAGGGCGGCCGCCCGTCCGCCGAGGGAGACCAGCATGTGGACGCGGCCCTGCCGGCCGAACGCTTCCATCGTGTAGTTGCCGTGCCGGCCGAGCGGGATCACCGGCTGAAAGAAGGACGGGGCGTCGGGGGTGGGGCCGTGCGCGGCGGCCTGGCTCAGCAGCGCGCCCGCTGCCGGGCGCGGGCCGGGGCCGCCGGCGGCCGCCGCCGGCGGGCCCAGCGCCGCGAGCGCGGCCAGCGCCGCCAGCGCGAGGACGAGCGCGGCCGTGGGGCGCCGCCGCCTCACCGGATCTTCACCGCCTGCCGGTACAGGCGCGCCACTTCCTGGCCGAAGTAGGGGCCGTAGACGTTCTGCGAGCCGCCTTCGTAGCCGTAGCTGGTGACGCTGTTGAGGGTGTTGTGGCGGATCGTCCAGCCGCCGCCCGAGGCGCCCTCGGTCACCTTGCACTCGACCGCCAGGTTGAGCGGCCCGGCCTGCAGGAACGAGTACGGGTCGTGGCCGAGGTACTTCGCCCCTTCGCAGACCCGCTGCCTGCGGCCGTTGTAGGGCTTTTCGGCCGGGTAGCCGTGCACGTCGAAGACCTGCTCGGGGGAGAGGCCCCAGGCGATGCCGGCGCCGCCTACCGCCGCGCCCAGTCGCTGGCCGCGTTCGTTGCGGCCGACCACGGCGATGCCGACGTCGGAGTTGGGGCTGCCGGTGGTGAGCCAGCCCCGGGTCGTCCCCAGCCACTTGGCCGGGAAGACGCCGTAGGGGTGCTGCCCGAACCGGTAGGCGGGGACGAACGCCCAGCGTTCCGTGAACCAGATCGGCAGCGGCCAGCCGATGTTGACGCAGTGGCCGGCGGTGACGACGATGCTGAGGTTCCTGCCGTTGACGGCGGTGCCCGAGCAGCGCGCCAGGCCGAAGAGGAAGTCGAAGAAGACCACGCCGTTGACCCGCGAGACCGGCGCCGTCGGGTCGGGGACCGGTTCGAAGCCGGAGCTCGCCGCGCCCGCGGCCGGGCGGCTCGGCACCCGGTGGGGCGTGCCGCGGTCGGGGAGCGCCGTCCCGCCGCGGTCGGAGGCGTGCCGACGCAGCCGCTGCTCGACCGGCTCGGCCCGCCGCATCCGGGCCGGCGTCCAGAACCGGCTCGCCTGCCGCGCCGACCAGCCGTGCACCCGCTTGGCGGTGGCGGCGTGCCGATCGGCGCCGCTCGCGGCGGGCGGGACGAGCATCGTGATCGCGAGCAGGGCCGCGCCGAGAACCGGCCACCGGCCCCACCTGGAGGGAATCCGCATCGTCAAGAGTTTAGTTGCGCGCCCAGGTGCCTAGACTGGGGGCATGGAGGCTGCGATGTCGGACAGGTTCGAGATTCGCATCCACGGGCGCGGTGGCCAGGGCGTCGTGACCGCCGCCGAGCTGCTCTCCGTCGCCGCCTTCGGGGAGGGTCGCCACGCCCAGGCGTTCCCCAGCTTCGGCTCGGAGCGCACCGGCGCCCCGGTGGTCTCCTTCTGCCGCATCGACTCGGTCCCGATCCGCACCCACGAGCCGGTCGCGACGCCCGACGCGCTGATCGTCCAGGACCCGACCCTGCTGCACCAGGTCGATCTCTTCGCCGGCTTCGCCGCCGACGGCTACCTGCTGCTCAACAGCGGCCGCGACCTCGGGCAGCTCGGACTCGAGGACCTCTGCGAGCGCCACCGCCCCGAGCGGCTGCTCGCCGTCCCGGCCGGCGAGATCGCCCGCCGCCGGCTTGGCAAACCGCTGCCCAACGCGGCGCTGCTCGGCGGCTTCGCGGCGCTGACCGGGCGGCTGCGGCTCGACTCCGTGCAGGAAGCGATCCACGAGCGCTTCCCCGGCCGGGCCGGGGAGGGCAACGCCGCCGCCGCCGCCGACTGCTTCGAGCTGGTCGCCAAGCGGGTGGGGGAGGGCGCCAATGCTTAGGCAGATGGAGGGATCCGCTGCGGTCGCCGAGGCGGTCGTCGCCTGCCGGCCGGAGGTCGTCTGCGCCTACCCGATCTCCCCCCAGACCCACATCGTCGAGGGGATCTCCGACCTGGTCCGCGCCGGCGAGCTGGAGCGCTGCGAGTACGTCACCGTCGAGTCCGAGTTCGCCGCGATGTCGGTCTGCATCGGCGCCTCGGCCGCGGGCGCGCGCGCCTACACCGCGACCGCCAGCCAGGGCCTCCTCTTCATGGCCGAGGCCCTCTACAACGCCGCCGGGCTCGGCCTGCCGATCGTGATGACGCTGGCCAACCGGGCGATCGGGCCGCCGATCAACATCTGGAACGACCACAGCGACTCGATGTCCCAGCGCGACTCCGGCTGGATCCAGCTCTACGCCGAGACCAACCAGGAGGCGGTCGACCTGCACGTGCAGGCGTTCAAGATCGCCGAGCGCCTCTCGCTGCCGGTGATGGTCTGCATGGACGGCTTCGTCCTCACCCACGCCTTCGAGCAGATCGACGTCCCCGAGCGCGCCGCGGTCGACGCCTTCCTGCCGCCCTTCGAGCCGGCCCAGGCGCTCGACCCGGCCGACCCGATGACGATCGGCGCGATGGTCGGGCCGGAGGCGTTCGCCGAGGTCAAGTACCTCGCCCACGCCAAGCAGATGCAGGCGCTCGACACGATCCCCGAGGTCGCCGCCGAGTTCGAGGCGGCCTTCGGGCGTCCCTCCGGCGGGCTCGCCCGCGGCTACCGGATCGAGGACGCCGAGACCGTCGTCGTCGCGCTCGGCTCGGTGCTGGGCACGATCGAGGACACGATCGACGCGATGCGCGAGGACGGCGTCGCGATCGGGGCGCTCGCTCTGAAGTCGTTCCGGCCCTTCCCGCTGGAGGAGGTGCGCGCCGCCCTGCAGGGCGCGAAGCGGGTGCTGGTGCTGGAGAAGGCGCTCGCGGTCGGCGTCGGCGGGATCGTCGCCGCCAACGTGCGGATGGCGCTCTCCGGGCTGTCGCTGCACGGCTACACGGCGATCGCCGGACTGGGCGGGCGGCCGATCACCGGCCCCTCGCTGCGCGGCCTGTTCGACGACGCGGTCGCCGACCGGCTCGAGCCGCTCACCTTCCTCGACATGGACTGGGAGCGGGTCGAGGCCGAGCTGAAGCGGCTGGCGGCCGGCGGGCGCAGCGGCGCCCACGCCGAGAACATCCTGCGCGAAGTCGGCGTCGTCGCCGGGAGGTCGCATTGAGCGCCGGGCAGCGCATCCGCTACTACCAGGTCGGCACCAACGCGGTCGGCAACCGCCTGCTCGACCCCGAGGAGCGCACCGTCCAGGCCCGCACCGACCGCTCCAACGCGATCACCTCCGGCCACCGCGCCTGCCGCGGCTGCGGCGAGGCGCTCGGCGCCCGCTACGTGCTCGACGCGGCGATGCGGGCGAGTGAGGGCAAGCTGGTCGCGGCCAACGCGACCGGCTGCCTGGAGGTCTTCTCGACCCCGTTCCCGGAGTCGAGCTGGCAGCTGCCCTGGATCCACTCGGTCTTCGGCAACGCGCCCGCCGTCGCCAGCGGGATCGCCGCCGCCCAGCGCGCCAAGGGGCGCGAGGACGTGCGGGTGATCGGCCAGGGCGGCGACGGCGGCACCGTCGACATCGGCTTCGGCTGCCTCTCCGGGATGTTCGAGCGCAACGACGACGTGCTCTACGTCTGTTACGACAACGAGGCCTACATGAACACCGGCGTGCAGCGCTCGGGGGCGACGCCGCCGGCCGCCCGCACCGCCAACACCAAGCCGATCGGCGACCACCCGGGCAACCAGTTCGGCCAGGGCAAGGACGTGCCGCGGATCGCGATGGCGCACGGGATCCCCTACGTGGCGACTGGGACGGTCGCCGAGCCGCACGACCTGGAGCGCAAGGTGGAGACCGCGATGGGGATGCGCGGCGCCCGCTACCTGCACGTCTTCGTCCCCTGCCCGCTGGGTTGGGGCTCGGCCTCCCAGGACACGATCAAGCTGGCGCGGCTGGTCAAGGAGACCGGCCTCTTCCCGGTCTTCGAGGCGGTCGACGGCGAGGTGACCGAGGTCTCGAAGATCCGCCGCCGCACCCCGGTCGAGGAGTACCTGAAGCCGCAGCGGCGCTACGCGCACCTGTTCGGCGAGCACGGCCACCCCGAGATCGTCGAGCGGCTGCAGGCGATGGCCGACCGCAACATCGAGGAGTACGGGCTGTGAGCGCCAACAAGCCCTACGCGATCACCCTCGACGTCGGCTCCAGCCTCGCCAACCACACCGGCAGCTGGCGCGACGAGCGCGCCGTCTACGTCGACCGTCTGCCCCCCTGCAACGACGCCTGCCCGGCCGGCGAGAACGTGCAGGCCTGGCTGTACGAGGCCGAGGAGGGGGGGGAGGGGTATGAGCGCGCCTGGCGCAAGCTGGTCGAGGAGAACCCGTTCCCGGCGGTGATGGGGAGGGTCTGCTACCACCCCTGCGAGGGCGCCTGCAACCGCGGCCAGCTCGACGAGGCGGTCGGCATCCACGCGGTCGAGCGCTTCCTCGGCGACGAGGCGATCCGCCAGGGCTGGAGCCTGGAGCGGGCGGCGGAGCCGAGCGGCAAGCGGGTGCTGATCGTCGGCGCCGGGCCCTCCGGGCTCTCCGCCGCCTACCACCTGACCCGGCTCGGGCACGCGGTGACGATCCACGAGGCCGGGCCGATGGCCGGCGGGATGATGCACTTCGGCATCCCCCGCTACCGCCTGCCGCGCGAGGTCCTCGACGCCGAGGTGCGGCGGATCCTCGACCTCGGGGTCGAGCTGGTGCTGGGCCGCAAGGTCGAGAACGTGGTCGAGGAGATGGAGGCGGGCGGCTTCGACGCGGCCTTCCTCGCGGTCGGCGCCCACATCGGCCGCCGCGCCTACGTCCCGGCCGGCGAGGCCGAGCGGATCCTCGACGCGGTGACGCTGCTGGAGGACCTGGAGGAGGGCGAGCGGCCGCAGCTCGGCCGCCGCGTCGCCGTCTACGGCGGCGGCAACACGGCGATGGACGTGGCGCGGACCGCGCGCCGGCTCGGCGTCCGCGACGCCGTCGTCGTCTACCGCCGCACCCGCGAGCGCATGCCCGCCCACGACTTCGAGGTCGCCGAGGCCGAGGAGGAGGGCGTGCTGATGCGCTGGCTCTCGACGATCAAGCACTTCGAGGACGGCAGGCTGGTGCTGGAGAAGATGGAGCTCGACGAGGACGGCTTCCCGCAGCCGACCGGCGAGACCGAGGAGCTGGAGGCCGACTCGCTGGTCCTGGCGCTGGGCCAGGAAGCCGACCTCTCGCTGCTCGAGGGGGTCGAGGGGATCGAGGTCGAGGACGGGGTGGTGAAGGTCGGGCCGGACATGATGACCGGGCACGCCGGGGTCTTCGCCGGCGGCGACATGGTCCCGGCCGAGCGCACCGTCACGGTCGGCGTCGGCCACGGCAAGCAGGCCGCCCGCAACATCGACGGCTGGCTGCGCGGAACCCCCTACGAGCACCCGCCCCGCCCGGAGCTGGCCAGCTTCGACATGCTCAACACCTGGTACTACAGCGACGCCCCGCGCGAGCACCAGCCCGAGCTGGAGGCGGCCCGCCGCACCACCGGCTTCGAGGAGGTCGTCGGCGGCCTGGCGCCCGACAACGCGCTGTTCGAGGCGCGCCGCTGCCTCTCCTGCGGCAACTGCTTCTCCTGCGACAACTGCTACGGCGTCTGCCCCGACAACGCCGTGATCAAGCTCGGCGCCCCCGGCGAGCGCTACGAGATCGACTATGACTACTGCAAGGGCTGCGGAATCTGCGTCGAGGAGTGCCCCTGCGGCGCCATCGAAATGATCCCCGAGAAGGCCTAAGTGCACCCCCACCCCCACCCCCACCCCCACCCCCACCCGGTTCCGCTGTTCCTTCTCCATCGCATGCGCGGGAAAGGAACAGCGCTGCCTTGAGTGCGTTGGGTGCGAGCGTCAGGATTGATTGCGAGGGGTTGGATGGGCTGCTGGCTGTGTTGCGGGGGCGGGGGTTTGAGGTGGTCGGGCCTACGGTGCGGGATGGGGCGATCGTCTATGACGGGATCTCCTCGACCGCCGACCTGCCGCAGGGCTGGACCGACGAGCAGGACGGGGGCACCTACCGGCTGGCGCGGCGCGAGGACGAGGCGCTGTTCGGCTACGCGGTCGGGCCGCACTCCTGGAAGCGATACCTGCACCCGCCGGAGCTGACCCTGTGGCGG
>Ga0210085_1000220_pt1 | contig 25554 bp, 23 predicted proteins | sample China_Galinas_PW_5_FD_184866 | JGI IMG/M metagenome (GOLD analysis project Ga0210085, IMG submission 184866) | Wetland microbial communities from San Francisco Bay, California, USA, that impact long-term carbon sequestration - China_Galinas_PWC_D1... | ecosystem: Environmental > Aquatic > Marine...
AACAGGAGGCATGGTAGCCGGATCTGTAACATCGGTCAAATCGGAAGCGGCGACAATGGTGGTGGAAGAATGCGTATCTTTCACGGCAGCGATGATATCCGGTCCGGTAAAACTGCAAACATTGCTACGATTGTTACAGCAGGCATTTTCCCGATCTCCTGTTCCCATAAAAATCATATCATATCCTTTTTCGAGCGTAAGACTCGGTGGACAGAAAAATTTTCTGGAGTTGTTATTATCTGTTTTAAAGAACACCTGTCCTGTCCATGAATGTATGTTTTCATTACAATTGGGAAAAGATAGAGACTTACCGCCGCTGTCAGTAAAACTTGAAAACCGCCACATCTGGCCGCCAAGGTCGCCCACATACACTTTATCCACAAAGCCGTTGTCATTTTCATCGACAACAAGGACATCGCTTGGAAAGCTGTAATTCATACCGGTGGTAAATTTTTTCACGACAGTGCCGGTCAACACATCAACGGCGACAACCGCCTTTCCTGAAGAATTGTCTGAACTATACCCTCCGCCGATGAAAAATACGGGCGTCCCGGTTGTATCTTCATAAGTTGTTTTAACAACACCGAATTGGGGCTCTGACCAGGTCTCACCCAACTCTGCAATGACCGTTGTGGGAGCTGACCAACCAAGTGCAGAGTCATTATTCTGATTGATCCTCCAGAGATATCGCGGAGAAGTAGGATCGGTCGCATCCAATGCAAAGTAACCGGTGCCCCCCTTCCTTTCACCGCAAACAAGAACAACTTTATCCCCATCTCCCGAGTCTAAAACACCATCCCCGTCCATGTCCTTAAAATAAATCTTCGGGGTGGCGTCTACAAAACTCTGATGACCAACACCTTCTATCATCTCCTTTAAGCGGGGCAATTGATCAGGGGGGATAAACGCCCATTCTTCCGTACCATGGGATGTCACGGTCGGAGGGACTCCTGAACTCTCCGTTTCATCTAAGACCGCGTGAAGCATGCCGTCGTTTGCTCCGAAATATACCATTTTCCTGGACGTACCGTCAGCATATCTGTACTGAAAAATAGAAGGTTCGCTGTGAAGAACATCTCCGGTAATTATTGATCTGTTTTCTGTAACATCACTGTCTCCGTCCTCATCGAAGACATCCGCACCCCGAATATAATTGATGATATTCGCCTTACTTCCGGTTGGATTCCCAAGGATGGTCATTGTCAAATCTTCATTGGTCGATTCAAATCGGGTCCAATTTGTCAGATAGGTGTAAATATTCCTGTTTGAGTTATGGATATAGTTGCTTTTGGTAATATCGGCCCAGTCGATTGTCGCCCAGTAGGGAACGGCATCACTTTTCATAACACCGCTGGCTAGCGTCGCCGGACCACCATTGGCATCGACAATCCGGCTGTCCGACGAAATACCGAATTTGACAACGTTTCCTGCCCAAAAATTCCCTTCACCGGGCTTAAAAAAGGCCATATAAATTTTGTCCTGGCTGATGGTTTTTGCATCAGGCACCACCGGCGCCATAAATGTACCGGTTGTTGAAAGGGTATCGCCTCCTGAAACCTTCACCGCATCTTGCTCCGGTGCTACATCAAGAAGCAAGTTATCGACGGTCTTCGACAAAATACAGGTATCATCGGCTGAAACCGGATACACCGTAAAAATAAGGCAACATATTACAAATAGTGTTATCAGGCCGTACCTTCTTATTTTTTTCATGGTATTCCCTTAGTCCTGTTTATATTTTTTCAAACCGGTATAACTAATAGCCGATACGATAGAACCCAACCACGATATTTTTGGTGGTCTCGTTAGAACTATATCCGTTGCATACCATCTGATACTGATGGGCCTTGTATTTACCCACCGAATATCCTGATCCTCTGGGAGGTGATAAAGCCTTGTCGTATTCAACTTCTCCATTAAAAGATTGAGTCGCATTCATCGTTAGTGCTTTGGGCAAGCCGGAAGTAATTCCCACATAAGGAACGATATTATTCGGGAAATAATGAGGCGAACCTGCCGTCATATTGTCAGGGCCGTATAAATCAGGACGCCGTGTCACATAGGCTGTTGCAGATTCGGCTGCGTAAAATGCCAGTTTATGTCGCAGCTCATTTCCGGCGATCCGGGTATCAATGCTTGATGAAGTGAGTACTGCAATACCCAGAATTGTCAGCAACATCAGCATAACCACGGCGAGAATCATCACAGAACCTTTCTCATTGTCTAAAAAGATGTATTCCATTTTTAAATTTCTCTATTCCACCATTTTAATTGGGGCGTAGCCCCTGATTTGGTTTAAGAATACTGATATCCGTTCTTTTACCCAGCCCGGTAACTGTTACGGTAATGTTCTTGGTGTTTGACACCGGATTGTTATCAATTATAGTCCAGGAAATGGTATAATCTCCCAATACTTCCTGGTGAGGATTACCGGCTGAGTCCAGTAAGGGATGAGAGTAAGGAAGCGCTGACAGTTCTTCAATCTTGTCCATGCCCCATGTACTGAAATTTGTTAGATTGCCGGCCATGGAATTCATTCTGATGGCCGAGGTCTGCATGCCCGCCACCGCAAGCAGACCTACTGCAAAAATCGTAATGGCAATGAGTATTTCTATAAGCGTATATCCGTCTTCTTTTTTCAATGTTCCCATCTGAGCCTCCGTCTCGATCTATATGTCATCCAACCTTGAATATCAGCCTATAATCCTAAATTCCTGAATTTAATCCGAGCGGTTAAACATCTGCGACTGAAATTGTCATTCTGTGGTTTTAAAATCTGCCATTCCCGAAGGTTAAAATAAGCGTTATTATTTTTTGAGGCCAGCGTACTCCTTTCTGTCCGGACCACCATGGTTACCTCCACCAACCTGATTTGATCCAGACTTTCGTTAGGAACACTGCTGCCTTTCGGGTTGAGCACATTGGGGGGCGAAGATCCGTCCAGATAAACAAAATCAAGGGCATCGATGTTCCGGACCACCAATTGATTTCCGCCCCCGGTATTTTTCACAAGATTGTTGGCTTTCAAACAATAGGTAATGTCTTCATTGGCATCGTCCGTAGCCCCGTCCGAATCAGTGCCGTCAAGATTTCCCCTGACATCCTCAGTAAAACGGATCTTAGTCCCACCTGCTGTGATGATTCTCGCGTTGGCATTCCCGGTGGGGTCACACCCGGCCATCCGAATGTCTCTTTGCATGTAGAACAGGGCAATTCTGAGATTCTGATTCATGACAACCGTCTCTTCCTGAACCACATACGATTTATGCTGGTTTAAAAATGTCGAATAGATTGCTCCCAAAGCAAGAAAAGACACAACCATGGCAACCAGAAGCTCTACAATGGTAAACCCTTGATTCGGATACCTAATTCTTTGTTTCAGTTTCATTTCCATAATGCCACCGGGCTCTATTTTTGCAAATTATGTTCCAATGACTTTTCTTTTTTGAAAGTGTTTAAAGACACACCATCTTGCCAAAACATACAATCAACCGTATCAATCTGTTTTAATTGATAATGGTTGATGTATTCAAACGCTGAATGGTTATTAAAGATGTAAATCTGAGAGATACAACGTTGGTGTGCTGTGTGATTTCAGGTGGACAATGGTTTGGAATTTAACTGATAGTGCACCGAAAAATGTGCATGAATGCACATTTTTCGGTGCACTCAATCCTCCCACGGTCTTAAAAGCCTTAGTGGAAAAAAATCATCGTACCATATGATATTTGCAATACCGTCCGAATTAGTATAGTGGTATTTAATATCTACTCACGTTTTGAAATAAAGAATTTCCTAAAATTTGTAATGATCTGAAGGTGTAAAATATGTCTGATCTTGAAAGCAAAAAACTACCTACGGTTGAGCAAGTTGAAGAGATCATGAAAGACTGGGGGAAGTTTACAGCTGAGGAATTTGCAGTCCGTTTTCAACTGGAAAAAGAAGTTATAGAGGCTACCGTAGCGTATCTCCATAAATTGAAAAGAACGTCCGACGAACGTTCAATTCCAGTCGTTGCATGTTATCGAAACGACAAGCTGGAATCCATTGTCAGGTGTGCCGGTGCACGACACGGTTATATGTGATTCAAAAAAAGGAAACCTGACATGAAAGATGTTGCCCGGCAAATTCGATCCCTTTTTTCAACGATCGAACCTCAATTATCTCGCATGAATCATCATGAAATGGGGATCAAACCCGTTCCACAAAAATGGTCGAAAAAGGAAATAGTTTCATGAATATTCAAATGCTTATAATGGTGGCCAGTGGTATTCTTGTGGGAATCGGTGCGTCGTTTACCGGATTGGGCGGCGGATTTCTGATGGTTCCAATACTCCTTTTTATGGGGTATTCTGCACAAAAGGCAGTGGGAACATCATTTCTAGCGATTCTCGTCATCTCCATATCTGCCTTGATCGCACACAATAAGTTCGCAAATGTCGACTATAAAATCGGATTCCTCCTCGGTATGGGGGGGATCATTGGCGCACAGGTTGGAGCCAGACTGGTCGAACATGTTTCTACTGCACATTTTAAGAAAATCTTCGCTCTTGTTCTTGTCTCTCTCGCAGTGTACCTCTTTGTAAAAAAATAAATAATAAGAGTTAGGCCGGACGTATCGCTTTACCATAAATCACACCTATCAAAGAAACAAAATCGGCCCGACGCCTCTTTCCTAATTTCAATCTTTACCAAAGCTTTACCTTTTCTTTACGCCCCTTTTAAATTCAATTGTTATTGTTATCGTAGAATTCATCGTCCCTTTAAAGAAAAAACGGGACATACACCCCAAACATCGGTGGTGCGCTATCTAATTGTTGGATTTTTTTAAATGGCAACCCACCGCTCAACATGAAAAGGAGAATGGATTATGAAATCATTGAGCTACTTGCGAATTGTTATGATGGGCTTTGCCCTGCTGATCTTTGTATTCGGTCAGGCAGATGCCGGAATGACGGAAAAACCGATGAAAAAGGATGATATGAAATCTAAAACCATGATGGAAAAACCGATGAAAAAAGATGACATGAAATCCGAAACCATGATGGAAAAACCGATGAAAAAAGATGACATGAAATCTAAAACCGTGATGGAAAAACCGATGAAAAAAGATGACATGAAATCTAAAACCATGATGGAAAAATCGATGAAAAAAGATGACATGAAATCTAAAACCGTGATGGAAAAATCGATGAAAAAAGATGACATGAAATCTAAAACCATGATGGAAAAACCAATGAAAAAAGATGATATGAAATAAAAACAAAAGGGAAGGATAAAGTTTGCCGCAGCAAACTTTAGAGTGTCCACCCCGATTTCAATCATCATCTTTCCGTATCATGGGATACATCTTTTTGATCGGGTCCCTTAAGAATTGTTGCAGATGCATTTGTTAATGTGGTAAAAAGAATAATTACCGACAACGAATCGATTGGCAACATTATCGACAACAGTCATCCATTACTTGAGACCCCATAGCGAAACCTGTAATACTCGATATGAGGGTCTCAATTAATGTCTATAAAATTTTAGGGGGCTATATGAATATTTTGAAGGGTGTATGGCTGGTATTTCTCATGCCGTTTTTTGTCATGTCTTGTTCGGTGATCTCTCAACAGATCCGGACAGAATCAATGGCGCCTGTTAACTTTAAAATACTTGTACAGGATGCCGACAAATATCTGGGAAATACCGTGATTCTGGGAGGCTACATACTGGAGACTCAAAATTTGGCTGACACATCGTCCATTAAAGTCCTCCAAGTCCCCTTGGGATTGGGAGAAAATCCCAAATCCAGGGATGATTCAGAGGGGAGATTCATCATCTCGCACAAAGGCTTTTTAGACCCGGAGATTTACAAAAAAGACCGTAAAGTGACCGTAGCAGGCACCATCGTCGGCACGGTCGTCGAAAAAGTTGGCCATTTTGCCCAACCCTATCTCAAGATTGAAAGTCGTGAAATTTACCTGTGGCCTAAAGAAGAACATTATCCAGGACCATACTACGACCCATGGTATTATCCATATCCCTACTATTGGCACCCGTATCCATATTATCCTTAGCTGTTTTTAAACATGAGACACTTTAAAGGAACCTGAAATGGTATGGGAAGCTCGACTTCGGATCAATCTCGCCAATTGAAGATACCGCTGGCGGTGAGGCGGATCAATCAGAACATATTTTTGACAATTGTCATCAGCAAAACTAGCCGGTTCAGATCCCAATGGAATTACAATTTTATAACCAGTTGATTCCAAAATGTTTTCATGTGGGATCTTGCTTGTAAAAGATTTGATAAAACTGTTTTACAGGTCTTTTTCGATAATAAAATCCATGATTTCATAAAAGTTAAAAAAATGCATAACAAGGCTTGACTCCCTGAATCAATTGGTATATGGATTTTTTCCGATAATGGATAATCGGTAATATTTTTGCCGTGACCTAACTTAATTGTGAAAGGAGGCTTTTAAAATGGCTTTTATTCCTACTGTTGATGAAGAAAAATGTGAAGGTTGTGAAGAGTGTGTGGATGTCTGTCCTGTTGAAGTGTTTGAGATGGAGGATGACAAATCCGTCCCTGTAAATGCGGATGAATGTTTGGGCTGTGAAAGTTGTGTTGAAGTTTGTGAACCCGGCGCAATTACAGTGGAAGAGACATAATCAGGTTTAAATTTTCATGTTCCCTGGTCTTTTTGCCCTGACCAGGGAACAAAACCCTTTCATCATTGTCCACGTATATTTCTATCCCTAACCTTGTTATCGATATCAAAACATTTCATGTGCTTCAAGGTACTCAATCCTTTCAAGCAATGGCGGATGAGAATAGTTGAAAAAAACATACAGTGGATGCGGTCTGAGGTTTGAAAGATTTTCTTTCGCCATTTTCTTCAACGCTGTGGAAAGGGGTTTTGCGCGCTTTATAATCTTGATGGAATAATAATCCGCTTCCTTTTCAAATTTTCTGGAAATTGCCATCCCAAAAGGAGACAAGTAAAAGCTCACAGGTTCCCAAAGGATACCAACTAAAAAAAGGCCCACATAATACGGGGTATTTGAAAAGCCGAAACTTTCATACAACACACGACATGTTATCAGTTTTGATGCCATAAAAAAAAGAAACAACGACACAATGCTGCTTATGATCAGTTGTTTTTTTATGTGATTTTTTTTCAAATGTCCGATCTCATGCGCCAAAATCGACAGAACTTCCTCCTGACTGTGAGATTGAATCAAAGAATCAAACAGAACGATTCGCTTGGCTTTTCCGAGTCCTGAAAAATATGCATTGGTATGTCGGGTTCTCCGACTCGCGTCCATCTGGTATATTCCCTCAATCTCGATGTCTTCTTTTTTTGCCAGTTGCTCGATGTCGGTCTTTAGAGTGCTCTTATCAAGGGGTGTAAATTTGTTAAAAAGCGGTGCAATAACAGTTGGATAAAGAACTGTCACAAGCAACTGAAAACACAAAAAAACAGCCCACGCCCAAACCCACCAGTTTGTTCCTGTATATTTTAACAACAGCAGTAATGCAGACAGGAGCAAACCGCCCAAAACGATCATCACAAGCAAGGACTTTATCAAATCGGAAATCCATATTTTTATGGTTTTTGTATTAAACCCATATCTGTCCTCAATGACAAAACTGTGATAATAATCAAAAGGAAGGCCGACAAAGACCTCTATTAAGCCGATAAAGGCAAAAAAGACTAATCCTGCCAGCAAAGAGTTTGTATTCGCCAAATTAACAGCAAGCCATGGGAGAACTCCCGAAATGACAATAAAAAGAAACAGACTTTTAATAACTGTGGTTTGAACAAGTTTAAATCGAACATTGTCTGATGCATATCGTATGATCTTATTAAGTTCCTCTTCATAAATGATGCCCTGAAAAGCGTCAGGAACCGTTTTCCCATATTTTTCAAGATGATTTATATTTATCCTCTCAATGACTGTTTTAAGAGCTGCACTGATAAAATAGATACAGATATAGGCGATCAAATATATGTTAAATGAGATCATACAACACTCCGTAACTGTCTGTTAGATAACAGGAAGTTCGGAAGACCAGAAGATCGGAGACTCTGAGAAATGCCGACCTTCTTGCCTTCCCATCTTCTCACCTTCTTACTCTTTACTCTTTCCTATTTCTTCTTTTCTCTTTGCTCTTTCCTGTTTTCTCTTCCTGATTTCTGGTATATCAATATTGCCTAGGTTGAGCGATGGTTGAGTTCACCGGAGCTGTAAGGCGCAGGGTGCGCCGCTGTAGTCTGTTACTGCAAGCACCCTGCAACACAGCAGATCCGGTAAAATCGGCAATCCCGAAGGGTTTCAAATTTTAAAAATATAAATGAAGATAATTCATTAAAAAAAAAATTTATCCCCTTTTAAAATTTGGAACGCTCAGCTTGGGTATTGTTATCGTAGCACTACCTGACCCGGCAATCAAGATACGATCATTTCCCTGATTAATAATGCCAAGAACCGATTCCAAAAAATCAAGGAATCGATAAAAGACGTATAAATGTCACCAGTAATGGTTTTAAAACTACCGCGAACATACATCTTGCGCGGCACAACAAACTGTGATAATTTTGTTTTTATGAAACAATACGTTATTGATGAGCTTAGGTCTATAGATTATAAATTGGTAAAAGCCTACTTGGAAGAAAACTTTAATTCCTCTGATGTGGATGGTATTTACTGGGTCCAGCTTGATCAGAATATCCTTACTGAAATTCAAGTGGAACATACGAGCTGTCAACCTTTTTATTTTGCCGTTGAACTGGAACCAAATCTTATAACCTTTGAGTTATTGATACGCACCAAAAAAAGAATTCGATGTGACTGTATGGGCTATGCCACCGAAAAACAACGAAATTGGCTTATCCGGCTTGCCGATTCGATATTTGATACGCTCGAAATTAAAATATAACCTCCTGACCTTATCAAGTGTGAAATGACTAAAGTGAACTAAAGTGGCTAACGTTGTGGAATTTTGTCAATTTAATATAAGCAGCCTGAGCGTAGCGACTCCTTAACTTTAGATCACTTCAAATTCTTGTCCGCTGATGCACTGTGGCGGATTAGATCACTTGTAACTTTTCCGGTTTGTCCGGGATAGGTAAATGTTAATGAAATCTCTGTGCCCTGATTGCGAATGATATTCTTATGGCACGAACCTCAATTGTTATGTTAGGGATTATCCTTGTGACCGCTTTTATGGCCGTAATGGCCATATTGGTCTCCTTTGTCAGTGCCGGCGGCGATGCCACGCACAAGGTCGGAAGAATCTGGGCAAAATGCATCCTTGCATTAAGCAATATCAGGGTTACCGTAAAAGGGCTTTCCAACCTGAAACCCGGCCGGTCTTATATTTATATGCCCAACCATATAAGTAATTTTGATATCCCGGTCCTCCAGGCGTATCTTCCTGTTCAATTCAGGTGGCTTGCCAAAGCAGAACTTTATAAAATACCGATTTTCGGTTATGCTATGAAAAGAGCCGGCTATATCAGCATTGACCGTTCCGATCGGAAATCTGCCATAGAAAGCCTGAATAAGGCGGCAAAAATTATCAGAAACGGAGTGTCGGTCATTATCTTTCCTGAAGGAACACGTAGCCGTACCAACAATGTTCAGCCATTCAAAAAAGGAGGATTTTTCCTGGCCGTTGATTCCGGTGTCCCCATTATCCCGATCATTATTCACGGAACAGAGCAAATCATGGCCAAAAATCAGATTTCAATTAAACCCGGAAACGTTACCCTTGAAATCGCAAACCCGATAAACTCATCGGATTACACCAGGAAAACAAAAGAAGATCTTATGAAAAAAGTCAGAGAAATCATTCTGAAATCCCTTATAAAAAGTAAACTGAACGGATCACTATGCTAAAAATAATACCCCTTGGCGGTTTGGGAGAAATTGGACTTAACATGATGGTGTTTGAATACGGCGATTCAGCCTTTGTCGTTGACGCCGGGCTCATGTTTCCGGAAGACTATATGTTGGGAATCGATTATGTCATTCCCGATATGAGCTATATAAAACAAATAAGATCCAACATCTTAGGTGTCGTTCTAACCCATGCTCACGAAGATCATATCGGAGCCCTGCCCTATCTTCTCAAAGAGATGAATCTGCCGATTTATGGAACACCTTTTACACTGGGTGTTCTGCGAAAAAAATTTGAAGAACACGGCCTCTTTTTACCGGTTTCACTGCATGAAATTTCTCCGAGATCAAAACTTGAACTCGGTGTTTTTAAACTCGAATTTATCCGTGTCTGCCACAGTGCGGTTGACGGGGTCGGTATTGCCATTAACACACCCCGAGGACTCGTAATCCATACCGGCGATTTTAAAATCAGCCATACGTCTGTTGACGGTATGATCACCGACGTAAACAAATTTGCACAGTATGGTGAAAAAGGCGTTCTTGCGCTCTTATCAGATTCAACAAATGTTGAAAGGGAAGGATATACCATCTCCGATCAGGAAGTTGGCGACACTTTGGGAAGAATTTCAGCCGGCAGAAAAGGGCGCATCATTATCGGTCTTTTTGCTTCCAGCATTACCAGGATTCAGCAGGTTATCGATATTGCCATGGCAATCGACAGAAATGTTGTTTTCACCGGCAGGAGTATAGAAACAAGTGTAAATATTGCTAAAGGACTTGGATATATCAATATTCCCGAAGAGATGGAAATCGGTATTGATCAGATCAGTGAATTTTCTGATGAAGAGATCCTCATTATAACAACCGGCAGTCAGGGAGAACCGATGGCAGCCCTTGCCCGCATGGCGTCAGGAACACACAAGCAGATAAAGATCAAAAAAGAGGATACGGTCATCCTTTCTTCAAAATTTATACCTGGAAATGAAAAAGCCATCACCAAAATTATCAATGATCTTTACAGACTAGGTGCCGACGTTATTTATGAAAAGATCTCGCAGATTCATGTATCGGGGCATGCGTTTCAGGAAGAGTTAAAGCTGATGATCAATCTGACCAGGCCCGAATATTTTATTCCCATCCACGGAGAATACCGGCACCTGGTTCTCCATTCACGATTGGCCGAGCAGGTTGGAATTAAAAAAGAAAACATTCTTCTTGCTGAGAACGGACAGATCATAGAGTTTGATGAAAATGGCGGAAAAGTTCAAGGCAGAATTATCACCGGCCGGGTGTTGATCGACGGCAAGGGTATCGGGGATGTTGGAAGAAGTGTGCTAAAGGAAAGACGAGATCTCTCGGAAGATGGACTGGTTATCGTGAACATGGCCTTTGATGAAGAAACCGGAATTGTTATTTTCGGGCCTGAAATCGTTTCACGGGGCTTTGTGTTCGAAACCGAAACAGGCCATCTTCTGGAAGATGCAAAGTGTGTTATTCTCGAAATCGTAGAAGAAATAGGCCCTGAAATTCAGGATCGCGCCGGCAAGATCCGGTCAAAAATAGCAAAAGCATTAAGAAAATATTTTTTCTTTACCATAAAACGTCGACCGGTTATACTGCCGTTTATTTTGGAAGTATAGTACCGGAATCTTACATGAAAATTAGAAGCCATCTCAAAATAATCTTTTGGCCCAACCTCTGCGTTGAAGCCTCGTTTTAAGTCCTCGACATACTTGAGTATGCCTGTGGGTTAAAACTCGGCTCCGCCTTGATCTTGAACCAAAATCTTTATTTTGAGATGGCTTCTAATGAGAATCTTTAAGTTACTCGATTGAAAATAGTATAGGTAAAATGATATTATCGTTCATTTTACCGGAAAGCCCCCTTAGAAAAGTGGAAGATTATGCGTAGAGAAATCATTGGAATTTTACTTTTTTTTCTCGTTATTTTAACACTGATCAGTCTCTTGTCATTCAGTCCGGCTGATCCCTCGATCAATAATGCCCGGGCGGCCGGCCAAATTCATAATTTTTTTGGTTTATTTGGCGCCCACCTTGCCGGTATTCTCATCGGACTGTTCGGGCTTGGGGCATTCTGGATTCCGATTCTACTCCTTTTGACAAGTCTTCACATTTTTGGCGGTCATTCCGGTAAAGCCATCATTTTGACGATTATCGGCGGAATTATACTGATGATCACCACAGGAAGCTTATTGGCACTCAAGCACAACCATATCATTATCTTCGGAAGCAAATTTTCTTCCGGTGGCATTATTGGAATTCCCCTAAAATCATTTCTCGTTAAATATTCAAATACCATGGGCGGAGCGACTATTCTGGTTCTTTTATGGATCATCGGTCTAATACTCGCCACGGGTTTTTCCCTGGTAAAGTTTGCGAAACAGTCTTGGCAAACCACTCGTTTTTTTGCAAATCGATTGAAAACTCTATTTATCAAATGGAAAGAACAACGGAAAAAATCAAAAAAACATTCAAAAACAAAAAAAGAAACGTCCATCAAAGAAAAACAGGTAATAACCATCAAAGCTCCAAAACCCCGGCCGATAAAGGAAGTTGCCGTTCCGCGGCAGGAAGTTTTTGAATTTATGCGAAGCAATTCAGGATTTCAGCTTCCTTCCATAAACCTGTTGGACAATTTCAAAGAAGAACTCTCATCGGCTGATGATGAGAATTTAAACATGCAGTCGAAACTGCTTGAAAAAAAACTTGATGACTTCAATGTCAACGGGAAGGTGGTTGCAGTATCTCCCGGGCCTGTTATCACCACCTTTGAATACGAACCTGCCCCTGGGGTTAAAATAAACAAAATCGTCAATCTTACCGACGACCTTGCGCTGGCACTTAGAGCCACCAGCATCAGAATCGTTGCCCCGATACCCGGAAAAGCTGTCATTGGAATCGAACTCCCCAATACATCGAGAGAGCTTGTTAGATTCAGAGGGATCGTTGCCTCGAGTGCCTTTGAAAAATCAAAATCAAAACTAACCATCTGCCTCGGCAGGGATATTATCGGAAACCCCGTAGTAGCGGAACTCGACAAGATGCCTCATCTCCTCATTGCCGGTGCAACGGGAACCGGTAAAAGTGTGGCTTTAAATGCCATGATTTGCAGCCTGTTGTACAAATCGATCCCTGATGAAGTAAAACTTATCATGATCGATCCCAAAAGAATTGAACTGTCGAGTTATGATGGGATACCGCACTTGATTACTCCGGTGGTCACCGACGTAAAAAAAGCGACCAATGCCCTTTTCTGGGCTGTACGGGAAATGGAAAGAAGGTATGAACTTCTGTCGGAAAAGAAATCCAGAAATATAAGGCAGTACAACCAGAAAATCGAAAAGGAGAAAAATCCCGACAAAGACCCGTCATTGGAAAAACTGCCCTATATTGTAATTGTCATCGATGAGCTTGCCGATCTGATGATGTCGGCCTCAAGAAACGTAGAGGTCGCCCTGACCCGCCTTGCTCAGATGGCAAGGGCCGGAGGCATTCATTTGATACTGGCCACCCAACGGCCTTCTGTGGACGTTCTCACCGGAATTATTAAAGCCAATTTTCCAACTCGTCTTACGTTCCAGGTATCTTCAAAAACCGATTCCAGGACCATCATCGACACGAATGGTGCTGAAAATCTGTTGGGAGACGGAGACATGCTTTTTCTCCCGCCTGGCACTGCTAAGCTTCAGCGTATCCATGGCGCTTTTATTTCTGAAGAAGAACTTTCAAGAATCATCGAGTTTTTGAAAAACCAAAAAACGCCTGAATACGACCAGACCATCCTTAAAGCACCGCCAAAGGAAGCAGAAGACTCTGGTACAACAGAATATGACGAAAGATATGATGACGCCGTGGCGCTCATTACAAAAACAGGACAGGCTTCTATCTCCATGATTCAGCGCCATTTGCGGATCGGTTACAACAGGGCTGCCCGTATTATTGAAGTGATGGAAAAAGAAGGCATCGTGGGCCCGTCGGACGGCGCAAAACCCAGGGAAGTTCTGGTTAAAGGGTATGAGGATATTCCCTAACCGGAATATTTCATGAAAATGAACGTCTCGAAAACGTGAAATATCCGGACTAAAATTTCATAAAATTTTTCGAGAGGCTTTCTTGGATAAATAATTTTGAGTTCAGTTTAAACGAAGGATTTTTATATATAGTCTGAACATGAAGCTGGATGAAAAACTGATAAATAACATTAAAGGCTTTCTGGACGTCCATGAAGGGAAGGCCTTATATGATATCGCACTGGAAGCCAGCCGTTATGGACCCTGTCTGGAAATCGGGAGTTACTGCGGCAAATCAACCGTCTATATCGGCGCCGCCTGCAAAAAAAACAGCGGTATTCTTTTTTCCATCGACCACCACCAAGGTTCTGAGGAGCAGCAGCCAGAAGAAGAATATTTCGACCCCGAACTTTTCGACCATGAAACCTCCCGTGTGGATACATTCAAAACGTTCAGAAAGACAATTGAAGCCGCCGGTCTCGTGGATACGGTAGTCCCCATGGTGTGTAATTCTGAGGTGGCAGGACGGCAATGGACAACGCCCCTTAGCCTGGTTTTTATTGACGGCGGCCATTCTTATAAAGCGGCATACACGGATTATAACACATGGGCCGGCCACATCATGCCAAACGGGTATTTGCTGATCCACGATATTTTCAAAGACCCTGACAAAGGCGGCCAGGCACCTTATCACATTTACAGAATGGCCGTTGCATCGGGTCTTTTCAAAAAACTTTCCATGATCAAAACGTTAGGGGTGCTCCAACGCTACAACTGCCGGGATATCCCTCAAAACCCCCAGGAATAGCTATCTTAGCGCTTTCATGCCTAACGTATTACTTTTCTTCTTTTTTCATATACAGCACCATACTTTTTCCCAGAATGGGATTGAGCATTTTTTCTACAAACTGCGTGATCCAGGGCTTTTTCATCATATCCCATACCAGAAGACGGTGATACGCATTGATTGATCTGCAATCCTCACGTTCCGGTCCGACAAGGCATTTCAGCCACCAGTAAGGCACATGAAGGCTGTGGACAAAATGAAATCCCCATCGAGTCAGGCCCGCACTTTCCAAAAGATCAACCAGCGCTTTTTTTTTATATATGCGAACATGCCCGTTGCGGACAGTGTGGTAATTATCGGAAAGTGCCCAACAGATTCGCTCCGGGAGATATCGTGGGACACTGACGGCAAGGGTCTTACCCGGCTTTAAAACCCTGACAGCTTCAAAGACTGCGGTTTTGTGGTCTTGGATGTGTTCCAGCACTTCCGAACAAATAACCAGATCAAAAAAGTCGTCTTTAAAAGGAAGCGCACATATATCGGCAGCAGAAACCCCGCATTCTCCGCTCCCATGGTCTCCAAGTTCTTTATGCGTATTCAGCCTTTTTTTAGCCGCAACAACATCATCAAAATTAATGTCTACACCCATGGCAACAACCTTCGGGAATCTAAATGCAGCACAGGTATGTCGTCCTGTTCCGCACCCGATATCCAGTATCCGGCAACCGGCCAAACGGTTCGGGTCAAACTTGCGAATCCGGTTAAGGTCGACGGTAATCACGAATGGTCTCCCTGTAAGCCTCAACGGTCATTTCAGCCGCCTTCTTCCATGTAAAGCGATCTCGGACCCGGTTAAAACCTTCACGCCCCATTTGTTCAGCCTGTTCAGGATGATCCATCAGGGTCAGGATCGCCTTAACCAGCGCGCTGGGATTTGCGGGTGGAACCAGTATTCCGGCATTCCCCACCACTTCGGGCAACGCCCCGCCGGTAGTGCTGATCACCGGAAGGCCGCATGCCATGGCCTCTCCCGCCGGGAAGCCAAATCCCTCGTATACGGACGGAACAATTGCGAGAAAAGCCTTTGCATAGTGTTGAACAAAGTCATCATTTCCGATACGGCCCGTAAATATAACACACTCTTTTATACCCAGTTTTGTTAAAAGTCTTTCAATTTCACCGTTTTTTCTCAGGGTTCCGACGACAACGAGTTTGATTTTACGAGTCAAGGAGATTTCAGCCACTGCGTCCAGCAGATAATGGAGTCCTTTTAAGGGCGTATCGGCACTGTTGGTAACAATGATACGATTGTTTTCTCTTCTAATCTTAGGGATTGGATGAAACAGATCCGTATCGATCCCGTTAGGAATGACCCTAAACCGCTGCTGCGGTATGTTAAAATCCCTACCGATGTCATGCATGGAACTTCTGGAAACCGTAATGATATGTGATAAGGTTTTGGCCACCCTTTTTTGCATTCCGATGAAAGAATACCACCTCAACTGTTTAATCTTTGCCCAAAACGACGAAGCCGCTTTCACGGCCAGGTTCCGGTCCACCGTAATCGGATGATGAATTGTGGCAATGGTTGGAACAAATCTGTTAATGGATCTTATGCCGTATGAGATGCTTTGATTGTCGTGAACGATATCGTATTTGAATAGTCTTTTTTTTAAAAATCGATACGCCCTGATCCCAAATGTGAACGGCTCCGGGAACCCCATGGTAGAAACACCCAGCCACTCCACAAGGTTAACGGGATCTGATAGTTCTTTTAAAGAAGGCATCCTGAAAGGATCGGCAGGGTTATAAAGATCCAGACCGGGAAGCTGAAAAAGATTGATTTTTTCATCGAGGTGAGGCGCAGGTGCTCCTGAAACCACCTCGACCTGATGGCCCAACGCCTTGAGGGCCTTGCTCAAGTGATTTACATAAACTCCCTGCCCGCCACAGTAAGGATGGCTCCTGTAACTTAACAGACAAATGCTTAACGGTGCGGTATTATCTAACGGTCTCATTGAATCCCTTCCAAATACCTAAGCTGAGCGTTTCAAATTTTAAAAGGGGATAAAATATCTTTTATTTTTAATGAATTATCTTGGTTTTTATTTTTTAAAATTTGAAACCCTTTGGGATTGCCGATCTTACCGCATCTACTGTTTCAGATGCCGTCCTGCATAGTTGACTATAGCAGAACGATATCTTCCTTGTATATGCGGCAACCTCAACAATCGCTAAACTTAGGAAATACCTTGTGCAGTTTTTAGCGTTTTATCATCGGAAAAACAAGTTGAACTTTATCTTCCTCCCTGTTAATTTTAACTAGTGTCCGTCCAAAAACGGTCTTTTTTTCCAATATCAGCGGAATGGGAGATCTATTTTTAAATCGGATGCTGCTTAAAAAAAGATTATCCATGCAGCGGCTCTTTTGAAAAACACCTTGATCCCTCAATTTAACTATATTTTTTAAGGTAGTTGGATATGAACCTGAATTTTCCTGATAAAGTAACACTTATCGAGGTCGGACCCCGGGATGGATTTCAGTTCGAAAGCAAGATTGTCCCGACGGATTTTAAGATCGAAATCATCTCCTGTTTGGTGAATGCAGGCATAAAAAAGATTCAGGTGGCATCCTTTGTCAACCCCCGCCTGATCCCGCAAATGGCGGATGCCGAAGCATTGGTGCAACGTCTGCCCAAGAAGAAAAACGTCACTTACAGCGGTCTTGCCCTTAACCCAATGGGCGTGGAACGTGCTCATTCTGCCGGTCTCAACCACATCGAAATTTCAATCTCGGCCAGCGACACCCACAGCCGTAAAAATTCCAATATGACGTTTGAGCAGGCTTTTGAAAACGGCAAAATCATGGTCCGACTTGCCCAAAAATACAACATGCATATCCGTGCCGGCATTCAATGTGCATTCGGATGCGTCTTTGAAGGCAGGATTTCTCAAGAAAAAATTTTGGAAATAACTCGAAATTTTTTAGATTGGGGCGTCGATATGATCGCCATCTCAGATACCACGGGAATGGCAACTCCGCTCGGTATAACCGATCTTATGGAAAAACTGATACCCACAGCCGCTGACACGCCGATTGTATTGCACCTTCACGATACCCGCGGTCTGGGTCTGGTCAATGTAACGGCTGCAATGGCATGCGGGATTACACATTTCGATACATCCCTGGCAGGAATGGGGGGATGCCCGTTTATCCCCGGTGCTTCAGGCAACATTGCAACAGAGGATACCGCCTATCTCATGGAATCACTGAAAATCGAAACCGGAATAGACATCAAGGCTGTTTCACTGTGTTCATCAAAAGTGGAAGATTTTATGGGCAAGCCGTTTCCCGGTAAAATTTATCGCACAATGTCCTAAAACCATCCGGTAAATTGTGCCCTTTACTGCGATGGCTCGCACGTATCGATACAGCCTTCAGGAAGCTTTTGTCGAATTTCCGCCATAAGCGACGGAGGGATTTTTCGGTAATCTCCGACAACGGCCACATCCGAAACTTCGAATATGTCTACCTTGGAATCCGTATTGACCGCTTTTAGATGTTCACACGGCTTCAAGAATATCGGTAACCAATGTGAAAAGAAAGTCTCAAGAGTTCAAATATCAACAGGTGTATGGATAGAAGTGATGATAACAGAATCCCGCAGGATCACTGTATTGCAACTCCGTATCGATCATGCACTGCCCAATGGTATTTTTGGAAATTTTCTCGTAGTCCGGCCGTTGTTCTTCTTCTTTCTTACAAGCCATGCATATGGCCTCATGATCATAGACAGAAAGAATTCGGGGATCTTTTTGATCCATCTTCTCCTCACATCTATGACACGAAATGGCACATGACAGTTTTTCGGTCCAGTCATCCTGCATGATCAGTTCCTCCTTGTATCTAACTAATAATATAATAATATTTATTTTTTTATCGTCTTGTCAAGCATACAAAATTTCCCCTCGATTTATTTGAACCGGCTGCTAAGATGTTTGATACAGATATAGGTATTAATAAGTAATAGAGACTGTGAAGGATCCAAAGACATACCTGTCACGTTGTTCTTCGAATTCTTTGGTCCGAAACGTATAAGCAAAGCTGAATTTATACCTGTGATAGTTAACTGCTATGCCTGTCATTAGGTCTGCAACAAAATACTTTTTATCCACACTGTGGCTATCTTTGAATGTATTGCCATCGAAAAATATATCTCTTAATACCAGACGATTATCCAATATTGCAAACAGATTGACGCTGGTACGAATTTTCCTGAAATATCCGGCCTCATTATGATAAAAAGCCGGATTTGCGTCGCATCCCGGCCGAATAGGGCAACTTCCGAAATCTTCAGGGATGAACCAACCCAGACGAAATTCGGCACCACAGTTCGCGTAAATGTATACATTACCGAGGCGTCCGCCTATATGAGGTATCAAATCATAGCCAAAACCATGATGGGTTTTTGAATATAACACGCGCCACTTGGCTTCATAAACTGCTTCTATTGCCGGTTCGTTTTGGAGTTGATTGTCCCAACCCTGAGCACGTGAGGCTCCAATCAAGTCATGAACGAAATCCTGTGTTTCCTGGGCAAGTGAAGCGGGACCTACAACACCGACATTGAATTGCCAGGTATCCTTTCGGTTGCTGATTATGCTGTTAAATCCGGCTCCGAAATAAAGGTAGCCCGCATACGGACGATCATCCTCGATAAGTTCTCTGGTTCGAGTATCATCAGGGGTGAACATCAACTGTCCGAGCGATAATGATATGGCACGTTGGGCGGTTGGATTTTTTACAAAAGGCAGCCCGTTGATAACCGGATAACTCCAATTGGGCAGGTGTCCATCTTTTTGGTTGTTTGTCAAGTAAGGGGTGCTCCAGCTCAATTTGACACCATTAGTGTAATTGCTGTCAGTACCTCCAAATGTATCATTTTCCCAGTACAGTGTAAAAGTATCGAAAACATTTTCATTTTTTTCTTTCTCTGCAAACGCTGATGAAGTTAGTAAAAATAAAAATGTCAATATTGCCAGTAAAGTAATTTCTAGGTCCAGATATTGAATACAGTTTGTCAGTTGTCTGCGTAGTGGTCGTTGCAATTAGTACCTGCGTATTCGATTGATGAGTTGTGGTCGTGTTTAGATGCTGATCATAACTTATTGAGCTTCAACTTGGAATCAATTTATGGAGATTGCATATATCTTATAGACTTTTTTATAGATGTCCCGGAAGTCCCTCTCATTTCCAATAAGAAAGGGATGACTACCAATTAAGTCAAACGTACCCGATATAACCCCTATTTAATTTCCCCCTCGATATCTTGGATCGAGTCTGTTGACAATATCAAGTTTTCGCCATTCACTGGCGTTTTCAAAAGGAACAGTTCCATCGTCATAATCTCTAAGAAAATAGTTGCCTCTCCCGTCGGTATAAGCGTTGTTATATGAAGGCAGGTATTTCATATTGCCTGATTCAGGATCCCGAGTTTCGATCTGACCGGTTAACACCTTATAATTCTCGTGCATGATATCGCTATTTGTCTGGGCACGATTTTTCTGGATGCCTTGATCGATTTGATTCATTTGTCGAATAACATCGTTGTATTGCTGACCACGTTGCCTCTGCGCCGCCGAAGCTCTTGCCACCCATTGGGGATCAAGTCTGAATGATCGGATACACATCTCCATGATTCCTTCCTCGTCGGACCATCGGGACTTGGGAGCAACAAGGCCCCACGTGCCGACGGTGCTCCAGAGTACGTTTTGGATATTATATATAATTGTATAAATCCTTCCATACATAGGTGTTCCATTTATCAAACATTCGAAATTTACATACCCGGCATAGTGATGAGACGCGTTTTTAGGGATCCATTGCTGTAGTTCAGGATCCGGTTGAGCCTGTCCCAGGATACGGGGGTTTTTAAATTCGTTGGCGGAAAGTTGATTGAACACAATATGTTGCACATATTGTTCGATATTCATGTAAGGATAAAGCCACACGCCGTTGATGACTTCTCCAGCTTGTTTTTGAAGAATACCCATTGATGATTGGGCGATGACGGCTGGGTCCTGAAAATAGAATCTAGGATACCAACCAAAAAACGACTTTCCATCCGGACTGGTCACACGGAATCTAATATTGTTTTCTACCAGATCGACAACATTCCACGACACACCGCTGGAAATCATACCCCCTTCAGCTTTCCAGTCTTTGGGGATCAATATTGAAAAAGCCCCTTGATGTTTCTCCCGGTACTTTGTGAGAAAAATGCCCTTTTGGCTTCTCTTGGATTTTCGTTGGTTTTTTTTCATATCTGTGCGAGACGAGCTGAAATTTTCGCTAAGATTTCGGCTTTGATTCTTTGGCGGATTATTATTATCACACGATAGGACGAATAAAAAAATGAAAATGGATAAAAACACGCATAATATTTCATAGTTGTTTCTCATAAGAACCTCCATGTAAAATGATCAAGGTGACCTCGGTTCATAATAATTTCCTCTAAAGTCAGTTTCATAAATTTTAATAGAAGGTAGCGTTGAGTCTCTAAAATCAAGTTGAATCGCCTTCCGACCATATAATCTTTCTTTTTTAGTTTCTTTAATAGACGACCATGGAATAAAAATAACGGGGAAACTTTTGAATATCATCTTAGCGCTTAAATACAACCCTTTGGTATCCATATATATTAAACCACATTTTCTGTATCGTATTTTTCCAATCTGAATTGTTGTTTTTAATATGTCCTCTTCATTGGGAAATGCTTTACTTTCAAAGTAAGTTATTAATTTTGAAATCCCGCTTATTTTGTACAAAATTGAAAACATAATTGAAAGATAAGAATATGAATATCTTGCCAGAAAGACAACCCGAGGTTAACCAATTCAGGTTACATATATCGTAAAATCAACAAAAAGGCAAAAAGGCAAGCCCTCGAAAAAGGATTTGCCCTTATTGGAAAACGATATCACAGAAGTTTGGAAGCTCTGATATTTACACTTTATATTCCAGGTATCAACGGTTTTAAGTCGATGATTTTATATCAAGGTCGCTGATTTTATAAAGGAGTGTTTTATAGCTGATTTTTAATATTTTACTTGCCTTTGTACGGTTCCAGCCTGTTTGATTAAGTACGTGTGAAATGACCTTTTTATCGATGATGTTCATCGTCTCTTTTCTAATTTTTTTAAGAGAAAATGATGCATACCCCGGTAAATTTTTATTTATAAGATCAAGAATGGTATCAACATTTAGGGTTCTATCCGGTCCTTTTTGGTCTGACGTTGAATAAACACCATGTATATCTTTGATGGAAAGATCGTCAACGACTTCTTTCCAATTACCGATAACCATGCAACTTTGTAGAATACTCTGAAGTTCTCTGACATTTCCGGGCCAGTTGTATGCTATCAGCTTTTCCATAGCATCAGAGCCGGGTTTTGAAATCTTATTTCTGTCGAACTGAGAAGCATATTTTTCTATAAAATAGTCAATTAACGCCGGTACGTCTTCAGGTCTGTTACGAAGAGGGGGTATATATATTTTTATAATATTGAGCCGATAATACAAATCTTCTCTAAAAAGTCCTTTTTTGACGTTTTCCCCAAGATTTTGATTTGTAGAAGCGATAACCCAGGCATCTGCTGTGACTTCTTTTTCAGAACCCAACGGGGCAAACTCACCACTTTGCAGAACACGAAGAAGTTTTGCCTGAAGTGAACGGGGCATATCTCCGATTTCGTCTAGGAACAAAACACCCTCATGGGCAAGTTCAAATTTCCCTCGCTTTTTTCGTTCGGCTCCGGTAAAAGCTCCTCTTTCATATCCAAAAAGCTCACTTTCAAGCAGTCCTTCCGGCAATGCCGCGCAGTTAACTTTTATGAAAGGTTTGTTCTTTCTTGGAGATTTATAATAAAGGTTCTGGGCCACAACCTCTTTGCCCACACCGCTTTCCCCGGTGATTAAGACATTTAATCCCGTGTCTGCAGTGCGTTTGATAAGCTCTCTGATTCTCTCGATGCTCTTGCTTGTTCCAATTAATGGAATCTCCATGATTTCTTAATCCTGAAGTTTGTGCTTTTTGGAAGAAATTAGTTCATTGATTACTTTGTCAAGTTCAGAAAGCTCAAATGGTTTTGACAATACCTTGTCTGCTTGGGATTCTGCGGCAAACGCTTCGGGATATTCCCCCCATCCAGTTATTGCTATAACGGGAGTATCAGGGGATTTTTTCTTAATTATTGAAATAAGGCCCATTCCGCTTATTTTTGGCATAACGATATCTGTTATGACCAGGTCAAATCCTAGTTGATCATTTTCAAATAATTTCAGCCCTTCCAATCCATCAGAAGCTAAGGTGACATCATATTTTTTATCACGAAGAAAAATGGAAAGGTTGGCCAGAATAGGCTCGTCATCATCAATTAAAAGCAACTTAAATGGCTTGTTCATTTTATTTAAACCACTATCAAAATTAGCTTTTCTAATTTTATCAGCAAGTTCCGGCAGGGATATTACAGCGACAATTGGGGCAACTGATATTCTTACAAAAAATAACATTACTCGATGTTCAATAAAAAAGCAAGACGGATTTTATAGTATAAAATGTATGATAGCGTACCTGCATCAAAATATTTTATCGGGCTATGAAGTCTTTAGGGCGCTTCTCCAAAAAATAATTATAAATTTGGATCTGCACCGATTACAACTATAATATTTCGTGCCTGGTATAAGACGCATCCACCATCTTCGGTGGATGCGTTCATGCCTGAAATCTTGGCATTTAGGACATTTTCTTTGAAAGTCTTCACCGGCAACGTAAAAAACAAACCTTACACACAGAAAACCTAACCATTCACACAGCGCCAAAGTGGCTACTATTATTGTAATGACCAATTTTAAAAATGTGTTAACTACTACTTTCATGATTGGTAATCCTATAATATGATAGCCTGATGAAGCGAGAACCGAAAAACTTGGTTAAGGCTATAGACAACAAAATAGCCCCTGAGGCTACATTTACCCAGAAGCTTCATTGAGGGTCTCAGGCGCCAGATTCTATGGAATAAGCCGTCTATTTCAATGATCATCCAGCACCTTTCGGATAGTGTTTGAGATTTCATTCAAAACAACCGGCTTCATAATAAAAGCGCGAATCCCGTTTCCTTTCGCTTTCTCTTCATTTATATGTTCACTATACCCGGTACAAAGAATTATAAGTATATCAGACCTCAATTTTAAGAGTTCTTTAGCCAGTTCCATACCAGTCATATTGGGCATGGTAAAATCGGTAATGACCAAATCAAATCTATCAGGATTTGCACGAAAAGCCTCCAGCGCTTCAATGCTGCTCGTCCTTGCAGTCACTTTGTAGCCAAGACGTTCTATCATTGGTTGAATTGTATCGACCATCGCCTTCTCATCGTCAACAAAAAGTATTCTTTCCGTGCCTCTTGGAATCTCAACGCCAATCTCAATTTCCGGTCCAGACTGACTTTCAATGAAGGGGAAAAATACTTGAAAGGTTGTTCCTTTTCCTGGCTCACTACTAACTGAGATATCACCACTATAACTTTTTATTATGCCGTGCACCACAGAAAGCCCCATTCCTGAACCCTCACCGACGCCTTTAGTGGTAAAATATGGGTCAAAGATCCGCTCCAAGAACTTGGGTTCAATACCATGACCTGTGTCACTTACTGTCAGTCTTATATATTTTCCAGGGGATAAGTCATGATGATGAATACCAGAACCCTCATCTATTTCAATATTTTCAAGGCTAACCGCTAAAACACCCCCTTTTTCTCCCATAGCATGGGCTGCATTGGTACAAAGATTTATCAGGATCTGATGTATTTGTGTCGGATCTCCACGAACGGTATCCGGCTCGCCTGAAATATTCTGGTGAATTTCGATGGTCGTTGGAATTGAAGATCGCAATAACTTGAGAGAGTCTTTGATAATCGGGCTAATCCTAACCGGTTTCATTTCTTGCAGACTCAGGCGACTGAAGGCCAGAATTTGCTTCACAACATCTCTGGCTCGCAGACTTGCAGTGCGAATCTCATTCAAATTGTTTCTTGCCGGATTCCACTCGGGGACATCGTCCATGGCCAGTTCAGTATTACCAACTATTATCCCCAGCATGTTGTTGAAGTCATGCGCAATACCGCCTGCGAGTGTGCCAATAGACTCCATTTTATGGGCTTGCAAGAGTCGTTCTTTCATTCTTTTCTCTTCTGTAATATCCGCGATAACGCCCTCTATATAGCCCTTTTCCGGAAAGATTCGACCAGAATACCTGAACCAGGCAACTGATCTGTCCTTGCGGAACAGGCGGGCCTCAAAGTTTCTAAACTCACCATGTTCGCGAATAATCGCCAGCAGAGTTTCCCGCGTACCAGGGTCCACATAGTTGTCTCCAGCTATGTATTCGGCATCAAGGATATCTGCCCTGTCTTCATAACCAAACATCCTGGCAAGAGCATCGTTCGCCTCAAAAAATTTGCCGTCATCCATTCCGGACCGGAACATCCCCACTTGAGCATTATTGAACAGGTTCCGGTATTTTTCCACACCTTCCCTCAGCGCCTCCTTTGTCTTTTTACGCTCGGTGATGTCCTGGATGACACCATTGATGATACCTTTTGATTTGAATCGGATTTGCACTGCGATATTTTTGTAGCCGCCATCGCCATCTATCTTAAGACAGTATTCAAAATTGTTATGATAACTGCTATTTTCAATATTTTGAACCGCAAACGCCAATTGGTCCTGAATAATAGCGATATCCTTTTCAGCGACATAATCGGCAGTATATTCGTCTAA
>Ga0210085_1000221_pt1 | contig 25554 bp, 20 predicted proteins | sample China_Galinas_PW_5_FD_184866 | JGI IMG/M metagenome (GOLD analysis project Ga0210085, IMG submission 184866) | Wetland microbial communities from San Francisco Bay, California, USA, that impact long-term carbon sequestration - China_Galinas_PWC_D1... | ecosystem: Environmental > Aquatic > Marine...
CACCGGCATCGACTTTTTTCCATCACCACCACTGGAGCCCTCGTCTCTCAAAGCAGCGGTGGTTGTACGCCGATCCGTGGCTCTTTCCGGGGTGGGTCAGAATGGTGAGCAGGTCAGCTCAGATCATGGGAAGGGTCAATTTTCTTAGCGCAGGGAGGGTCAAAACGGATTAGCGTCAAGGCTCAGACCGACGAGTCGTGAGGTAAGCAAAAATGAACCCTGAACGGGCTCGACATATCAGCCCAGGGCGTCGCCCCGGGGTTTGCAGGTGTGTCAATTAGCCCTGAAAGGGCGCGACATCGTGCAACACTCTGGCTTGTCACACCCTTTCAGGGCTAAATCCCGGAACTCCTTACCCAGGGCGCTGCCTTGGGCTGATATGTCATACCCCTTCGGGGCAAGCCCGGGATTTGCTGCGCTGCAAAACTTGACTCGATTCGCACAAGATTCCGGTCTTTCAAGGATCCTACCCGATGGCACTCTTTTCGATATCGAGGGCGACGAGGTCGAGCAGCGCCTCGTTGTCCAGCTCGGTGAGCGGGATCTCACCGCCACCCTGCAGCAGGTCGTCGGCAAGGGCGGTCTTGTCCCGGATCATGGCATTGATCCGCTCTTCCACCGTACCCCGGCAGATGAATTTGTGCACCAGCACGTTCTTTTTCTGGCCGATGCGGAAGGCGCGGTCGGTTGCCTGGTTCTCCACCGCCGGGTTCCACCAGCGGTCGAAGTGGATGACGTGCGATGCCTGGGTCAGGGTGAGGCCGGTGCCGCCCGCCTTGAGCGAGAGCACGAAGAAGGGCGGCCCGGCCTCGGCCTGGAATTCTTGCACCAGCCGTTGGCGTTGCTTGACCGGGGTGCCGCCGTGCAGGACCAGGCCGGGGCGACCGAACTGCTCGGCCAGGAAGCGGGACAGGGGCTCGGTGATCTCGCGGAACTGGGTGAACAGCAGCAGCTTCTCCTGCCGGGCGGCGATCTCTTCGCACAGCTCCGCCAGACGCTGGAGCTTGCCGCTCTTGTCGGGTTGGTAGCGGCCGTCGCCGAGCAGTTGCGAGGGGTGGTTGCAGATCTGCTTGAAACGGAGCAGGTATGCCAATACCAGACCGCGGCGCTGCATGCCGTCGAGGGTCTCCAAGCCCTGCTCCAGCTCCTCGACGGCGCGCTGGTAGAGCACGGCCTGAGCCTTGCTCAGGCCGCACCAGGCGGCCACCTCGCTCTTCTCCGGCAGGTCGGCGATGATGCGCTTGTCGGTCTTGAGACGCCGCAGGATATAGGGCTGGGTGAGCTTGCGCAGCGGGGCGTACTGGTCGCGACTGCGCGCGGCGAGGGCCTTGACGAAGCCCTTGAAGCGGTTAGCGTTGCCCAGCAGTCCGGGGTTGAGGAAGTCGAACAGCGACCAGAGGTCCGCCAGGTTGTTCTCGATCGGGGTGCCGGTGAGGGCGATGCGGGCATCGGCCTGGATCCGTTTCACCGCCTTGGTCTGGCCGGTGGCGGGGTTCTTGATCGCCTGCGCCTCGTCCAGCACCAGCAGCCGCCATTTGCGTTGTTGCAACCATTGGCGGCGCTTCAGGGTGCCGTAGGTCGTGAGCACCAGGTCGCAATCGCTCAGGGATCCTGCTGCGTCCAGCTCCAGGTCATCGAGCTGCTGCGTCGTGAGCTGCGAGCCATGGATGAAGCGGGGCCGCAGAGACGGGGCGAAGCGCTCCAGCTCCAGCTGCCAGTTGGCGAGCAGGGAGGCGGGTAGAACCAGCAGGGACGGCTCGGGCCTCCCGCCGGCCGGCGGGTTCCTCTGCAGCACCAGGAGGAGGGCGATGACCTGGATGGTCTTGCCCAACCCCATATCGTCGGCCAGACAGGCCCCCAGCCCCAGCTGCGACAACAGCCAGAGCCAGCTCACGCCCTGCTCCTGATAGGGACGCAGGGTCGCCTGCAGCCCCGCGCCCGTCCTAGTGGAATCAAGGACGACCTCGATGGCAGTCGGCGAGCGCAGCTGCGCCAGCAGCCCTTTGAGCCAGGTACCCGGCTCCACCAGGGACCAGTGCCGCGCCTCTTCATCGGTATCGGCACGGCCCAGATCGGCCGAGGCGCCGGCCAGCAGGCGCATCCCCTCGACAAAGCCGAGCCCGTTGCGCTGCACTTCGGCCTCGACCGTCCGCCAGTGATCCAGTGCCTGGGCCAGCTTGTCACTGTCCACCTCGACCCAACGGCCCTTGAGAAAGAGCAGGCCGGCCTCGGCGCTCAGCAGCTCCGCCAGCTCCTGCTCGCTCAAGGGCTCGTCGCCGATGGCGACCTGGATCTGGAAATCGAGCAGCGCATCCTTGCCGAAGGATGTACCTTTGTTGTCACCGATGCGCACGCCGACGCGGGGCTGGCTGCGTTTGCGCCACCAATCGGGCAGTCGCACCACCAGGCCGCTGTCTTCATAGAGCGGAATCTCGCGCAGGAAGCGATGGGCCTCCGCCGGGGTCCAGGCCAAAGGGTGGTAGATGTCGCCGCTCGTAACCAGCTCCTCGACCATCGGGCTCGACTCGGCAGCGAGATGAATCGGCGACAAGAGCCGGATCAGGGTCTGCTTGTCCTTGGCATCGGCGTACTCCTGCAGGGCATTGCGCAGCGGTTGGTAACGCACCTTGCCCTGCCCCCCTTGCTCCGGGGCGTAGGTGGCCATGAAGGCGAAGGGATAGTCGGGGTCGCGCTTGTTCTCGGCCAGGTGGAAGCAGACCCGACCCACCGGATGCCACTGGGGTGCCTTTTCATCGAGCAGGGCGGACAGGGAGCCATGGTGTTGGATCTGCTCTCGTACCCAATCATCCAACAGGGTCCAGAGGGTTTGAAGGACCTCGCCGTCGAGGTATTCCGCCCCGCGCATCGGCGGTGCGGCCTGGAGCAGTTGCTCGACCCGTTCCGAAGACAAGGGGGCTACGGACGGGACCGGGCTGGTGGGGACGGCGGCCAGCGGCAGCTCCCCTTGTGACGAGACCACCGGTTCTTGCAGCTGACAGCGGGCGCTCAGGTATTCGGTGGCGAAACCATGCCAATAGCGCAAGGTCGGACTGAGGCCATCGATCCCTTTCTCGGCGGTCCCCTTGTCGCCAGCGAGGGTGAAAAGCCCCTCTGCCGGGTGACGGACGAAGGCCTGGAACAGCTCCGTACCCGTATCCCCGCCGCTGTCCGGATAGCAGTGGAGATGTCCCGAGGGCAGGAGTCCGATATCGAAGGTCATGTTGGATTTTTCGCCGCGATGTATGCCTCTCACACCCGATAGCTGTCTTGCGACTCCTCGCAATAGGGCTTGTTGCTATTACTCGTCGTCGCGCCTTGCTCTCGGGCGCGAGAGGTGCCCCTCGCTTTCCGAAAAACCCACGCGCGAAAAGTATATCTCTGAAGAAACGCAGGAGTCTTGCAATCACGCACAGGTTGCATTCCAAAACCCGACCCCATGTCCCCCGCTGTAGTCGGGAGATCCGGGTAGCGTCAGTTTCCGGCCGACCTGTTGGAGTATCCGTCTGTCCAGGGGCAGCAGGCCCTTCATCCGCAGATCCAGATCGGGGTTTCCTACCCTCGCTCGCCACACTTTCACGTTGGAGTATTCCTGTCAAACAAACCACAACAATGAAGCGGCGACGACCAGCAGCATGACCAGTTGAATGCCGTTGACAATGACGCTCCGCCGGTGGGGCCGACTGAATCGCTCCGCCGCCCTCTCTTCGCCCCGCATTCTCGCGTCACGCGCCTTACCGATCTTGGGCATCAAAATCTGCCGGGCATACGCGAACAGTAGAGCGACGGCGGCACTGGCGAGGCTGAGAAAGACGTGCGACCAGAGCGCAATCACGAAAGTCGAAACCACCGCCGATGTCGGCATGGGGATGCCGACCTACGTGCTCGACATCCGTACCGACCTGCTGGAGCTGCTGGAGATGCCCTCGTCACACCGCGCCGAAGGTGTGACGCATGCCGTGCCGCTCCCGCGGTCCGTCCGGGCAGCCGCGCCGGATCTCGTAGCTGCAGAGCGGCAGGAGATGCGTGACACCGCGGGAGCGGTGTCATGAGAACAATCCGAGCTTGACGACGGGCGACGGGTTACCCTGAAAGAATCCGAGGTAGGGTGTGGTGAGCTTGCGAACCGCACCAACCCTTTGGTTACCGGCGATCGTTTCCCGGTGCAGTTCGTACCTCACCGCACCCTGCGCGCTCTGGGCCGCATCAACCGCGCAGAGCGCTGGTAGATTCGTCACATCACGGAGTGGTGTAACGAGGGGGGAGGAGGAGAAAACGGGCCAGGCTCGATCTGATGGAGCAGGATAAGGTCATCGGCGACCGTCTGCGGTGACAGACGGGAAATGACGCCGGCCACTTCGATGAGCCAGTGTACCGGCTCGATCAACTCAGCACGCCCCGCGCCGACGTTGTCCATGATGTCCTGGGCTTGCCCGAGATCCTGCTCTCGATCCGGATCGCGAAGTAGCCACTTCACCATGACGCTCGCATCCAGTACGAGTCTCACTCGCGGCCTGACTCCCGTGCTCTGCGAATGTCTTCATCGCTGACCGCAGGCCGCAATTTTCGGCGTTCCGCAAGCAGGCGGATCGCCTCTTGCCGCCGCCGGCGGCGCCCTTCTTCTGCAATTGCCTCGCGAATCAGATTGGTGATGACAGCACTCTTGTTCCGATCCGCGAATTCCCGATTGAATGCCTCTTTCACATCATTGGGAACACTGAAATTCATGGTTGCCACGCTCTTGCGCCTCGATTGTTGAAATCTTCAACAACCATAGCGCAAGGCCGCCTTTCTTACTACTTTGTCTGGACTCGATTGTGGTTGGATGGAAATCCTCGTCTGAGCTCTACGGGCCGAGATTTCGACCCGGCTCTGTGCTCAAAACGTCCGTTTCTCGGGTGCATCCTTGTATACCTGCACGCTGGATCACCGAGCCGGGGACCAGCAAATAGGTGATACGTCCATGACGTCGACCGAGGCACCGTCCTTGGACGGGGTAGGGGCACAAAGCCGTAGTTGCGGGGTATCTACTCACGCTCTCGTCACACCGCTCCGCGGTGTGACATAACTACAGGCACTCTGCACCGCTGATCTGGCGCGGAGCGTCACGAGACCGGCTGCACCACAGGAGCGGTGCAACCAAAGGAGAGAAGTTACATTGCCGAGATAGTGCACGGCTGTGTTCATGGATTGGTCCACGGGATCGTATCCTTCGTGGTCGATCTGCGGGATTCAGGTTTAGCGCCGCGATCCCAGGACCGCCGGCATGTTTCCGGCAAGCCATGCCGACAAGAGGCCGGCGGTCCCGGAGTGCCGGTCAAGCGTCCGCCTCGGCCCCCGACTCGTACTCCAGGATCACCTGCCCGACGGTGAGGATGTCGCCCGGTCTGGCGCGCAGCTGGGCGATCTTCACCGACCGGGTGGCGCGCAGGATGTTCTCCATCTTCATCGCCTCGACCACGCACAGCTCCGCACCCTTCTCCAGGCTCTGGCCCTCGCTCACGGCGACGGAGCGCAGCAGTCCCGGCATGGGGGAGAGCAGGTACATGGACATATCCGGCTCGACCTTCTCCGGCATCAGACGCGCCAGGCGTGCGGCGGCGCGGGTGTGCACCATGACCCGGACCTCGGCCCCGAGGTGGTAGACGATATAGCCCAGGCCGTCGCGCTCCACCTTGAAGCTCTGGGGGGTCGCATTGACGGTGCAGCGCAGCACCGGGTCGCCCACCTCCCAGTCGGAGCGAACCGCGACTACATGCCCGTCGTCGCAGGTGATGTCGAACCCGTTCCCCATCGGGTGGATATTCACCGGGTAGTACACGTCGTTGACTAGGACCTCCCACTCCTCGGGGAGGTGAAAGCGATAGCTCGGCATCTGGTCGCTGGTCTGGGCGGCGCGCTGCATGTAGCGAAGGTGCATGAGGGCCGCCGCACCGAGGATGGCGCCGAGGTCCTGCGGCTCCAGGGGCGCCGGCTCGAAGCCCTCGGGATACTCGCTGGCGATGAAGTTGGTGCTCAGGCGCCCTTCGAGGAACCGCGGGTGGGCCAAGAGCGCCGTGAGAAAGGCGATGTTGTGGCTCACGCCCTGGATGTAGAACTCGTCCAGGGCCATGCGCATGCGCTGCACCGCCTGGTTGCGGTCCAGGCCCCAGGTGCTCACCTTGGCGATCATGGGGTCGTAGAAGCGCGAGATCTCTCCACCCTCGTACACGCCGTTGTCGACCCGCACTTCCGCCGTTTCGTCCGGGGTGCGATAGCGCATCAGCCGGCCCGTGGAGGGCATGAAATCGAGGTTGGGGTCTTCGGCATAGACCCGCGTCTCCACCGCCCAGCCGCGCAGGCTCACGTCCTCTTGGCGGACGGTGAGGTGCTCGCCGTCGGCGATGCGGATCATCCACTCCACGATGTCCAGTCCGGTGATCATCTCGGTGACCGCATGCTCCACCTGCAGGCGGGTGTTCATCTCCAGGAAGTAGAAGTTGCGTTGCTGATCGGTGATGAACTCGACCGTACCGGCGGTGCTGAAGCCCACCGTCTTGGCCAGGGCGACCGCCGCACTGCCCATGGCCTCGCGGGTAGCCTCGTCGAGGAACGCGGAGGGGGCCTCCTCGATCACCTTCTGGTGGCGGCGCTGGATGGAGCACTCGCGCTCGGCCAGGTGGATCACATGGCCATGGGTGTCGCCGAGGACCTGGATCTCGATATGGCGCGGCTCCTCGATGAACTTCTCGATGAAGACGCGATCGTCACCGAAGCTGTTCTTGGCCTCGCTGGTGGTCACCCGAAAGCCTTCCTGGACCTCCTGTTCGGTGCGGGCGATACGGATTCCCTTACCCCCGCCGCCGGCGGATGCCTTGAGCATCACCGGAAGGCCGATGCCCTTGGCGATCTCGACCGCCGCATCGGCATCCGGGATCGGGTCCCAGTGGCCGGGGACGGTCGGCACGCCGGTCTCCTTGGCCGTGCGGTTGGCCTCGATCTTATCGCCCATGCCGGCGATGGCGTCGGGACTGGGGCCGATGAAGTGGATGCCTTCGTCCTGTAGGCGCTGGGCGAAGTTGGCCTTCTCCGACAGGAACCCGTAGCCGGGGTGCACGGCGTCGGCACCGGTCTTGCGGCAGGCCTCGACGATATTGTCGATGACCAGATAGCTCTCGGCGGCGGGTCCGGGGCCGATGCGCACGGCCTCGTCGCAAATGCTGACATGACGCCCGTCGCGGTCGGCATCCGAGTACACGGCAACCGTGGGGATACCCATGCGGTGGGCAGTGCGGTGAATGCGGATTGCGATCTCCCCGCGATTGGCGATCAGGATCTTCTTGAACATGGCAGTGTGCTCATCTTTGTAGCTCTTAGCTCTTAGCTCTTAGCCATTTGCCAAGGGAGAATCTATGCAATCGGCAAGGTCCGCCCGGCACGAATGAAGCGAACGGCTAATCGCTAACTGCTGAACGCTTCGATTAAAGGGGGAGGTTGTCGTGCTTGCGCTGCGGGATCTGGGCCTGCTTGTCGCGCAGCATCGCCAGGGCGTGGCACAGGCGCACGCGGGTCTCGCTCGGCATGATCACGTCGTCGATGAAGCCCTTCTGAGCCGCCACGAAGGGATTTGCGAACTTCTGCCGGTATTCCTCGGTCCGCGCCTCGATGCGCTCTGCATCCCCGATCTCGTCGCGGAAGATGATCTCCACGGCGCCCTTCGGTCCCATGACCGCGATCTCCGCAGTCGGCCAGGCGTAGTTGATGTCCCCGCGCAGGTGCTTGGAGCTCATGACGTCGTAGGCTCCGCCGTATGCCTTGCGGGTGATGACCGTTACCTTGGGCACCGTTGTCTGGGCGTAGGCGAACAGCAGCTTGGCCCCGTGCTTGATGATTCCCCCATATTCCTGTGCTGTACCGGGCAGGAAGCCGGGCACGTCAACGAAGGTGACGATGGGGATGTTGAAGCAGTCGCAGAAACGCACGAAGCGCGCGGCCTTGAACGAGGAGTCGATGTCCAGGCAGCCGGCAAGCACCATGGGCTGGTTGGCGACGATGCCCACCGGGGCACCGTTCATGCGCCCGAAGCCGGTGATGATGTTCTTGGCGAAGTCGGGCTTGATCTCGAAGAAGTGTCCCTCGTCCACCACCTTGGTGATCAGCTCCTGCATGTCGTAGGGCTGGTTGGGGTTGTCCGGCACCATGGTGTCCAGAGAGGGCTCGATGCGTTGGATGGGATCGTTGGTCGGCCGAGTCGGGGGCATTGCCCGGTTCGATCCCGGCAGGAAGTTGAACAGCTGGCGCGTGTACATGAGGGCTTCGATGTCGTTCTCGAAGGCGGCATCGGCTACGCCGGAGCGGCTGGCGTGGGTCATGGCACCGCCGAGCTCCTCTGCACTGACGACCTCGTGAGTAACGGTCTTCACCACGTCGGGACCGGTGACGAACATGTAGGAGGTGTCCTTGACCATGAAGATGAAGTCGGTCATGGCCGGCGAGTAGACCGCTCCGCCCGCGCAGGGCCCAAGGATCAGGGAGATCTGGGGAATGACCCCGGAGGCGTCTACGTTGCGCTGAAAGACCTCGGCATAGCCGGCGAGCGATGCCACCCCTTCCTGGATGCGCGCACCGCCCGAGTCGTTGAGCCCGATCACCGGGGCGCCCGCCTTGACCGCTTGGTCCATCAGCTTGCAGATCTTCTGCGCATGGGTCTCGGAGAGGCTGCCGCCGAAGACGGTGAAATCCTGGCTGAAGACGAACACCAGCCGCCCGTTGATGGTGCCGTAGCCGGTCACCACGCCGTCGCCGGGCACCTGGGTCTTCTCCATGCCGAAGTCCACGCAGCGGTGCTCCACGAAGGTGTCCCACTCCTCGAAGGAGCCTTCGTCGACCAGGAGCTCGATGCGCTCGCGCGCCGTGAGCTTGCCCTTGCTGTGTTGCGAGGCGATCCGCCGCTCGCCGCCGCCGGCACGCGCCAAAGCGCGCTTCGCTTCCAACTTTTCGACGATCTCACGCATAGTTGCCGTACCCGTGCACACGACACCCCCGCCCCTGCGCGCCAACAGGGTCGAGCGGCATCACAAGATAAAAAAATCAGATGAGCGAGCGGTTCGGATGGGCTTCGGATTGCCCGCGAAGCTCAGGGCTACCTCGGTGGAACTGCGCATTCGGGATAACTTACTGAATTCCCATACCACAGGCACTGAATAATATTGCGCTGCACAATCGCTTTCAAGCCTTTTATTTGAGTTTCCGATGATGCCTCTGCGATCTTTGCGATTCGCTTCGGGGTATGGCGATCCCGGAACGGCGTGTGTGCCGGCACGACTGCGTCGAGCCCTCAGCCCAGCTCCCGGCCACCTTTCGGAAAAACGATGGTGACGCGCAGCCCCGGTGCGTTGTCCACGAGCACGATCCTGGCGTCGTGCATATCCGCTACGGCACGGACCAGGCTCAATCCCAGTCCGCTGCCCGGGGTGGACCGACTGGCGTCGGTGCGGTAGAAGCGCTGGAAGACCTTCTCGCGCAGGTCAGCAGGAATGCCGGGGCCCGTGTCTGCTACGGATACCTCGGCACCCTCATCACGCCCAGCGGTACCGATCGTGATTCGGCATCCGGGCGGCGCATGCTTGATGGCATTGTCCACCAGATTGGCGAGCGCCTGGAAAAGGAGATCACGGTCGCCGCGAATGGGCACGGGATCTTGCCCTTCGACGCTCAGCTCCTGATCCTTCTCGACGGCCACCGGCTCGTAGAGCTCGGCAATGTCCTGGGCCAGGCACGCGAGGTCCAGGTCGGTGAAATCCCCTTGGCTGCTGCGGGACTCGATGCGTGCGATGCGCAACAGGGCATTGAAGGTTCCGAGCAGCTCCTGCGCATCCTCGATCGCCTGATCGATCGCGCGGCTGATCTCGCCCGGGGTCTGCTGCGGATTACTGTTGCGGGCCTGCTCCAGGCGGGTGCTCAGGCGCGTCAGGGGGGTGCGTAGATCATGGGCGATGTTGTCCGAGACCTGCCGCACCGCCGCCATCAGCTTTTCGATGCGCTCGAGCATGCGGTTGAGGTTCTCGGCCAGGCGGTCGAAGTCGTCGCCGCTGCCGACCGTAGGCACCCGCCGGGACAGATCCCCTTCCATGATCTCCCGGCTCGTCAGATTGATGGCCTCGATGCGGTGCATGACCCGCGAGCTCATGAGCAGGCTTACTCCGAGCACGAGTGCGACCGTGATGGCAAGACCCCAGGTCAGGGCGTCGAGGATGAGCCTACGGGTCGCCTGCAGCTCGCGCACGTCGCGCCCCACCAGCAGATGCAGGTCTCCGCGCAACCGGAAGGTCCGGGCGCGGGCCTCGTGCTCCTCCGAGCGAGCTCTGCCCCAATCGCGCAGCTCGAAGCGCATCCAGCCCGATTCACTGACCGGGGCATGGGGCCAACCGCTGAGATTGCCGACGATGGGCGCGAAGCTCGCGTCGGCCAAGAGATAGACCGAGGCCCCTTGGGGGTCGTGGGACACGCGCTCACTGATGATGTCAGACAGCCCGACCAGACCTCGGCTCTGGTATTGCTCGGCCAGTCCGCGGATCTCCGCCTCGATGGTCGAGTCGACCTGGCGATCCATATACCCGGCAGTGGCCCAGTAGATGTAACCGAGCAGAACGACTACGGACCCCAGCGACAGGAGCGTATAGAGGAGAGCCAGGCGGAAGGTGAAGCTGCGCAGCAGCCTACTGGTTGTCACGCAGGATGTATCCGGCTCCGCGGACCGTGTGCAGCAGCGGCGGATCGAATCCCCGATCGATCTTTGCCCGCAGGCGGCTGATATGCACGTCGATCACATTCGTCTGGGGATCGAAGCGATAATCCCAGACGCTCTCCAGCAGCATGGTACGGGTGACGACCTGCCCGGCGTGCCGCATCAGGTATTCCAGCAGGCGAAACTCCCGCGGCTGCAGGGATATGCCCTTGCCGGAGCGGACCACGGTGCGCGCGAGCAGGTCCATCTCCAGGTCCGACACGCGCAGCCGGGTCTGTGGCGAGTCGGTGCTGCCGCGGCGCAACAGGGCCTCCAGGCGGGCCTGCAGCTCCGCGAAGGCGAATGGCTTGGCCAGATAGTCGTCCCCGCCGGCCCGCAGCCCCGCGACCCGGTCGTCAACCTCCCCCAGGGCGCTCAGGATCAGGACGGGCGTCCTGTTGCCGGAGGCACGCAGGGTGCGCAGGATGGAGAGTCCGTCGAGGCTCGGCAGCATGCGATCGACGATCATGACGTCGAAATCCGCACCCACGGCCATGAGCAGGCCTTCCCTGCCGTCACCGGCGTGGTCTACCACGGTGCCGACCTCCCGCAGGGCCTTTTGCAGGTAGCCCGCGAGCTGCTCGTCGTCTTCGATCAAGAGCACACGCATGGGAACGGCTGATCTCGGTGCGATCCGCGAATGAGCCAAGGTTGCCTTCGTCTCTCTCCATAGTATTGCTCGCCAGCAGATAGGGGTCGGCACACAGCGAGCGCGCTCGACACCTTTCTGCAACTCTCAGAGCTTGTGAAAAATTCGGACGCCGTAGCGAGGGCGTCTCTGGGCGTTCGTGATAAGGCGCCGTAGGTGAAAATGGCGGGAGTTTAGTGGACTAAATGACCATCATTTTCACGTACGGCAACACCGTCACGGACGTTCAGGGGCGTCCGCAGTAGGTGTCCAATTTTTTCACAAGCTCTCAGGCAACCTTTTACGACAAGCATCCTTACGTCCAGCATTCCGGAACATTACGAGACGTTAACACTATAACGAGTTTCATCGTAAGGGCCAGGTAGAAAACAACCTGTGCATTGCACCGAAAGCTCGGAGCTTGTGAAAAATTCGGACGCAGTCACGGGTTCAGGGGCGTCCGCAGTAGGCGTCCGATTTTTTCACGAGCGCTCAGCGCTTCTCGTAGAGGGCGGGAAGCTCCTGCTTCAGCTCGGTGATCTTGGGCAGATCGTTGATCCGGATGTACGGCTGGTACGGATGCCGCGCCAGATAGCCCTGATGATAGGGCTCGGCGGCATAGAAGCCCTTCAAGGGCGCCACCTCGGTGACGATGGGCCGCGGGAAGGCATGTGCTGCCTGCAGTTGGGCGATGTAGACCTCGGCGATACGCTTCTGCTCGGGGTCGGTGTAGAAGATCGCCGAACGGTACTGGGTGCCTCTGTCGGGACCCTGGCGGTCAAGCTGGGTCGGATCGTGCGCTACGGAAAAATACACCCTCAGCAGCTGTCCGTCGGTGACGCGGGAGGGGTCGTAGGTGATGCGCACGGATTCGGCGTGGCTGGTCCCGCCGGAGCTCACCTGCGTGTAGGTCGCCGTGTCGGCCTCGCCCCCGGCGTAGCCGGACACCACCTCGTCCACACCCTTGACGTGCTCGAATACGCCCTCCATGCCCCAGAAGCAGCCGCCCGCCAGGACCGCGGCTCGGCTTCCCGGAGATGGCGACTCGTCTATCGCCGGTTCAGGCAGAGTCCCCGCTGCCGGCGCGGCCAAGCTCGTTGCCAGCAGGATGGCCGTAGCCAAGGCTGCGAGACCGGCCACTGGAATTGCGCGGATCATGGATTCACTCCTCCGAGGGTTGGTTTGAGTCGAGTGGCCATGAGGCCGATGCTTCAGGGCACCGAGCGAGGCTCAGCTGCCGCCGAACCAGTTGTACCCCTGGTCCTCCCAGTACCCGCCAGGGTAGTTGTTGGTGACGAAAATCGCCTGGATATGCTTCGGGTTCTTGTAGCCCAGCTTGGTGGGCATCCGCAGCTTCATGGGAAAGCCGTAGCGGGGCGGAAGTGTCTGGCCGTCGTAGGTCAGGGTCAGCAGCGTCTGCGGGTGCAGGGCCGTGGGCATGTCGATGCTGGTGTAGTAATCATCGATACACTTGAAGCCGACATACTTGGCGCTCAGATCGGCGCCGACCCGGCGCAGGAACAGGGAGAAGGGCACGCCGCCCCACCTGCCGATGGCGCTCCAGCCCTCCACACAGATATGGCGCGTGATCTGGTCGGTCTGCGGCAGGGCACCCAGCTCCGTCAAGCTCCAGGCATGCTTGTCCGCCACCAGTCCTGTGACCTCCAGGCGAAAGCTGTCGCCATCCACCTGCGGCACCCTGTCCTCGCCGTAGTAGGCGTTGAAGGGGAAGGGGCGGGTGATCATGGACTCCGAATAGGTCGGCGCCAAGCGCTCGGGATCGAACAGCCAGGCCTGGGCACGGTCGTTGAAACGGGAGATCCTCTCCAACGCCGACTCCACGCCCTGCGAGTCGGTGAGATCGCAGCCGGTGAGCAGGGCCAGACCGCCGAGGCTCAGGGAGCGTTTGAGGAACAGGCGGCGGGCGGGGGAATCGAGACTCCGGAGGGCCTCTTTGACAATAACGCCCTGATCGGAATGGATAAGCGATTTGCGCATCGGGGTCTCCTCAGCGGCCTCGGATCATGGTCAGAAGCGTGCGTGGCACCAGAGCCACCATCACCAGATGCACCGCCACGAAGACGACCAGCCCGGCCATGGCGAAAAAGTGCAGGTAGCGCGCAATCTCGTAGCCGCCCAGCAGCTCGCGCAACAAGGGAAACTGGACCGACTTCCAGAGGACCAGGCCGGAGAGAGCCAGCAGCAGGATGTCGAGCATCACGAACAGATAGGCGGCGCGCTGCACACTGTTGTAGCGGCGGGGATCGGCATGGGAAAGGCGTCCGTGCAGGGCAGCCTTCAGGTCCGCATAGAAGGACCTCGGCGAGAGGGGCAGAAATTTGTGCCACAGGCGCCCGCTGGCGACATTGAGCAGCAGGTAGAGGACCCCGTTGGCGGCAAGGAGCCACATGGCTGCGAAGTGCCATTGGATGGCGCCGGCGAGCCAGCCTCCCAGGGTGATATCGTTGGCGAAGCGGAAATCGAAGAGCGGTGATGCGTTGTAGATGCGCCAACCGCTGGTCACCATGATCAGCACCGCCAGCGCATTGATCCAGTGGGTGAGGCGCACCCACATGGGGTGGATCCTCGCTCGGCCCGCAGGTCCGGTGTCGGCCATGATTCCGGTCCTCATGAGCCAGCGCACCGACCGGTGCCGACGGCCTGGAGCACTCGGCCCGTCTGCCGATCCTGCACGAAGGCGACCACCTCCAGCCGAGCGCGCTGCCAAGTCTCCTCCAGCGGGACGTTGCGCCGCAGCTCGAGACTGCCAGCTTGCAGGCTCACGGGACCGACCCAGGCACGCACCAAGTGGTCATGGCTGAGTCGGCGACCGCCGTTCTCGCCCGCTCCCACTTGCGAGCTGAGGCCGTTCTCGGCGACGGCCAGATAGAGCTCGGCCCCATCGACCGAGCTCTGCGCCGTGGCACTGATCGACAGGGTGTCGCTGTCCTGCACACGGGCCTCCAACCGGAGGCTCGCTCGAGCAGGCTGGGCATTGAGCTCGCGCACCCGCTCATCGAGGGTCGCGGGGCGAGCGTCCGCGCCGCCGACGAAGAACTGGGGTGTATAGACCGTGCGTCCGCCACCGAGCTGCACAAGCCACGCCTGACGATGGTCAAAGGCCTCCTGCGCATAGGGGTCGTACCAGCCCAGATCGTCCCAATAGTCGACGTGCAGGGCCAAGGGCACCAGCCTCTTGCCCAGGCGCAGCTGCGCCAGCTGACGGTCGGCGGGGGGACAGCTGGAGCAGCCCTCGGAGGTATAGAGCTCGACCAGTGCCGTGACTCCCTCGCCGCTTTGCACCTCGCAAGCCGCCATGCCCGCAACGGGAAGCCCCGCCAGGAAAGATGCGATGAGGATTCGAATGAACGGCATATCTGTCCGTCTCTGTTTTCTGCTGGCTCGGCAGCGAGAGCGGAGAGGTCCGCTGTTGCTGCCCCTACAGGTCATTTCGCCGCAAGGTGGTGAATGGTTACAGGGCGAGGCAAAATGACCGGCCAGCCTGCGCATTGCGATCCGGTAACCAAAGGCGGCTAGCCAACGAATGGACGATAGGGGTCAGTTCGATCCTTACGAGGAGCGACTCAGGAAGTCCCTGTTGCGCGGACTCGATGGCGACGACTCCGCCTATCACGCGTTCCTGAAGGACCTGAGCGGGCACCTGCGCGCCTACTTTCGGAAACGCCTGACCCGATTACCGGAGGAAGTGGAGGATCTGGTGCAAGAAGCCTTGCTGGCCATCCACAACCAACGCCACACCTATGATGCCAGCCTACCGCTGACCGCCTGGGTGCACGCGATCGCCAAGTACAAGCTCGTCGATCTGCTGCGCCGGCGGGCCGGCAAGGAGGCCCTGCAGGATCCCCTCGAGGACGCAAGCCAGGTCTTAGCTGCAAGCGACAGCGAGGCGACCGAGGCACGCTTCGACCTCAACAAGCTGCTGATCCGGCTGCCGGACCGGCAGCGTTTGCCCATCCTCTACACCAAGCTGCAGGGTCTGTCCGTTGCCGAAACGTCCGAGGCAACCGGTATGTCCAAATCCGCCGTCAAGGTCGGCGTGCACCGTGGCCTCAAGGCACTGGCCGCGCTGATACGGAAGACGACATGAGAACCGAAGACCTGGTCAGGCTCCTGGCAACCTCTGCCGAGCCCGTGCCTCGGCATGCGGTGGAGCGACGCTATGCCCTGGCCCTGGGCTCGGGCCTGGCGGTCTCCGCCCTGCTCATGCTCGATCTGCTGGGGCTGCGTCCTGATCTCGACCAGGCGGTGCATCTGCCCATGTTCTGGGTACGGCTCGGCTTCGTCGCCGGCCTAATCTGGGCCAGCCTGCTCGCCACCCTGCGCCTGTCGCGTCCGGGTAGCCGCCTGGATCGGGTGCCGACCGCATTGGCCGCACCTGTGCTGGCGATCTGGGCGATCGCCGGTCTCGCGCTGGCCGAGGCAGCCCCTGGGGCACGGGCAGAGCTCATCTTCGGTGCGACCTGGCGATCATGTCCGTGGCTCATCGCTATGCTGTCAGTCCCGCTATTCGCAGCCGTCGTCTGGGCCCTGCGCGGCCTTGCACCGACCCGTCTCCCTTTGGCCGGGGCGGCAGCCGGGCTGCTGTCCGGCAGCTTCGGCGCGCTCGTCTACTGCCTGCACTGCCCGGAGCTCGACGCACCATTCGTCGGCACCTGGTACCTGTTGGGCATCTTGATCCCCGCCCTCACCGGGAGCCTCGTCGGGCCGCGCCTGCTGCGCTGGTAGATCGCCCGGGTCCGGAGCCGGCTTCCCGTGCCCGCAAGAACAGCCCGTGTCCAGCCGAACAGGTACAATCTCGGGCGACGAACGAAGCTGTGGGAGGCTGCATGGTCAGTGTTTCAGAGGCGTTGCGAAAGCGGCATTCCTGCCGGGCCTTTCTGGACCGCCCGGTCGAGCCAGGCAAGATCGAGCGTATTCTGAAAATTGCCGGTCGCGCCCCATCCGGCGCGAACATGCAACCCTGGCGGGTCGCCGTCGTCAGCGGAGGTGCCAAGCTACGGATCGCTAGGGAAATGGAAGCCCGATTCCGTGGTGGCACGCCGGGACATCCTGACTATCGATACTATCCCGAGCATTGGAGCGAGCCCTACCAATCCCGGCGGTTTGCCTGCGGCATGCAGCTGTATTCGGCACTCGGTATCGAGCGCGAAGACAAGGACCGCAGGATGGAGCAATTTATCGCCAACTATCACTCCTTTGGCGCCCCGGTCGTTCTCTATTTCTACATGGAGTCACACCTGGAAGCCGGCTCCTACATGGATCTCGGGATGTTTCTCCAGTCGGTGATGCTGGCCGTGATCGAGGAAGGCTTGGCGACCTGCCCCCAGGCAGCCCTGGCGGAATATCCGGAGATCGTAAAGCCGGCGCTAGGGATCGGAGACGGCTTCGTGCTCTTGTGCGGGATGGCCTTGGGATACGAGGATACGAGCGCGCCCATCAATGGCTATCGGACGCCCAGGGTCGGGCTCGATGAGCTCGCGACTTTCCATACCCGGTGAGCCGGGTATCCCCGAGATATAGTCATGAGCAACGATGGCTGATCCTTTTGCCACGGGTATTTCGCGGCGCGTCTGGCACGAAAAGTACCGCCTCCAGAGAGGTAACGCCATCTGCGAAAACACCATAGAGGACACCTGGGCGCGTGTCGCCCACGCCCTCGCCGGCGTCGAGCCGCGGGACCAGGATCGATGGGAGCAGCGCTTCTACCGGGCACTCAGCGGATTCAAGCTCCTCCCGGGCGGGCGCATCCTGGCGGGTGCCGGAGCGGAGAGGGAGGTTACCCTCTTCAATTGCTTCGTGATGGGGACCATCGAGGATTCGCTGGACGGAATCTTCGACGCCCTCAGAGAGAGCGCCCTCACCATGCAACAGGGCGGCGGCTTGGGCCTGGACTTCTCCACCCTGCGACCCACCGGTGTCCCGGCCCGTCGGACCGGCACCACCGCATCCGGTCCCGTCTCCTTCATGCGCCTATGGGACGCCATGTGCGCCACCATGATCTCCAGTGGAAACCGCCGTGGGGCCATGATGGCCACCTTGCGCTGTGACCACCCGGATATCCGGGCATTCGTAGAGGCAAAGCGCGACCCGCAGGCACTGAGGAACTTCAATCTCTCCGTGCTCGTCACGGATGCCTTCATGGAGGCGGTGCGGGGTGACGAGGACTGGCCCCTCCTGTTCCCGGAGGCGGGACTCGGACGGGCCGGGGGCCAGCCGCAGCTCGAGCGCGCCTGGTCGGGGAACAGGGAGCCGGTGCCCTGCCGAGTCCTGGGCAGCATCCGGGCGCGCGACCTGTGGGATGCCATCGCCCGTGCCGCTCATGATTGCGCTGAGCCGGGGGTGCTCTTCATCGACCGGATCAACCGGGAGAACAACCTGGGCTACCGGGAGCTGATCAGTGCGACCAACCCGTGCGGCGAGGTGCCGCTGCCTCCCTACGGCGCCTGCGATCTCGGCGCCATCAACCTGACGCAGTTTGTGTGCAATCCCTTCACCGATCAGGCACGCCTGGATCTGGACGGAATCGCGGCGCTGACGGGCGTTGCCGTGCGCATGCTGGATAACCTGATCGATGTCTCCCGCTACCCCCTTCCCCGCCAGGCCGAGATTGCCCGCGGCACCCGCCGGATCGGGCTGGGAATCACGGGCCTGGCGGATGCCCTGATCATGCTGGGACTGCACTACGGGGATACGGCTGCGCGGCAGGAGGCGGCAAACGCCGTGCGCACCATCTGTCGTGCCGCCTATCGCACCTCGGCGCGACTCGCCGAGGAAAAGGGGCCCTTCCCTTTCTTCGAGCGCGACCCTTACCTGAGTGCTCCTTTTGTCCGCAGACTACCGGAAGACGTGCGCGCATCCATCCCCAAGACGGGAATCCGCAACAGCCATCTCCTCAGCATCGCCCCGACCGGCACCATCAGCCTGCTCGCGAACAATGTCTCCAGCGGCATCGAGCCCGTGTTCTCCTTTCGCCACGGACGTACCCTACGCCTGGGCGGAGAGGAGCCGGTCTGCGTCGAGCTGGAGGACTACGCGCTGCGCCTGTGGCGCGATCGGGGCAGCGATGCCGATCGGCTACCGCGGACCTTCATCGATGCTGCTTCCTTGCCTCCCGAGGATCATGTGGCCATGCAGGCGGCGATCCAGCCATACGTGGACAATGCCATCTCCAAGACCATCAATGTGCCCCCGGAGCTGCCCTTCGAGGCCATTCGCTCGGTCTACGAGCAGGCCTTCGAGGTTGGGCTCAAGGGTTGCACGGCCTATCGACCCAACCCGATCACCGGTGCTGTCCTGAGGGCCGGTCGCGCATCGGCCGAGGCCGGCAGCCATTGCTGCGATCCGAGTCGGGAAGGCGACTGAGATCTCCGCCCCTCTTGATGTGCCGGACGTCCCGCCGTGGCCCCGGATGATCGGCTCGCCGGGCTCGTCCTACACGGTAAGGGTCAAACTCCCTCGTTGCTCTGAAAACGAGGCGTTAAACTGTGATTGTGAAACTCATGTGACGGGGCACCGCCGGCGGGCGGTGCCCGCACTGCTTCGGGGGAATGCGATGGTGAAACGAAGCTACGAAGTGTCAACGGGCGATTGGGAGCAGGGGGGAGCGACCATTCGATCCAAAGGCGTCAACTTCTGCGTGTTCACACGCTTCGCCGAGCGCGTCGAGCTCCTCCTCTTCGAGGCGGCGGACAGTCGGGAGCCCTTTCAGACCATCCGTTTGGATCCCAGAATCAACCGCACCTTCTTCTTCTGGCACGTGCTCGTGAAGGGGCTACCCATCGGCACCTACTACTGTTGGCGAGCCCAGGGACCCGGAGACACCAAAGAGTCAGGCTGCCGCTACGACGGGAACAAGGCACTGCTGGATCCCTGGGCAACCGCTGTGGATGACCGCCTGTGGAGCCGGGCGGCGGCCTCCAAACCGGGGGACAATGTCGCCACGGCGATGCGCTCCCTGGTGATGGTAGACGACTATTGCTGGGAGGGCGACGAGCCGTTGCACGTGCCTATGCACGACGCCGTCATCTACGAGCTGCACGTCGGCGGCTTTACCCGCCATGACTCATCCCATGTCGCCCATCCGGGCACCTTCGAGGCCATCGTCGAAAAGATTCCCTATCTGCGCGAGCTCGGCATCACCCATGTGGAGCTGATGCCGGTCATGGCATTCGATCTCCAAGACGTCCCCCCCAACACGGCCTCGCTCGGCCTGGAGAACTACTGGGGCTACAGCACCCACAGTTTCTACGCACCCCACCCGCACTACAGCGTCGACCCGGAACGGGCCCGCAACGAGTTCCGGGACATGGTCAAGGCCCTGCACAAGGCCGGTATCGGCGTAATCCTCGATGTGGTCTTCAACCACACGGCAGAAGGGGGTGCCGACGGGCCGACCATCAGCTTCAAGGGCCTGGGCAACGAGATCTTCTACCACCTGGATCCGGAAGACCGGAGTCGTTATCGCGACTACACCGGCTGTGGCAACACGGTGAACAGCAACCACCCAATGGTCACGCACTTCTTGATCGACTGCCTCGAGTATTGGGTGCAGGAGATGCACGTAGACGGCTTCCGCTTCGACTTGGCGAGCGCGCTGGCGCGGGGAGAGGACGGAAACCCCCAATATCATGCCCCCTTTCTCTGGGCCACGGAGCTGTCGCCGGCGCTCGGACGCGCCTATATCATCGCCGAGGCCTGGGATGCGGCCGGCCTCTACCAGGTGGGCGACTTTCCGGGCTTCCGCTGGTCGGAATGGAACGGGCGCTATCGCGACGTGATCCGGGGCTTCGTCCGCGGCGACAAGGGCCTGATCGGTGAGGCCGCGACGCGCATGTCGGGAAGCAGCGACCTCTATGCCGCTGCCGGCCGGCTCCCCATCAACTCCATAAACTTCGTCACCTGCCACGACGGCTTCACCCTCGCCGACCTCGTGAGCTACGATCACAAGCACAACGAGGCCAACGGCGAAGACAACCGTGACGGTCACAATCACAACCTGAGCTGGAACTGCGGCGTAGAGGGTGAAACGGACGACCCGGCCATCAACGGCCTGCGTCACCGTCAGGCCAGGAATCTCATCGCCATCCTCATGCTCAGCCAAGGCGTCCCAATGGTGCTCGCGGGCGATGAGGTACTGCACAGCCAGCGGGGCAACAACAACGGCTATTGCCAGAACAACGACATCGGTTGGCTCGATTGGGATTTGGTGGAGCGCAACCGCGACATGCTGGATTTCACCCGAGCCATGATCGCCTTCCGCCGCCGCCACCCTACCCTGAGCCGGCAGCGTTTCCTCACCGGGGAGCCGGAAGGGGATCAGGACATACCGGATATCCGCTGGCACGGACGAGAGCTCGACGAGCCCGGCTGGGACGACCCCGATTGCCGGATCCTCGCATTCACCCTCGCGGGGGCGCGCGCGGGCGAGCCGGTGCTGCACGTCATGCTCAACATGGGGGAAGGCGTCGAGGATTTCGCCATTCCGGAGTTGCCCGGAATCGGCTGGGGCTTGGCGATCGACACCGCTCGAGATCCCTCCTTCATCGATCCCCTGGACGGCAGCTCCCGTGTCGTTGACCGATACTCGGTCCAAGGGCGCTCGGTAGTCACGCTGGAAGGCCGGCGTTGGTAGAGGCTCCCTCCGGTGCCGCGATCTTCGAGAGCAGAATGAAAAAAGGCCAGGCATTCCTGCCCGGCCTCGATCGAGCGGAGACGATCCCGGGAAACCGGGATCGCCGACGAAGGGTCAACCGGCGACGGATTTGCCCTTCGAGCCCAGGTCCTCGCATGCCTCCTGCAACCTGGTGACGATGCCTGTCTCTGCGGCACGCAGATACTTGCGCGGATCGTAGAGCTTCTTGTAAGGGGTGCCGTCGTCGGGATCGATCTGATACTTGAACGCCCTGGAGTTGGCCTCCACGAAGCTGCCGACGGGCTGGGAAAAGGCGAACTGGGTGTCGGTGTCGATGTTCATCTTGAACACGCCGTAGCCGACGGCCTCGGTGATCTTCTCCTTCTCCGAGCCGGAGCCGCCGTGGAAGACCAGGTTCAGGGGGTTGTGCCCGGTACCGTGGCGCTCCTCCACCAGGGCCTGGGAATTCCTGAGGATCTCCGGGCGCAGCTTCACGTTGCCGGGCTTGTAGACACCGTGCACGTTGCCGAAGGAGGCGGCTACCGAAAAGTGCCCGATGGGCGTCAGCTTGTCGTAGGCCTGCAGCACGTCCTCCGGCTGGGTATAGAGCTTGGAATTGTCCGCACTCTCGTCGACGTCGGAGCCAACCCCGTCCTCTTCGCCGCCGGTCACGCCCAGCTCGATCTCCAGGCTCATGCCCATTTTGCTCATGCGCTCGAGGATGCGGGCGCATTCGCTCAGGTTGAAGTCGATGGTCTCCTCGGAGAGGTCCAGCATGTGTGAGCTGAACAGGGGCTTGCCCGTCTTCTCGTAGAACTTCTCGCCCTCGCTGAGCATGGCCTCGACCCAGGGGATGAGCTTCTTGTTGGCGTGGTCCGTGTGCATCACGACACAGATGCCGTATTGCTCGGCCAACAGGTGCGCGTGCTGGGCGGCGGCAACCGCACCCAGCACCTTGGCCTGAAAGCCATCCGGCATACCTTGCCCGGCGTAGAACTGGGCACCACCGTTCGAGAGCTGGATGATGACGTCCGATTTGGCCACCGCCGCGGCCTCGAGCACGGCGTTCAGCGTGTTGGTGCCGGTCACATTCACTGCCGGCAGGGCGTAGCCGCCCGCTTTGGCCGCTGCAACCAGGGTCTTGTAGTCTTCGCCGGTAACGACGCCGGGCTTGAGCTGAGTCATGGGGATAATCCTCGTGGAGTTGGTGGTTGAGTGTTTTCGTTCGGCGCCGGCGCTTGGCGACGACCGATGTGCGGGCATTGTCCTCGCGTGCGAGGGGGCAATCACCAACCGCGGGCCGCAACGGTACGTGGGCCCAATGCCTGTCCGGATGGCCAAGCGCTGTCGGTGTCTGCTGGTACTGTGGCTGTCCGCGGGGTGGCAGGTTTCTAACACGCAGGCTCCGGCAAGGTCAAGCCGCAACTCCCGATGAAGCCTGCATAGAAGCCTACCGAACCTGGTGACCGGGATCCCCCTCGGGTGGCGTAGACACCTCTATGAGGCACCCGGCTCTCGAGTCCCGGGGCATCGGTTCTGCACACCATCTAACGGGGCTTCACCTCCGACCGACGTGTCGTGAGTCGCTCGACGCCGCCAAGCTCCAGATTCAGATGACATGCCTATCCGGTTAACTCAGGACGACACCAGATGTAGTAGGAGTCAACAAGTCACTCAATCTTCCGGAGTACTGGCCGGGGCGCAACGTGCCTTTACAATGGGTTGCAGATGTAGCCTATTTGCCGCGACACGGCTACAAGGCCGCACCACTATGTAGTGGTTACCTGAGTTAACCGGATAGGCATGTCTGATGAATAAGTGGTCAAACCCCTGCCCGACCCGTTCGCCCTCATTCCCATTTGGTCTTACCACCTCTGACCATGAGATCTCATTGTCGTGACCGGGAAGCATCAGGCAGCAGCCGGCTAGAAGCTGCCACTGCTCGTTCTGATGATCAGCGACCGCAACACGCCGTTATGTGAAGATTCACATAACGGCGTCTATGTGAAGTACGAAACTATGTGAGGCTTTGCGCCGAGAAGTGCTGAAGAGCGCATCATCAGCGGGATCAGTGAGCCCTCGAGTCAGCCAAGCTTCACAGAATTTTCGGGTTTACTGAAGTAACTAAATCGTTACTTCAGGAGACCACAATGACCACTACGCATCGGCTCTCACCGAAGTGCTGGGAGCAACTCCACGCCTGTCCACTTGTTTCTCACGTAGACGCGTTTGAGCAGTATCTCGACGCACATCAGTATGCCGCCGCCACATCCAAAACCTATCTCAGGTGCCTGGCCCATGTTGGGTACTGGATGATGTGCTGTCAGCTGGCCCCGGAGGATCTCGATGAGGACCGAGTCGAGCAGTTTCTCAACGACCATCTTGCGCAGTGTGATTGTCCGGCACCGGTCTGCCGCGCGCGCCCCGACCTCCAGGCAGCCCTTGGGCATTTCTTGCATGTTCTGCGTACGAAAAGGGTCATTCCGGAGCGGGTGTCCAATAAGACACCAGCGGACGTGGAGCTCTGCCGGTTCGATACGCATATGGACCATGTACGCGGCCTTGCTCCTGGGACGCGTCGTTTATACTTGCACGTCGTCGGTCGCTTGCTCCGGGAGCAGTTCGATACCGGTCCGATTGACGTCGCGACGATCACACCGCAGGTGCTGCGCCACTTCGTCGCCAAGCAAAGCGAGCTTTCCCGTACATCGGGCGGCGTCACCAAGCCGATCTCGGCCTTGCGCGGGTATTTGCGCTTTCGCTCCACCGAGGGTGATCGGGCGCAAGCCCTGCAAGGCGCGCTGATCTCTCCAGCGAACTGGCAGCACAGCACGCTCCCGCAGGCGTTGACGCACGACGAGGTCGAGCGCCTGGTCTCCTCGCTCGATACGGAAGGTCCGTCGGCGCGGCGCGCCGCCGCAATCGTGCGCTGCGCGTTGGATCTGGGCTTGCGTCGCGCAGAGATCGCCGGGCTGTCACTCGATGACATCGACTGGCAGGCCGGCACGCTCAGGCTACGCGACACCAAAGGGCGACGTGACGACATGCTACCGCTGCCAAAGACGACCGGACAGGCCATCGCCGAGTATCTGCGGCTCGAGCGCCCGCAGACTGCCAGCCGAGCCGTGTTCGTGCGACGGATTGCCCCTCACGACCGACCCTACGGTCCCCACGGCGTTGGCAAGGTGATCCGCCAAGCCTATGCCCGGGCTGGATTGCCCCACACACGCGCGCATTTGTTGCGCCACACCCTGGCCGACCGTCTGCTGGCCAGTGGCAGCTCGCTGAAGGACGTCGCCGATGTCCTGCGTCACCGCTCGCTGAACACGACGCTGATCTACGCTAAGCTCGACAGCAATCAGTTGACGGATGTGGCGCTGCCCTGGCCGGGAGGTGCGCAATGAGCGTTACCACCATGCAAGCCTATGCGCAGCAGTACATCGAAGAGCGCCCTCGTCTGGGCTTTGCACCCTCGGCTGTGGATCGTGCCTTGCGCCATTTTGCCGCCTACGTGGATGACCTCGGCCGCGAAGGGCCACTGTGCATCGAAGTCATGGCCACCTGGGCGCGCCATCCGATCCATGGCAGCCATGACCCGAAGACATGGGCGCGACGCCTGAAAGGATTGCGCCCCTTTACCCGCTGGCTGCGCCAATTCGAGCCAGGCACCGAGGTCCCGGAAGACAGCATCTTCGGCAGCATCGATCAACGCCTGACACCGCACATCTATACCGAGCAGGAGATCACCGACCTGTTGGCCGCCGCGCACCAACTTCAGCCCCCACTGCGTGGGACTACCTATGCCACCCTGTTCGGGCTGTTGGCGTGCACCGGCTTGCGGGTGTCCGAGGCGCTGCATCTGCGCAACGCCGATGTCGATCTGAAGGTGGGTCTGCTGCGGATACGCCAGACCAAGTTCGCCAAGTCTCGCCAAATCCCCCATCCATCCGACGACCCTGGCGGTTTTGCGTCGCTATGTTCTCTTACGCGATCGCGTGGCGAGGGGCTGCGAGGACACGCCATTGCTGGTGGGCTCGCGCGGCCAGCACCAAGGACGCGAGCTGTCACGGCGTCAGGTCGATCGGCTCTTCCAACAATTGCGTGAGCAGCTCGGTTGGGTCAACCGCGGTGCCCACGCTACGCCACGCGTTCATGATCTGAGGCATTCCTTTGTCGTCAACCGGATTCTGCGCTGGCAGGCGCAGGGGGTCGATATCGATCAGCAGATGCTGGCACTGACGACCTACGTCGGTCATGCCCATGCCAGCAACACCTATTGGTACCTCAGTGCCGTCCCCGAGCTGATGGCCCTGGTGTAACGTCGTTCCCTCCGTTGGGCGTTCCCGGCGGGCATATCCCAAGGTCCGTCAGGACAGATCTGGAAAGCTTCCCTCGTAGATTCCGGCACAGAAGCGGGAAAAGATAGGCCGGTCGTCCTTTATTATCGTGGCATGTGAAAACGATATCGCGACGACAGAGGAGACCGGCCTATGGCCCGCATCGTGCCAGGAA
>Ga0210085_1000222_pt1 | contig 25493 bp, 21 predicted proteins | sample China_Galinas_PW_5_FD_184866 | JGI IMG/M metagenome (GOLD analysis project Ga0210085, IMG submission 184866) | Wetland microbial communities from San Francisco Bay, California, USA, that impact long-term carbon sequestration - China_Galinas_PWC_D1... | ecosystem: Environmental > Aquatic > Marine...
AAATTTGCGTCGCTTCGCTGAAACGAAGTCAAATGCGCTTGTCCTTCGAATATCTTTGTCAGTTCTTGACACAAAACTATTCCCATTATACTAATATCTGAATCATGCATGAAAATTAATGAGAATTTTTAGATTGCTTGATTTTAGAAGTTACTGAAAATAATGCCATTGTTCATTTTATCCGATTGGTACACTCGCCAGCTTCTGCGAGGCACGAGCGGGCAGGTCGGATGATTAATCTTCTCATCAATTTTCACCCAAAGGGCGAGCCGGAGGCTTTCATCTACTGCGTTATTAAGGACTCGCAATAGTTCACTATGGCTTCGCCCTTAAGTGCCTTATATCTGAAAGCCTCCAACTCGTGCAAAATTCAGATAATGCTTCATGCATGAAAATTAAATTCATCTTGCTTAAGTGCACATTTGGAGGACCGCATAAAGTGATACCCTTTAATTGGTGCTCACCTCGATACTTGCCGGACTTTTTTCCGTTAAAAAATAAATTTATGAAAAACCATAGTTTTAGAAAAGGAGAAATCAGGGGCTTCACTCCAATTGAAATTATGGATAATTTCGAAAAGTTCGTAAAGGAGTTTGAGCTGTAGCTTTCGGGAATGATAAAATGTGGTTGAAAGTGAAAATGTCAATATGGGAAAGTTGAAAATATTCGCATCAGGTCGTTTACAGCACACCCGGGCCCAGGCTCGGGGTAAGTTGTTTGCGGAAATGATGACCCAGGTTCTGTATCAAGATGGATACCGTGTTGACCGCATCCTGCAATCAGATCCCGCTCGAATGGAAATTGACGTGCAAGGAAAACACAGGGAAACAGGTTTTCCGTTTTATGCCGCCTGCCGGTTTTCTGAGACCCCCATGCCGGAGCGGGATCTTCAGGCGTTTTTCGGCAGATATATGATTAAATGGCACATGGATAGACGGTGTCACGGCCTTTTTATCGTCTTGCCCGGTCTTGCTGAAGCAGCCAGTAAGTTTTACCGAAAGCACATAAAAAATAATACACATGTCACCACTTTTTTGTACGATGAAGACGATGCCCTGAAAGCGATGTCACGTTTGCCGGGGCATGTGAGCCCGGACCAGATTGCCGGTCGAATACCTCCGGATATAGGAAAATCCGGTGAGGGCATTCTGCTTTATACGGAAAAAGGCATGTTTTGGGCCTATCCCATAATTTCTCGCCGAGAGAAAACACCGGATAAAATCGCACTTTTTGACGGCAAAGGTGAATTGATTACTGATCGATCTATCATTGGCTATCTGACAAGACTGGACCCTGAAATAGCAAATTTTAGCAACATTTCCACTGGCAAGACAGGCCCGCTTCAGCCGGGTCTGTTCCAGGATGCAGATCCCATTGTAGAGGTGAATGGAAGCTCTTCCTGTTTTGAGTACCAATTCCCCGCATCTCCCCGATACTTTGTGGGTAGAAAATCCCTTTTCAGCGAACTCGATTTGTTTTCCGATCAGGTCATCCATAACCAGACCACGCATCGCGGTATAATTTTCGAGGGCCCCACTGGTTGGGGAAAAAGTTCGATGGCGCTGGCGAGCGTGGCACATTTACAAAAGAAGGGGCACGTTGCCGTTGCCGTAGATTGCCGAACAGCGTCATCAGCGACGTTCATTCCGCGTGTCATAGAATATACGTTAGGAACATTCGGGGATCTTGATGGAAAGATCGTCGAAACCTATCAAAAGAAGAAGATATCGGGATTTGACAGTGCTGTTCGCATCATTCTCGACGTCGGTCAACTTCTTGAGTCTCAAAACAAACTGCTGTTCATTTTTTTCGACCCGTTTGAAAAGATTCTTTTTCTGCCGGATGTGCTGAATCAGATTAAAAGCCTTTTTCTGAAAATCGTCGAAAAACAGACACCTATTATTTTGGGCTTCACATGGGACAAGGATCTTGTTTTATCGAGCCATGCATTTTCGAATAAACAGCTTGATGCTATTGCCGATGAATGCCGGAAAATGATTGTTACCATTTTTTCAAAGGCTGAAATGGACATGCTTTTAAAAAGGCTTGGCAAAGAATTGGATGAGACCTTAACAAAAGGCCTTCAATCTTTCCTTGAGAAATTTTCGCAAGGTTATCCCTGGCTTTTGAAAATGCTCTGCTTTCATGTAATGGTTGCGCGTCAATCCGGTATTGCACAGCCGAAAATTCCAGGGATTCTTTTGGGCATTGAAGAACTGTTCCATCAGGAATTGCAATATCTGTCAGACAAAGAACAAACTACACTCCATCAAATTGCCAGATCAATCCCCGGCCGACCGTCGGCGCCTTTGGAAACATTTAATCCACAGGTCATTCAAAAATTGCGCCATCAGGGACTGATTCATAGAATCGGCAATACCGTGGACATTTCATGGGATATTTTTTGCGATTATTTGAATACCGGCGATTTACCCTTTTATGACCAATTTCTTCTTCATACGGCCGTGGGACAGGTCGTCCAGGGGTTAAAGATTCTCCATGCCGCCAACGGCATTCTTGATGTTTCCGAATTTAAAAATCAAATCAACTTGTCCGAACCCGCGTTTTACGGTCTTGCAAAAGATATGGATTTGCTCAAACTCGTGAAATTTAGTCAAGGCACGGCTTCTCTGCAATTTAACATGTCTGATGCCAGCCAAAAGATGGAGACTTTGTTGAGATGTCATTTGCGGAACCGGTTACCTGAAAATCATTTGGTTTCAGAGATTTTAAAAGCGCTTAAAGATAACCGAAAGCTGAGAATGGTAGAGATTTCCAGCCGTCTTGAGTCCCTGCTCTCCTTTATTCAAATGACGAGACCTGCCTGGTTGAAACATGCTCATATCCTAGGTGAGTGGCTGGATGCTGCCGACCTTGCGCATTTGAACAACAAAGACAAAACCCTTGTTTTCTTTGATCCGGCAACAGACATTCGCGTGCGCAACCTTTTTCTCCCTAAAAGACGGGGGGGCAAAACACCGAGAATTCAATATGCACCTGTTGAAAACATTGCCGTACGACTTGTTCATGCCCTTAAAGAGGATGGCAGGGTGGATTGGACCGGACTTCACAAAAATACGATTTTTAGAGCTCTGGCAACATTGGAGGATCTGGGGTTCATTCTTAGAAAGGCACCATTGATAAGGGTATTGCCGAGAGCAAAAGCCTTTGTGGAAAATCCGAATAAGCGCCCATTTTTGTTTGCAGAAAGCGCTTTGCAGCTGGCATCGTTTTCTGTATTCATAGACATCCTTAAATCAAAACAGATTAAAGGAGGCACTCTTTTAGAACTAGGCCGTGAACTTCAGGAGAGGCTAGAGGAAAACTGGAAGGAAAGCACTTCGGAAACCATTGCCAAGATTATGCTGGATTGGGCTCGCCACGCAAATCTTGCTCCGGGTGTTTTTGCAAAGATTCGAAAGGGACCGATCAAAGGCTGGAAAAAAAAGGAAGACGCGCAGATGTCGCTTTTTAAGTAGTGTTCATTTTAAATTTATGGATTGACACTTAAGCTCAGATACTGACAATGAAGAGTGCTTTTGTTTATAAGGGACCAAAAATTTGCTTCTTTTCGACGGAACATATCGCTTGCAGCGGCAAGAGGATACATCTTCAAAGGATGACCGTAACCGGGCCTCTTCATGGCGATTGAGATTGTTCGATTTTTCCATAAGCCACCCGGATGTGAAGCATCTCAGACCTTATGCTGTTGTGGCCACCCAAACCGGAGAAGGTATTTTTAAAGCTACCTGCGCCGAAAGTCTGGGCAAACGGATATGCAGGGATTTTAATCTGGAAATAGATGACATTCTCTGGATCGAACATTATCCGGATGAACCGGCTCTGTATGTCGCAATGTTTAAGCCAAAGTCTTATTTTGGTCATGAGATATTTTATTCCATTGATTGGCGGCCCATCAGACCCAATGAACTCCAATTGATTCAGGCAGTTATTCCGGAAATCGAAAATTTTAAGTGCACGTAATTCAATCCTACAAGTTAGTTCGCTTCATTCACAATTGGAATGATGGAATAATGGAGTAACGGAATGATGGGGCTGAAGGAGTTTTTTTACAATTAAAAAGGTTTATTTCTGCCTAACTCCCGACATTTTATTTTTTCATCCATATGGCATAAATATGAGCTATTAAAAGACCATTTATGGATGGGCACTAAGAATTTTGTAACTATAGGTGGTAATGAGTAAACATTTTGCCTTGCCATTGTTAACCACATAATGGATACTATGTATCCACGGGATTGGGTATAATTAACCCGATGGGTATAAAGTATCCGCTCGAGTTTCACACCCTTGATTAAAAATTTGGATCATCTCCCGAATGGTTGAAGTTAATTCGGGAAAAATAAGCGGTCATCTCAATTGAGTCGGTGTAATCAATTGAATCTCTGGACCCTCTTCTCCAATTTTCCGAAGTTGTGGCATTGGAATTGCTAAGTAAATATTATCATGAAGGGTAGAAATAAACATAATCGATTCTGGACCGGTGTGCCGCCTTGGTTATTTATCGGCGCGGTGGTGGTTTTATTTCCGATTTTTGCGTTTATGACCCTACAAAACATACACCGCCAGGATCGAAACAGCACACGACTTTTGCTGGAAAAGGGTGCGGCTTTGATCCGGTCGTTTGAGGCAGGAACACGGATAGGAATGGGAATGAGCTGGAATGAATTCCAGCTTCAAAAACTTCTTACTGAGACGGCCCAGCAGCCAGATATTCGATACCTTATGGTCACCGATGTCAACGGTACCATTCTTGCCCATGATAACCCTAAATATATTGGTCAAAACCACGGAAAAGGGTTAGACCTCAAGAAAATTTCGCAGCTTAAAACGGTTCAGTGGCGTATTGTTCGTAATTCAGAAGGCAAAAAAATATTTGAAGTTTTTAGTAAATTTTCACCTGTGGAAGGATTTCCGGAGATCGGTCGTGGTAACATGATGATGCACATGTGGTTTCAACGAGGACCAAACGGACGAAGAGACATTTTTCCTTCCAATCCCATCATTTTTGTGGGACTTGACATGACGTCAGTTGAAGACGCCGTCCGGACGGATACCCGTCATACGGTCATCATGGCAATTATCCTCCTTTTGGTCGGATTTGCCGGTATCATTCTGCTTTTTTTGGCCCAAAGTTATCGGGTTACAAAGATGTCTCTTTCCAGAATAAAGGCTTTTTCAGACAACCTGGTGACAAATATGCCCATCGGCCTCGTTGCGCTGGATGACAACCAGAGGATAACCTCTTTGAACAATTCTGCTGGATCTGTTTTAAAGCTTTTACCTGCTGAAGTGATTGGGAAAAAAGCTGAAGAGGTACTTCCGGCTGAACTTTGGCACCTTTTGAAAAACCTGAATGTGGAAAAAGGTGTTGTGGAAAAAGAGATCGATTTTACCGTACAGAAAGGAGAAGTGATTCCCCTGGAAATTAGCGCCACGCTACTCAATGATGAAGGCGGAACGTTTCTTGGATATGTGGTCCTGTTTAAAGATCTCAGTGAAGTCCGCTCTTTACGAAAAGAGATTACAAGGAGTCAACGCCTTGCATCGGTGGGTAGGCTGGCAGCAGGTGTTTCTCATGAGATCCGCAATCCTTTAAGTTCAATTAAAGGTTTTGCGACGTATTTCAAAGAAAGATATTATGACGTACCTGAAAATCAACAGATATCAAACCTCATGATTCAAGAGGTTGACCGGTTGAACAGAGTTGTTGGCCAGCTCCATGAGTTTGCCAGACCCATAACCGTTTTGAAAAAATCGATTCAAATTAAAGCGTTTTTAAAGGACTCTCTCAAGCTGATTGAAAGGCAGGCATCGGAGGCAAACATCCGTATCAAAGCCGACTTTGAATCTGAAATAGACGAGATTTTAATCGATCCGGACAGAATCAACCAGGTGCTTTTGAACCTTTACTTAAATGCCATTGAATCCATGGATAACGGTGGGAACCTGACCGTTACGCTTACCGAAAATTCGAAGAAAAATGGGACAGAAATCAAAGTATCGGATACCGGGACAGGTATCACGGAAGATGATCTCTCTCACATCTTTGATCCCTATTTTACCACCAAAGCGTCCGGTACCGGTCTTGGGTTGGCCATCGCGCACAATATTATGGAAGCCCATGGCGGGGAAATAACCATTGAGAGTCGCTTGGGACAGGGAACAGGGGTCACAATATTTTTTCCCTATGCAGGATCAAGAGATGAACAATAAAAACAGACCGACAATTTTGGTCGTTGATGATGATAACGCCCATCGCACCATGTTAAGAACCCTTGTCGGCGGGTGGGGGTATGATATTGTTGAGGCGGATGACGGTTCAACCGCTATTGAAAAGGTTCAAGAACGGCCCTTTGATTTGATCTTGATGGATGTCAGGATGCTGAAGGTGTCGGGTCTCGAAGCACTGGAACGGATAAAAGCGTTTAATCCTGCCATTCCGGTAACGATTATGACGGCGTATTCCTCAGTTGAAACGGCTATTGAGGCTCTGAAAAAAGGTGCCTATGATTATCTGACCAAGCCGCTCGATTTCGACAAGTTGCGGCTGACCATCGAAAGGGCGATGGAACACACCCGGCTTAAGGAGGAGAATCGTCTGTTAAAGGAAAACCTCGGCAAACATTTCGATATGCAAAATATCATCGGTCGAAGTCCAGCCATGAAAAGCCTTTTGGAAACGGTGGCCCATGTCGCTCCCTCCGAAGCCACCGTAATGATTACCGGCGAGTCTGGAACAGGCAAGGAATTGATTGCAGGGGTGATTCATCATAACAGTCCGAGAAAAGACAGTCCCTTTGTAAAAATTAATTGTGCCGCCATTACTGAAACGCTTCTTGAATCGGAGCTTTTTGGGCATGAGAAAGGGGCTTTTACAGGTGCAGACCGCAGAAAAGAAGGGCGTTTTTATCAGGCGAACCAGGGAAGTATTTTTCTTGACGAAGTGAGTGAAATGCCTTTAACCATGCAGGTTAAGCTTTTGCGTGTTTTACAGGAAAGAGAGTTAACCCGAGTGGGCGGTGAAAAAGTTATAGCTGTGGATGTCCGGGTTATCGCCGCCACAAACAAAGATCTTGTTGATCTAAGAAACAGAGGGCTGTTTCGCGAGGATCTCTATTATCGATTGAACGTTGTCAATCTTGAAATCCCGCCGCTTACAAAGAGAAGAGACGACATCCCACTGCTTGCCCAGCATTTTTTGGAAATATTTGTCGACAAAAACAAAAAAAATATCAAAGGGTTTACACCCAAGGCAATGGACCAGCTTATTCGGTATGATTGGCCCGGCAATGTCCGCGAACTGATGAATGCGATTGAAAGAGCGGTTGTGCTGGCCCGAACAGACTATCTCGATGATCAGGATTTTTCCATCTTGCAACCGTTGGTACAGCAATCATCTCTGGCCCCATCTGAATTTGACAATATAGACAACATACCCCTTGAGGATGTGGAAAAGGCGGCGATATTGCGTATGCTGGAATCTGTGGCCGGCAATAAAAGTGAGGCTGCACGACGTTTGGGTATTACCAGAAAAACCCTTCACAAAAAACTTAAACAATATGGCGTGATGGATTAGTCGTTCGTACTTTAATTGTGGTGTTTTTAATTTGATGACAAATAATAGCCGAATCGTTATGTTACGCTATATGAAGAATCGATGATTTTCGATGGGTGATTGTTGGAGCGCAGCGGCCCAACAACAACTTTAGATCCCATTTAACTTTTCCGGCTTGTCCGGAATAGGAGATTTGTTGATGCGATGTAAAAGATTTTCATTTCTTTTTATTATGTTATTGTTTTTTGTCGGACAGGCGGCATTTGCATCTGATTTGTCATCTAAAACAGCATCTAAGCCTGATGCGTCGCGCTTATCCCTGGATGAGGTGATTCAAAAGGTCGAGAAACATTATTCTGTGTCGGGCTTTACCGCAGATTTCTCCCAAACTTCGTCAATAAAGGCCATGGAAATTACAGATAGCGCTTCGGGGAGAGCCTTTTTCAAACGTTCCGGCAAAATGAGATGGGAATATGAAACACCCGATCGACAAATAATTATTACAGACGCCAAAACGCTGTGGGTATTTAGACCTGAAGACAACCAGGTCATGATTGGAAAGGCCCCTTCTTTTTTTAAAGGTGGCAAAGGATTCAGTTTCCTTTCTGATATGAAGGTGATCAGACAAAAATTCGATATGGTTCTTGAAAAAGAGACTGAAAAGGGTTTTTTTGTACTCAAGCTCTTACCCAGAGAAAAAACCTACGATATTGTGGAAATCTTTCTGTGGATTTCAAGAAATACTTTTGATGTTGTCAAAATTTTAACCTATAATTCATATGGTGATGAAACACGGATCGTCTTTAACAATATTCAGCTTAAAGAGAAGCTCGATGATTCCTTGTTTACTTTTAAAGTGCCCGAGGGTACGGAGGTGCTGAATCTCGATGAACAGTAACGAGGCCTTTGGAAAACATCATTAAATAGGAAATAGGAGATAGAAAAGAGAAAAGGGAAAATAGGAAATAGAAAAGAGGAGAGGGGTCGTCTATTTCCTATTTTCTAAAATGAACATTCAACAAAATATATTCCCTCTGGGGATAACCAAAACCTGGTCCTTTGTGCCGGAGTTTTTAATATAAGAGGAACTGTAGGATGAAGGAAAAGATAAGAAGTTTGTTGAAAAAAAGAAACGCCATTATGCTTTCGCATAATTATCAGCCCCCGGAAATTCAGGACCTGGCAGATCTTTGCGGTGATTCTTTGGAACTGAGTATCAAGGCCGCCCAGACCGATGCCGACGTCATCGTTTTTTGCGGGGTTCATTTTATGGCGGAAACCGCTTCAATTCTTTCACCGGACAAGACCGTCCTTCTTCCCAAAAAAGATGCCGGATGTCCTATGGCGGATATGATCGAACCTGTAGGGTTGCAGGTTATGATTGATAAGCTTCCGGCAATGCCGGTTGTTACCTATGTCAACTCAACCGCAGCAGTCAAGGCGCTTTCCACCATTTGCTGTACATCGGCCAATGCCGTCACTGTGGTCAACAGTCTGGATGCCGATGAGGTGCTCATGGTGCCTGACCGGAATCTCGCCCAATACACTGCAAATCATACCTCAAAAAAGATCCATTCATGGAATGGATATTGTCCAATTCATGACAATTTGACCGCAAGCGATGTAAAAAAGGTAAAAAATAAGTATCCGGATGCCGTGTTTGTCGCTCATCCGGAATGCCGTCCGGAGGTTCTCGAACTGGCTGATAATGTTTTAAGTACTTCGGGCATGCTCCGGTATGCCGGAGAAGTAAAAAACCGCGACTTCATCGTTGGAACCGAGGTGGGGCTGTTGTATCCTTTAAAAAAAGCAAATCCTGATAAAAATTTCTATCCGGCCTCAGAGCAGATGTTGTGTCCGGACATGAAAAAGACGACTCTTGAAGATATTGCCAGGAGTCTCGAATTTATGGAAGGAGAGGTCAAGGTGCCTGAAAATATCAGGCAGTCTGCCTTTAAAGCGGTTCAGAGAATGGTTGATTTATCTCTTTTGCAACGATAGGTGTTACAATTCAGCTGACCAACTCTTCCGGAATGTCGGCATTGGTATAAACCTTCTGAACATCGTCACAGTCTTCAAGCGTTTCCATCAAGTTGACCATCTGCTCGGCTTCCTTGCCCTGAAGGTTCACGGTAGACTGAGGGAACATGGTGATTTCTGCGTCGATGTAAGGGATCGATTTCTTTTCTATGGCGGTTTTTACCGCTTCAAAATCCTGGGGCGCGGTGAGGATTTCATAATTGCTGTCATCTTCCCTGACATCTTCGGCGCCGGCATCAATGGCGGCTTCCATTAAAGCATCCTCATCAACGGCATGATGTTCAACGACAATATACCCTTTTTTTTCGAACATCCAGGCAACGCACCCATTGGATCCGAGATTCCCTCCGGCCTTATTTAAAATGTGACGGATATCTGCCACCGCCCTGTTTTTGTTGTCGGTGAGCGATTCAATATATATCGCAGCGCCGCCGGGGCCATATCCTTCGTAAATGCTTTCTTCATAACTGACCCCTTCCAGTTCACCGGTTCCCTTTTTTATGGCCCGTTCAATATTATCTTTGGGCATGTTTTCGCTTTTTGCAGCCTGGATGGCGGTTCGAAGTCTTGGATTTGCATCGGCGTCCCCACTGCCCATACGTGCTGCCACTGTAATTTCTTTAATGAGTTTTGTGAAAATTTTTCCACGTCTGGCATCTGTAGCGCCTTTTTTGTGTTTTATGGAAGACCACTTGCTGTGACCTGACATTTTATCCTCCTATTTAGTGCCCATCCATAAATGGCCCTTTTTGTCCTGCTCTGCGTTCTCTCTCCAAGGCGTAGGCTTTACGAGCCGGAGGCCGCGGGTTTCCGGCTGCGGCGTACAGACGTACGCCTTCCTGTCCCGCTTTGCGGGGACCGAAAACCCTTGTGCGGCCTTGATCAGAACAAAAATTGCTCATTTCTGAATTGGGCACCCATTGTATTCGTTTTAGATTCATGAATGGACACTATTTCTATGGTTTTACCTTAAACCTAAATTGAGCGATTTTTTACTCGATCTGCACCGATCTCTTGCGCATAAAGGCTTTGCAAAAATCCTCGACATATCCACGGGTATGCCTGCGGTTTGTGCAAATCTTTCTGCATCAAGACCTCGGCACATATCTTCGCAAAAATCGCTCAACTTAGGTTAAAATATATTTCCGGCCCGCCACGTCGCATTGAAGCTGCTGAAAATGAAGGGTTTGAAATTTGAGTAACAATATATCATTTTTTTCCAAATCCGATAACATAAATTTCCTTACTGGCTTTTCGACTGCTTTTCGGTTTAAAAATTTTTTGGTTTTTGAAAACAGACCGGACCGAGTCTATAAACGTCTTGAAATCTTCTCCTTGAAAGATCTTGCAGACAAACGACCCATTGATGGTTAATGTCATCTGTGCAATGGACAGGGCCGTCGTGCAGAGATCAAAGGATCGGGCGCTGTCCACAAATTTATTTCCAGTTGTGGAAGGGGCCATGTCGCTGATGACGACATTAAAGTCTGTTCCAAGAGATTTGAAAAAATCATCATCCATCAAGAGAATGTCATTGGTATAAACACTGACATGGGGCGGAACCTTTACAGTGACCGGTACGAGGTCGATGCCGATCACTCGCCCTGTGTTCTCCGTCAGATCGGCTGAATAAAGAAGCCATGACCCGGGCGCACATCCCAGATCCAGAACATGGTATCCTTTTTTTATAATAGAGTATTTTTTTTGTATCTCCTGGAGCTTATAGACCGATCGAGCCGGGAATCGTTCCTTTTTTGCCTGCTTGGTATAATGATCTTGCCACTGGTTGGCTTTTTTTTTAGTTTGTCTCATAGTACCTAACCCGGATAAACCGGCCTCCGACTTGTAGATCCTACGGCTCGGAAAAAAATAACAAATCACAAGCATCAAATTTCAAATAAATTCCAAAATACAAGCTCCAAATTCCAAATACTAAAGAACTAAACAATTTCAATTAAGATACTAAAACAGATTCTCCATAGCTTCCGATACCGTTTTTACGCCGATGAGTTTTATCCCTTTCATCCCGGTGGTTCTTTTCAGGTTGCTTTGGGGCACAAGACATCGATTAAATCCCATTTTTTTTGCTTCAGCAACCCTGGTTTCGACCTGGCCGATGGCTCTGACTTCACCGGTCAACCCGATTTCCCCCAAAATAATGGTTCCTTTTTGAATGGGCCGGTCTAGAAAGCTCGAAGCAACAGCAGCGACGATCGCCATATCGACAGCAGGTTCGTCTATCTTAACCCCCCCGGCAACGTTGATAAAGATGTCGTGCCCCATCAAATGCATGCCCAACTTTTTTTCCATTACTGCAACCAGCAGGGCAACCCGATTGTGATCGATCCCCAGAATCGTTCTTCGAGGATTGCCGAAGCTTGTGCTGCTTGCAAGGGCCTGAAGTTCAACGAGGATCGGCCTCGTTCCCTCCATGCTGGCCGTAACCACGGAGCCCGGGACGTTTTCAGGTCGTTCGGAAAGAAATACAGCCGAAGGGTTGGCCACCTCATTGAGGCCCAGTTCATTCATTTCAAATACACCGATTTCATTGGTTGATCCGAACCTGTTCTTTACCGCCCTTAAAATCCGGAATACGTGGTTGCGATCACCTTCAAAGTAAAGCACCGTATCGACCATATGCTCTAAAAGCCTCGGTCCGGCAATGGCGCCGTCTTTGGTTACATGTCCCACCAAAAATACGGGTGTTCCGGTCTTCTTGGCCATGAGCATGAGTTGCATGGTCGATTCCCGTACCTGAGTCACACTCCCTGGAGCGGAGGTTAAATCAGAGCAGAACATGGTCTGGATGGAATCAATCACCATCACCTGTGGCTGAAGAGATCCCGCCATCAACAGGATCGATTCCATATCATTTTCCGAAACGACCATCAAGTCCGACGATACTGTGGACAGCCTTTGGCTGCGTATTCTCATCTGGCGTTCCGATTCCTCTCCGGAAACGTACAATACTTTGAAGCCTTTTTCAGCAATACCGTGCAGCGCCTGAAGCATAAGGGTTGATTTTCCGATTCCCGGATCTCCACCAATCAGGACAAGGGTTCCTGGGACGAGTCCGCCGCCCAAAACCCGGTCAAACTCTCTGATTCCGGTAAAAAGACGTTCTTCCGGATCAAGTGCAATGGCGTTTATGGGGACCGGTTTTGTCTGGGAAGAAGCTGACATCCGGCGAGGGCTTCGGGTGGATTTAACTGTTATTTTTTCTTCCACAAAGCTTTGCCACTGTCCGCAGTCAGGGCATTTGCCCATCCATTTGGGTGTCTGGTAGCCGCAGGACTGACAGGAAAATATTGTTTTTGAGGGTTTTTTCACCATTCAAAATAACCGCTTAAAAAGATTTCAATTCGGGCAGAGTCCGTCAAGTTTTAATACGATAAGGGTTTGACAAAATCATTCATAACATGTCATTTAGATCCGATCAACCAGTGTCTTATTTGTACCTGAATAACACCAATTTCGAATCAACAGGGCAATATGATCGATTACCATCTGCACACGCTGTTTTGCAATCATGCCGTCGGCGGTATGGAGCGCTATATTAAAAGTGCCATTGATTTGGGGCTCCGGGAGATCTGTTTTCTGGATCATCTGACCATTCAAAGGACTGATCCGGGGCTCTCCATGACGCCGGAAGAAGTCCCGTATTATTTTCATGCCGTCCAGGTGTTGAAAAAAAAATATAGAGATAAGATTTACATCAAGGCTGGTCTCGAGGTGGATTTTAATCCGGCGTACGTCGATTTTTTCCAAGATATTATAGGGCCCTTTGCGTTTGATGTCATTGCCGCTTCGTTACATTTTCCAGGAGGCCTGGATGTTGTCAGTCACCGTTCGGCCTGGGGACATGGGGAAAAAGATGTTGATGATATTTATAAACTTTATTTCGATCATCTCAAGAAGATGCTGGATTATCGCTATTTCGATATGATATGCCATATCGACCTTATCAAGAAATTCGGTCGAAAACCTTCCAGGTCTTTTGAAAAAGAATTTGATGCAATATTGTCGATCATAAAAGACAAAAATGTAACCGTGGAAGTGAATATGCCATATCGACCTTATCAAGAAATTCGGTCGAAAACCCTCCAGGTCTTTTGAAAAAGAATTTGATGCAATATTGTCGATCATAAAAGACAAAAATGTAACCGTGGAAGTGAATACCAGTGGATATGACCATCCGGTGGGTGACACTTACCCTTCGTTGGATATACTTAAAAAATGTCATGAACAGGGGATTCGTATCACACTGGGTTCGGATGCGCATCATCCGGCCAATGTGGGCAAGCACTATGAGCGGGTCGTCCCGGCCCTTATCTCTATCGGATACAGACAACTGACTACATTTGCAAAACGAAAGTGTGGTGAAGTCCCAATAACCCCAAACTAAACCGAGCATTTCAAATATTGACAGTAATATGAAAAATTAATAATCATAGATAAATATACATTCATCAGAAAAGTGACACGAAAGGTTCAAATGCCTCTTATTAGATTAACAGCTAAAGAATATACCATTTTTTTTATGGGTATTTTAATACTCAGCTTCATTTTCTTTTCAGAAAATGCAGCCGGATCAAAAAACAGCAACAACTATTTTGAATCTCTTCAAAATCGGCTGATAACAGATGGTTTTGATAAAGATCGTATCTCGGCGCTTTACAAACGGCCCGAAGTATATTTCGAAACTAAAGGGGTTTCCCGGTTTTTGGTCCATCGTGAGGCTTCGTTGAATTACAACCAGTTTACAAGTAAAAAATCGATTCGAAATGCATTAAAATATATGGAACAGCATCAAAAAACGCTTGAAAGTACGGAAAAGACGTACGGTGTCGATAAAGAGATTGTGACGGCCATCATCCTGGTGGAAACTCGCTTGGGGGTGTTGATCGGAGGGCAGTCTGTATTGAATACACTCTCCACAATGGCGGCACTGGCAGATCCTGATGTCCGGGATATGTTCTGGGCCAAGGTTTCAAAGTCAACCCGGCTCACCCGTGAACAGTTCGAAAAATGGGTGAAAAGAAAGTCGTCATGGGCTTACAAGGAACTTAAAGCCTTTTTGAATTATACCGCTAAAGAGAATATGGATCCTGCTGCTGTCCCCGGATCTTATTCAGGCGCCATGGGAATTGCTCAGTTTATGCCGACCAACGTTCTTGCGTTTGCAAAAGACGGTAACGACGACGGACAAATAAATCTTTTTGACCATTCAGATGCCATCATCAGTATCGCGAGTTATCTGAAACATTACGGATGGTATCCTGGAATCGACGGCAAAAAGGCCTACAAAGTCATTTATCATTATAACCACAGCCAGCAGTATGTGGATACGATATTGAAGGTTTCAGTGCTATTGAAATCTAAAACCTGAAAGGATGACATTGGATTTTGCAACTGTTATTTTTTGGATAAAAATCAGTGTGGTGTTTTACCTATTGACGATATTGGCAGTTGTTGACATTGTGCGCAAGGATTTCGGGACTATCGGAAAGAAAGCACTCTGGGGAGTCATTGCCTTGATTCCGTTCTTGGGATGGCTGATTTATTTAATATTCGGGTTCAGGAAGGGTAAGAAGCCGGTGCGTGAGGATCAGTGAACAAATATTATTTGACAAGGGAAACCAATTTCTATAATCATATATTTTTTTAAGGTCCCATCGTCTAGCGGTTAGGACGCCGGCCTCTCACGCCGGTAACGGGGGTTCGATTCCCCCTGGGATCACCAGAATTATCAATGGGTTAACATAATTATGTTAACCCATTTTTTTATAAATACCATTTCCAACCCTATTTCCAACTTTCTGGATAGATTTCAGAGTAAATCTGGGTAAAACTAAATGCTTTTGTGGCCTGCGTTCAGATGGGGGTATTTCTGATGCGGAGTTTGGGTTGTTGTAGATAATGTGAGGTTTACTCTATAAGGTAGGGTCATTCTGCCTTTTTATCTACAATCTTTGAATATCTGTGTATCTTGAATTCTGACGATCGCCTATAAACTGTGATATCGAAAAATTAAAAACAACCTATCAATTGATATTTTAACAAGCCTTTCGAGCTTCGGTGTTTCGGCCAATTTAAACTCGAAGTATGACATAACTTTATGCTACATAACCATTTGTTTTGATCTATATTTAATTGTCCTGAGATAAACTTTTAAGATGTTGCATATAAACGCTTGTTGCAAGCGTTTGGGCGAGACGTAAAGAGAAAATTATGCTAACAATAGAACAAGGGCGAGAAACAGATAAAAGGGTTATCACCGTATTATACAAAATATGGAAAGAGTGAAAAATACGACGCTGAATTTCGTGTTGCTGAAAAACAGGCCCGGAAAGAGGGATTGAACATATGGGGGAGATCCAGAACTTACGGAGAAATATCTGATACTGAAATTAAAGTGGAGGCAACAAAAATAAAATGGATATAGATAAAGCAAAATGATCTTTGATTTCTCTAATCAATATACTTATAAAGTTTCATTTTGTGAAATATCCATTCGACCTTCCATTTTAACCACTTGCTATCCTTTGTTGGATTTTCCGTAAGCGGTCGGGAGATAATCGCTGCCAGGCGGACAATCTCTACTATATTTAAGTTTTGGACACTTTTATTAAAATAATGTTGCGAAGCTGCTTCGACTCCGAATATTCCTGGACCGAGTTCAATCACATTTAAGTACAAATTGAAAATTCGTTCTTTCGACAACTCGTTTTCCAGACGTTTGGCAATAAAATATTCAATTATCTTTCTTAAAAAACTTTTTTCAGGAGAAAGAAAGAGATTTTTGGCTAATTGCTGGGTGATTGTACTGCCTCCACGAACCAGAGTGCCCTCCTCAAAATCTTTTTTGATAGGCTCTTTTAATTCGTCATAATCAATACCTTTATGATCATAAAATGAAGCATCTTCCGAAATTCGGACCGCTTTTTTTAATAAATCGGTTATGGTTTGAAAGCTGACCCAATTTTGCCTGATATAATATTTCTCATTTTGAGCTTCGGTTTGTTCTTTGCGCAACTGCATGAATGCTGTGATTTTTGGATTAATATTTTTCAGGTATGTTACATCCGGTAAATTCAGATAGATGAAGAGGGAAAAACTAATACATAAAACCGAAACCGTAAGACTTGTATATAGAACAAATATTTTAAGCCGCATTTTTTTCTACGTTTAATTCGTATTGGATTTCATTCATATTCGATAGTATTAAATAGACACAAAATAATCGAACGTTTGAATCTGAAAGCTCCGGTTTTAACGCCACATTATGAGGATAATATTGATTTGATAATATAAAAATGTAAAAAATAAAGATAAATTTATAATCGTTTTTAAAAGTGATGGAAGTATATAGGAAGTAGACAGCATCTTCGGATAGGTATTTTTAGAGATCAGTTCTTCAACATATGTCCGAAACATCATCTCCCGTGATATTCGCCATTTATAGGTCCTATAATTGATTATGGCATCTATGTACGCTGCCGATTTTATGTCCTGGTAGGTTTTCATTACGTATCCGGATTTCGCATTATGTAGTGAATATCTGCATTATTATGAAGGTTTATTGTCAATCACAATTTACCAATATCTCAGATTTTCTATTTCGCTAAAATATAGAACGCCTTTATCAAGTGTATTCTGTATTTTTCTGACACAGCTATCAACATTTTGCCGGTACAGGGCAGTGTGCTATGTGCGGGTTGGTATATAGCCGCTATCGCGCCTGACTTTCAAGCTTCGTTCTTGATCGGCCTTACTTGGCCCGGTTTTTTCCCTGGGCATATCCCGTAATTCCTATCAAAAATCGCACTAAACCGTAACAAAGCCAACTCGCCAGCCGCAGCCTTTTTGGCTGCGCTCTCCAGTTGTTTTTAAATACCTGCCGAGCTCCCATCTTGACGGCCTGCTCCAAGCTGTATTTCAATTTTTTGGCAAAATTTGCATCGTCAATGATGATATTTGCCTCAAGAGAAAGCAGCAGACTGAAAGGGTCAAGGTTTGAGGATCCCACCGTGGCCCAATGTTCATCAATCACTGCAACTTTGGCGTGCAAGAGGCTCTTGCTGTATTCATAGATCTCAATCCCTGCATCGATGAAATTGCCAAATAGGGCATGTGAGGCATAATGAAGCAATTGGTGATCCGTCTTTCCCTGCAACAGTAAAACCACCCGGACACCGCGCCCGGAAGCAGCTAAAAGAACACGACGAAAATTCAACCCGGGGAAAAAATAAGCGCTTGCAAGAATGATTTCGAATTGTGCCTGATCTATCGCCTGAAGATAGGCATTTTCGATATCGCGGCGATGGCGGATGTTATCCCTCAGCAAAAAAGCAGCACGCATATTGCCCTTGGGTTTGATGCAAAGCACGTGTCTCTCTTTTCCCAAAACTAAGCCGGATCGCCATCGGGTCCACGCCACCCGCGACCACACCCTGCGGGCAGAACGATTAATTTCCGCCACCAGAGGCCCTTCAACCTGTACCGCATAGTCATACTGAATCGATTGTCGGCCGGAAATATCACTGTCATCGATAACATTCATGCCGCCCACAAATGCGACCTTCAAGTCCACAACCACGATTTTCCGGTGCAAGCGACGCAACCGCCGGCGTCGTAGCGTCCAAGGCGATATCTTGGGCCGGAACTTCAGCACCATTACGCCGGCCGCTTCAAGGTAATCGATCATGGTTTTCGGAAAACGATTCGATCCGAAGCCATCGATCAGCATGTGGGTTTTTACGCCGCGAAAAGCTGCCCGTCTAAGCGCTTCCACAATACGCTTTCCGGTATTGTCATTTTCGAAAATATAGCTTTCCAGGTAAATTTCATGCATCGCCCGGTCCAGCGCCGCTTCCATTGCTGGAAAATATGCTTCACCGTTTTGCAAAAGGGCGATCTGATTGTTTGGGATCATTCGAGTCACAGCACGGTTCCCTTAATCATTAACACTACACTCATCATACTGAAATATTGAAGGATTCAAGCAGACAAAAGATTAGTCTATAGAAATCTAGATGATTCAGAATTGAACCATGCTTACATTTTTACCTTAATATCGACAATAACCGGTAGATGATCGCTGGCAACTTTGGAGACCCGGAGACGACAGCGCCGACCGCCCACGATTTCCAACGCACCCCGGCAGAATATTTTATCCAAGCCGCTGCTTGGTGAAAAGGAAGGATAGGTAAGAAAGGATTTCTGATACCCCCAGCCATGGTTGGTAGCGCATTCAAATTCCAATATCTCGGTAAAGATGGGCGCCAGGCGCGTCTGCCAGTCATTCAGGTCACCACCTACCAGGCAGGAATCCTGCAAGCCAAGGGCACGGAACTCATCGGAGTGCACCAGCATGCCGATTTGGCGAGGCCTTTCCTTAAAAGACAACCCAAGATGAAGATTAAAGACCGCGATTTCCGCATGCCCCATATTTTTTGCCGGCAGGGCGATGTCGGTATACAAACAACCCCGGGCCTTACCGGATTCAATGGTTAGATCGATATTCCGTTCGTTAACAATGGGATAGCGGCTCAAGGTAGCGTTCCCGTACATCCCCTCGCGCAGCTTCACATTAAGCCCCACCGCATGATATGGATACCCGAGACGGTCGGCCAATTCCTGGGCCAGGTCCAACCCCCGGGAGCGGGGCACCCCTACATCCACTTCCTGCAGCAGGACGATATCGGCATCATGGTGTGCCAGTATCGTGGCAATGCGTTGCGGACGGAAACGGCGGTCAAGCCCGATGGCCCGGTGGATATTATATGATAGAACACGTAGATTCATGCTTCTCCCTTAAAAGTAAGGCGAAGAAAGTATTCCCCAGCATTTGATTCTTAATCTTAACTGTTTTGAACAAAATATGAGCTCGAAATATAGAGAGTAATTAGCGATCTTATCAGATGGAGACAACACAAGCTTAACAATGCTGTGTCAGTTTAACTTTTAACGGAATTTAAAAAAGATGTGGCATATTGAGAATCCGGAAATAACCCACCTCAACTAAATAAATTACAGTTTTTAGGATTCCAGAATTCTTGCATTGACAGAAAGTATTTTCTGCCAGATTTATGTTTGCTTATATTTTTGGTATCCTTAAAAATTCCGATCCGTGAATACTCAACGTTCGGATAACTATTCTTGAATTCCAATGTATCGAAATATGCATCTAAAGTCTTTACTTGCTATCTTCATACAGATCTATATCGGGATAATGTGTTTTAGCACATTCAGGACAGATACCGTGGCTGAATTCAGCTTCGGAATGTTTACCGATATATGATTCGATCTGATTCCAGTAACCCTTGTCATCGCGGATATTTTTGCAATATGAGCAAATAGGTAAAAACCCCTGCAATGTTTTAACCTCTGATATTGCCTTTTGGAGTTCCGCAATTAACTTATTCCGTTGTTCTTCCGCCCGTTTGCGCTCGGTGATGTTGCGGACAGTAGCTTGAAGTAACATTTTGCCTTTCTGTTCCATCCGCGTCAGAAGAACCTCCGCCGGAAAAGGTGTGCCGTCGTAATGGCAGTGCGTCCACTCGAAAAAATGGGAATCATTGCGCATTGCGGTCTCGATCATCTCCTTGGCCTTTTCATCGGAGGGCTTACCATCGGGTTGTCTTTCAGGAGAAAGTTGCCACGGCCCGAGTGAAATAAATTCGGTTTCATTCCTTACCTTGAATAACTCCACCGTCGCCGGGTTGGCCGATGTGAACAACCATGTGGGAGGAGCAAGGGTCATTATTGCATCGCGGGAACTATTGAAAAGAATGCGATACTTTTCCTCACTCTCCTGCAGTGCTTCCTCTGCCTTTGCTGTCTGGATTATCTGGGTGGTGGTTGCGGCAAGATTTTCAAGCAGCGCGTTTTCCCCGGGAGAAATTGCTTGTTTATTGAATAATGCCAAAACACCCATAACACCGCCGTCAGTCGAAAGAAGCCTGTATCCCGCAAAGGAAACCAGACCGAGCTTTTTGGCCCATTCATGATCGCGAACAAGAGGTTCATTTACGACATCATTCGTAAGAAAATTAGGCTCATCCCCCGCAGCGACCATTCCGATCTTGTAACTACCGAATGGCACTCGCCGGTGTCCGCCGTCTATATGAGTATAACGTCCGGAACTGGCTAAAAGATGAAGACAACGTTCTCGGTAGTGGCAGACATTTGGTCCCTCTGTAATTTTAGCATGACGGCATTCAGAATCACATAAATCTCCGGCTTTAATTATCCAAATTCGAGCAAAGTCAGCTTTGAATATTTTAACTATTTCATCAGTGATTAGTCTAAGTTTATCGTTAAGACGGCATGAGCCAAGAAGTTCTTCATTTAGACGATTCAAACGCTCTGATCGTTCCAAAGTCTTCTTGCGCTCAGTTATATCCTTAATAAATACTGAAACACCTTCTCTGGTCGGATAAGTATTAATTTCGTGAATAATCTGCGCATTACCCGGATAATTTACTGTCAAATGCTCCGGCTCTTTTGTTTCAATAACCCGTAAATACATTTTTTTTACTTGTTGTCGGGCTTCATTGTCCGGAAATACTTCCATAAGCGTTTTTCCCACTGCCTTTTCTGCAGGAACTCCTGTAAGTATTTCGCTCGCCTTGTTCCAGTAGGTGTATCTTAAATTTTTATCCATTGCGAAGAATACATCAGAGATACTCTCGGCGAGTTCTTGATATTTCTCCTCGCCATCCCGCAGTGACTTCTCAGCCATTTCCCGTTTGGCTTCGGCTTGCCCTAACTCTAGAATTCGTTGTTCCAATTTTTCATAAGTAGGTTTTTTTGGCATGGTTATTTTACCTATATTTCTCGAATAGACGATCGAGTCGAGTTGACCATATTTGCATTATTGTTAAACCACATCACGTTTAACAAGAATAACGGCATTCTGAAATTAGGGTATTTTCCGTAAGAAAATTCGTGTGGATATTAAGTATTCTTATACATATAATTAAATTTCAGGTAAAAATTTGTTTGTTGATGGCCTTTTCGTAGGCCGCTTCCCTGGTGATGACATCATCCTTAATAAGCTGCATCAGATGCTGGTCCATGGTCTGCATGCCTTGAGACGTACCGGCTTGAATAATCGAGCTTATCTGTGAAATCCTATTTTCACGGATCATACATGCCAAAGCTCCTGATCCCATCAATATTTCGTTCGCTGCACAGCGTCCCTTGCCGTCCTTGGTTTTCAGGAGTTGCTGGGCGATTACCGCACTCAGTGATTCTGAAAGCATCGTTCGCGTCTGGGATTGTTGGTCGGCGGGAAAAGCGTTAATGATGCGATCTATCGTTTTTGCAGCACTGTTGGTATGCAGTGTGCTAAAAACTAAAATACCGAATTCGGCGCAGGTAAGTGCAAGCGAGATAGTTTCATAATCCCGCATTTCACCAAGCAGGATGATATCGGGATTCTCCCGACTAGCAACCCGCAAGGCTTCGCTGAAACTCACCGCATGCGTACCGACTTCTCGCTGGGTAAACACACACTTTCGGTTAGGATGGACAAATTCCAGGGGATCTTCAATTGTGATGATATGAGCTGCACGGGTGTCGTTTATGTAATCGATCATGGAGGCCAGGGTCGTGGATTTCCCGCTGCCCGTAGGTCCGGTGACCAAGACCAATCCCTTTTTGAATTCTGCGATCTTTTTTACTACCGGCGGGAGATTGAGTTCCTCAATTTTCATGATTTTAGTCGGAATAATCCGAAAGACAGCACTGATGCCTCGGTGTTGAAAAAACATGTTGCATCGAAATCGGGATAGCCCTTCAATTTCGTATGACATATCGAAATCGCGCTTATTCTTCACCTCGAAATCGGGATAGCCCTTCAATTTCGTATGACATATCGAAATCGCGCTTATTCTTCACCTCATCCTGTTGCTGGGGCGTCAATATCTCAAAAATCAACTCGCAGTTTGATTCAGCCGTCAGCTTGGCATGGTCGATGGGAACCAATTCTCCGCGCAATCGAAGCATGGGCGGGAAATCGACCACCAGGTGGAGGTCACTGGCTCCACGCTCCTTCATCTCCTTGAAGAAGGCGTCAATCTTACACATAAGTGTACCCTCAATTATTTAATAAGTACTTTCGTTTTGTTCTGTTAATTCTTCATTGAACAGCAACTTGAAAATATCAGGCTTCGTGGCATTGGCATACGCATCTGATGCCGTTATGACGTCCGCCTTTAGCAATTCCATTATTGATTCGTCCATAATTCGCATACCGACATTTTTCCCGGTCTGCATCATAGATGGAATTTGGTAGGTTTTCGCGTCCTTAATCATGTTGGCTAACGGTAACGTGCCGATGAGAATTTCCAGGGCTTGCGCCAAGCCGCTGCCATCTTTTCTGGGTATCAAACGCTGGCTGATGACCGCCTTGAGGCTTTCGCTTATCATCGCCCGGATCTGGCTCTGTTCGTTTGCCGGAAAGGAGCCGATTACACGGTCAACTGTTTTTGGTGCGCTCGATGTTGAAAGGGTCCCAATTACCAGGTGACCGGTTTCGGATGCTGAAATGGCGAGAGCTATAGTTTCAAGATCCCGCAGTTCACCAATAAGGATGACGTCCGGATCCTGGCGCAAGGCCCCTTTCAGAGCGTTGGAATATGACAGCGTATTCGTGCCGATTTCCCTCTGATTGATCACGCACTTTTTAATTGGATGGATGAATTCAATTGGATCTTCAACCATCAACACATGGTGGGCTCTGTTGGTATTGATATAGTCAACCATCGCAGCCAGAGTAGTTGATTTTCCATGACCTGTTCCACCTGTCACCAGTATCAGTCCCTGATGATTGTCCAGAACAGTTTTAAGAATATCCGGCATCCCCAACGATTCCAGCGTCGGTATTTGCGAAGGAATAATACGGAATGCTGCAGACAAGCCATTGTTGTGCAGCATGGCACTACCACGAAAGCGTCCCAATTTGGGGAATTGGATAGCAAAATCGAGTTGCCGCATTTTGGACAGACTTTTTCGTTGTTCTGGAGTCAAAATTTCCAAGATCACTTGCTTACATTGCTCCGGTGTAAGCGGTGTGTTTTTCATTTTGGTGAGTACACTGTATCGCCGAACAATAAACGGTTCGCCAGGTACAATATGAACATCGGAAGCATCCATCTCTAACGCTGCTTTAAATACTTTCTCTATTGTTGTCATTGATTTTTTCCTGCATTGCGGAATGATTCTGTGCCATAATCATCCTCACTATTATCGTTTCAGGCATTAACGTTCCAAAACCGGACAGACCAAACAGGAACTGGCTATAAATTTAGGCATCATCGGAAGGTACAATAATCTGGATAGTATCCAGCTTAATGTTCAGAAACGCTGCCGTCATCACCTGCCGGTCACTTAAATCTTTGATCGTAGCATCGGTGATGGCGACGAATGACTTGGATTCATTCATGTAATCTGTTAGGCGAACCCCCGAAAAAATGTTAAGCTTGCCTTCAATTCGGAAGGTATCAGTAAAAATGACAACATCTTGTTCACTTCTCACAGTCGGATCATTCAATGTGTTTCCTCCTGTTGTTGGCTATTGACAGGTGCTTCCATATATATAAATTAAGCGAAATATAAACAGGTTATGGTAGTTTTATCTGACATTTTTATTTCAAAAAACGAGACGCATTTCCTAAATCAAAATCAAAAGGAGACATCCACAAAATGAAAGCACCATCATCAAAACCAACGGTCAAACTTATCGGCCAGGATGGAAATGCATTTGCGATCATAAAGAATATTAAGATAGCAATAAACGTGCCGGTGCTGATAAGGAACATATCGATGAATATTTCAAAGAAACGACATCCGGCGACTGCAATCATTTGTTAACCGTCAGTATGAAATACGTCAATTGAGAGGGAAGTGAGAGACCCGTGCCCTTTTAATGGAAAAACAGAAATGATATCAAGGAGGTAAGTTTAATATGGAAGGTAGAGTTGAAGACCGGAAAAAATTTGCTGAATATATGGAAGCATATATCCGGGAATCGAACTGTTGAAAAATACGAGGTTAAAAATTCGGATGAGTCAGGTAGTTTTGACCTCATATCCATTACCCGGAATCCCCTGATCTGCGTTTGGAATTTCTTGCGGTATTCTTTACGAATCCGGAACGGGAAACAGAAATAATATTTATTTTTTTCTCATATCTTGGCACAGATCCTGCTTTAAAATTGATGGATAAGTATTTCAAAAAATTCAAAATACCAAAAAGGATTCAAATTCATATGTGAGAAATAGAATTAAAATCTGTTCAAGTCTTTATGTTTGGTGTGATTGCCGTATCAGTATCAAAATTTCTTAGGCACAATTATGAAAGAAAGAACATTACTATTTGTCGATGATGATCCTGTTATATTAAAATTAATACAAAAAATTTTATATAAAGAAGAATATTATCAATTGTTTGCTGCCGGAGCTATAGAAGCCATTAAGCTATTAGAAACGCAGACAATAGATGTTGTTGTCACCGATTTAACAATGCCTGTAGTGGATGGATTCGAATTTCTGCGTAGGGCTGAAAAAATTGCTCCTAACTCTGTTAGGTTAATTCTATCTGGGCAAAGTAACAGCAAATCAATATTAAAGGCAATAAATGATGGAAGTGTTTTCGGGTATATCGTCAAACCAATTAAAAATTTAGAATTGACTATGGTCATCCGTCAAGCTGTTGAATATTTTAATTCAATGCAAGAAAAAAGGGATTTGCTTAAATCTCTTGATGAACATAATAAATTATTAAATGTTATAATAGCTGAATTGTCTGTCTCTGCCAATGAAGTGGGAAGAGGAATATATGATAATTTATTAAAATTACATGACAG
>Ga0210085_1000223_pt1 | contig 25478 bp, 20 predicted proteins | sample China_Galinas_PW_5_FD_184866 | JGI IMG/M metagenome (GOLD analysis project Ga0210085, IMG submission 184866) | Wetland microbial communities from San Francisco Bay, California, USA, that impact long-term carbon sequestration - China_Galinas_PWC_D1... | ecosystem: Environmental > Aquatic > Marine...
TGAGCTGGTGAGCCCGTGAGCGGTGAACGGGTGAGGCGAAGATCCGCGATCTGGTGAGCTGGTGAGGAGCGAATCCGCGGTCTCATTCAGCATGAGACGTGATGCCCACAGAGCGCGGCGCACGACACCGGCGGCGATGCAGTACATGCGCCAAGCCAAGCACACCGGGAAGCTGGTGCTCAGCGTTCCCCCGCTTGCCCGCGGCGCCCTCGATGGGGAACGCACCTACCTCATCACCGGGAGCTTAGGGGGCATCGGGCTCAAGCTCGCCGCCTGGCTCGCCGAGCTGGGTGCCAAGTATCTTGCGCTCAACGCCCGGCGCGCCCCCGACCCCGAGGCGCAAGCCGCCATCGCCGCGCTCCAGGCCCGCGGGGTCGAGGTGCATCTGGCGCTCGCCGATGTCAGCGACCCCCAAGCGGTCGCAGCGATGCTCGGTGACCTCGAGGCCCAGCTGCCCCCCTTGGCCGGGGTGTTCCACAGTGTGGGCGTGCTCGCCGACGCGGCCCTGCCCAACCAGAGCTGGGAGCGCTTTGCTACCGTCCTGGGACCCAAGGGGCTCGGGGCCTGGGCGCTGCATCGGGCGACCAAGGACAAGCCCCTCGACTACTTCGTGCTCTTCTCCAGCACTGCCGGGGTGCTCGGCAACGCGGGGCAAGCCAACCATGCCGCGGCCAATGCCTTCCTCGACCAGCTCGCGCGCCACCGCCGCGCCTTGGGTCTGCCTGCCCAGAGCATCGCTTGGGGGGCCTGGTCGGGCCTGGGCGAGGCCGAAGAGCAACGGGCCCGCATCCAGGCGCAGCTCGGTGCCGCCGGCATCGGTTGGATCGACCCCGCACGCGGGATGGCGGCACTCGCTTATCTGCTGCGCCAGGATATCCCGACCCCCACCGTGCTTCCGGTGGACTGGACGGTGCTGGCGAAACGCTGGCCCGAGGCCCCGGCATTCCTGCGCGAGCTCCCGCTCGAGCGCACGCCGGCCGCCGCACCGGCGAGCACCGACCTCGCCCAACGTCTGCAGGCGGCCGCGCCGGCAGAGCGCCACGAGCTCCTTCAGCAGTGGCTCGCAGCGGAAGTCCAACAGCTCCTTCGGCTGCCGACATCCCCCGACCGCAACACTGGGTTCTTCGACCTGGGGATGGACTCGCTAATGGCTGTGGAGCTCGCCAAGCGCATCGAGCGGGACATGGGACTCAAGCTCGAGGCCAGGGTGGTTTTCGAGAATCGTACAGTCGAAGCCCTGGCAAGGGCGCTCGTTGGGCAGAAGGAGGGCTTGCCGCCCGCACGAGACATCGCAGAGGACGTCCAGTTACCAGAAGGACTTACTCCCGCTCCGGGAGAGCTGCCCGATACCCTGACATCGAGCGCCAGCGTTCTCTTGACAGGGGCGACCGGCTTTCTCGGACGCTACCTTGCTCAGGAGCTCCTGATTCGAGGCTGTCGCCGGGTCCTGTGCCTGGTTCGGGCCGGGGATGAACGTCTCGCGACAGAACGGCTGCGCAACGCTTTCAAGGAATCCGCCCTGGAGGACGCCGCCATTTCGGTGGGCTCGCGCATTGTGGCCATAGCGGGCGATATCGTGAAGCCGCGCTTAGGCCTCGACGAGGGACGCTATCAGGAGCTCGCGCGGGAGGTTGATATCGTCCTGCACAACGCCGCGGCGGTGAATTTCGTCAAGCCCTACGAGGAGTTCAAGCTGGCCAATGTGGACAGCGTGCGTACCTTACTGGCGCTTTGTGCCGAAGGTCGAAGAAAGGCGTTTCATTTCGTGTCCACTATGGGTCTCTTTGGGGCCGAAGGTTACGAGGGCAGCCGGGTGACGGAAGCTTCTCCGCCCCACAAGCCAACGCCCGCTTACACCGGGTATGTACACAGCAAGTGGGTGGCGGAGCAAATCCTGGAGCTCGCCAGGGCCCGCGGCTTTTCGGTCACTATCCACCGCCCGTCTCTGGTGACCGGTGATTCCAAGTCCGGGCACTATGACATAAGCAATCGGGGAGATCTCGGCGCCGCCATTTTCCAGCTGACCATTGCGCTCGGTACAGTGCCCGATGACGACTCGATGTCGCTTTGGGTGGTTCCCGTTGACCAAGCCGCGCGGCGGATCGTTGCTTTCGTCAACGATCCCGTGTCTCGCGGGCACAACTGCCACATTACCGACTGGCCCCGGGTCTCCATGACAAGCGTTCCACACATCGCGGCGCAGGCAGGATTTTCCTTGGAGCTGGCACCTTTCATTACCTGGATGGAACAAGCCAAGGACCTGACCGTCCAGCAACCTCAACATCCGTCGGCGTGGCTGGTGCAGATGCTGGCCGACTCGGCCTCGGGAGGGCATGAGTTGTCCGACAAGGGCCGTTCTCTAATGATAGCTGCCTTTGACCCACCCCGAATGCCGCCAGGGTTCTCCCGGCCAGCGGTATTGGAGACTCAGAAGGCGCTTGCGGCTGCCTTGCGCTGGCTTCACACTCATGGAGGCGATTCCTGAAGTAGGCCCGGTTTGTGTACCACAATCGTTTTTCAGGTCACGTTTTGTACTCCATGGCGTCCATACGCGCAGGCCGCGGCCAAGTTTTTCCCCGCTGCCTCGACCTGGGCAACGTCCTCTGACACCGTTGTTCGCCCGATGCCAATCGCCTTGCGAATCTCTTCATACCTCCGGCTCCCGACATTTCACTAAGGCATTGCAAGCGCTGGGATATCTGGTGGGACAGCATCAGGCCCGCGGTCTGACGCGCGAGGCCGGTGTCTGGGTGCGTTGCCGGCGCCGTTACCGTGGGACCACTGACAGCCGCCGCCGCAAGCGGGTTTTCCCCAACCGTCTTAGAGAGGATTTGGTCAAGTGGGTAGCCCAATTGGAACAACGATATCCCAAGGCAAGGGGAGAGCAGTTTGAACGGACGCGATGAGAAACGGAACCTGTTGGCGGTTGCGCTGAACGAGGAATCGAGAAGCGCTGCGGTTGCCCCGGCGGTCTCTCGGCATGCGCGGGATCAGGGCGGTTCCGCAGCCCAGAGCCGCTCACGTTATGATCAGACCCTGGCTTCGGTGCTGCGCGAGCGCGCCGAGCACGACGGGGAGCGCGACGGCTTTATCTTCTTGAGCTACCGCGGTGGCGGTGCTCCGCAGGAAGCCCGTCTCACCTACGGCGGACTCCTCGAGCGTGCCCGGGCGATCGCGGCCGCCATGCAAACGGAAGGCGGGCGCGGCGATCGGGTTCTGATCCTGTGTCCGCCGGGGCTGGACTACATCGCCGCCTTCTTTGGCTGTCAGCTCGCCGGCCAGGTGCCGGTGCCCACCTATCCGCCGCGCAATGCCAAGCACATGGGCCGGCTGCAGGCGATATTGGCTGATGCGGGAGCCTCAAGCATCCTGGTCTCCTGTAGGAGTTCTGTTCGGCTCATCTCGTACCTCCTCGGTAACGAGATGAAACCGGACACATCACGTGCTACAACACCGGACAGTTTATTTGTTCCCTACCGCGCTTGGTTTGGCACTTGCGCAACCAATGCCGAGGGCCTACCTTGTCGAGTCCGCCGACGGCAATCCCCTGCCCGGAGCGGAATTCCGCACCACAGGGGCAATCATCCTGGATCATGCGATATCTGAGCACCCGCGGCGGGGTAGAGCCCGTCGGCTTTTCCGAAGCGGTGATGATGGGCCTCGGCACCGATGGCGGGCTGCTGCTGCCCGAATCGGTGCCGCGGGTCGGTCCCGATCTTCTTCGCGACAGCCCTCGTCTGAGCTTCCAGGACCTGGCCCTGGAGATCATGGCCCCATTCGTCGGCGACGCTATTCCCCGCGAGGACCTGGCTGATCTCATCCTTTGCTCCTACGCGACCTTCTCCCATCCGCAAGTGACGCCTCTGGTCCGGGTCGGCGCGCAGCCGATCCTGGAGCTCTTTCACGGTCCCACGGCGGCCTTCAAGGACGTGGCGTTGCAGTTCCTCGGCAACCTCTTCGAGTACCTGCTGGAGCGCGACGGCGGCCGCCTGACCATCCTGGGTGCGACCTCCGGGGACACGGGCTCGGCGGCGATCGCCGGGGTACGCGGCAAGGAGCGGATACAGATCTTCATCCTGCATCCCGCCGGGCGGGTCTCGCCGATCCAGGAGCGGCAGATGACCACGGTGCTGGATGCCAACGTCCACAACATCGCCATCCGGGGCACCTTCGACGATGGCCAGCACATCGTCAAGGCCCTGTTCAACGACCTGCCGTTCAAGCAGCAGTACCATCTCGGGGCCGTCAACTCCATCAATTGGGCACGCATCCTGGCCCAGATGGTCTACTACCTTTATGCTTGGGGCCGCCTGAGCGGGGGAGATCCCGGCTACCGGCTCAGCTTCTGCGTCCCCACCGGCAACTTCGGAGACGTCTTCGCCGGCTACATGGCCAAGCACATGGGGCTGCCGGTGGACCGCCTCCTGATAGCCACCAACCGCAACGACATCCTGACCAGGTTCGTAACGACCGGCATCTACGAGGCCGGCGAGGTCCATCCGACCCTGAGCCCTGCCATGGACATCCAGATCGCCTCGAATTTCGAGCGTTATCTGTATTACCTGGTGGGCGAAGATCCAGCGGCCGTGCGCAGCCTGCTCGGGGAGATGAGCCGCACGGGCCGCATGCAGGTGACGCAAGGGCAGCATGCAACGGTCGCCCATGACTTCGATGCGGACGCTGTCACGGATCCCCAGGTCTTGGAGCAGATCCGCCGGACCTGGGAGCGCACGGGCTATATCCTCGACCCCCATACAGCGGTCGGCGTGCGCGCCGCCTGTTCCCGCGGTGACATGGTGTGCCTCGCCACGGCGCATCCGGCCAAGTTCAACGAGGCGGTACGCGAGGCCATCGGCATCGAGGCACCGCCGCCGCCCTGCCTGCAGGGACTCCTGGAGAAGGAGACCCGATGCGCTTGTCTAGACGCCGATGAGGAGGCGGTCCGCGACCACATTCGCACCACCCTGGCCGCCAACAGCCAATGAGATCCTATCGAGCCATGGGGATACCCCTAAGAAACACCGCGAATGGACACGAATGTACGCGAATAGCATTTCTCTCCGATTTGCGCTCCTTCACGGTTTAATCGATCGAAAAGTACCAGGACAAAGCCCCACGACAGATGAACGAGCCTACCCCGAGCATCCAGATCCTCGACACCACCCTGCGTGACGGCGAGCAGACCCATGGCGTGTCTTTCTCCCCGGACGAGAAGGCCAACATCGGTAAGGCCTTGCTCGAGCTGGTGCGGGTCGACCGTATCGAGGTTGCCTCGGCCTACGTCTCGGCCAGGGAGCTCAGGGCCGTGTCCAATCTCATCGAATGGGCCAAGGACAAGGGCCTGGACGACCGGGTGGAGGTGCTCGGATTCATCGATCACGGCAAGAGTGCGGACTGGATCCTGGGTGCCGGAGGTCACGTCATCAACCTGCTTGCCAAGGGCAGCGAGAAGCACTGCTGGAATCAGCTCCACAAGACCCTGGACGAGCATCTGACGGACGTGCGAAACAACGTTCAGATCTCCCGGGGGAAGGGCTTGGCGGCGAATCTCTACCTGGAGGACTGGTCCAACGGCTACCGGGACAACCGGGAATACGTGTACCGCTTCGTGGAGGGGCTGGCCGACGCCGGGGTCGGTCACTTCATGTTGCCGGACACCCTGGGGGTGATGACCCCGGAGTGGGTCTTCACCGCCATGACGGACATGATCCGCCGCTTTCCGGACCTGAAGTTCGATTTCCATCCACACAACGACTATGGTCTGGCCACCGCCAACGTGGTCGCGGCCGCCCAGGCGGGTGCAGCCGCCGTTCACTGCACGGTCAATTGTCTGGGCGAGCGGGCCGGCAATGCGTCCCTGGCCGAGGTGGCGGTCAACCTGCGCGACCAGCTAGACCTGCCGATCGGCATCGACGAGACCCATCTGGTCCGGGTCAGCGAGATGGTGGAGTACTTCTCCGGCAAGCGCACGGCCGACAATGCCCCGATCGTGGGTCAGGACGTCTTCACCCAGACCGCCGGTATCCATGCCGATGGCGACAAGAAGGCCGCCCTTTACCATACCCGATTGAGCCCCGAGCGCTTCTCCCGCAGCCGAACCTATGCCCTGGGCAAGCTCGCCGGCAAGGCATCTCTGCTCAAGAACCTGGAGCTTCTCGACATCCGCCTCTCGGAGGAAAACCAGCGCAAGGTGCTCCAGCGCGTCGTGGAGCTCGGCGATTCCAAGAAGGTCATTACCACCGACGACCTGCCCTTCATCATCGCCGAGGTCCTGGAGAGTAAGGACTACAACCACGTGGAGCTGCTTTCCTGCACCGTCAACAGCAGCCTGGACCTGGAGTCCACCGCCAGCATCCGGGTCCGACTGCTGGGTGAGGAATCCGTCGCAGCCGGCAGTGGCAACGGCGGTTTCGATGCCTTCACCGGTGCCTTGTCGAAGATCCTGAAAAAGGAGAGCCTCGCGCTGCCCAGGCTGGTGGATTTCGAGGTTCGAATCCCGAAGGGCGGGCGTTTCGATGCACTTACCGAGTGCATCATCACCTGGGCCTGCGAGACCGGAGAGGTCCGAACCCGCGGTGTGCACAGTAATCAGGTGTTCGCCGCCATCAACGCCACCCTGCGCGTTATGAACCTGCAGATTCAACGTTCTTTGCAACAGGGGCCGGGTCACAGCCATCGAGCCCGCCGGTCACCGAGCTCGCCCGAGCTCGCTCACCTCGAGGAGAGCTCGGGGTGAAGTCGCCCTCGCGGTTCGCCTCACGCCGGAAAGCGCCCGCGGCCCGCAGGCAGCCCCTGCTCGGCTCAGGTCGTGAACCGGAGCCGAGCGACCCCATCAACCTAGTAGTCGGGACAGATTCATGAACCCGGAAAAGGTCGTCTTCGGCTTCTTCATCGTATTGGCCCTCACCCTGAACTTCGGTTTCTTCGTGGGGGAGATCGAGAATCCCGAGCACCACAATGTCTTGGAGCTGTTCGCGGTCTTGGTGGTCAATCTGATCGCCACCGTGCTCAAGTTCGGCGACCGGACCCAGATGGGTGCGGTGCTGCTAGCCACCAGCCTGGTGGCCATGCTGCAGCTCATTGCCGCCGTCTTGGTCTGGGGGATCATGGTCCATGTCACCGGGACCGGACTCACGCCCGCCGTCACCGCGAGCATCGTCTCCCTGACCGGGGGGGCCATGATCGCCAACGTCGTTTCCGTGGTGCTTCTGGTGATCGAGACAGTGATGCTGAAGCGGTAGCGGGCGTCTCACTCGGGGACATCGCCCCCGTACGCCGTCCACGCCTGCACGCAACGGAGCCCCGCCCGGCTTCCAATGGAAAACGTCATCTTCCTGATCATCAGGCGCATGCGCGCGCCCCTGCTGACGCTGATCGTCACCTACTCGGTGGCGATCCTAGGGTTGGTGCTCATCCCGGGACAGGATGCGCAGGGCAATCCATGGCGCATGGACTTTTTCCACGCCTTCTACCTGGTGAGCTACACGGCCACCACCATCGGCTTCGGCGAGATCCCCTACGAGCTCACCGACGGGCAAAGGATGTGGGTGATCCTGTGCATCTACGCAACGGTGGTGGTCTGGTTTTATTCCATCGGCACCCTCATCGCCCTCCTCCAGGACGGGGGCTTTCGGCGTGCCGTGACAGAGCTGAAGTTCGCCCGCCGGGTACGTCGCCGCAGCGATCCCTTCTATCTCGTCTGCGGCTACGGCGAGACGGGCTCGGTGCTGGTACAGGCGCTCACGGACCGCAATCGCCATGCTGTCACCATCGACATCGATGAGCGGCGGATCGATCTGTTGCGGCTGGAGAATCTGCGCGAGTACGTCCCGGCCCTGACGGCCGACGCACGCCGTCCCGAGCACCTGCTCGAGGCGGGCCTCAGGCACCCCCTTTGTGCCGGCGTGGTGGCGCTCACCAACGTCAACGAGGCCAACCTCAAGATTGCTCTTACCGCCAAGCTGCTGCGGCCCGATATCCAGGTTATCTGCCGCGCCGATTCCCACGAGATCGAAGCCAATATGGCCTCCTTCGGTACGGATCACATCTTCGACCCCTTCGATATCTTTGCCCTCTACCTGGTTACTGCCATACAGGCTCCCTGTCTGACCCTGCTCCACGAGTGGCTGACCGCTTTGCCGGATAAGAGTCTCGGAGAGCCCATCTACCCGCCTGCTCGCGGGCTCTGGGTCCTGTGCGGCTATGGCCGTTTCGGCAAGGCGGTCCACAAGTATCTCCGATCCGAAGAAGTCGAGCTGGTGGTCGTGGAGCAAGACCCGGTGAGCAGAGGACAGCCGGGCGGCAAGTGCGTGGTGGGACGCGGAACCGAAGCCGCAACGCTGGAGCAAGCCGACATCCGGCGTGCCGTTGGCCTGGTAGCCGGTACGGACGACGATGCCGACAACCTGTCCATCGTCATGACGGCGTTGCAGCTGAGCCCCGATCTGTTCGTCGTCGCGCGGCAAAATAACTTGGAAAATCAGCAGCTCTTCGATGCCGTAGGCGCGGACATCGTGATGCATCCCAGCTCGATCATTGCCGATCGTATCCGTGTGCTGCTGGGAGCCCCCTTACTCCTCGAGCTGGAGAGCTATGCCCGATATCAGGACGATGCCTGGGCCTGCCAGCTGATCAGCCGTATCGCCGCCCTTGTCGACGATCGGGTGCCCGAAGTCTGGGAGATCCGAGCCTGTGGAGAGGAAGCCCACGCCGTCTGCGAAGCCATCTCCCGGGGAAAGCAGGTTACCCTCGGACAGCTGCTGCGTGACCCCCGGAACCGGGACGAGCGGTTGCCTGTCATTCCCCTTCTGTTGCTGCGCCGCAAAGAGCGCCGGCTCCTGCCGCCGGAGGACCTTCGCCTGCGCATCGGTGACAGGTTATTGGTATGCGCTCGCCCAGGCGTCCGCTCGCGCATGGACTGGACACTACAGAACGTCCATGCCCTGGGCTACATCCGCACGGGTGACAGCATTCCCGGCGGGGCCTTGTGGCGCTGGATCTCGAATCGGCGGAAGAATAGCCGGCAGGGGTGAGGTGGACGTAGATGGGTAGACGGCGTTGACCTAGTCCGGCGGTTAGCGGGGTAGGCGGTGGTTGAGGCGGCTGAACGATTCTAGATGAGATACACGGTAATTCTCGAAAAAGGCGAGAATGCTTTGCCCAACGAGCGCCTCATCCCATGGAGATTGCCATTCTGGCAATGAGCGACACTGTAAGCGAAAATGCCGGCTCCGCGTGCCCGAGCTCTCGCAGACGGATGGCACCGAAAATAGCGGCACATCCCGGCAAGAGAAGGCAGGCGGGCAAGTCCGATACCGCGTTTTCGCAACCTAAGTCCTTGTAACGGAGAAGACGACAGATGATTCACAATCCTCGTATATATGCCTCTCGATTTCTCCTGGCCGCTACGCTCCTGGCGGGCGGCCTGGCCATCGCAGGAGAAGCCAAGCAACCGGTTGGCAAGGTTTCCATCCAAGAGGAGCAGATCGGCCTGATTCTCGGCGGCAGCATGGGTGGCGGAACGCTGACCTTCGAGGGCAAGGAATACCCTTTCAAGCTCACGGGGCTGAGCGCGGGGTTGAACGTGGGCGTTTCCAAGATGAGCGCGGCTGGCGAGATCTACGATCTGGCCAAGGTTTCCCAGTTCCCGGGCACCTACACCAAGCTCGACGCGAGCATTGCCCTGGGCGGCGGTATGGGCGGTTTACGGCTGAAGAATCAGAACGGCGTCATCATGACCCTGCATTCGCGAACCAAAGGTTTGGATCTGAACCTCGGGACCGTCAGCGGTGTCACGATCACGATGGACGAATGATTCGGATCGAGCGCTCCTCGAATAACGGCGCCTCGAAACATACGATGTGCTCTCGTGCGGCGAGGATGTCCGCCAGCCTTCCATGCGACCCGAGTGAGACCTGTGACAACTGCGAACCTTGCCGCGGGGAGCGCGCACCTCATTTATTCTTCCGAAACCCTGAACGATCCGGTGGTGGGTCGAAATCCATAGGAGATCACGAGTGATGAAGAAATCGGCAATAGCACTTTCCCTCGGCGCCTGCCTCGGCATCCTGCTGACGACAGGAGCGGCGAGCGCAGCCAAGCTGAAGGACGTTACCTGCAACGAGTTCCTCGCGATGGATGCAGCTAAGCAGAACCAAGTTGCCTACTGGATGAGCGGTGTCGCAACGGGATCGTCCAAGAAGGAAGTCGACGCCGGGGAGATCGAGGTCGGCTATGACGCCGCCGGCGAGCCGGTTGCAGCGGTCATAGCTGACTGCGAGGGCGACAAGACGGCGTCGCTCTGGGACAAGATCAAGAAGCACTTCTGATCAGATCCAAGCAGACCGCAAATGCGCATCTGCTTAACCGAACTGAAAATGGAGGTCCACGATGAGTGAAGTCGAAAAGGTCGAGCTTGCGCGTTACAAACGGGAGATCGTCGATGATCTGCGGCATCTCGTGAAGAAATACGTCCGCATCATGGAATGGGACGTACCCGATGTAGAGGAAAAGGAGGCCCGTGCCCTGATCATCAAGGCGCTGGAGGCATGTTTCGCCGAGATCGAGGCTGAGGGCTAGCCGAGAGAGCCCCCGCCGCTGTCGATCAGGTGGCGGGGATCGTTTAGGTGAAGACGCGACCCCCGAGCGCAACCTTCCGGTAGGAAGGTGCGTCGGGGATCGTTTCTTCCAGAATACGGCAGAGCGGACTAGACCCGGTGCCATGCCAGGTGCGTGGTCTTCTATCCACACCATTCGGAGAAACTCGATGTCCAGCCGAATCGAAGCGGAGAAGGGTTTGGAGCACAGCGGTCGGACAAAAGCAGGGGGAGGAATCGGTGGGCGCGTCCGCGGAGCCCTGACGCGATCCCGTCTTGCCTTGGCGGTCGGCCTCTCCGTGTCCGCCGCTCTGCAGGCGGCGGACGGAGGACCTCGCCCCCATGCCGAGGGCGGCTACAACGCCTCTGCCGGTACCTACCAAGTCGCCCCCGGGGACAATCTGGGGGCGATTGCTCGGCGCTTCGGCCTGAGCCTGAGCACTCTGGAGAAACAGAACAATCTGAGCTCTACCCAGATCCGGGTCGGCCAGCAGATCGAGGTGGGCGATGGTACCCGAGGTAACCCCGCTGCGGCACCGGCACCGGGGACAACCGCCGCCCAGCTGCCCCCGGACCCCTGGCCTCGGCAGGTCCAGGTCGGAGGCCGGACCCTGAGCGTCTATCAGCCCCAGGTCGAGGCTTGGAAGGGCAACCGGTTGAGCTTCCGGGTGGCGGTGGCCGTGAAGAGCGCGGACAAGGGCGGCGAATCCTACGGTGTGGTCCGGCTCCAAGCTAAGACCGGGGTGGATAAGATCCAGCGCGAGGTGGTCCTGGAGGACCTGAAGATCGTCAAGGCCGAATTCCCGACCCTGCAAGATCAGGGTGCGTCCCTCGCCAAGGCGGCCGAGGCGAAGCTCGCGCAGACGGTTCGCGTGGTGCCCCTGGATCGACTGGAGGCATCGCTGGCCGCCGCCGGCGTAACGCCACCCGCAGGCGTTGCAGTAAAGAACAGTCCTCCGCGGATCATCGAGAGCGACAAGCCGGCGGTCCTGGTGCCCATCCAGGGAAGCCCTGTCTGGAAGCCTGTTCCGGATACAAAGCTCCAGCGGATCATCAACACCCGGGCGATCATCCTGGCGTCCGACCCCGGCGGCCCCTACTACTTGCACCTTCTGGACGGCTGGGTAACGGCCCAGTCCCTGGACGGCCCCTGGACCCGCGCCGAAAAGACGCCCAAAGGGGCTAATGAGGTGGCGAGCAAGCTGGCCGCGAATGGCCGGGCGGACCTGCTCAGCGGAAGTCCCAGCAAACCTACGCTGGACCTGCTCTCGGCTGGACCGCCGGTCGTCTACGTGAGCGAGACTCCGACCGAGCTTCTGGTCTTCAAGGGAAAGCCGAACCTGGCGCCGATCAAGGGGACATCTCTCCTCTGGGCCAGCAACACCACGGCCGATGTCATCGTGGATACGGACGACAACAGCTACTACGTCCTGCTTGCCGGGCGCTGGTTTCGGGCCGCCGACCTGAACGGGCCCTGGACCTATGTCGCGAGCAACGAGCTGCCCGCGGACTTCGCCAAGATCCCGCCCAAGAGTCCGTCCGGGGTGGTCCTGGCGGCGGTGGCCGGGACCAAGCAGGCGAAGGAGGCGGTGATCGCCAACTCCATCCCCCAGACCGCGACCGTGCCACGCAAGGGCGGGCCCAGCTTTACCCTGAAGACCGACGGCCCCCCTACCGTGGAGCTCTTGAAGGGGACGGACCTGCAGTACGTGGTCAACTCCGAGACCCCGGTGATCCGCGTGGACGGCAAGACCTTCTACGCGCTCCAGGCGGGTGTCTGGTTCCGGTCGGACAGCCTGGCAGGTCCCTGGACGATCGCCACTTCGGTGCCAGCCGCGATCTACAGCATACCGCCCAGCTCACCTCTGCATTACGTGACCTATGTGCGGATCTACGGGACGACCCCGGAGGTGGTCTATGAAGGTTACACCCCCGGCTATCTGGGTACGGTGACCTCGACCGACGGGGTGGTGGTCTACGGCACCGGCTACGCCTACCAGCCCTGGATCGGTGACGTCTGGATCGCCGCTCCTGAGACCTACGCTATCGCGGCCGCCCCCGTGTACAACCCAGCGGTTGGCTACGCCTACGGTTTCGGTCTGGGCCTGGCGACCGCAGCAGTCGCGAGCTACTACTGGGGTGGGGCCTATTACCGTCCCTACTACGCCGGCTACGGCTGCTGCGTAGCGACCAGCGCCAATGTCTACACCCACTGGGGCGACACGGTGGCCAGCGGTACCCGGACCTGGTATGCGGGTGGCGGGGTCGCCGGGACTAGCGCCCGCGGTAGCTACACCAATTACCGTACAGGGACCACGGGCACCTACGCGGCGGGCCGCAGCTACGATGCCTGGACGGGCACGGCCCAGCGCGGCTACGCGCGAACCTTAGACACCCCCGGGGGAACGTCAGGCGCGGTGGCGCGCGGCGAGCGCTACAATCCCGCTACCGGCACCCGCTTCTACGGCTCGCACGCCACGGCCACCGGCCCCGGAGGGAGCAGCGTCTCCCGCAGCACCGCCGCCGCGGAGAACCGCTACGGCCAATCGACGGCCGTTCATCACACCACTGTCGACAATGCCCACACCGGCCAGAGCCATACCGTCACCACGGCTCACGTCGGCAACAACCTCTACGCCGGGGCGGACGGGCACGTCTACCGCAATACCGGAGATGGCTGGCAGACCCACAACAACGGCGGCTGGCAACCCGCAGGCGGAAGCACCGACTGGGCCGACCGGGAGCAACAGGCCAGGCTGGACAGCGACAACCAACTCGGCGCCTTCTCGCAGGGCGGTTGGGGCGACCGCTCCGGCGGCGGCTTGTCGGGTGGAGGATTCTCTGGCCGATTCGGCGGGGACGGCTTGGGCGGCGGAGGGTTTTCCAACCGATTCGGTGGCGGCGGCTTCGGCGGCCGATTCGGCGGTTTCCGCGGGCGTCGCTAAGATCCATGAGGGCGCGAAATTCTTGCATATGAGTCAACGTGTCGCGGTGCAACATCCGTCTGTCCGCTCTGGATCGGGATCGCTATCGAATTTCCCGCAGGTTCTTCCGATAGCGATCTTCGTGACTCTTGGTCTCGAGATGAGCCTCGCTAACGATCATGGGACGGGGCGAGCAACCCCGGACAATGAAGGCTCGCCTCGCCCCTGATCGCTCCCTCGCCCCAACTCTCTCCCATAAAGGGAGAGGCGGCAAACGTGCTTCGCCAATTTCATCGCAGGACTGCAAGGAGCTCGGAGCATGACCAACACCCCCCTCGCCTACCTGCCCTGGGAGGACATCCTGCTTTGGGCTGGGTTCTTGGTGCTCCTCTACTTTCTGCAGGATGTCTTCCCTGTCGTCTTCCTCACCTTCCTGCTGACCTATCTGGTTCGGGCCATCGTGATCCCCCTGGCCCGGAAGATCAGTCCGAAACAGGAACGCCCGACGCTGGAGCGGTTGCTCACCCTGGGCACCTTCGCCGCCATCGTCGCCCTGCTGTGGGGGCTAGCCGTCCTCCTCGTCCCCCAGTTCGTTCTCCAGGCACGGCTCCTGACCGCTCACGCCGAGCGCCTCGATCCCCAGGAAATCCTCGACCATTTCCTGGCCCGGACGGTAGGTGCCTATCTGTTTCATCAAGCCTACGGCACATCGGATGATCCGCGTTACCAAGCGGCCTTCGACAAGTACACCGAGCGGCAGCGAACCGGGGAAGGGGCCTTCGCGGATTTCGGGCGCATGCAAATGCAGGTTCGAGCCGGCTTCGAGATCGCTTACGAGGCGGCTGCTCGTGCCCGTCTGCAACAGCAACTGCGGGGCGACGGGGACGGCGGGGCGCAGTTCGACCGCTGGTTCCTGACGGTCAAGGCCCCTGCCCTGATCGCTGAACGGCGCGCTTCCTACCTGGCCCGATTGCCGCCCGATAGCGGCAAAGCCGAGTCGACGAATCCCAAGAGCCTGAAGCAGCGCCTCGGCGAGCTCGCCTTGAAGGATCTGGATGCGAATCCGAAGGAACGCGCCCGACTGATCGCAGAGTGGGAGCAAGCGGAGGCGGACGAGCAATGGCGTCGATTACGGGTATCCCCCGAGTACGAAAAGGCATTTCGGGCATGGATGGAGGGCCCGGAGGGCGTTGCGGCCAGTCGGCCTTACGATTTGCCCACTTACCTGGCCCTGAGCGACGCTTACGCGGAGGGGTTGGATGACTTCAAGAAGGCATATCAGGAGCGGGTAGCCAAGACCCCGGCAGGAACCGCCGGGACACGTCTCGATTTCCAACGTGCCACAGAGCTGGATCTGGCACGCAACTGGTGGGCAAGCAATCCGATCGCCGCCAGTGTGCGCGCACACCTGAAGCAGGACCTGACCGAGCTGGCGTCCGCGACCGCCAGCCGCCTCGCAATCTGGATGCAGGCACTGATCGCCATCCCGAGCCAGGTCGGCACCGCCCTGCTGCTGACCATTCTGATCAGCTTCGACATGGTCGGTCTGAAAAGAGGTGCCCAACGGCTCCGCCACAGCCGTCTGGCCCATCTCTATGCCAAGCTCGTTCCCAACCTGGCGGCCGTCGCGCGGCTCATCGGTCGCTCCTTCGCCGCCCAGGGGATGATCGCCCTCGTCAACACCCTGCTGACCCTTGCCCTGATGCGGATGCTCGGTCTGCAAAACGAGTTCCTGCTCTGCTCGATGGTCTTCATCGCCAGCTTCATCCCGGTGCTCGGCATCATCTTCTCGGCCATCCCCATCGGCCTGCAGGCACTGCTCCAACCGGATGGATCTCTGGATCTCGCCTTCTATGCCCTACTCGGCATCGGCGCCATTCATGCCTTCGAGTCTATGGTCCTGTCGCCCAGGATCGTCGGCAAGGTCCTGCACTTGCACCCGGTTCTGGTACTGGCTGTCCTGGTAATCGGCGAGCACCTGTTCGGCATCTGGGGCCTGCTGCTGGGTGTCCCGCTAGCGGTCTACGCCATCCACGTTGGGATACTCGCCGATGGGATACCCGGGATCTACGAGCCGCCGGGGGCGAGCGAGGCCTGACGACACACCGTGTCGCAAACTATCAATCCGCTCGCAGGGACCCGGGGTTATGATTTCGATGTCTCTTCAGATGAATCGAAGGACTCACTGCGCGGCCCGGTGCCGACCGCCGGTAAAACCCGGCTCCACTCGTGGCTCGACACCCCTGAGCGCACCGACGACATGGGAAGAAGCCAAGTCGCACGGTCGAAGAGTCCCTCTAACCGAAAAAGCGCTCAGGAGAATTGCATGCTCGACAAACGTTTCTCGACCAATGGGATACACAGCGTCGCCAGCGCACTGGCGCTTTGCGCCGGTACCCTCGCCGCCGGTCCGGCGGGTGCCGGAGGTCTTCTCCTCTACGAGGTCGGCACGGCGGACGTCGGGCTCGCCTCGGCAGGCAACAGTGCGCGGGCGCAGGATGCATCGACTGTCTTCACCAACCCTGCCGGCATGACCCGCCTGGAGGGCAATCAGGCCCTGGTGGCAGGACAGTTGCTCTGGAGCAATACCCGGTTTTCGATCGACTCGGGCACATCACCCGAGCTCGGCGGTGAAGACGGCGGTCGTGTCTTGGGCTCAGACGGGTGGTTTCCCGGGGGTGGGGCGTTTCTCAGCTACGGCGTCTCCCCCGATCTCGAGCTGGGTGTTGCACTGACCGGCAACTTCGGTTTCGCGGAAAATTATGACAACGATTGGGTGGGCCGTTATTACGTCCAGAAGGCGACCCTGCTCGGGGTGTCCTTCCTGCCTTCGGTCGCCTACAAGGTAAACGACAAGCTCTCCCTCGGGGCGAGCCTGAACGCTATGTACGGCATGTACAAGAACCAGGTGGCGATCAATAACCCGGACCCCAGATACGGAGATGGCCAGCTCAAGCTCGATGACAACACCTGGGGCTGGGGCATCAATCTGGGCCTACTCTACGAGATCGATCCCGACACCCGCCTCGGCCTCACCTGGAGCTCGAAGGTCGATCTCGACTTCGAGTCGAATGCCCAATTCTCTGGGCTGGCTCCCGGTCTGGAACGACTGCTGGATTACCGCGGACTGCTGAGTTCCAAGATCAAAGTCGGAATCGAAGTCCCCCAGCAAGTGATGGGCAGCCTCTTTACACAAGTGAATGACCGATGGGCGGTGCTCGGCAGCGTCGGCTGGCAGCAGTGGTCGAAGTTCGGTCAGGTCCAGATCGGCATCGATAACACCAGCAATCCCACCAGTCTCACGACGGATTTGGACTTCAAGGACACCTGGCATTTCGCGCTGGGTGCCCAATACCGGCTCAGCGACCCTTGGCTGCTCAACTTCGGCATCGCCTACGACACCGGATTCCAGGACGGCTCCGATGTCTCCCCCCTCCTGCCGGTCAACTCGCAATGGCGCTTCGGCATCGGGGCACAGCAGCAATTGAGCAAGAGCGCATTCTGGGGCCTCGCGGCCGAGTACATGTACGGCGGAACCCTCGACACGGATCAGCAGGGCACATTGCCGGTCGCGCTCGGGGGACGCGGCAATCTCGATGGCTCCTATGAGAACATCGGAAACCTGTTCGTCGCCGCCTATTACAACTGGACCTTTTGATAAGCCGATCGCACCGGGGTCGATGTAACTATTGCTTACGACATCGACCCTCACCCAACAAACCTTGGAGGAATCGAAATGACTACTCGACGTGAGCTGCTCACCGCAGCCGCCCTGCTGGCGCCCCTGTCCCTGACCATCAAGACCGCCCAGGCGGGCGAAAAACCGCAGAGCCCAAAGATGGCCGATTTCCTGTTCGTGCAGACCGCCCGAGGTGTCGTCTACGCAGACGGGATGCTCGTTTTGAAGGGGATCAGCCCCATCACGGTGATGTTCTCCGATCGCCCAGAGCGCATCGCCGGGCACATGGCCACTGACCGGTTCATACCCTTCTGGGGCACAGGCAAGAACAGTTTCCTCGAGGACCCGCCCAACGCCACCCTGTCCTTTCTTGAGGACGAGACCCTCGCAGACGCCGTGGTAGAATTGCAGGACCCCGTCCTTTCCGGGGAGGACCTTAACTATCGGGTCAAGCTCCTGGAGGGCAAGATTCCGACACGAGCCGGATTGGCCTCGCTCTTCATCGATATCATCGGCATGCCGGTGACTCCCTTGTCCTTCGCGGGTGTCCGTCGACGTACGTGGCGGCGCGCCGTCTGGCGCTGAAGTCAGACCCTCGTATGCCCGCGCCGGGACTGCCCGGCGTGGTGACCGTTCCGAGGCAATGAGTCATCATCAATCGCAAGCACACGGAGGAATCCAGACTATGAAACTTCTCTCGGCCCCCTGCTTCAAACGATCGGCCGGTCTTTCTCTAGTAATGATGCCGGTGATCACACTACTCGTCTTACTTTCTGCCTGCACGTCGACCGGAAAGCACGAGACCGGATTCGACCAGCTTACCCTCTCGCCGGGTGAAACCGGGACCTGCCAATCCAATCCCTGCCGGGTGTTTCTGAAGATCCCGGAGGGGAAGGGCAGCTACGAGGTCATCGCGAATCAGGTCAAGGTCGGCGACTACCCTGGGGGACAGACCGCTGATCTGGGCAGCTTCTTCAGCAGTCAGGCGTTTCAGATCGTAGGTATGGATGTGCCCAAAGCCTACGCCTATGTGCCCGCGGACGTCTGAGCCGGCAGCCGGCTCCTATGAGGGATCTGGCAGCAAATCGCTCGCGCGGAGGTCCCTTTTCGGACGGCTGGGCATCGCCATCGCTCTCCTCCTGCTGGTGGCCAGCTCGGCCGCGAGCACGGAGGGACAAGCACCGCAAGCGGATGAAGCGGTGGTCCAGTCCCCCTCGGCGGAGGTCTCTGACCACCGGGAGGACAGCAAGGCACATCGGCTTCTGCAGGACATCGAGAAGGGCGTTGTCCTCGTCGAGCCCTGGCTCCAGCGCTACGGCTATGGCGCCGTTCTCGTGGCCGTGGGAGTCGAAGGCTTCGGCATTCCCGCACCCGGACAGACCATCCTGGAGGCCGGCGCGGTCGTTGCGGCCATGCCCAACGCCCCATTGGGGATCGGCTGGCTCCTTTTCGTTACCTTCGTAGCCGCCTCCCTGGGAAACAGCCTGGGCTATGCGATCGGGCGCTGGGGCGGGCGCAGCCTGGTCCACCGGCTGCGCGTCGATCCACGGCGCCTGGAGAAGATCGAGGCGCAGTTCAACCGCTACGGGGGTTGGATCATTCTGTTCGCCCGCTTCCTCGACGGTCCCAGGCAGCTCAACGGCATTGCCGCGGGCGCTCTGGAGATGCCCTGGGTCCGCTTCACCGTTTTCAATTTGGCCGGCGCGGCACTCTGGACCTGCTTCTGGGGGCTGGGCGTCTATTATCTCGACCTTCACCTCGATCAGATCGTCGCCTTCATCCGCCACATCAATCCCTGGATAGCTGCCGCCACGCTGGCAGGTGTCGGTGCGTTTGGGGTCCGGGTCTTGCTCAGATATCGGGAGCGCGAGCGGACCGGATCTCGAGCGGGAACGCCAGGAGACTAGGACCCAGTCCCTCCTCCCGATGCCCTCCCCTGCCGCCGTCTGGTTGTCGTTCCATCGATGAAGAGACCCATGCGGAAAACTGAGATCGCATTTGCACTGGCGGCTTGCGCTTGGGCGATGATCGCGTATGCCGACGAGAGAACGCCCCAGTACGTCGGGCGCGCCCGATGCGCTACGTGCCATGCGCAGGAGACCATCCGCTGGACCGGCTCCCAGCATGATCTGGCCATGCAGGAGGCGACCGACGCCACCGTGCTCGGGGACTTCAATGACGCCTCCTTCGAGCAGTTCGGCGTCGTCTCCCGTTTCTACCGCAAGGACGGCCGCTTCATGGTCCGCACTGACGGCCCGGACGGGAAGCTTCACGACTATCCGATCAAGTACACGTTCGGCGTCTTCCCCCTGCAGCAGTACCTGATCAAATTTCCCGGCGGGCGCCTGCAGGCGCTCGACATCGGTTGGGACGCTCGTCCCGAGGAGCAGGGCGGTCAGCGCTGGATGCACCTGCATCCGGACGACCCGGTGCACCACGACGACGTGCTCCATTGGACAGGACCAAACCTGAACTGGAACTACATGTGCGCGGACTGCCACTCCACGAATCTGAAGAAGGGCTACGACCCCGGCAGCGACAGCTACCACACCACCTGGTCGGAGATCGACGTGTCCTGCGAGGCCTGCCACGGCCCCGGCTCCCGGCACATCCAGTGGGCCGAGGCGAAGGGCAAGGGCGAGGCCCACGACCTGCCCGACATGGGCCTGACCGTCCGTTTCGGCGAGCGCAACGGGATAGCCTGGCCGATCGACCCTGACACAGGGAAGGCGAAACGCTCCAAGCCCCGGAAATCGACCAAGGAGATCCAGGTCTGCGCCCGCTGCCACAGCCGGCGCAGCCAGACGACCGAGCAGCCGATCGCCGGGCAGCCCTTCCTCGACGGATTTCGCCCGGCGCTGCTCACGGAGGGGCTCTACTACCCGGATGGGCAGATCCAGGACGAAGTCTACGTCTGGGGCTCGCTTCTCCAGAGCAAGATGTACCACGCGGGCATCACCTGCTCCGACTGCCACGACCCCCACGCCGCCGACGTCCGGTTACCCGGCGACGCCGTCTGCTACCAGTGCCATCCCTCCGACCGCTACGCGACAGAGAAGCACCACTTCCACCCCGAGGGCTCGACCGGCGCGAGCTGTATCGAGTGCCACATGCCGACGACCACCTACATGGTGGTCGATGCCCGGCACGATCACAGCTTCCGCGTCCCGCGTCCCGACCAGACGCTCACCCTGGGCACGCCGAACGCCTGCAACAAGTGCCACGCGGACAAGACACCGCAGTGGGCAGCGGATCAGGTCAAAACCTGGTACGGCAAGTCCCCCCAGGGATTTCAACACTATGGACCGGCCTTCTATGCGGCCCGGACACAGCTGCCTCGAGCCGGCGAGCTGCTCCGGGAAATCGCAGCGGATTCCGGGCAGCCGGCCATCGCCAGGGGCACCGCCCTACAGGAGCTGGGCGCCTATCCGGACCAGGCAAGCCTGGCCCAGGTCCGCCAGGGACTGAACGCCGAGGACCCGCTGGAACGCCTGGGTGCTCTGGACGCCCTGGAGTCCTTCGGACCAGCCCAGCGCCTGCTCGCCGTTAACCTGCTCTGGGACGACATCAAAGCGGTGCGCATCGAGGCCGCCCGCTTGCTCGCGGCTCTGCCTTCCGATCGGCTACCGGAGCAGGTCAAGGGGCAGCTTTCGAAGGGGATCCAAGAGTACACCGCAGCACAGGAGCTCAATGCCGAGCGCCCGGAGGCCCAGCTCAATCTGGGCACTCTGTATGCGGACCAGGGGCGGAATCAGGACGCAGAGCTGTCTTATCGCAAGGCCATTCGACTCCAACCCCGCTTCGTCCCGGCCTACGTCAACCTGGCCCATCTACTCGGCCAGCAGCAACGCGATCAGGAGGCGGACACCTTCCTGCGGCGAGGGCTCGCGCTCAATCCGGACAGCGCCGACCTCGAGCACGCCCTCGGCCTCTCGCTGGTGCGGCAAAAGAGGCTCGACGACGCCGTTGCAGCGCTCGCCAAGGCGGCCGAGCTGGCCCCCGGCAACGCCCGCTACAGCTACGTCTATGCGGTGGCCCTGCAGTCCACCGGCAAGCTGGATCAGGCCATCCAGGTGCTGGAGGACACGCATCGGAGACGCCCGGGCGACGTCGATACCCTCGTTGCCCTGGTGACCTTCCATCGCGATGGCGGACACCCGACAGAGGCATTGAGATACACACGCGAGCTTCAGGAGCTGATGCCGGACAATCCCTCGATAGATCAGCTGGTACGGGAGCTCGGTGCCCCGCAGGAATGAGGTCATCGGCCAGGACCCCCAGCACCAGCACGCGGATGGGAAGCAGGCTCGGGGACCCAGCCGCCACAGGCGCTTGTCTCCGCGGAAACAAGGAGCTAGCATCCGAATACCGTTAAGGAATTCAAGGAAAGGGCACTCGGTATGCACCCTGCGCATGCTCCCCAGGGCGACGGTCACATCCCGGTGGATATGGACAGAATCGTCGACGGCTCCAAGCTGCTCGGCGAGATGCGCAACCTCATCCGGCGCAAGCATTACAGCATCCGCACCGAGATCGAGCGACTGTTTCTCCCTATCGAAGGCACCCCCAAGTTGGTTGCTGCTCTTCTTTACGGGGCCGGTTTACGTTTGCTCGAAGGGCTGCGACTGCGCATCCAGGACCTCGAATACGAGCGCAGCCAGATCATCGTGCGCAACGGCAAGGGAGCCAAAGACCGCGTCAGTCTCCTCCCTCCGGCACTCGTTCAGCCGATCCGCGACCAGATGGTTTTGGCGAAACACCTGCACGCCCAAGACTTGGCCGCCGGGCTCGGCGAGGTCTACCTCCCGTACGCTTTAGAGCGTAAGTACCCCAACGCCGAGAAACAATGGGGCTGGCAATCCCTGTTTCCGGCCGCAAACACCTCTGTCGATCCACGCTCCGGCAAGACACGGCGCCGCCACCTCGGAGAGTCGGCGATCCAACGCGTGGGCAAGAGGGCCATCACCTCAGCCGGCATCCACAAGCACGGCAGCTGTCATACTCGGCACAGCTTTGCTACCCATCTGCTGGAAGACGGCTACGCCATCCGCACCGTACAGGAGCTGCTCGGACACAGCGATGTCCGGACCACCATGATCTATACGCACGTGATGAACAAGGGGCCGATGGGTGTGAATAGCCCCTTGTCGTGGATTACCGGTTTCTGAGCAATCGACGCGTCAACCCGATGTTATGCGTCTCAGGAGCATTGAATGACAGCCCATGAAGAGCTCTTTAAGCTCGTCGAACCGCTTAGCGCAGCGGCCTCGGCTATTGAGCGAGAAGATATCTCGCAACCGCTTTTGGCGCTGCGCACAGCAGTCGCAGAAGTTGGACGTTCATTCTCGGGCTCTTGGCTGGGATATCACTCGCGGGTCTACTACGAAAACTTTCAAACGCCTCCACCTGGAGCACACTTCATCCAAGAATGGGGGTTAATGGATACGTATGGGAGTATGGGATCTGTAGGGAACTGGCGCGAGTACACTTTTGACGAAGTGAAGGAACATGTCTTGGGCCTTGCGGGGAACCCGGATCTCTCCGCAGCAAGGTCGGCCGCGGAAGCAGCCGACTCGGCTTTTAACCATGCGAAAGCTGAACTAACCTCAATATTTCAGACAGAGCTTGATGCGGGGGCAGATGGATTCATTCAAAACTTGAACGAACAGCTGCAGACACTAGAAGTCCTGTCGCCTGCCGAGGTTGCCGACAGGCTTCATCAAGGTGGTCACGTCATGACGCGCGACACTATTGTTCTCGGTCAAGGTACTCAGCTACCGCCACATATCTCAGTAAAGGCTGAACTCCGCGGGATTGAGCATTCGTTCGCGATATGCAAAGAGGCCGCTGAAATCGCCCGAAAGGGCGCATCTCATCTTGAGCGGAAGTCTAGAAGAACAAGTCGCGAATCCAGAATTGGAACCAACGTTTTCATTGGGCACGGTCGGGCAGCAGCGTGGCGTGAGCTTAAAGACTTCATTCAAGATCGCGTTCGTCTACCGTGGGATGAATTCAATCGCGTTCCGGTAGCAGGCGTAACGAACATTGCGCGCCTATCTGAAATGCTGGATGCGTCTGCAATCGCATTTCTGGTGATGACTGCGGAAGATGAAATGGCAGATGGCAGCTTGCAGGCCCGAATGAATGTCATCCATGAGGCTGGTCTGTTTCAAGGTCGCCTGGGTTTCAGTCGAGCTATCGTGTTGCTAGAAGAAGGATGTACAGAGTTTAGCAACGTGGCTGGGCTCGGTCAGATTCGCTTCCCGCGTGGGAACATTGCGGCTGCATTTGAAGAGGTTCGTCGTGTACTTGAACGCGAAGGCTTAATTACAGGCACCGCATAACGAATAAGGTTAGATCGCGCGAGGAACGAGCCGCGATCTGAACCGTTTGTTGGACGAGCCCGTCGGAACTGCAGAGAGCAAACGCTATAGAAAATATCTTTTGGGAGGGTGCGTGGGTTGAAGACCTGCCGGGAACGACAGGTCCTCAAAACCGGACTTTCAAGTTGCCATTGCGGCAACCACACGCGAAAGGGGCGAAGATCCGCCTGTTTTTTCGATTTTCGAGGCGAGCACGATTCTCGGCCAAAGAAGGCCGATTTCCCAACCCTGGCGACTGCGGGGGATAGTTACATCACCGCTGCTCCTGGCGTCTCGCCAATCGGCACCGGGGGCGATGCGGAGAACGAAGGAGTGATGCGCGTTTGGATGATCTTCATCGGCGCACCACAGCGCGGACACTTGATTTCGGGGCGCGGCTTGAGGAAGGCCAACGCGCGCTTCGGATCGAAGCCGAACAGATACTGAACCACGGCAATCAGCCGCTTGCTGTTGGGATGCAGGAAGCCGAAGTTACGGGCGCGCCGGAATCCTTTTGGCAGGACGTGCTGCAGGATCAGCCACAGGAACTTGGCCGCGGAGACCTTCCGCGTCTTGGTGCGCCCGCTTTTGGCCTCTTTGTAGCGAAAGGTCACCTGCCCATTGTCACAGGAGAGGATGTCCTTTTCCCGGATCACGCCCCGGTAGAGATAGCGCCCGAGATAGACCAACGCCTTCTTGCCGGAGCCGACGCACTTGCAGTCCACAACCCACTTTTTCGCATAGCCCTTGGGCAACGCGAGCCCTTCGCCGGTGATGGCCTCGAGCATCTTGGCCCGAAAGACCTTGGCCAGGGCCTTATGATTGAACAGATAGCGCTTCTTGCCCGTGGTTCTCTTGGTGCGCCACAGACGGTTCTTCGCATCGATGGCGGCGGCAGGAACGATCAGATGCACATGCGGGTGAAAGTCGAGCCGACGCGAGTGCGTGTGCAAGACCGCAATCGCCCCGGGGGTCCCCTGGAGGTGCTTGTCGTTGAGCGCGAAAGTGCTCAGCGTTTGCCAGGCGCACTGGATCAAGAGCGAGAAGAGGGTGGATTGATTGGCGAAGGCCAACGTGCGAAAGGCGCCTGGCAGGGTGAAGGTCACCAAGAAATACTGCCCCGGCACCAGCTTCTCAAGCTGGCGCTCGAGCCACTGCTGACTCTCGTGGTGTTGGCAGTGCGGGCAGCTGCGATGCCCGCACGAATGCGGCACCAGGATCTGATGGTCGCAGTCGGTGCATTGGGCGAGCATCATGGGACTTGCCGAGGTACGGCAGTCCTTCATGGCGGCCAGTGCCTTGAGATGCGAAGGTAAGAGCCGATCCTGATACTGAGCCAGAAGCTCCGCTTCGAAGAGCTGGATAATCGATGAGAGCAGGATCATTGGGCATTCCCCCACGAGATGGAGAAGCCGTTCATCAATTCGTTGATGACCTGCTTAGCGTTATCCTGCGTATTGGATGTCAGGTGAGTGTAGCGGGCGGTGGTCAGAATCGAATGGTGGCCGAGGATCTTCTGCACTTCGAGGAGATCCACCCCCCCTTCAATCAGATGAGTTGCATAGCTGTGGCGAAGACTGTGCGGTGTGATCTTTTTTTTATCCCACAGGCGGCCACCACCTTGTGCAGGGTGTTCTGCACCCCGCCACGATCCAGGGGCGTCGTGGCTTGGGCGGCCCCCTTCAGGCCGCCGTGGCGATTGGGGAAGAGCAATACCGGGTTGCGATGCACTTGCCAGAAGCGGCGCAGCACATTTAGCGTCGTCTCCGCCAGCGGCACCAAACGGTCCTTATTGCCCTTGGAATCGCGGATATGCACGCGCTGGCGGGCCGCGTCGATATCGCCGACCTGCAGGCGCAGACCTTCGCCGAGACGAAGGCCGAGGCTGTAGGTGGTGAAGTAGAAGACCCGGTAGCTG
>Ga0210085_1000224_pt1 | contig 25424 bp, 17 predicted proteins | sample China_Galinas_PW_5_FD_184866 | JGI IMG/M metagenome (GOLD analysis project Ga0210085, IMG submission 184866) | Wetland microbial communities from San Francisco Bay, California, USA, that impact long-term carbon sequestration - China_Galinas_PWC_D1... | ecosystem: Environmental > Aquatic > Marine...
GTCAGTTTAGTACTCGAGGTCGAACCATCATAAATCGTCGACCTTCTTCCCTTCGGCAGAAAGGATACGGTATCAAAGAGCGATCAACAACATATTTTCATGCACCGTGGCGGCCCGCAGGGCCATGAGTGTTTAGTAAAAAATGGAGAACGAAAGGAAGCTTTTTTTTCAAAAAGGCTGCCAGGTGGAGAGGATTGCCCACTGGTTGCGCTATCTTTCTAAAAAATGACATTAAAATAATAAAATTTATAAGTTTAGGAAAATTTTGACTGTGGCCTCCTATGTAAACCTTCAAGTCGAATGGCGCTCGGCTTTCCGCATAAGGGTAAAGCGCGGCGGCCAAGGATGGGAGCCGGCCGGCGGTGAAAGTATGTATTAGATAACTATTAGAAATTCTTAACATAAAAGGACATTTCCGGTTTATTCTTGCCAACCGCCCGCCGCTTTTTTGACCATTTTCTGTTTTTCTTCTTATTTTAACCTATAACCCTATTCCTGAACTTTTCCCCCTCAAAGACTGCTTAATCTTACCCTGAAATTTAACTAAAAATGCGTAACCCGGAGGTCAATGGGTCCGGTTCTAGCAATTTTGTCAAAATTCTATGTATCTAAAATATATACAAAAAATTAAAAATTTGTGGAATCTTAAAAAATTGGCTAACCTAGAAGCAGTGATTATGAGCAAATAAAAAAAAATCTAAGACAATCGGATGATAAGAGAAAAGGATATTGCGGCTTAAATGGACAGGGGTAAGCTTTCAAGGATGGCCGAGGCGCTTGCGGCGATTAGAATCCAGGTCAGTCAAATCGAATCGTATCTTCTGGCGGAGGTAGAATCCGGCAAAAAAGCCCCAAAGGGCCCGAGAGATTGGTCAAAGTGTCTGGCCAAGCCGATTGGCTGGCGCAAATGACGGCTTTTTTTGTTAATAGTTATCCAGGAGGCACGGTTCGTGCCGGCATGCAGCCATTTAAATTCCAACCGGCATATAGTAGCCATTAGTTTTCACAATGCCTCGCAAAAACTGGTGGCTATTATTAGAAGGAATTGAGTTCTTTTCTATCCCTAAATTCTCAATCATTTCCAATTTTGCAATTTGTTACCCTCTAAAGTATAGCTGCTTAGGAAGAATCGAATTACTTGTTCAAGACGAGGTGGCTTGAAGGCTATTTTAGACAGCTTGAGGAAGATGGTCGGAACAGATTTGCTCCTGTATGGTCATATAAATAAAGGGAAGGGAAATGGATTTGCCTTCATTTAAGTTTTGGTCTTTATATATTCCCAATCCTTAGAGTCTTTAAACCAGACGCAAAAATAGCGCACGACCTATCGGTAGGCAAGGAAATATATGGGTATAAAGATAGACATAAATAATCTCCCTCCGGCATCGGGGATCAGCCGCAGGGAATTTATTAAGTATACCAGTATCGCTGGTGGAACTTTGTTATTTGGAATGCATGGGGGAATGGCCATGAGCGGTGTTAATAAAAGCCAAGTTTCATTTATTCACAGGAGAGGAGGAAGTAGGGGAGGGCCTTTTGAAAAAAGTTGGATCATAAAAATAACAATCACGTGTGAATTAGATATGCATTTATGGAATTTCACTGCCTGATTCTGTTTTAGATTCGTTTAACATATTGATAATGAGCAACAATTGGATATTTAGGGGTACGCTATATACAATTTGGACCACTTTGGAACGTGTAGGGATTTCCGTGTGGTTTATACAGAGTAAACAATAATTGATACAGAATGTCGCAGGAAATCGAGACTGTGATCTTTGGCAAGAATGTTAGACTCTATACAGGTAAGAATTGATTTATTGCACGTCCTTATAAATTTCCAAGCCATTGAAATATTTTTGAGCTCTTGATAGTGAATTCCCCATGGTTTTATTACTGGATTCTGTTGATATTGAGGTATTGATTTATCTCGAATCCTTTTGATTATACAAGCACTGAAGTGTCAGACTTTAAGTCTATCTGTGATGTGTTTTTGACAAATGAAAGATCAACTGCAATTTGAGAAGCTGTTAGCTGACATTTCGGCCCGCTTTGTCAATCTGCCAACCGAGCAGATAGACGCCGAGATCGAAGATGCCCAGCGCCTCGTCTGCGAATGCCTCGGGGTGGATCAGTCCACACTGTGGCAGTGGTCGGACGAGGTGCCGCATTATCTGGCGTTGACTCATCTGTATAACCCACCAGACGGTCCGGAGCGTCCGGAGCAGATTGTAGGTGAAGAGGCGTTTCCCTGGCTGTTTCAGAAAATGCTTCTTGGTAAGGCACTGGCGTTTTCCACGGAGAACCTGCCGCCGGAGGCCGCCCGGGACAAGGAAACCCGCCGTCATTACGGCGTCATGTCCTCGGTGGTGATCCCGCTCTCAGTTGGCGGGGGACCGCTCGTCGGCGTGTTGGCCTTCGACACTTTGGGGCGGGAGCGCGCCTGGCCGGAGCCGCTCGTGAAACGGCTTGAACTGGTTGCACAGGTATTCGTCAATGCACTCGAACGGAAGAGTTCTGAGAAAGCCCTGCGCGAAAGCGAAGCGCGCCTCAGCCTGGCGGCGGACTCCGCCGAGGCGGGACTGTGGGAGCTCGATTGCAACACGAACATATTCTGGGCCTCCGAGAAGGCCATGTCTATTTTCGGCTATGGTACTGAAGAAACCATCAAAATGGATCGCTTCGAGGCATCGGTTCATCCCGACGATCTCGAACATGTCCGGCATGCTATTGCCAGCGCCCTTGGTGCGGGAGAGCCGGTGAACATTGAATACCGAATCCGGGTCGATGGCGGCCGGTTGAGGTGGATCTTGTCGCGTGGCCGGCCCTATTTCAAATCCACTGGAGAGCCGGATCGCTTATTGGGCGTATCGATTGATATCAGCGAACGCAAGCGAATGGAAATCGAACTCAAGAAGCGGTTGAGAGAGATCGAAGAACTGAAACGCCGGCTTGAAAACGAGAATTTGTACCTCCGCCAAGAGCTTGGAGTAGAACAGGGCTTCGAGAAAATCGTAGGGGAGAGCAATGCCCTTAAGTCGGTTATTGGCGCGGCCCGCAAAGTCGCCACCACAGATGCCACTGTGCTGATTCTCGGCGAGACCGGTACAGGTAAAGGCATGATGGCCAATGCTATCCATAAAATGAGCGCCCGTAAGGACCGGCCGCTCGTCACGGTGAACTGCTCGGCTTTGCCGCAAAACCTCATCGAAAGCGAGCTCTTCGGACGCGAGAAGGGCGCCTTTACGGGCGCAAATACCAGGCAGGCGGGCCGCTTCGAGGTGGCCGACGGTGGGACGATCTTTCTCGATGAAATCGGCGAAATGCCCCTGGAACTCCAGGCGAAGCTCTTGCGGGTGCTTCAAGAGGGGGAGTTTGAACGGCTCGGCAGCGCCAAGACGGTCAAGGTGGACGTCAGGGTGATCGCCGCCACCAGCCGCAACCTCAGTAAGGAAATCCGCGCGGGACGCTTCCGAGAAGATCTCTATTTCCGACTCAACGTGTTTCCCATATCGATACCGCCCCTGCGCCAGCGGATTGACGACATCCCCCTGCTCACTCAATTCTTCACGCAGAAATACGCCCGCAAGATGGGCAAAAAGATCGAAAACATCCCCAATGCCGTGATAAAGACATTAGTTGAGTATGACTGGCCGGGTAATGTGCGGGAACTGGAGCACGTGATCGAACGGGGTGTGATCATAACTTCCGGGCCATCGCTTCAAGTAGCCGGCCAACTGAAATCCTCCTGGCGTGTCAATTTACGGGACGAGCCGTTAAAGGATTTGGCTGCCACGGAACGTGCGCATATCCTGAGGGTTCTCCGTAAAACTGGTTGGAGGATTGGGGGACCCTCCGGAGCCGCCAGGATCCTGAAACTCAACCCGAGCACCCTCCGATCCCGGCTCAAGAAGCTGGGCATTCGCCGCCCGTCATAAACTATTTGCAGTCAAACAGCCTTAACGCGACATTTCGCGCAAACGCGAAATGTCGCGCCTTCAGCAAGTCTTGCTCCCCGACGCCGGGAATTTCATAATTCTAAAAAATATATCATTCTAAGAGCTTATCTAATTTTGAGTATTTCCATCCGTGTGGCACGCTTTTTTCTTATCCTACGGTGAGACGAATTAACATCAATAATGTCGCAGACAAAAAAATACGGTCGCTTTACCGGCGGAACCGTTTAGGGGGTGGCATGTGTGGTTCTTTTCCAAACGACTACAAGGTAATGCGTTGAAAGCAACACAAAAACTATGCACCCTCGGACAGAGCCTCTGGCTCGATCACATTACCCGCGATCTTTTGAACAGTGGCACGTTCAAGCGTTATATCGAAGAGATGTCGGTGACGGGCCTGACCTTAAGGCCGAGCCACTTCAACAGTTCCATCAAGGGCAGCTCTGCCTATGATACCGCCATCCTCAAGAAACTAAAGGAAGACAAGCTGGGGGAAGAACTCATTTATGAACTCATTCTGGAGGACCTCAGCCATGCGGCCGATCTTCTCAGACCGATCTACGACCAGACCGACGGCGTGGACGGGTGGGTGTCGCTGGAATTGTCGCCCATTCTGACCGATAACACGGAATGCATTCTCGCTGCGGTAAAGGATCTTCATACCCGCGTGCGCCGACCCAATTTTTTCATAAAGATTCCCGGCACCAATGAAGGACTGCCTGCGGTGGAAGAAGCGATCTATGAAGGCATACCCATCAACGTGACCCTCCTTTTTTCCCGCGAGCACTACCTGGCGGCGGCCGAGGCCTTCCTGCGCGGCATCGAGCGGCGCATCGCGGACGGGCTCAGGCCCAATGTCGGCTCCGTCGCCTCGATGTCCGTTCGGCACTGGGATGATGCAGTCAGGGGAAGGGTTCCGGATGCGCTGCGAAACAAACTCGGTGTCGCCGTCGCCCGGCGCACCTACAAGGCCTGCTGCGATCTGTTTAACTCGTTGCGCTGGCAGCGCGCGTGCAATGCGGGAGCCCGGCCACAGCGCCTCCTGTGGGCCGGAGCGGAAACCCCTGTCCGCGGAATCCCGGACGATTTTTATATCAAGAACCTAACGGCGCCTTCTACAATCATCTCTTTGTCCGAGTGTGCCTTGAACGCCCTGGCGGATGACGACGAGATCGGTGCGGTGCTGCCGGCTGACGGCGGCAGTTGCGAGTCCGTGCTCGACAGCTTTGAGGCGGCCGGCATCGACATCGATACCCTCGGTGCCGAACTCCAGGACCGAGAAGCTGCGTCAGACGTCACCATCTGGATCGAACTGATGTCGGAGGTCGCTTCCAAGAGCACCACACTTTGGCAGTTACAATAGGAAGGGTCGTCGGATGAACCATATGTGAAGATGAAAACGCAGCTGAAGAAGTTCAGATTTTCCAATCAATAAAAGAACCTGCGTGGGGAGGCGCTCACCGAATCGCCATTCTTGGTACGTTTGTCGACAAATGGAAGGACTTACAGACGATGAATTTCAAAGAAAAACTGAATGATGAGATTAAATCCATCGGAATTACCGCGCTCTATTTCGGTTGCTGGATTGCCGCTTTGTTGCTGCTCAAGTCGCTGGTCCTCGCCGAATACCAGATCGCCTTTAACGGCTGGTCGGTGGTGGTTGTGGGCGCCCTGATTCTCTCCAAAGTGGTGCTCGTGCTCGAGCACGTCTCGCTGGGAGAGTGGGTACGCGCCAGGCCCGCGTGGGTGGATGTCGTGCTGCGTACCGCCATGTTTTCGGCAGGCGTCGTGGCGGTGCTGGTCCTCGAGAAAGGTTTCGAGAACCGGCACGAGTACGGCGGTTTTATTCCGGCCGTACGGCAGCTGTTCCAACAAACGGACATTCACCACATTTGGGCGAACGCTCTCTGCTTATCCGGTGCCTTGCTGGGATACAACGTGCTTTTCGTTGTCCGACGAAACCTCGGCGAAAGAGGGCTACTTCAGATGTTCTTGTCACCTCTTCCGGAAGAGACAAAGGACAATCAGCCAGCGCAGTAACTGAAAGAACAAGTGAGAAGGAGAACCCATGCTGATGAATACGCTCACTAAACTACTGCTGGGCTTCGTCATCACGACAATTTTTGAAGGGGTGCCGTGTACGGCTCAGGAGCCCCTCGACGAAGATGAAATTAGGCAGATTGCCGAGGAGGCCTACCTGTACGGCTTCCCGATGGTCGTGGGCTATAAAGTGTTGCACGATTTCTTCATCGATCGCAACTCGGAACAATTCAAGGCGTCGATCAATCAGATCAATAACGAGGCGCGCGTGTTCACGCCCAGGGACACGGCGATCAGCACGCCCAACAGCGACACGCCGTATTCGATGGTGCTGCTTGACTTGCGCACCGAGCCGATGGTGCTGTGCATGCCGGAGATCGAAAAGGAACGCTATTACGATGTGCAGCTCGTCGACCTGTACACCGATAATTACGGGTATGTCGGCAGCCGCGCCACCGGCAACGGCGCCGGCTGCTACCTCGTCGCCGGTCCGGGCTGGAAAGGAGAGAAACCGCCCGGCATCGACAAAGACTTCCGGTGTGAGACGCAGTTCAGCCTGGCGGTTTACCGCACCCAGCTTTTCAATCCGGCCGACATGGAAAACGTTAAGAAGGTCCAGGCCGGCTACCGAGTGCTGCCGCTTTCGGCGTTCCTCGGCCAGCCCGCGCCGCCAGCTGCGCCAGCTATTGACTGGCCGACGTTCAAGCCGGAAGCCTTCTCGACAGCCTTTACACTGTATCTCGATTTTCTCCTTCAGTTCTGTCCGGCTGTCGGAACAGCTGCAATTGAAAAACCCTTGCGAGAAAGGTTTGCCAAGATCGGGATCGGTCAGGGCAAGGATGCTCCACCCAAGGAATTCACGCCGGAACAGAAAGCCGCACTGGGGGTAGGCGTCAAGCAGGCCCTGGCCAAGATCGAGGAGACGGCCGCGAGCGTCGGCACTCAGGTCAACGGTTGGCAGGTCGGGTCGGCCGCCGGCAGCCGTGCGTTCTACTCCGGCAACTGGGTCTTGCGCGCCGCGGCCGCCAAGCTCGGCATCTACGGCAACAGCGAAGAGGAGGCCGTCTATCCGTTCACACGCAACGACGCGAACGGCATCCCACTCGATGGCGCCAAGCACACGTACCAGATGACCTTTGCTCCGGGGCAGCTGCCGCCGGTGAACGCGTTCTGGTCGATCACCATGTACGACGGTCGCACCCAACTTCTGGTCGGCAACCCGCTCGACCGCTATCTCATCAACTCGCCGATGCTCGACCAGTTGAAGAAAAACACCGACGGCTCGCTCACTGTTTACATTCAGAAGGACTCGCCGGGCGGACAGAAAGAGTCCAACTGGCTGCCCGCGTCGGAGGGTCCGATGTTCATCGTGATGCGCCTCTACTGGCCGAAGACCGAGCCTCCGTCTGTTTATCCGCTTGGCAAAGGCACTTGGAAACCGCCGGCCCTGGTGCCGGTCGGGAATCTCAATGCGCTGGGCGTAAAGCGCTTCGGTGACAAGTCGGTTGAAAACATCGTCCGCACCGACACGCGCTACGGCCGCGACAGCCTTTTACAGGGGCCAAGGGGCTGGGGCTACTGGAACCATCTCGAGTACCCCAGGCCGATCCAGAACCCCAACCTTTGGCCGGATTCACAGTCCACATACTTTCTCGGCCAACTGGTGATGCCGGCCGGCAGCAGCCTGACGCTGCACTACACCTATCCCCACGCGCGCTACTTCCAGTTCGCCCTCTACACGTGGGATGGGACCACCTTCGTTTCCACGGGCGAAGCTCTGGCAGGAAAGAACATCGAGCCCGATCCCGGTTCCACGAATCCGTTTCGAGTTGGAACCAACCGACTCGCCGAGAAGCGTGATTTCACCCTGGTGATCCTGGCCGAAGACGCCCCCGCCTATCCGAAGCTGAGAGTGCGAAACACGCTCTACGGAGTCACCAATGGCGAAGTGCTCCAGATCGTCAATCGCATCTACCTTTCGGATCAAGGTTGGGACGGCGCAGGATGGGGCTCCGCGTCGTCGCCGGTGGGAAGCGGCATGCCGACTTACTGGGGAAGGCTCGCCGACGGCACGAAGCTGAACGCAAAGGAGGTGGTCGAGCGATTCGGGCGACCGATGGAAAGCACGACCAAGCCACCCGTCACAGCCGAGCAGTGGGGAAAGTTGGTGCATGCCAAGACGAACGATCCCGCACTCGACCCGGCAACCGCACCCGCGCGAAAAGAACCCATGTGGGAGAAGTACTGGAACTTCAGGTATTCGATTGTCGGCTCGTTCATGACACAGGATGAGCGTGCCAAGATTCCTTACGCTGGTGCCACCGACGGAGGCGGGGACCCGACGACCCAGTACTTCTTTCTCCACCTCTCGCGCAAGTTCGGCCCGGTATACGTGATGGGCGGCAAGATGCCGACCTTTCCCGACACTTACGCCGGAGCGGGCGGCAGGGGCCTCGAGGTGATGCCTGAGGCGCAGATCCGGTACTGGTCGCTCGTGAGCTGCGAGGCCGCGCCCTCCGGGCAGATCGTGGACGGGCTGGCCGACATGCAGGTCCCGCTCGATGAAAAAGGCAACTACACGATCGTGTACAGCCGCAGGGAAGACCGGCCGCAGAATGCGACGGTCGAGAACGGCGTGGCGTGGATCGAATGGAGCCCGAGAGGCGAGGGGCTCGCAGGGCCGACTAACCGCGTCGACTTCGGCATGTTGATGCTGCGCATCATGGCGACGAATCCCGACTGGAAAGAGCGGCCCGACAACATCACCGCGCCCGGGATGGAAGAGCCGGTCATGGGTCCTTACTATCCCCGCGGCTACTACACTACCAAGTCGGCGTTCGAGGCCGAAGGGTTAAAGAAGTGAGAGACAATCCATCGATTACCAGTCGCATCCGACGTGATCAAGACGGCGGCGCCATGAAAGCGCTGCATGCGGAATGCCCGGGCCTCCAGGGGAAACCATCGGCCCGACGACGGCCGTGATCATGCTGCTGGGCATTATTGCCTTCGCCGTAAAATTAGTGTGACTGGGCTATAGGTATCTCCTAAGTGTCGTCCCTGAAACGGACAGGGATGTCGCTCCCGGCATTCGGCAACGTATGAAGTTTAACAGCTGCTATCGTTGACTGGCAATCGTCCCATGGAAATAGAATCAGACATAAATCGAATGGCGGCATCGATAAAAAGGAGATTGATATGAAAACAGACACGGTATTCAACGCCGACAACGATGATATGACCCGCCGTTCATAGCGATGGATCGGATGACATGGACATTCGCCTCGTGGTGCTTTTTACCGCGCTGTGGATTGGATGGTTTATGCTTTCGCTATGTATCACCAGCCAGCGGCTGCAACGGGTAAGAATAACCAAAAAAAGAAAGACATGAGAAGCGGGTGCTCGATGAGGATCTTCACCTCGATCTGCGTCCGGTTGAGACCATCTACGCGGTCGGCGACGATTTCCAATAGTAACTACACCAGCCACGTACGCCTTGAATCGAAATAATGGCACAAGTAGGAGTAAGAAGACATGACAGCACCCGAACCAAACACAAAGCTGCGGCGCGGCACCATGAGTTTCGAAAATATTGTCCGGACCGACGAGCGCTACGGCAGGGACGGGTTCTGGCTGGGCCCGCGCGGTATCCACTACGGCGCCTGGCTCGAGCACCCGAAGCCCTATCAGATCGCTAACCTTTACCCCGACTCGAGCTCGTCGTACTGGATCGCCCGGTTCGAGCTGACCCCGGGAGCGACGCTGACCATCCGCGCGCGGTTTCCGTTCTGCCGCTACATGTCCTACGCCGTCTACCGGCCCGACCCACTGGGCTCGTTCACGGCAACGGGGGAGACAATCGTGGATAACAGGATTGAACCCGATCCCGGCTCGCTGAACCCGTTCGTTCCGGGCACCCCCCGGCTCGGAGTGAACCGGGAGTACGCGGTTCACTTTCTCGCCGAAGAGGCGCCGGAACAAAAGGAGGACCGCAAACCCAACACTCTCTACACCGGCACCAAGGGGCTAGTGCAGATTTGCTACCGCGTGTACGTCCCTGACATCAACCTCGACGGCTCCGGGGGTGTCGGTTTGCCGACCTACGAGGCAGAGCTTGCAGACGGAACACGACTGTCGGCGGAGGAGGTCAAGGAAAAACTCAACCGGCCGCTGTCCGAGGGGCTCAAGTCGGGGATGACGGTCGAGCAGTGGCGGAAGCTCTGCAACGCCCCCGACAACGACCCGGGTCTTGATCCCGCGTCGATCCCGGCTCGCAATCCGCCCGTTGTCGAACGCTATTTCAACAACGAGTACAACTTCATCGGCGTCTTCAAGCCGCCGGAGGCGAAAGCCAAGCTCTCCCAGGAGGTCACGACCGGGTTCGGCGGCGATCCTTTGACGCTCTACATGTTTTCCTGGGTGTCGCGGGCGTTCGGTGAGGTTCTGATACTCCGCGGCAAGATGCCGAAGTTCCCCGACACCTTCGCGGGCAGAGGCGGCAAGGGCCTCGAGACCATGACCGACTGGGAGTCCCGCTACTGGTCTCTGGTCATTTGCGAGGCCCCGCCCTCCGGCCTGAGCAACGATGGGGTCGCCGACATGCAGGTGCCGCTGGATGCGGACGGCAACTTCACGATCGTCATCAGTCGCGAGGAGGACCGGCCGGCCAACGCCACCGAGGAGAACGGCGTCGCATGGATGGCGTGGTCGCCCCGCGGCGAGGGTATCGACGATTCCTCCAACCGTCCCGATTTCGGGTTGTTGGTTTTCCGCTACATGTATAGCAACCCGGAGTGGGAACATAACCCACAGAAGATAACCGTGCCCGGCACTGAGGCCGATGTGATGGGCCCATACTACCCGCGTGGCGAGTACATGGACAAGGCAACAATTGAGGCGAAAGGATTGGAAAAATGAAAGATTCACAGAATTTGACCGACAACGAAAAGGCTGCCAACGGACCCATGCCCGGCGATCTGAGCACGGTTGCCGAGGAGTGGGCCAAGTCCCAGCAGATGGACATTCCCGGGTACTTCAAGTCGCTGAACGGTGCTGAGGTCGCAGATGCGCAGCGCAGCCAGTGCTACCCGGCGGCCAGCTTCCTCGGGTCGATGACCGGCCCCAACAAGGTGTTCGCCTGGCGCAGCCAGGACGCATACCAGGGCGTGCTCTTCATGAACAACCGGCGACCGGGGGAGCTGTACCTGACCGGCGGCAACAACCCGCCCGCTCAGGGGCCTGTGCCTCCCGGCCCGTTCGTCGCCAAGGTCGACGCCACCACCGGCAAAGAGATCTGGCGGACGTATCTTGAGAATGGGAACGTGTCGGGCGCATGGGTCGGGGCGGCCAACCTCAACATCTTGGCGGACGGGAATATCCCGATCGCATTCGGCAACACCCTCGTCAAACTGGATGGTGACACGGGATTGATTCTTCAGCAGGTCGCGCTGCCGACGGGATCGGCACCACCGGAGGGTAGCAACCACAAGCACCTGACTATCGCACCCGACGGCACGCTGATCATCAAGAACCAGACCCGGGCCACCCCCTGCGACATCCAGGGCACGCTGGCGGCGTTCCAATGTCCGGGAGGTGTCCAAGCCTCCCCCGGCTCCAATATCTGCGCTGTCGATCCGGTGACTTTTGAGATCTACGACAATATCGACGTGCCGGAAAACACCGTGACGCCGCATACGATCACGACGTTCGACGGCAGGATCGCCATTTATGCGCCCTCGTACCTCAATGTCTACCGTTTCTTCTGGGATCCCAAGACAAAGAAGCTGTCGAAAGACCCTGATTGGGTGATCTCGTCGTACCTCGAACCCGGCCAGACCAGCGGCGACGCGCCCGGAATTTTGGGGGATTGGGTCGTGATCCAGGTCAACGGCCTGCCGTCCAAGGTGGCCTCTTCCATCGTCGCCATCAATCAGCACGACCCGACGAGGATCACGCGGGTCCATCCCTTCGGGAAAGTCGTCCCGACGGGGATGAGCTGGGCGCCGCCTAAGTCGGCGATAGACGCCGAGAACAGCATGGTTTTCTCGGCGGACCAAGGCTTGATGAAGATTGGCGGCATTAAGTTTGATCCGGCCAGCGGCGAGATGACGACCGCCTGGACACTGGACGCCGCGACTACTGCATTGCAGGCGCTGTACGGTCCACCCGACCGGCGAGTTCTGGGCACGGCGCGTGCCGAGCCCGGTACAACGCTCGAGCAGCTCAACCAGACATTCGCCCCGACCTACCGACAGCAGGCCCTGTGGCTGGAGGCCAGGACAGGCCGCATCCTCGCTGAATCGTCCTTCTTCGAGCCCATGAACTTCAACACCTTGCTGACGCCCGGCTTCGGCGGGCGTTTCTATTATATGTGGGATCAAGGTTTCATCGTACTGCAGGTCATGCCGGCTTCAGAAACGGAATGACATCATGGATCAAATATCTTTGTATCGTCACTTTTAGCCGGGAACAGTGGAGGAGGTATGTCGTTGAACACAGACGAAAGGACGTCGATTAGGTATGCTGATGGGCGCAATATATTCTTCGGTGGCTGCCTGCCCGTTGCAACTGCGAATGAGTATATCACCCTGCGCATTCGGCCGGAGGCAAAACCGTTATGGTGATGGAGTCGATTCGATCCGTGATGGAATGGGCGGCGTTTGCTCTCGAAGTCGCGGCGGTCGCCGTGATCGTGGGGGGAGCTGCCATCGCCGCGGTTCGGTGCCACCTGTTCAAAGTGCTTCTTCATCTCGATCAGTCGGGCCTGGTGTCCCGCTACAAGGGACAGCTGGTCGGCAGTCTGTTGCTGGGGTTGGATTTGCTGGTCGCATCCGATGTGATCAAGACGGCGGGTCTCGAGGCCACCCTGTACAATGTCGCGACGCTTGGCTTGCTGGTGATAGTTCGTATCACGCTGACCTGGTCGCTAATGGTCGAAGCCGAGGGGCGCTGGCCCTGGCAAACCCCTTCAGAGACCGGAGAGGGCAATTCAGGGGAATGAGCTGACCACAGATTATCGTTGTTGATCGCGTCGGCTTTATTCCGAAAGCGACCCTGCAGCTTATGGCACCTCACAGGCATATTTTGGAGAAACGCCGATGGTCGTGGTCCTTTATGTCGTCGTGGCATCAAAGATCATTTGCTCCGTCATCTGATGGATCACATATTAGAAATAAGTGAGGCCAGGCAAAGTGCCGGGGCTCTGGAGACGAAAGCCTCATGGATACAGGAACCAAGCTCGCTTGCAATCGCACTTATCTTGCACACGAACGCACGCAAATGGCATGGGTACGGACGAGCCTTGCGCTGATCTCTTTTGGTTTTGGTATCGCCAAGTTCTACCAGTTCCTGCACCAAACTCAGGGCCGGGATGCGCCTTACATGGGGCCCCGCGGAGTAGGCATGCTCATGATCTCGATTGGGCTCATCGCCTTAGTGTCGGCCAACCTGCAGCACCGCCGCGCCATGAAGACACTGAACGCAGAATGCCCGGACCTCCTACCGTCGACCGCCGGTGTGACGGCAGTTGTGGTCATGTTACTGGGCATCATTGCCTTCGCCGTGGCATTGCTGTAATCGGCCTTTAAGCATTTGCGGATAATTGCTACCCACATAAATTTTGACGGCTCGGGGTTCGGATGGAACCCTAGTTTCTTTAACGCTTGAGCTAACGACGTGATCGCAACAAGTTCAGACGGTTGGCAGACTTCCATCGCCGGGGCCTGAAAATCTTTTTAAATAAACTCAGGTTGAGAAGGAGGATGATATGATGAAAAACACCATAAACAACATCCAATCGGGCGCCCAGCAACCCAATCCAACATCCAGTCTCACGTCAAATGAAATCGCGGCCAACGGACCGCTTCCGGGCGACCTTAGTTTGTACGCAAAAGAACTCGCCATCGCGGCGGAGTATACCTCTCCCGGCTATTATCCTTCACTCAATGCCGCCGAGATCGCCGACGCGCAGCGGAGCGGCTTTTTCCCCGCCGCCTCCTTCACGGGTTCCTTCGACGGGCCCAACCGAGTTTACGCATGGCGCAGTGCAGACAGCTATCAGGGTTTGACGTACATCGTCAATCGAAAGCCCGGCGAACTTTACCTGGTCGGCGGCGATTATCCACCGCCCACGAGTCCCGTTCCTGCAGGCCCCTTCATCGCGAAGGCCGACGCCACCACGGGCAGGCAAATCTGGCGCACCTACGTCGACAACGCCAACCTTTCCGGCCGTTGGATCGGCAATGCCAATCTGAACATCCTCGACAACGGCGTGATCCCTTTTGCCTGGTCGAACCAGATCATCCTCCTTGACGCGGATACCGGCTTGATTTTGAAGCACAACACGCTGCCTGCGGGTGAAGCACCGCTGGCGGATGTCAATTACAAACATCTCACCATTGCCCCCGACCGCACGCTCATCCTGAAGTGCCAGACACGGCCGACCGGTGAGACGTCGCAGGGGACGATGGCGATCTTCAGTGGTTTGATGAAAGGGTTGAAACAGCCCAATTCGCACCTCGTCGCAGTTCATCCCGAGACGCTGGACATCCTGCACGACATTCCGCTTCCGGAGCCATCGTCTTCACCGCACGGCATTGCGGAGGTCGATGGCAAAATTGCGATTTATGTGCCTCTGAACTCCGGTATGATGCGCTGCTTCTGGGATCCCGCCAAAAAGAGACTATCAAACGACGACTCCTGGATGGTCAAACCGATGAAGAAAGGCCAGACAACCTCAACCGCCGCGACGCTCATCGGTGACTGGGTCGCGATCCAAACCAACGGCGCCGGCAGCGACACGGTCGCCTCGAGCATCGTTGTCGCCCATCGGGACAACGCAGAGAAGGTGCAGGTCGTTTTCCCCTTCGGCGACCTCAAGCCCGGCGAGTGGAGCTTCGCACCGCCGAAGGCGGGCGGCGACCCTGAAAACAGCATGATTTACTCGGCCGATATGGGAGTCGGTAAAGTGGCCGGCATCAAGATCAACCAGGATACAGGTGAGCTGAAGGTCGCCTTCGTTGTCGACGACGCAACCACCACCTTTCAGCCGGTGATCGGGCCGAAAGAGCGACGAGTGCTGCTGCTGACCAACGCCAGAAAAAATGACCCTCAGGAGCCGATGAAAAAGACCGTGTTCAGCGCAAATTACTCGGAACAACTCACCTGGCGCGACGCCGCCACGGGCCTGATCCTGGCGGAATCCGACTTTTTCGAGCCCCTGACCATCAATTCGCTCACTGCTCCCGGTTTCGGCGGCCGGGTTTATTTCCCGACAGCCAAGGATTTTATCGCATTGCAGGTCATGCCGGTACCAGAATCGCAATAATTTAACGGATCACATGCTGTTTCAAAATATCTCAAGCCAGGATTTATAGGTGAAGGTCCGCATAAGTTTAAAGTTTTAAGTCTGGTGGCAACGCGGAAACCAAAAGAGAAGGAGGTACAAAAAATGAGCAATTTGAATTACAGGTTGTCAACAGTATCGTTCGCCCTCGGGGTTCTCGTTCTGGCGGCGACCGTCTCCACAGATGTCCAGGCGCAGACGCCGCAGGTGGACCCGGCCGCCACCCGGACCCTCAAGCGGATGACCGATTATCTCGGCGGCCTGCAGAAGTTCAGCGTGCACACAAAAAACACCCTCGAAGACGAACTCGAGTCGGGCCACAGAATCGATCTCGACGTTTCGGCAAGCGTGCTCGTCAGCCGGCCGAATGAACTGTTTGCCGAACGCAAGGGCGACCTGATCGACCAGATGTTCTACTACAATGGCAAGACCCTGACGCTGTACAATCCAAGCGACAAAGTCTACGCAACGGAATCCGCACCCGGGACAATCGAGGAGACGCTCGATTTTGCGCGTGAGTCGCTCGGGCTCGTCGTCCCTGTCGCCGACCTGGTCTACCGCAACGCTTTCCCGCTTCTGATGCAGGATGTTAACCTGGCAGTGGTGGTCGGCAAAGCGGTTATCGGCGGCGTCAAGTGCGATCATCTGCTCTTCAGCCGCCCGGGTGTCGACTTTCAGGTGTGGGTCGCCGATAGCGGCAACCCGTTGCCGTACAAGTATGTCGTTACCGACACAGGAACTCCCGCGCGGCTGAGCATCTCAACGGTCATGAGCGACTGGAACGTTACGCCGGCCGCCACCGATTCCCGGTTTACCTTCGTGCCGCCACCGGGGACCAAACAGATCAGTTTTCTGCCACTATAAAGAAGCAGCGGCTCCGACCGCTGACACCTACCGGAGGAAGCAAATGAAGACAAAACTGAAGATTACGATAGCAACGATTGCCCTTGTCTTGATACTCATCGCCGATGTACCGGTTCTTTTCGAGCAACTGGTGCCCGAAGCCCATGCGATCTTTGGCGTCCGCCGCCGGGCCGCACGCAGGGGCGTTATTGTCGGGTATTCTATGGGCGAGGCCGCGGCAACTTCAGCAGCGGCGAACCAAGCGGCGGCGACTTCCCAACATCAAGAGGCTGCGGCGCAACAGCAGGCGGCCGCTCCTCCGCCTGCAACCGCCGGAAAGCCGCTGCCGCTGGGCACCGTCGTTTCCGCCCTTCCCGCAGGGTGTACCTCCACACCGGTCGGCGGGGTGGAGTACTACTACTGCGGCGGGAACTTCTACCGCGCGGTGTTTCAGGGGAACCAATTGGTGTATGTGACGGCGCAGCCGAAATGAAAGTGGGCGGCGAAAAAATCGATGGTTTTAGATCCGCATGCCGGTTGCACTCGCGAACATCGTTGCCCTGACAACGCCTGGGTGGCGGCGACCGAGCGTATTTCCCGACCGGCAAGGGATTTATCCTGTTACGGGTACTGCGGACATCTACGGGTGTAGGTAAGGTGAGCCGGTCATACGGCTGCGCGCTATGCAAACCGCGATCCTGTTGCCTGCGTCGAATGACGGCTCAGCGCGTAGAACGCGGGTTCTGACGTCATGGTCGAGGTGATTGAACAACGCAATCGCAAAGGAGACAAATCGATGAAACACTGTGCGGGCAGCATAATCATAATTTTTTTATTGAGTGCGGTATTAGTATTGCCGACGGGCGCGCAGGAGATCCTGCCGTTCCCGCCCAAACCATCAGGCAGCATTGCTGGCCGGACCATGCAGGAGTCGATTTACAGTCCTCTTCCGGCTGTGAACCGTCTGCCAAAGGACGCTCCGAACATTCTCATCGTGCTCATCGACGACGTCGGTCCCGCGCAGACGGAGACCTACGGTGGCGAGATCCATACGCCGGCCTTGGACAAGATCGCCAAGGAGGGCATCTCCTACAACCGGTTCCACACGACCGCGATGTGTTCGCCCACGCGCGCGGCGCTACTCACCGGGCGAAATCACCACAGAGTTGCCAGCGGCCAGATCACCGAGCTGGCGAATGACTGGGACGGGTACATGGGCACCATCCCGAAGAGCAGCGCAACCGTTGCCGAGGTGCTCAAGGACTACGGCTATCACACCGGGGCGTGGGGCAAGTGGCACAACACGCCGGCCGAGCAGACCACCGCCGCCGGTCCGTTCGATAACTGGCCCACTGGATACGGCTTCGAGTACTTCTACGGCTTTCTCGCCGGCGAGGCCTCGCAATACGAGCCAAGCCTCGTTCGCAACACGGCCTACGTTGAGCACCCTCACACCTCCGGCGGCCACGATTACTATCACCTGAGCGAGGACCTCGCCGATGATGCGATCGGCTGGCTACGCCAGCACAAGGCTTTTGCCCCAGACAAGCCGTTTTTCATGTACTGGGCCAGCGGGGCCTCCCACGGCCCGCATCAGGTTCCGAAGCAATGGGCCGACAAGTACAAGGGCAAGTTCGACGACGGCTGGGACAAATACCGCGAGCGTGTCTACCAGCGCGCCAGGCAGATGGGCTGGATCCCCCAGAACGCGAAGCTCACGCTGCGACCCGCCAACCTTGCCGAGTGGGACGCGATTCCCGAAAACGAGAAGCCCTTCCAGCGCCGGCTGATGGAGGTGTTCGCCGGCTTCACCGAACACGTGGACGTTCAGGTCGGCCGCATGGTTGACGAAATCGACCGGCTCGGCTTCGGTGAGAACACGCTGATAATCTACATCTGGGGCGACAACGGCGCCTCGGCCGAAGGCCAGGACGGCACGATCAGCGAACTGCTCGCGCAGAACGGGATTCCGTCCACCACGAGCCAGCAGATCAAAGCGCTCGACGGTCTCGGCGGCCTTTCGGTGCTCGGTTCGCCCAAGACCGACAACATGTATCATGCCGGCTGGGCTTGGGCCGGCGGGGCGCCCTACCAATATACGAAGTTGATCGCGTCGCACTTCGGCGGCACCCGCAACCCGATGGCCGTGCGTTGGCCCGCGAAGATCAAGGCCGACACCACGCCCCGTGCCCAGTTTCTGCACGTGAACGACGTAACGCCGACCCTCTACGACATCCTGGGCATCACACCTCCCCGTGTGGTTAACGGCATTCCGCAAGACCCGTTCGACGGCGTCAGTTTTGCCAGTACCTTCAACGATGCCAAGGCCAAGGAGGTGAAACACACTCAATATTTTGAGGTCATGGGCAGCCGCGGCATTTACCACGACGGCTGGATGGCGTCCGCGTTCGGCCCGCGCACGCCCTGGATTCCCGGCCTGCCTGAAGGCATCCTCGAATGGACGCCCGACAAGGACAAATGGGAACTCTACAACCTCAACGAAGACTGGTCGCAGGCCAACGACCTGGCCGGCAAGATGCCGGCAAAGCTGGCGGACATGAAAGATTTGTTCCTGATTGAGTTCACTAAAAACAGCGGCCTACCCGTCGGCGGCGGCTTGTGGGTCCCCGTGTTCCAACCGGAGCTGCGCGTGAAGCCGCCCCACACTTCGTGGACGTTTCCGGGCGCAATCACGCGGATGCCGGAGGTCACTGCACCCGCGTTGGGCAACACGCCCAACATCGTTACCATCGACGCCGACGTGCCGGCCAACGCCAACGGCGTGATCTACGCGCTCGGTGGTTTTTCCGGCGGCCTAACCTGCTATGTGAAGGACGGTTTGCTGTCGTACGAGTACAACCTGTTCGAGATCCAGCGCACCCACATCAAGGCCAAGGAAAAACTGCCCACCGGCAAGGTGAGAATCGAGGTCGAGACGGCCTACGTCGAACTCAAGCCGGCCGGCCCGCTCAAGGTGGTGCTGAATGTCAACGGCCAGGAAACCGCTTCGGGCGTGGTGCCGGTCAGCGCGCCGCTGCTGTTTACCGCTAACGACGGCCTTGACTTCGGCATCGACCTCGGTTCACCGGTAGGGCTCGCGTACTACGACCAGGCGCCGTTCAAGTTCAACGGCAGGATCGAGCAGGCGCATGTTGAATACACGTCTTATGAACCTGTCGGACCAGTTGCGCCAACAGATTGATCGCGCACATCCGTATTTATAAAATCAGAAAAGGAGCAACCAATGAAAAATGTCAGCGAATTTACAAAAAAGTTTAACCACGTCCTTAGGGTGTTTCTCCTGGCGGCGCTTACGGTGTCGATGGCGGTTGGCACGACCACCTTCACAGCATGGGCGGCTACTTCGGAAACACCCCAGTACATGTTCGTGCAGATTGCCGACGATATCAAAGTGGACGCGGCGGCAAAGACTTTCCGCTTGGTGAACGTCAATCAGCAGACACTGTACTTTACCGATCGGCCGGTCCGAATCGCCGGGCATATCAAAATGGACGCTTATCTCAAGGAGTGGACGGCACAAGCCGGCAAGGATAACTTCGGCGAGGACCCTCCGAACGCGGTTTTGTCCGTTTATGAGCCGGGACAGAACGACAACACGACAGCGGTGGTCGAGATCACCCGGCCAGAAATCGACGGGTCCGATCTCGTTTACAAATACAAGCTGATCGAGGGCAGCCTCCCTGCCGGAGGCGGTGCGACCTCGCTTTTCATCGACTGGATCGGAGTCGGGGGCGGTGTCGGGCCCGGTTTTCATGGTGTCGGTGTCGGCCTTCGCGGCCCCGGTCTGCGCTAATGTAGCCACGCAGAGGAAATGGTTGGACCTGTCGGTCTAAGGCTCCACCAGTCAGCATCAATTTCTGTATTTTACCTCGAAGTCGGCGAGGTAGGTAGTCTGATCTGTCGGGAACGGGAACACGGTCGCGCAGGGCGCCGTGAGCACCGGCATCGAGAAGGGTTAATCCGCAGCCGAACCGACTCGCTGCCACTTCAAAGGAGGCGAACATGAAACTAAGAGTCATCATTATTTCAATTACTGCAGTCGTCTTAATGTCTGCCTGCGTTACGGAAAGCACGTACAAGAAAGAGGTGTCTCTGGCAGACACATACGAACAGCTCAACGCGCAACTGAAAGGTGAAGTCAGTACGGATCAGGCGCAGGTAGCAGAGTTGGAGAACCTCGTCCGGGTCTCGCTCGAAAATACCCTTTTGTTTTCCGAGGGCAGTGTGGCGCTCCATCGCTCAGGTGAAGCGACGCTGAACAGAATAGCCCCCGTTTTGAAGACTTTGACGGGGCAGGTCGTCGAAATTAAAGGCTTCACCGATAACGTGCCGATCGGGCCGGAGCTCAAGGCGAAGTATCCGAACAACGTTGCGCTGTCGAAGGCCCGCGCCGAAACGGTCATGAAGTACCTGACGTCCCAGGGTGTACCCGCCAGCATGATGACTGCAAACGGATATGGCGACGCGAAGCCGGTGGTGTCCAATAACACCGCAAGGGGCCGAGCGAAGAACCGGCGTGTTGAGATCGACATCGTCGAAGCGCGGTAGCGAGAAATCAAAGTCGCGTGTGGACCGGGGGCCACACGCGAAGGGCTCCGCCTGCCTAATAACCGCGGACCCGCGGACGTATGCTGGAAAGCAGCAGCGAGGGGCGCATCCTCGGGCGTATTAGCATGCACGGCCGTAGCATTCCTTCAATGTCATCACTGCGCAGCGACGGCAGCAGGGCCACAACGCGATGGCAACCCACGAGCTGGAGAGCTTCTTTGCCATCGGGAACAAATCTGTGTTTCTGGACGCCTCCAGGCGGGACATGCCGGCCACGGAAAATTCCAGGCTGCTTTTGGCCAAAACCAATAATCCCACCTTGCGGCAGTTATTTTGTCAGCAGACACTGTATTTTTCGGATCGGCTGGTCCGAATCGCTGGGCACCTCAAAATGGACGCCTTTCTCAAAGAGTGGACGGCAAAAGCCGGCAAGGACAATATCGGCCAAAACCCGCCGAACGCCGTGCTTTCTGTCTATAAACAAGGGTAACCCGACAACACGACAGCGGTGGTCGAGATCACCCGGCCCAAGATCGACGGCTCCGATCTCGTCTACAATTGTATTTGAAGAGTTTGTAAAGCGCTAAAGAAACGGGTTGGGGGAGCTCGCCCGGCCAGGACGAACGAATGCAATAGGGTATCGGAGGGTGGATTAACACGATGCCGCTGTCTTTCAGACAAATTTAGCAGCAATAGGAGGTGCTTATGTTCACCCGGCAAAAGGTAGTGTGCGGCTCAATGCTCATCTTGATTGCGGCAGTGCTTTGGTTGGGCGTACTCAATCCCGGCCAGGCCATGGCCGGCGGCTTGATCGCCTATGAGGTCGGCACGGCCGACGTCGGCCTTGCATCGGCGGGCTACAACGTCCGCGCTCAGGATGCTTCGACTGTTTTCACCAACCCCGCCGGTATGACGCGACTGTCGGGCACCCAGTTTCTGGCTTCGGGGCAAGTGTTCTGGAACAACACGAAGTTCTCGATCGACTCCGGCACTTCGCCGGAACTCGGCAGCGACGACGGCGGCTATGCGGTCGGGACAGACGGGTGGTTCCTCGGCGGCGGAGGGTTTTTCAGCTACAGTGTGTCGCCCGACCTCAAACTCGGGTTTGCCCTCACCGGCAACTTCGGGGCCCCCCTGAACTACGACGACAACTGGGTCGGCCGCTACTACGTCCAGGAAACCACGCTGCTCGGATTGTCGCTCGTGCCCTCGATCGCCTACAAGGTGACCGACAAGCTCTCCCTCGGGGGGGGCGTGACCGCCATGTACGGCATCTACAAGAATCAGGTGGCCATAAACAATGTCGATCCCGCTTACGGCGACGGCCGGCTCAAGCTCGATGACAACGAGTGGGGCTGGGGCGTCAACCTCGGTTTGCTTTACGAGGTCAACGACGGCATCCGGCTCGGGTTTACCTGGAACTCGCAGGTGGACCTCGACTTCAACGCGCCGGCGCAGTTTTCGAACCTTGCGCCGGGCATCAGCACCGTGCTGAACAGCAGGGGGTTGCTGAACTCGAGAATTGAGGTCGGGATCACTGTTCCCCAGCAGGCGATGGGCAGCTTCTTCGCCCAGGTGAACGATCGCTGGGCAGTGCTCGGCAGCGTGGGCTGGCAGCAGTGGTCGAAGTTCGGTCAGGTTGAGCTCGGCATCGACGATACGACCAATCCAACCAGCACCGTGACCGAACTCGACTTCAAGGACACCTGGCACTTTGCCCTGGGCGCGCAGTACCGGCTGAGCGAACCGTGGCTGATCAACTTCGGCATCGCCTACGACTCGGATTTCCAGGACGGCTCGAACGTTTCGCCGCTGCTGCCGGTGAATTCGGCCTGGCGCTTCGGCGTTGGCGCCCAGCACCAGGTGAGCGAGACCTTCTTCTGGGGAGTCGCGACGGAGTATATGTACGGCGGGACGCTCGACACCAACCTGCAGAGCGCGGCACCGGTCGCAGCCGGTGGACGCGGAAATCTCATCGGCTCTTACGACAGCATCGGGACCTTGTTTCTCGGCTTGTATGCCAACTGGAAGTTCTAAAAATGATTGGGCATTGAGTCGCGATTGTCCAGACTCATATATTCAGCTGCTGAGCTAAAAGAGTGAATGATGCTCATTCGACATCGCCATGGAAGACCACATGACATCCAAGGTATCGAGTCTCTATTCCAATTTGTTAAAGGTCAAAAAGGGTGAAGGACTACAGCAAGTATTTTGTGTTATGCATTATTAGCCTGATCAGAGTTCGCTCATGAAACATACTGCAAATAAATTTCTAAGGGTCTTGCTGCCGATGGCTGTGGTTCTGATATCAAGCCACGTGTTGGCTCAAGATCAATCCCGAGTTGATCAATCCTTCGATGCTAAAAAAGAATTATCCGTTCCAGCACCGGATCTGGCCGAGATTATACCCTTGGCAGCAACATTGTCCAGCCGTCTGGCGGTCCTTGAAAATAAAGTTACGGGTTTACTGGATATATCGGAAGTCGGCAGTAAGTTCGACGCAATCGAGGCAAACCTTAATTATCCTGCGGAACAATTGCAACGGGTAAAGGATTCGAAAAATTATAAGTCCAGAAATCTTGTGGCCCTTAAGGAGGCAATCGAGCAAGAAAGTGAGGCATTCGAAGAAATCAATAAACCCCTTAAAGAAACAATTCGTCAGCTTGAAGCTTATAGAAAGGAGTGGCTGGCGGAGAAAAAGCGCTGGAATGAATTTCAATCTTCTCTGCGCGAAGAGGGGGAACTCGATCAACTTGACTCGACCTTTAAAAATGGTAATGACGCGATCGACAAAGCTTTAAAAATAGTACATTCGCAGCTGAAGGCAATTCTAACGGTCCAGGAGAAGGCCGGTAATATCCAGATGAAGATAAACACTATTGAAGCCGAAATAACCGGTTTGGCCTCAGTCAAGCGGCATGGTTTTATATTTGAAACATCTCCCCCGATGTTCTCCTCCCGATATTTTTCTCAATTTTCAAATGGACTGATAGATGCAATGCAACAAGGTCTTGATGCGACTTCTTTGCCAGGCCGCCGATTTTTTGCTCGGCAGGGATGGATTGTTCTCCTCCAGGGGCTCTTTTCTCTTGTAGCGATCGTCGTCATTTACCGAAACCGACAAGTATTGAGAGACTCAGAACGCTGGAGGTTTCTTGCCGTTCGGCCTTTTTCCGCAGGATTATTTTTCAGCACATTATTGGCAGTTTTGTTTTTTGAATATCGGGGGGTTCCCGACGCGTGGGTAATTGTAAATACGATTGTTGTCGGCATTTCCTTTGCCCGACTTATAGTAGCCTTGGACGAAACATCCTGGAAAAGGCAGTTTGTATATGGGCTGTTTATCGTTTTGATATTTACCAGAATAGTGGATGTGATCAACCTGCCGCTTCCTATTTACCGAATATACACAGTTTTGACATCGTTGGGTGGTTTTATTTTCGGCTTGCGTTGGGCCAGTGAAAGCAAGCGTCAAAAAGAGATAGGCCTTTATGCTTGGGCGCTTCGGTTGGTTTCTTTCTTTTTTGCCCTCATCATCATTGCGGAGATATGGGGTAAACAAATTCTGGCCGAATTTCTGTTCATATCAATGATACGTTCGCTATCAACTGTGCTTGCCTTCATGCTGCTCATGTACATGACTCGCGGGTTCTTAGAGTGGGTTTTCCGCGACTCACCTCTCAAGCGAACGACAGTGTTTTACAAGGATGCCGATGCTATTATTCGCCGCGTGGCACTCTTCATCGATGTTGCCGTATGTGGATTGGTTTTGCTACCTGCTATTCTGGTAATCTGGGGGAGGTATGATGGCCTGAAGGAGGCGATGAAAGGTTTGCTGGCACTTGGGTTCAACCTGGGATCCCAACGGATAAGTGTAGGTTTAGCGATTACTTCAGCTGGTATCCTTTATGGGTCGTTTCTTGCGTCCTGGACTGTCCAAAAATTGCTTATGGATGAGGTACTCGCCAGACGTCGAGTGGAAGCGGGGGTCCGGGTTTCAATAGCAAGATTGGTTCACTATGTCTTCATATTTGTAGGCTTCGTGTTGGCACTCTTGATACTCGGGTTCGAATTTACAAAACTCACCATCATGTTGAGTGCGCTTGGCGTCGGCATCGGCTTTGGTCTGCAAAGCGTGGTCAATAATTTTGTCAGCGGGCTCATCCTGCTCTTTGAACGACCTGTCAGAGTGGGTGATTTTATCGAACTTGACGGGAAGTGGGCTGAAATCAAAAAAATTGGCCTTCGATCGACAACTGTCCAAACTTTTGACCAGGCAGATTTGATCATTCCCAACGCCGATCTGGTCAACAATCAGGTGACCAATTGGACACTTAGTAATCGTCGTGTGCGGGTTGCTATTCCAGTGGGAGTAGCCTATGGTTCCGATGTTTCCTTGGTGATGGAAACTCTGATGGCGTGTGCCATTGCAAGCTCAAATGTGTCAAAAATGCCCATGCCTCAGGTGCTATTTCTGAGTTTCGGGGAGAGCACACTCGACTTTGAGCTTCGTGTCTGGGTACCGCAAGCGGAAGAAAGGCTAAAGGTAAAAAGTGAGCTTCACCAGGCGATTGACCGAAGTTTTCGAGAAGCGAAAATAGAAATTGCTTTTCCCCAGCGGGATCTGCACCTGCGTAACCTGAATGAATCGTCCATTTTGCGGCTTACGGAATCCA
>Ga0210085_1000225_pt1 | contig 25358 bp, 21 predicted proteins | sample China_Galinas_PW_5_FD_184866 | JGI IMG/M metagenome (GOLD analysis project Ga0210085, IMG submission 184866) | Wetland microbial communities from San Francisco Bay, California, USA, that impact long-term carbon sequestration - China_Galinas_PWC_D1... | ecosystem: Environmental > Aquatic > Marine...
AGTGAAGGACGGACCGGTGGCTGTTTGGCTTGCGGGATACGACCACTGCACAGCAATTCATATACTTCGGGCCGTACCCGCCGCAAAGAGGAAAGGGTCGAGAACCGATGCCTGGAGACCTTGTCCGTGAGGTTGAATACCTCGATGACCCGCTCCATGATCTCGCGACGCACAGGCGATCCCGCCGGGTTGTGATCCAAGATCCGGATGACATTACCCGATAGTGACAGCTGGAAATCATCAACCGGCAGGAGGCACTCTGACGGCAGACCGATGAGTACCTGTTCCGGAGGCAGCATGGCTGTCGTGCGAATACTCAGTTCACCATCGCGATAGATAATGGCGAGGCGGTCGTTGAACCGGGCGCCATGTTTTCCCAATGACTCCAGCAGTCTTCCGATCGCATTCGCGACCGCGGTCGAGTCACTTGCGATTGTAACCATACGACCACCTCCGGCGGGCAGCTACTGCACACTCGTACTAACGTAACTGATGCCTTTTTGTTATGCTTGTGGCGAATAATGCAGATCCGGAGTGTACAGGATTCTGTACCCGGGCGAGAGTTGGCGGTTCGCGAAAATCAGGAGACAGGCAGGTCTGAGTCAAGTCAGGTCTGGTCAAGGAGCACAGGTATAAGGTGCAAGTCTACACCCGGCGCCATGCAGGTTTCGTAGTGAGCGCACTCGTTACGAACCTGGAGTTCCGGCACAAGCCAACCGAACGCTGGAGTCAGATAACCGAAATTCGCAATGCCCTCTTCACATCACGCAATCCTCGGCAGCAAACTGAAGAAGGCGCAAGACCTGATTCAGTCCGGTCAACTGGAAAAGGCGGAGCAGGTTTTGCTTCCGTTGACGAAGCGCTATCCGGGGGCGGATGTGCCCTGGCTGTTGCTGGGCTCGATTTATGGCCGGTCCGGCCGGTATCAGGACGCTGAACGCTGTTGTCGAAGCGTCATCTCGATCAATCCAGGCCATCCCATGGGCCTGTCGTTACTCGGTAGCGCCTGCGCGGTACTCGGAAAACACGAGGAGGCGATCGTACACCTCAGGAAAGCCGTGGCACTGGACCCCGGCAACCCCGGCACCCGCTACAACCTGGGAAATGCGCTCTACACCTGTGGGAAGGTCGAAGAGGCGGAAAAGGAATTCAGGGCTGTCCTGCAGTTGAAGCCCGGCGATGCCCAGACCTGCCTCGGATTGGCGAACTGTATGCTTGCACAGAGCCGCTGGCAGGACGCCCTGGCCAGCTACCGGGCCGCAAAACATGCGATGCCGGACAACTATGACCTCAATATGAGCCTGGGTCTGACGTATCAGAACCTGGGAAAACTGGATGAAGCAATCGAGTGCTATCAGCACGCGCTGCAACTCACCGACCGTCGGGCCGGCCCCCTGTGCGCACTCGCGTATGCGAAGGCATTGCAGGGACATCTCGAAACCGCACTGGATATCCTTGAACAGGTGCTGCGGGATCAGCCCGAAAACACTCGAGCACGCATAGACCACGCGGACATCTACTACAGGATGGGCAGGATCGACGAAGCCCATGCGCAGATCTGCGCACTCCTGGAAGAAGGGCTGGAGACACCCCGCCTGGTAATGGTGTATGCCTTTCTGTGCCGGCGATTCCATGAGTGTGACAAGGTCATCGTACTTGCCGAGGACATGCTCGAGCACCGTCCGTTGCAGCAATCGGAGCACATCACGCTGCAGTACCTCCTGGGAAAGCTCTACGATCAGTGTGGAGACTACGAATCTGCGCTTCGAAATTACCAACAGGCAAATGAATCCGAGCCCGATTTATTCGACCGCGCCGGGCATTCACGAAAAGTCGACCGGATCATCGAGGCGTACAGCCCGGCGGCACTCAGCCTGGTTACGCAGCGGACATTGCCCCGTTCGAGCTGCCGCGATGCACGCCCGGTATTCATAGTCGGCATGCCGCGCTCGGGCACAAGCCTGGTGGAGCAGATTCTCGCGAGTCATGCGCGTGTGTACGGTGCCGGTGAACGATCCGAAATCGGGAACCTGGCTGACCAGCTCAACAAGACCGAGATGCTGGATTATGTCGAGCATCTGGAAAACCTGGATCAACGGAATCTCGATCGCATGGCGAGCGAGTATCTCCAGACGGTTACCCGCCCGGCCGGCGATGCCGAGCGCATCACAGACAAAATGCCGACCAATTTCCTCCACCTGGGCTTCATCGCCCAGCTGTTCCCGGCGGCGCGCATCATCCATTGCCGCCGCGATCCGCGCGACACATGCCTGTCCATCTACTTTCAGGAGTTCAATCTGGCACACAACTACGCCAACAACCTGGGTGCGCTGGCCCATTTCTACCGCGAATACGAGCGCCTGATGGATCACTGGCTGGCCGTGCTGGATCTGCCAATTCTGGAAGTCAATTATTCGGAAACCGTTTCCAAGCTTGAGCGTAGTGCAAGACGTATGGTGAATTTCCTTGGCCTGGAGTGGGATCCCGACTGCCTGCAGTTCCACAGGTCCGGACGGATAACCGCGACGGCCAGTTACGACCAGGTGCGCCAGCCGGTGTATACGGGTTCGATCGGGCGCTGGAAGCATTATCGCAAGCATATTGCCCCCCTGATCGAGGAATTCGGCGATCAGGATGCGCCGCTGGAACGGCGGCGCTGCGCCGACGGGCAGCCCCGGAGTTAACGGCGGTTCTTCCGGCAGATTCGCGTCACACATCCTCCAATGTCCAAGAACCCCGTTGTTGCCCGCTCCAGGCTGAAGAAGGCCCAGTCACTGATAGTCGCGGGCAGAGCTGCCGAGGCGATCGAGCTGCTGACGCGGCTGTGTCGTTCGGTGCCGGGTAATGCTGACGCCTGGTTTATGCTGGGTACGCTATACGGCAATCTGAAACAGTATCAGCAGGCTTCCGATTGCCTGGGGCAGGCGGTCAAATTGCGACCGGATCATGCGCTGGCTTACTTTAATCTCGGTACATTCCTGCGCAGCATGGGCAGGATCGACCAGGCCCTGACCGCATTTTCCCGGGCGCACCGGATAGAGCCCGGGCGGCCCGAGATATTGCGCGCCCTGGCCGATGTTCAAATGAGCCTGGGGCGTTTCCAGGAGGCCATAGCCAGTTATCAACAGATTCTGGCCCGGGGGTCTGCGAATGCAGAGCTTTATGGCAGTCTTGCAGCCTGTCAATTCATGATTATGGAACTCGAAGAGGCCGTCTCCAGTTACCGGCAGGCACTGGCATTGTCGAAAGAGGGGCGCTATCTGGACGGGCTGGGAATGGTGCTTTGTCAGCAGGGCAGGCACGAGGAAGCTATCGCTGCCCACCGCGAGGCGCTGCGATTGAGCCCGGAAAATACCCGCTACCATTCCAACATGCTCCTGACTCTGCAGTACCTTCCCGACATCACGCCGGCCTCGGTGTTGCTGGAGCATCGTTCATGGGCCCGCATGCACGCGTCGGGAATAACACCGGCAGGCGAGTTCAGGAATAAGCCGGATCCTGACCGTCGCCTGAAGGTCGGTTATGTGTCTGCGGACTTTCGCTCCCACCCGGTTGCCTATTTCTTCGAGGGGCTGCTGCGTTCACACGACGAGCGGGAAGTTGAGACATTCTGCTATGCCGCAGCGCGCCAGAGGGATGAAACAACCGTGCGACTGCAACAGGCTGCCTCGGCCTGGCGGGATATCAGTTCACTGAATGATTCAGCGATGATCGGACAGGCACGTGCCGACGGCATCGACATCCTGGTCGATCTGGCAGGTCACACCGCGGGTAACCGGCTTGCCGTGTTTGCCGCGAGGGCGGCGCCCGTACAGGCAACCTACCTTGGTTATCCATCCACGACCGGCTTGACCAGCATGGATTACCGCCTCACGGACGAGTGTGCCGATCCACCAGGTGCGGAGAACTTTTACAGTGAACTCCTGATGCGTCTTCCAGAGTGCTTTCTCTGTTACCGGCCGCCGTCCCCGGCTCCATCCGTTGCGCCTGCCCCGCTGACTCGCAACGGCTTCGTCACTTTCGGGTCCTTCAACAATCTGGCAAAAATCAACGAGCGTGTCGTTGCCCTGTGGTCGGATCTTCTCCACGCCGTTCCCGATAGCCGATTACTGATCAAGAATCCTTCGCTTACGGATGCGGTGACGGCGGCGCGCTACCGTGCCCTGTTTGAAGCCCGCAACGTCGCGCAAGACCGTGTTGAACTGCTCGGCCTGGTGGCAGGCGAACAGGCGCATCTCGATACCTACCGGCGCATGGACATTGCCCTGGATACTTTCCCGTACAACGGCACTACCACAACCTGTGAGGCGCTTTACATGGGTGTACCCGTGATCACCCTGGAAGGCCAAACGCACGCCGGACGAGTAGGACTGAGCCTGCTCGGGAATCTTGGACTGGAAGAACTCATCGGGCGAACACCGGATGATTATGTGTCGCGCGCCGCGACTCTCGCAATGAATCGTGAGTGGATCTGCGAATTGCGTGACACGCTGCGTGGCCGTCTGCAGAATTCAGTGATCTGCGATGCTGATGGCTTTGCGCGAAGTGTAGAGGAAGCGTACCGGCAGATGTGGCACAAGTGGTGTGCCAGTCAGACACCCTGATGTTCCACTGCGCAAGCAGACCGGAGCGCGATACTGCCCGCAATCTATTGATCATTGTTGCAGCCACGGCTTGCGCTGCGCGCTTGGAGACTGTCATTATCGTAATGTCAATTTGCTCAGCGCATCATTTGTAACCAAACTCCAAAACATAAGGCTGAAGTATTTCGAGTACCGGCTCCATCTGCGCATGATAGTGCCGCCAGCGGCCAACCGCACGGCTGTAGATCGGGGACGCAACAGCAGCGTAACTGGGGGTGCGCACATTACGCGTGCGGGCATGTTCGAAATACTTCATGACCGCGTCGTCCCATGGTTCGCCGATGAAGTCAATGAGCCAGTATGAAACACGACGGATTCAATTAGCGTACTCGGACTATTGCAGAACACAGCGAAATGCCTACGATAGACTTGAGGCATTAAATCCATTTATAAATCAAATGCCTCTTAATTATCGTGAAAATATTTCATCAGAGGACTCATGCAACAAACTTACCAATATGGGCCAAGCCCTACTTGCGACGTCCCCGACTATAAACACCCGCACCGATGATGCGTTTGTACAGTAATACAAGTGTGATAAATTAGCATTATCATATGATTACGTCACCATGAAAAACAATAACCAACAGCCTCCAATGCTGGGCAGTACAACTTCCGGCAAAGACACCGGCGAAGCTTCCCTACTGCTGCGTCGGGCCCAGGTCCAGCGCAGGACCGGGCGTTTGGCGGAGGCGCGCGACACCTGCTGGCAGATTGTCAATACTTGGCCGGCGACCGCCGAAGCCTGGCACTTTCTTGGCATCCTCAACGACGAACTGGGCAATCCGGATGCCGCCTGGCAGAACCTGAACCGCTCGCTCGAACTGGAGCCAAGCAATGCCCGCTACTACACCGATACCGGGTTGTTCCTTTACCGACGCCGAAAATTCGCACCCTCTGAAGAAGCCTTCAAGAAAGCGCTGCAATTGAATCCGAATGGGATCCTTGCGCTGATGCACCTCGGTAACCTGTGCTACTTCAGCAATCGTCTGGACCAAGCCATCGAGCTGTATCAGCGCGCTGTCGCACTGAAACCGGACCTGCCGGTTGCGCAATGCAATCTTGGATCGCTGCTGCAGGACGAGGGCCGACTGAAACAGGCGCTTGCCTGTTATAACAAGGCGTTGCAACACACCTCCAATGATGGCTTGACTATAAAGAGCGCACTCGCCCTGCCTGTAATCGTTGCGTCGCACCAAGAGCTAACCGTAATCCGTAAGCGCTATATGGACAATCTTGTCAGCTTGCGCGCACAGCGGTTAACGGTCCACAATCCGGCTGAAATAGGGCTACCCGCCTTTTATCTTGCTTACCATGGCCTCGATGATCGTCCCTTGCAAGAAGGCCTGGCCGCGCTCTATGAACAATGCGTGCCAGGCATCAACTACCTGGCGCCACATTGCCACGATCAGAGGCTAGCAATCCAGAACAACAAGATCCGCATCGGCTTTATCTCGGAGCTTTTCCGTGCGCAGACCGTTGGTATAGTAATCGCCGGCATTATAAACCGGCTCAACCGCGACACTTTCGATGTGTCGATATTTCACTTTCCCAAGCCAGGCGACGACGAGGTTACAGACTATCTCAAACAGGGTTCCAGCTGCTGGATAGAGCTACCAGTCGATCTGCAACAGGCACGTGCCGCGATCGCAGCAAAGCAACTCGACATCCTGGTCTTTACCGATATCGGCATGACTCCAACAACCTATTTTCTTGCGTTCTCGCGCCTTGCGCCGGTGCAGTGCGTAACCTGGGGGCACCCGGTCACAACCGGAATCCCTGCCATGGATTACTATATTTCCTGCGAGGACTTCGAATCCGCCGAGTCAGATGCACATTACTCTGAGCAACTGGTACGACTGAAAAACCCGCCAACATATTACCATCGACCGCGGTTTCCTGATCAGGTGCTCCCGCGTTCACATTATGGCTTACGCGATGACGAACATGTTTATCTATGCGTGCAGAGCCTATTCAAGGTGCACCCGGACTTCGACAGCATCATCGGCGACATTTTGCGTCAGGATAGTCAAGGGCGTATGGTGTTCGTGCACGGTAGTCGCACCCATTGGGGGGAACTGCTTATGGAGCGATTGGAGCGCACCATTCCTGACGTCATGCCTCGTGTCAGTATGCTGACGCACCAGTCGTTCAGCAACTACCTGAACCTGTTGCGTGTTGCCGACGTAGCTCTCGATACGCTGCATTTTGGTGGTGGAAGCACTGCTTACCAGTCGCTCGCCGCGGGTCTGCCTATCGTGACACTGCCCGGCCAATTCATGCGTAGCCGACTTACTTATGCGTGCTACCGGCGCATGAATGTCACGAATTGCGTTGCATCTGACCGCGACGATTATGTCAGGATCGCCGTGCGACTCGGCACCGATCCACCGAAGCGCAAACAGGTTTCGCAGGACATACTAGCCGCATGCGATGCGCTCTATGAAGACACCAGTGCGGTTAGCGAGTTCGAACGGTTTCTTGTTTCGGTGACTACGCACAACCAAGACTCAAGGTTGTGTTAACGGGAGCGATGTGGATGGGAGCTCCCATTTCAAGCAAACCCGGACGTTTTTATGACACAGCTCACGTGGTGTCATTCCCAGTTTGAATTGGCGGAATCATGATAAATCAAACCGAAAAGAATACCTTGGCCAAGCAGGCCGAAGCCTGTCTCGTCAGTGGACAGATCGAGCAGGCAAAATCCCTTTATTCTCGCCTGGTTGAAATTGACGGCGACGATGAGGAGGCATGGTTGATGCTGGCCGCGGTGCTGGGTGAAACCGGATCTATCGACGAGGCCTTGCGTTGTGCGCAGCGGGCAATCGCCGTGGATCCGGATTACCTTGAGGCATACCTTACCCAGGCCCATCTTCTCCATCGCTGTGGGCGGAACGATGCGGCTCTGCAGAGCGCTCTGCAAGCAGCCGAAGGTGATCCGACCTATACGGAGGCGTGGCTTTTCCTTGCCGGCGTTGCTGGACAGTTGCAGCGATGGGAGGATGCTCACTCCTGGGCCGGGCGCGTGCTGTCTCTTGAGCCGAACAATGCTGAAGCGCATGTGAATCTGGGTAACGCCCTATACCATCGTCAGCGTTTCGAGGAGGCGGTAACCAGCTATCAGTCCGCACTGACGCAGCAGCCGGGATTGATCCTGGCTATGCTGGGCCTCGGTAATGCACTCCTGGCTCAAGGTGAATTCAGCGATGCAGCCGCGATACTGGAACAAGCGCTGCAGGCAGAGCCTGATAAGTCCGATATCAAGAGCAGTCTGGGAATCTGCTACGCCAACCAGAATCTTCTGGGTGAAGCTATTGCCCTGCTGAATGAAGTTATATCTGAACAGCCCGATAACCTGCCGGCGCAGCTCAATCTTGGCCGTGCTCTGTCGCTGAATGACGACCTGGACGTTGCAATTGCCTGCCTGAATTCGGCCTTACAGATCGCACCGGATTCGGTCCAGGCCCGGGTGTTTCTGGGCCACGCATTGAAACAGGCAAACCGGTTGACCGAAGCCGCCACTGCCTATGAAGAAGCGCAGCGTCTTGCACCAGAGAACGGCGAACTGTACTACTTTGCAGCAGGTGTGTATTTAGAGCAGGGACGCGTGGATGAGTCCATCAATGCACTGCGCCAGGCGTTGCGACTGGAGCCCGGGCTGATGCTGGCCCGCAGCGCCCTGGTGTATGCACTCAATTATCCTTCCGATGTTGAGCCCGAATCAAAACTTGAAGAAGCCCTGGCTTGGGGAGATATTCATGCCGCAAGCACGCTCGCGCGCCGTGTACACACCAACTCGCCCGATCCGGACCGGCGCCTGCGGATCGGGTACCTGTCACCCGATTTTCGCGATCACTCCGTCGCATTCTTCCTGCCACCGCTGCTCAACCAGCACCATTCCGACGCCATCGAAACCTACTGTTACTCGAATGTCGAAAGACCTGATTCCAGGACAAAACTGCTGGAGAAAGCTGCGCATCACTGGCGCGATATCAGTCAACAAACCGACATACAGGTAGCCGATCAAATTGTTGACGATGAAATCGATATCCTGGTTGATCTGGCCGGCCACTCATTGGGCGGCCGGCTCGGCGTATTTGCATTGAAGCCAGCCCCCGTTCAGGTAAGCTATCTCGGCTATCCTGCCACGACCGGCGTTGCAGCTATTGATTACCGGTTTACGGACAATGACGCTGATCCCCAAGGCACGACGGACCGATATCATGTGGAAACACTTGTCCGGTTGCCGCATGGATTTCTGTGCTACACGCCACCGGATGATGCGCCGCCGGTGGCTGCCTCGCCAGCCGCTGATAAAGGTTATGTCACCTTTGGCTCTTTCAACCACATATGCAAGATTTCGGCGAACACGCTGTCTGTATGGTCTGCGATACTTAACAGGGTTCCCGATTCGCGCCTCGTTCTGAAATACAAGGCACTGAAGGATACCATCACGCGTAGCCGGCTTCTGGAACAGTTTCGAAAATACGACATCGCCGCCGACAGGATCGAACTGCTCGACTTCATGCCATCCAGGAAGGCACATCTTGACACCTACAGCCAGGTCGACGTCGCGCTTGACACTTTTCCGTACAATGGCACGACGACAACCTGCGAGGCACTGTGGATGGGTGTTCCGGTCGTGACCCTGGCGGGCAGAGAGCATGCCGGGCGTGTGGGCGCCAGTCTACTTGAGCAGGTTGGTCGTGAATCGTTTATCGCCCAGACAGAACAAGACTACATCGATATCGCCGCAACCATGGCGAGTGACCTTCATCGACTCGCTGAACTACGGCTTGAGCTTCGCAGTAGCATGGGCACCTCCAGATTATGCGACCACGATGGCTTCGCGCGCGCCATTACGGACTCATACCGAACAATCTGGAAAAAATGGTGCAAGGATTCGGATGGTTCATGACAAGCTGGTGCGCCAGTTCAGACAGTAGCTTATTAACTTGGCCATCAAATATATCGGTTGGGCTGCGTATAGTATCTTCTCGTGTTTGAAGTACTTCTTCACGCGATCTGATCTGCGCTGCAGCTTCCTCATGTGGCTGATGACCCTGTTCTTCAATTGCACTTTCGAACGCGCCGGCTTGCCGCAATGCATGCCTGCCTTCAGGTCGCAGTTGAGGTATTCGTCCGGATTGAGTCCCGGTGAGTAAGGCAGCAGATAGAAGATTTCGATCCGCTCCTCCTTCCTCGCCAGCCACTCCTTGACCTTTTTTCCGGGGAGACAATAGAAGGTTGACATTTGAGGGAGTCCATCGGTGAAACTCACGAAGCGTGAGCCGCCAAGCACACGATTAAGGAGAATCACGATGGACTTTGACAGCCTAAGTCACTCGAAATGGAAGTGCAAATAGCAGGTAGTGTTTATTCCGAAGTGTCGCCGCCGGGTGTTATACGAGCAGTTGAGGCGGCACCTGTGAGAGATATTTCGCCGGTTGGCCGAACACAAGGAAAGTCGAATCGAAGAGGAACATTTGATGCCGGATCATGTGCATAAGATGATATCGATCCCACCGAAATATGCGGTATCGCAGATGGTGGGGTACATCAAGGGCAAGAGTGCGATTCATCTGTCGCGAGTGTACGGGGAGCGCAAGCGAAGTTTTGTCGGGCAGAGTTTCTGGGCGCGAGGGTATTTCGTCTCCACGGTTGGTCGGGATGAACAGATGATACGGGAATACATCAGGAACCAGGAACACGAGGACAAATTGTTGGACCAGATTAACCTGTGGCGCTGATTGCCAACGGAAGGTGGCCCAAGAAGGCGGGGCCGCGTTAGCGGCCCCGAACTGCCGCTTTGAGCGGCTCACATGACTAAAGCCCCCGGCCGGGGGATACTTTACTTGCTAATCGGAAGAACTAACTGATCTAATTGCTCGTTGCCACTGTTATCTGTTGCGGTAGCGCTCACTTCAAGGGCCGTCGTTGGCAGCGTAACATCCCCATTGTTCCCCTGAATCTTTATCACCTCGCCACCAATGACTGCGTAGACCGGCTTGAACGCACCTGCGACATCGACATCGGAGTCGCAAACATCGGTACTATTCAGACGCACTTCAAGGAAGCTGACACCAGAACCATTAATTGATGTGACAGCCTGCCCAGTGCGCGTATCTACCACCTCAATTGCTAGATCCGGCTTCACAGTATCAAATACATTAACGTTGGTTGATGCGGTATCGTAGATTCCGCTCACACCAGTTGCAGTAACACTGATTGAATGTGAACCAAGAGATAGGAATGGTGTGATCGACGCTCCCGACCCCGCCACATCTCCGTCTACTGTCCAGTCTATGGAAGCCAGTTCCGCTCCACCGTTCAAATCAACTGTTGACGTCAATTCAATGTGGGTTCCACCCGTTTCGTTACATTGCTGATTAACCCCACCCGTCACATTGATTGAGACATCAATGCTGGGTGCCGGTGCGCCGGCGTCAAACTCATACACAAAGGTAAAACCAACGAATGGACCGGAAATCATCTTCTGACCCGGAATACCGTCCCCGTCGCTGTCTATCGGCTCGAAATGCTGACCACCGGTGTAAGGGATCACATCCCAAACGATGCCATGAGGAATTATATTTCCTGCCCAGGTAGTAGTGATGAAGCCGCCGAGTTGGCCAGATCCGACATTGATGGGAAGAACACCAGGAAAGGTATAACTTCCGGGCGATAGCAGGTCAATCTGGCTATCTACTGCGAACCCAAAAAACACCCATGGATCAATTGTAATGTGTTGCGTATCGGTATTGTAAGTACCGGTGATTGGTGTTGGCGCTACGACAGTCACCCCGCCTGGGTCATATAAGACTGCGGTACCCGATACAGACTGAGATTCTGCATATGAGGCAGAAAACTGTCCAATGAGCGCAAATGCAATACCCACCAAGAAAGTGCGGTTCATCAGTATCCTCCTTAATAGTTCGAGTAATTAATTCTTATTAAGAATTTTTTGAAAAACGATATATCTACTGCAATTCATTAATCAGTATAACTGATAATACGTAAAGTCCACGAAATCCCCACGATTCTGAGTAACGGATCCACCCCGAAAGGGGGCTTCGCTTGTTGCTTCTTGGCATCGTATAGGGATCGGGTCTCCAAACCTCGGGCCTGTGCATAGACTTTATCTTCGGTTCCCGATGATTCACATGCCTTGAGGTGTTCCAGCCAGAAGAGCCGGCGGGCCGTAAAGCCCCCTGCTTATCGTGAGCATCGCCTCTCCCCGTGAAATCACCCGCGGGAAGCATGCCGTCGTTGTCATCTACAAAACAGCGTGTGGGCTATCTATTTTGCGTTTATGTGTTTTCTGTTTTGGGTCTAACAGTTCCGAATTGTTCTCGATTTGGCCGTAAATCAGCATGATCTGGACAATTCGAGGGATTAGTGGATAATTGCGGGACTTTCTGGCAGGGTGCAGGTTACGATAAGGTTGTAGCGCAGGCGAATTACTAATTCCGCTTATTGATCAAGCACATGGCAGCTTTCAGGATTCTTGTCCTCAATGGGCCCAATTTGAACCTTCTCGGAATACGAGAGCCGGCGTATTACGGGTGCAGTACGCTTGAAGAGGTGCTGAAACGGCTGATGGAAGTTGCGGTTGAGCAGGGAGTGACGCTGACAGGTTTCCAGAGTAATGGCGAGCACGAACTGATCGAGCAAGTTCACGCAGCCTCAAGGGAAAAGATTGATTTCATCATCATCAATCCGGCGGCCTTTACCCACACGAGCGTCGCATTGCGGGACGCCCTGAAGGCCGTTGAAATCCCATTCATCGAGGTTCATCTTTCCAATATCCATGCCCGCGAGGAGTTTCGCAGGCATTCCTACTTCTCGGATGTGGCCGTGGGGGTGATTTCGGGTTTGGGACCGGTCGGGTATGAGCTGGCCTTGCGGGCTGCGGTGCGATATTTGGAGGAACGGGGCTGAAAACCTCTTTAATGGCCACGGAATCACACAGACATGGAAAAGTAGAAAGTAAGCAGTAATTAGTGCCCATCCATAAACGCCGTTTTCACCGCAGAGACGCAAAGGACGCAGAGAAATTCTCTAACGAAAACAATTAAACACTTTGCGTTCTCGGCGTCTCTGCAGTGAGTTTATTTCTTTATGGATGGACACTAATTAAGTAAGAAGTGAAGCGTGGGCTGGGATTTCGATGGTGCGCATGGCGCACCCTACATTTAACGGGTTTTGACATGGATATACGCAAAGTCAAGAAATTGATCGAGTTGCTGGAGGAATCCAACATCGCGGAGATCGAGATCCACGAGGGGGAGGAGTCGGTCCGGATCAGCCGCAAGATGGAAACCCAGCAAGCGCCACAGTACATGCCGGCCTTTGGACCAGGGATGTACGCGCCCATGCCGTCCGCGGCGCCAACTCCCGCTATCGGCCAGGATTCCGCCGAGGCGGTCGAAAAAACCGCGCCACTGGGCCATGTGGTCACATCCCCGATGGTCGGGACGTTCTACGAGGCGCCCTCGCCGGGCGCCAAGCCGTTTGTCGAGGTGGGGCAGCAGGTCGGTGTGGGTGACACGCTCTGCATTATCGAGGCCATGAAGATGCTGAACCAGATCGAGTCCGACAAGACGGGCAAGATTACCGCCCGGCTGGTCGATAACGGACAGCCGGTCGAGTTTGGCCAGGATCTGTTTGTGATCAGCTGATGCTTGAGAAGGTCGTTATCGCGAACCGGGGCGAGATCGCCCTGCGGATACTGCGTGCGTGCCAGGAGCTTGGCATCAGTACGGTGGCGGTGTATTCCATCGCCGATCGCGATCTGAAGCATGTGCGGCTGGCCGATGAGAGTGTCTGCATCGGGCCCGCGGCTTCCTCCGCCAGTTACCTCAATATACCGGCCATCATCAGCGCCGCCGAAGTGACCGACGCGGATGCCATTCATCCCGGTTACGGGTTTCTCTCTGAAAACGACGATTTTGCCGAGCAGGTGGAGCGTAGCGGCTTCGTGTTCATCGGACCGCGGCCGGATACCATTCGCACCATGGGCGACAAGGTCGCTGCGATCCGCGCCATGCAAACCGCCGGCGTGCCGTGCGTGCCGGGGTCGAATGGCCCGCTGGGGGAGGATGACACGGCCAATATCGCGATGGCCCGCAAGATCGGCTATCCGATTATCATCAAGGCGGCGGGCGGCGGCGGCGGGCGCGGCATGCGGGTGGTGCACGCCGAAGCCGCGTTGCTGGCGGCGATTTCACTGACCCGTACCGAGGCCAGGAACGCCTTCAACAACGACGTGGTCTATATGGAGAAATACCTCGACCGGCCACGGCACATCGAGTTCCAGGTGCTGGGCGACGGGGAGGGCAATGCCATTCACCTGGGTGAGCGCGATTGTTCCATGCAGCGCCGCCACCAGAAAGTGGTGGAGGAGGCGCCGGCGCCGGGTATCACCGGGGAGCAGCGCCAGAGGATGGGGCAGCGCTGCGCCGATGCCTGCAAGCGGATACGTTACCGCGGAGCCGGGACCTTCGAATTCCTCTACCAGGACGGTGAGTTCTACTTCATCGAGATGAACACGCGTGTCCAGGTGGAGCATCCGGTCACCGAAATGGTCACCGGCGTGGATATCGTCAAGGAACAGCTGCGCATTGCCGCCGGGGAAGGCATTTCCTACCGGCAGGAGGACATCGTCATCCGCGGCCACTCCATCGAATGCCGCATCAATGCCGAGGACCCCAAAAATTTCATGCCCTCTCCCGGCCGGATCGAGATGTACCACGCACCGGGTGGCCCCGGCATTCGCATGGATACCCACATCTACAACGGCTACCGGGTTCCGCCCTACTACGATTCCATGATCGGCAAGCTGATCTCCTACGGCGAGACCCGTGCATCGGCGCTGGCCCGCATGCGTGTGGCGCTCAATGAGATCGTTATCGACGGCATCAAGTCCAACGTGCCCCTGCAGCTGGATATCATCACGGACCATGCCTTCCTGCAGGGTGGCACCGATATTCATTACCTGGAGAAGAAGCTGGGGCTTTGATGAGGTATTTATGGCCACGGAATCCACTGAATCCACGGAAAAATAACAAATAGAATAGTAAGAACTAAAAAACCAGTAATGGCCACGGGTCGCTCCCGGCTTCCTGCCTGCCGCGACACTCATTCATCCCTGAACATCGAAGTACACGGAAATACACGGAAAAATAAAAGCGGGAAGTAAAAAGTAATAAAGTGAGAAGTGAGCAACCCGGTTGAGTGCTTGTAGCGTTCTGCAGCACATTAAGGGCTTTGGCAGCGATTTCAGAGCTCTGAAATTTAATAATCATTTGCGAACGAATTCGCGTCTGCAGGTGTTTGAAATCGATAAATTTCTCTGCGTCTCTGCGGTGAATTCCATTAGCCCCGGTGCGCACGGCGCACCCTACGTGAATATTTTTAATACCGTGTTCTTCCGTGGATTCCGTGGCCATTATTCTTTTCACGTCTTTCTTTTCACTTCTCACGTCTCGCTCATCACATGACATGGTTGCAATTATCCATTGAAGTGACCGGGGACCTGGCGGAGGTTGTCACGGAGGTCTTCATGGATGCCGGCGCCCTGTCTGTAACGTATCAGGATGCCGCCGATGAGCCGATTCTTGAGCCGGGACTGGGGGAGCATCCGGTATGGTCAGCCACCCGCGTCGTGGCGCTGTTTGCGGATGACTGCGATGCCAGCCGGATAACCCGGCGCCTGCGTGAGCCGTTGCATGGGGTAGTGATCGAACCCCGGATCGAACGTCTGGAAGATCGGGACTGGTCCAGCACCTGGCGGGAGACCTTCCATGCCATGCGCTTTGGTGCGCGCCTGTGGGTGGTGCCCACCGATGAACAGGTGCCTGCAGCGAATGCTGTCACGATCCACCTCGACCCGGGGCTCGCCTTCGGCACCGGGACGCATGTGACGACCGCGCTGTGTCTGGAATGGCTGGATGCGCATCCCCCACTGGAGCGTGAGGTCATCGACTACGGCTGCGGTTCGGGGATACTCGCCATTGCGGCCGGCAAGCTGGGCGCACGCCGCGTGCTTGCCGTGGATATCGATCCACAGGCGCTGCTGGCGACACGGGAAAATGCCGGGCGCAACGGGATGGATCAGTGTGTGGAAACCCTGTTTCCCGAGGCCCTGGATGCCCCGCCGGTCGGTCTGGTGATTGCCAATATACTCGCCAACCCGTTGATTGAGCTGGCGGATACGCTGGCCGGTCGGGTGACTCTTGAGGGGTATATCGTGTTGACTGGGATCCTTGCGGAACAGGCCGGGGACGTCATGACGGCATACCGGCCGTGGTTTGAGTTTCGCGAGCCCGTGGAGCGGGAGGGTTGGGTGCTGCTGGAGGGGGTCAAATACAGTGAGAAGTAAGACGTAAGACGTAAAACGTGAAAAGAATAATGGCCACGGAATCCACTGAAGAACACGGAAAGATGAAAAAAGCGAAAAAAGTTCAAATGTGAAAACCCAAGGAGCTGCAGGTTGAACTTCGCTGCGCTGAGTTTAACCTGCGCCGCTTGACCGTTTTTCAATTAACAATTTTCTCTGCGTTCTTTGCGTCTCTGCGGTGAAATATATTTTTCAGTGGATTCAGTGGATTCAGTGGATTCAGTGGATTCCGTGGCCATAAATAATGTGGTGACACCTTTTACCTTTCCACTAGTGAACGAGTAGACTAGCCGCCATGTATACCTTCTGTCCGACCTGCTCGACCGTGTTTGCCATCAAGACCGAACAATTGCTGGCGGCCGCAGGACGGGTGCGTTGCGGGACGTGTGGTCAGGTTTTTCGTGCGTTTGACTACGTCTACGAGGATCTGGAGTCGGTACAGTCGGCGCTTGCCGAGTACCATGCCCGGCAAACGGTTCGACATGCAAAAGAACGGCAGAATGGCCCTGGCTATGCTGGCGCAGAGGTCGGGGCCGATGATGGACAGGAAGACTTTGATGCCGCCACTCCCGATGATTTCCCGTTGCCCGCGGAGTTGACCGATAGCTGGCCAGAAAGGTCTCACTTCGGGCGGAATCTCGCCAAAGGGGCTTTCATCGGAGTGTTGCTGTTGATGCTGGGTGTGCAGTGGGTGTATTTCAATCGTGCCAGCCTGGCGGCACAGACTGACTGGCGTCCCGGCCTGGAATTGTTTTGTTCATTCCTGCAATGTGAACTACCCCTGCGGGTCGATCTTTCCCGCATCGAACTGGTCAGCCGCGATATACGCAAGCATCCGCGGATCGCGGGCGCCCTGCTGATCAATGCCACCCTGGTCAACCACGCCGATTTTCCCCAGCCTTACCCGGTTCTTGAGGTCACCTTCTCGAATTCCACCGGGACACCTGTCGCGGCGCGCCGATTCCGTCCCGGCGAATACCTCGATAATGAGGCTGTTATCAAGGCGGGCATGCCGGTGAATACGGCGCTGCAAGTGATGCTGGAAATCGAGGATCCGGGCGAGGACGCGGTTTCCTTCCAGTTTGATTTTCTCTGATTTTCAAGTCCTTCCGTGCGGCGTTCTGCGCCGCTTTATCCAGAGCGTCGATGCGAGTATTATTTTGCGTCCTTCACCCCCGGAATACTTTAGAACAGACAAAATCCGGTGCGAATAGGTCCATACAAACTCGCCAACAATGTGATTCTTGCCCCCATGGCAGGCGTTACCGATCGTCCGTTCCGGCAGCTATGCCGTTCGCTGGGGGCCGGTCTCGCCGTCTCGGAGATGGTTTCCTCAAACGCGCTCGTGTGGGGGAGTGAGAAAACGCGGCGCCGCATTGACCATGTCGGTGAGGACGAACCCGTATCCGTGCAGATCGCCGGCGCCGATCCGGTCATGATGGCGAATGCCGCCCGATTCAACGTCTCGCAGGGCGCACAGATCATCGACATCAACATGGGTTGTCCGGCGAAGAAGGTCTGCAACCTCATGGCGGGCTCCGCCTTATTGCAGGATGAGGCGCTGGTCGGCCGCATTCTCGATGCCGTGGTCGCGGCCGTCGATGTTCCGGTTACCCTGAAGATCCGCACCGGCTGGGATCCTACGCATCGCAACGCCCTGCGCATCGCCGCGATCGCCGAGCAGGCCGGCATCCAGGCGCTGGCCGTGCACGGACGCACCCGTGCCTGCGGCTACCGTGGGGAGGCCGAACACCGGACGGTGCGCGCCATCAAGGCGGCCGTGTCGATACCCGTCATTGCGAATGGCGACATCAGCTCGCCGTGGAAGGCTGCCGAGGTCCTGCGCGTTACGCAGGCCGATGCCGTGATGATAGGCCGCGCCGCCCAGGGACGGCCGTGGGTGTTTCGCGAGATCGTTCACTTCCTGGTCACAGGCGAATTGCTGCCGCCACCGGCGCCTGCCGAGATCGGTGGCGTCCTCACCGGGCACCTTCACAATCTCTATGATTTTTACGGCGAATACACCGGTGTGCGTGTCGCCCGCAAGCATATCGCCTGGTACAGCAAGGGCCAGCCGGGGGGTAACCGCTTCCGTCAGCAGGTCAACCAGGCGGAAACGGTGGAAGAGCAACTGCGCCAGGTCGGTGATTATTTCGTCCTGCTGACCGAACAGAAGGCCTTGGCCGCATGAACGTGGCGTCACGACGCGAGCGACGTAAACAGCCGATCCGGCGCAGCGTTCAGTCGGCGCTCGAACTCTATCTGAGTGATCTCGATGGCCACAAGGTCAATGACCTGTATCACATGGTGCTGGGCGAGGTTGAGCCGGCGTTGCTGAATGTCGTCATGCAACACGTCGATGGCAACCTGTCCCAGGCTGCGGAAATTCTGGGGATTACCCGCGTGACCCTGCGCAAGAAGCTCAGGCAGTACGGGTTGGAACAATAGCGGACCCTATGGCACTGCCCTGTGTTTCAAACATAACACCCTTTTCACCGCAGAGACGCGGAGAACGCTGAGTTATTTAATTAGTGCTTGTCCATAGACGCCATTTTTAACGCAAAGACGCAAAGTTCGCAAAGAAATTCTTTAACTAAAAACACAACGGCTTTGCGTTCTTTGCGTCTTTGCGGTGATTTAATTCCATTATGGATAAACAAAAAATATTCTTGTTAATGAGCTTCTTTGCGATCTCTGCGTCTCTGCGGTGATTTCATTCCTTCATGGATAAACACTAATGAACAAAATTCAACGAGCACTGATCAGCGTTTCCGACAAAACCGGCGTTGCCGGATTCGCGCAGGAGTTGAACGCGCTCGGCATCGAGATTCTGTCCACCGGCGGGACGGCGCGGCTGCTTGCCGATGCCGGCGTCCCCGTGATCGAGGTTTCCGACTACACCGGGTTCCCGGAGATGATGGACGGGCGCGTCAAGACGCTGCACCCGAAGGTACATGGCGGCATTCTTGCCCGTCGCGGAGTCGACGAAGCGGTGATGGCCAGTAACGGCATTGCGCCGATCGACATGGTCGTGGTCAACCTGTATCCCTTCGAGCAGACCGTGGCCCGCCCGGACTGCGACCTGGCGATGGCGATCGAGAATATCGATATCGGCGGGCCTACGATGCTGCGCGCCGCGGCCAAGAATCATGCCGCCGTTACCGTGCTGGTCGACAGCGCTGACTACGCACCGGTGCTGGCGGAAATGCGCCAGCAGGGCGGCGCCGTCACGGAGGCCACCCGCTTTGCCCTCGCGGTCAAGACCTTCGAGCACACGGCCCGCTATGACGGGGCCATCGCGAATTACCTGGGCGGCGTGAACCCGGAAGGTGGCCATGACCCCTTCCCGCATACCCTGAATTTCCAGTTCAGCAGGGCGCAGACGATGCGTTACGGGGAAAATCCGCATCAGCGCGCCGCCTTCTATGTCGAGCATGCGCCGGCCGACGCCTCGGTGGCGACCGCGCGGCAGTTGCAGGGCAAGGAATTGTCCTATAACAACGTGGCGGACACCGACGCGGCTCTGGAATGCGTGAAATCATTCACCGAGAGGCCGGCCTGCGTGATCGTCAAACATGCCAATCCCTGTGGGGTGGCGTTTGGCGCCACCCTGCATGAGGCCTATGACCGGGCCTTCAAAACGGACCCGACCTCGGCCTTTGGCGGGATTATCGCGTTCAACCGGCCGCTGGACGCGGCCACTGCCCAGGCCATTATCGAGCGGCAGTTCGTCGAGGTTATCATCGCACCGGGAGTCGAACCGGCGGCGCTTCCGGTGCTTGAAACCAAGAAAAACGTGCGCGTACTGGAATGCGGCGCCTGGCACGACGAGCCGGTTGCAGGGCTGGATTTCAAACGTGTCAACAGCGGCCTGCTGGTACAGGACCGCGATCTTGGCCGGGTGAGCGCAGGCGATCTCAAGGTCGTGACCCGGCGCGCGCCCACACCACAGGAGACGCAGGACCTGCTGTTTGCCTGGCGCGTCGGCAAGTTCGTCAAGTCCAACGCCATCGTCTACTGCAGGGACGGCATGACCATCGGTGTTGGCGCCGGTCAGATGAGCCGGGTCTACAGCGCCCGCATCGCAGCGCTCAAGGCGAGCGACGAAGGTCTGGAAGTGCGCGGGTCGGTGATGGCCTCGGATGCTTTCTTCCCGTTCCGCGACGGCATCGACCAGGCGGCAGGGGCGGGCATCGTGGCGGTCATTCAGCCGGGCGGCTCCATGCGTGATGACGAGGTCATCGCTGCGGCCGACGAACACGGCATGGCGATGGTGTTCACCGGCATGCGGCATTTTCGGCACTAATTGATGATCAGTGAAAAGTAAGAAGTAAGAAGTAAGAAGAAAAACCCTGATGGCCACGGAATCCACGGAATCCACGGAAAAACAAGAAGTAAAAAACCATAATGGCCACGGAATCACACGGAATTACACGGAAAAATAAAAGCAAAAACGAAAAATGCAAGAAGGGAATAAATCCAGTCGTGAGTCTCTGCGGTGATCACAATCATTACCAGTTTGTAGAGCATACCTTGCTCAAAAATATTGTGAATTTCCGTGTGATTCCGTGTGATTCCGTGTGATTCCGTGTGATTCCGTGTGATTCCGTGGCTATTTTAGGTTTTTCACATCTCACATCTCGCTTTTATTTTTCCGTGGATTCTGTGGATTCCGTGGCCATCAATAATTTCAAGGCAGAGCAATGAACATTCTGATTATCGGTGGTGGCGGTCGGGAGCATGCCCTGGCGTGGAAGGCGGCGCAGTCTCCGCAGGCGGACACGGTGTTCGTGGCGCCGGGCAATGCCGGAACCGCCCATGAATCCGGCGTCAGGAATGTCGCGATTGATGCGGGCGACATCGAGGCGCTGGTGGCCTTTGCCAGGGAAAACGCCGTTGGACTGACGATCGTCGGGCCCGAGGTGCCACTGGTTGCCGGCGTGGTGGATCGTTTCACCGTGGCAGGGCTGCGTTGCTTCGGACCGACACGGGCCGCCGCGCAACTGGAAGGCTCCAAGACCTTCAGCAAGGATTTCCTGGCCCGGCACGGGATTCCGACCGCGCGCTATGCGGCGTTCACCCGCGTAGCCGAGGCGGTTGAGTATATCCGCGCACAGGGTGCCCCCGTCGTGGTCAAGGCCGACGGCCTGGCGGCGGGAAAGGGCGTCATCCTGGCACGCACCGAAGCACAGGCCATCGCGGCCGTCGAGGATATGTTGAGTGGCAACGTGTTCGGCACGGCCGGTCACCGGGTCGTCATCGAGGAGTTCCTGGAAGGGGAGGAGGCCAGCTTCATCGTCATGGTGGACGGCACACACATACTGCCGCTTGCGACCTCGCAGGATCACAAGGCGCGTGACGACGGCGATACCGGTCCCAATACCGGCGGCATGGGCGCCTATTCACCGGCGCCGGTGGTCACGCCCGGGATTCACCGGCGTGTCATGAACGAGGTCATCCGGCCCACGGTGCATGGCATGGCGGCGGAAGGCAATCCGTTCACCGGGTTCCTGTATGCCGGGCTGATGATTACCGCCGACAGTACGCCGAAGGTGCTCGAGTTTAATGTGCGCTTTGGCGACCCGGAAACCCAGCCGATCATGCTGCGCCTCAAGTCCGACCTGGTGGAACTGTGTCTGGCGGCGCTTGAGGGTGAGCTTGACGAGGTGGATGTGGATTGGGACGAGCGCGCCTCGATCGGTGTGGTGCTGGCCGCGGGCGGCTATCCGGATGACTACCGCAAGGGGGATCTTATTGATGGCATACACGCGGCGGACGATAAGCACTGCAAGGTGTTTCATGCCGGCACGCAGGTGAGCAACGGGCATGTCGTGACCGCCGGTGGACGTGTGCTGTGCGTCTGCGCACTCGGCGAGACGGTCGCCGAGGCCCGGCAGCAGGTCTACCGCTGTATCGGCAGGATCAAATGGCCGGATATGTATTACCGCACGGACATCGGTTACCGGGCGATCGCGCGTGAGAAGTGAGGAGATAACCCTGATGGCCACGGAATCACACGGAAGACACGGAAAAATTAAATATTTCCACGTAGGGTGCGCCGTGCGCACCGGGTAAAATGGCTACGGATTCCACGGAAGAACACGGAAAAGTATCAAAGTGAAAAGTGACGAAAAATAAGTGAATAACCCAGTCGGACACGTTCACCTGGATGGGTATTAGCACCCTGAAGAGGGTAATCAGCTTTAGCTGCAATTGAAAGGTATTGAATTGCAATATTCATTCGCGAAAGAATTCACACCAGGGGTGTTTCAAATCATTAAATTTCCCTGCGTCCTTCGCGTCACTGCGGTGACTTATCTCATTTCCGGTGCGCATGGCGCACCCTACTACGTGGAAAGCTATAGATATTTCCGTGGATTCAGTGCATTCCGTGGCTATAACCCGGTTTCATACAAAAGGAGATCTAACAGTGGAAATAATCGGTTGGGTGCTGGTGGCGATCATTCTCGGCGTACCTCTGCTGGGGGTCGTGTTCTACAACCGCCTGGTGGGGCTCAACAACCAGGTCAAGAATGCCTGGCGGCAGATCGATGTGCAGCTCAAACGCCGCCATGATCTTATTCCCAATCTTGTCGAAGTCGTCAAGGATTATATGTCCTACGAGCAGGAGACGCTCCAGAAGGTGATCCAGGCGCGCACCCAGGCCGTCAGCGCGCGTAGCCCCGAGGAGGCGATAGCCGCGGAGGGCGTGCTGGGCGGTGCCCTGGGCAAGCTCTTTGCCCTGATGGAAAACTACCCGGACCTGAAGGCCAACGAGAATGTCTCGCGCCTGATGGAGGAGCTGAGCGCCACCGAGAACAAGATTTCCTTCTCCCGTCAGTTCTACAACGACAGCGTCATGGCGCTCAACAATGGTGTGCAATCCTTTCCCTCCAATATCGTGGCGGGGATGTTCGGTTTCCGGGAGGCGACCTACTTCGAGGTCCCGGAGACGGAGACCGCGGTGCCAAAGGTCGATCTGCGCTGATAACGGCAGGTGAGAAGTGAGAAGTGAGAAGTGAGAAGAATAATGGCCACGGAATCACACGGAAATACACGGAAAGTTTTCAAATATTAACGTAGGGTGCGCCGTGCGCACCGGGGGTTATCGCTATCACCATGGAGACGCGAATCACGCCTTTTTGTTTCACCGAAAATGTCTGTTTTCTTCTCGTCCGTTTCTACCAATTCATGGGCCATCGCCCGAACAGATTTATCACTTCTTATTTCTCACTTTTTACTTTCCGTGTATTTCCGTGTGATTCCGTGGCCATAGATCCTCTCCGTTAATGTTTCAGTTTCCCAGGACCAGTTGATGGAATCCCCGGCCGCCAGGCAATGCCCGGAGTGCGGGACCGCGAACCGTCCGCGGGCGCGCACCTGCCGGCAGTGCGGCGCGCCGCTGGTCAGCGACTGGCAGGACCGGCCGCGGCTGCGCAACAAGATCCTGCTGCGGACCGATTTCATGGCGGCTGCGCGCGCCAATCAGCGGGCGACGCGGCGGCTGGTGTTGTTACTGCTGCTGGTGCTGGCGGTGCTGGGTTATCTGCTGGGCTGGAGTATGCAGGCCATGTCGGGGTCTGTCCCGCTGGAGCATCAGGGCATCTGGTTTGCCAGCCGGTGGGGGGTGTGGACGGCCCTGGTCTTGTTTTTCATCGGCGCGGCCTGGTCATGGATCTCGTTTCGCGCCGGAGACCGCATTGTGCTGCGTATGACCGGCGCCAACCCGGTCACTGTTGAGGCAGAGCCGCAGCTGCACAACGTGGTGGAGGAGATGGCTATCGCGGCCGGCATCCGCAAGCCGCGCGTCTGCGTTATCGAGACGGATGCGCTGAATGCCTTTGCGACCGGCATGAGTCCGGCGCGTTCCACCATCGGGGTGACTCGCGGCTTGCTGGATGCGCTCGATCGCGAGGAATTACAAGGGGTGATCGGCCACGAGATGGGTCATATCGTGAACTGGGATATCCGCTATGCCACGGCGGTCGGCGTCATCGTCGGACTGATTGCGCTGGTCAGTGACGGCGCGCTGCGCTCCCTGCGTTTTTCCGGGCGCTCGCGGAGTTCAAACAGCCGTGCAGGCGGCGGTGCAGTGGTGATTCTGCTGTTTCTGCTGGTGTTTGCCGCGCTCGCGCCGCTGTTTTCCCGTCTTGTGCAAATGGCGGTGTCCCGGCAGCGGGAATTTCTCGCCGACGCGACCAGTGTGCGCCTGACACGCCACCCGGAAGGACTGATATCCGCACTGGAAAAGCTGGCGTTTAATGCAAAGCCCTTCGACGGCGCGAATCGTGCGACGCAGCACATGTTCATCGTCAACCCGTTCCGGAATTTCTCAGAACGCGCCAGCCGCCTGATGGCTACCCACCCGCCGCTGCAATTGCGTATCCGCCGGCTGCGGAACCTGGGAGGGGATTAGTGAGAAGTGAAGAGTAAGAAGTGAGAAAAATTCTGATGGCCACGGAATCCACGGAAACATTCAAAAATTTCATGTAGGGTGCGCCGTGCGCACCGGTGTAATGGCCACGGAAGCACACGGAAGAAAATCTTATAGCTTATGTCTGACGTGTCTTGAAAAACCGGTATCGGTTTTTCAACCTGCGGTTTTCTTTAGAGGCGTTTTTTCGGGCAGGCTGGTGTAAGAGGATGATTTATATTGGCTGAAAATCCTCGTATGCGATGGTATGCAAGGAGAACAGGGTTCTTCCCGGAGTATTTGTCTGCACCTGCAGCTTGAACGAAAGCAGCAGTAATGGCCACGGAACCACACGGAAGCACACGGAAGAAAATCTTATAGCTTATGTCTGACGTGTCTTGGGAAAATCCGGTATCGGTTTTTCAACCTGCGGTTTTCTGTATAGACGTTTTTTCTGGTACGACGAAGCAGGAAGACGATTTATATTGGTTGAACATCTTTGTATGCGAAGACATGCAAAAGAATAGGTTTCTTCCCGGGGTTTTGTCTGTGTCTATATGCTGATCAAAAGGTATTTGGCAAGTAGAATCAGTGTTTTATTCCGTGTATTTCCGTGTGCTTCCGTGGCTATTATTTGTTCACTTCTCACTTCTCACTTCTCACTTCTCACTTCTCACTTCTCACTTCTCACTTCTGATTATCCCTGCCGCTTCATCGATTCGAAGAACTGGGCGTTGCTCTTGGTGGCTTTCAGCTTGTCGAGCAGGAATTCCATGGCGGCCAGTTCGTCCATGGGGTGCAGGAGCTTGCGCAGTATCCACATCTTCTGCAGTTCGGCCGCATCGGTGAGCAGCTCTTCACGACGGGTGCCGGAGCGGTTGATGTTGATGGACGGATAGAT
>Ga0210085_1000226_pt1 | contig 25337 bp, 24 predicted proteins | sample China_Galinas_PW_5_FD_184866 | JGI IMG/M metagenome (GOLD analysis project Ga0210085, IMG submission 184866) | Wetland microbial communities from San Francisco Bay, California, USA, that impact long-term carbon sequestration - China_Galinas_PWC_D1... | ecosystem: Environmental > Aquatic > Marine...
GCCGCAGACGGGGAAGTCGAATGGCCGCCCCCGGGGAGAGCCGACGGCCGTTGAGCACTTCAGCGAAACAAACGCGGCTCGTCCGGTTGAAACGTGAACATAAGTGGAGGTCAAAGGTGAAGACCTCGCCATGCCGGAGGAGGGACTCGAACCCCCGACACGCGGATTATGATTCGGTCTCCGTGTGGGGACCGCCCTGACCAAGCGCGCGACGACGATCGACGAGGGTGAGCGCCAGACGCGGTCGGTCCGGCCCGGGGAGGGGGGGATGGTCCCCCGGCAGCGGCTGCTGGACCGCCTGCGCGAGGATCCCGGCAAGACCCTCGTTCTCTCCGCTCCGTCTGGCTTTGGCAAGACGGTGCTGCTGGAGCAGCTCGCCGAGCTGGACTCTCGCGACTCCCACACGGTGCTGCTATCGGCCCGAGACAAGGATCCCGCCGCTCTGGTCCGGTCGATCACCGATGCCCTGAGCGACTCGGAGCCGGTTTCGGAAGAGATCCTCGACGCGTTGCAGGCGCCCCAGCCCGATTTCGAGGACGTCGTCGTTCCGCGGCTGCTGGCGGGCCTCGAGTCCCGCCGCGAGCCGTTCCTGCTGATCCTCGACGAGCTCGAGCGGCTCGAGTCGTCGGCCTCGCTGGCGATCGTCGCCGCGCTCATGCGGGGGATGCCGAGTGGCTCGCAGCTGGCCATCGCGAGCCGGGTCGAACCGCCGCTGCGGCTCGGCAGGCCGCGGGCGAGCCGGCGCCTGATCGAGCTGCGCCGGGAGGACCTGACGATGACCAAGGGCGAGTGCGCCTCCCTGCTCGCCGGGATCGGGCTCGAGCTGACACCGCGCCAGCTCGACACGATCGTGCGTCGGACCGAGGGCTGGCCCGCGGCCCTCTACCTGGCCGGCCTGGCGCTGAGCGAGTCTTCCGATCCCGGCCGGGCGCTGTCCCGGTTCGCCGGGGACGACCGGATCGTCGCCGACTACCTGCAGGAGGAGTTCCTGCTGCCCGCTTCCGGCCGGGAGCTCGAGTTCCTGCGGCGGGCTTCGGTGCTCGAGCGAATGAGCGGGGAGCTCTGCGACTCCGTGCTCGACCGGAGTGACTCGGAGTCCATCCTCCGCTCCCTCGTCCGCTCCAACATGCTGCTGGTTCCGCTCGACCGGAGCGACCGCTGGTTCCGTTTCCACCCGCTGTTGCGGGACATGCTCCGCACGGATCTGCGGCGCAGCGAACCGAAGGCGGAGCGGCAGCTTCACCTGCGGGCGTCCATGTGGTGGGAGGCCAACGGCGATTGGGACCAGGCGATCCAGCATGCGGTCGAGGCGGCCGATCCCGGTCGAGCTGGGAAGCTGCTCTGGGCGGCGGTGCCCGAGTACGTGACCCGGGGAAGGCTGGCGACCCTGGTCGGCTGGCTGCAACGGCCTGGCGGGCCCACGGTGGCGGCCAACCCCGGTCTGAGCCTGACTGAAGCGGCGACGCAGCTGACCCTTGGGCGGGGACCCGAGGCGGAGCATTGGGCGGCGGTGGTCAAGCGCGCCCTGGCGGCCGAGCCCCCGTCGGAGTCGCGAGCCTCGCTGGAGGCGGGCGTCGCGATAGTCGAGGCGACCTTGGCTCGCGACGGAGTGGCGGCCATGCGGGCGTCGATCGCCACGGTCGAGCCCCTGCTCGCCGAGGACGATCCATGGCTGACCCTTTGCTGTCTGGTGGACGGCGTCGGTCTCCACCTCCAGGAGAAGAGGGAGGAGGCGCGTTCGCGACTGCTCGAGGGGGTCCGGCGCGGCTCTGTGGGCGCGCCCAACGTCCAGTGCCTGTGCCTCGCCCAACTCGGTCTGCTCTGGATCGAGCAGGGGGATTGGCACGCGGCCGAGCGGGAGATCTTCCGGGCGCGCGAGCAGATCGACCGTTACGGCCTCCGCGACTACCCGATGATCGCGCTCGCCTTCGCGGTCTCGGCCCACGCGCGAGCGCGTCGCGGCCAGATCGACGCCGCCCGCGCCGATCTGGCCGCGGCCAGGCGCCGGCTGGGGGAGGTCGAGGGCTTCGTCGCCTGGTTCGAAATCGAGACCAGGCTGACGCTGGCCCGGGCCTCGGTGCGATTGGGCGATCGCGACGGGGCCCGTGCCCTGGTCGAGGAAGCCTCGGCGCAGCTCGGCGAGGTTCCCGACGGGCCCGCTCTCTCGCGCTGGCTCGGGGAGGTCGAGGCGTCGGTCCGGTCCGGCCCCTCCCTGCCGGGGGTCCAGCTGACCGCCTCCGAGCTGCGGATCCTGCAGTTCCTTCCCAGTCACCTCTCGTTCCCCCAGGTCGCCGCGTCCGTCCATCTCTCGCCCAACACGGTGAAAACCCACGTCCGCGCCATCTACCGGAAGCTCGACGCCTCCTCGCGCCAGGAGGCGATCGAGCGGGCGCGGGAGGTGGGCCTGCTGGAGGGTGAGCCGGGCCGGTCCGGCTCCGGCGCCTGACCCGCTCGCGCCGAATCACCCGTTTCGGGCGATGCGATGCGATCACTCGAACCCATAGCTTCGCCTTGACCCGATTTGCCGGCAGTGTGTGGGGGTATCTATGCCGCAGCTCCTCGCGATCACCTATCCGGACGAAACGTCGGCCACCGGGGCGGCCGAGGAAGTCGGCCGTTGCGCGGTGGAGCTCGGCGTCGATCCCGACGCCACCTCGGTCCTGGTCTGCGGGCACGACGGCAGCTGTCGGCTGACGACCAGCCGCAGCCCCGGAGCGACGGTGCAGTGGAGCGGATTCTGGAGCGGGCTGTTGATGACGGTGACGAGCGGGGAGGGAGGCTCGGAGATCGATCCGGGCTTTCGCGCGAGCCTCGAGTCACGTCTGCGCCCGGGGACCTCGGCGCTCCTGATCGCCCTCTCGCGGGCGGTGCGCGGCCGGGCGCTCGATGCTCTCAGCCCCTTCGGGGGTGAGGTCGTGAGCTGTGAGATCCCCGACCCCTGAGGCCACGTTGCCGTCGACCTTCGCCGAGACCGAGCAGCAGATCGTTTCCGAAAGCCTGACCACGGCCGACTGGGCGATCGCCACCGCCGTTCTGATCGGCTCGATCGTCGGGGCGCTGCTCGTCAAGCAGGTGATTCGCGGCGCGGCGCTCGGGGCCGGCATCGAGGAGCGAGCGTCCAGGGCTGCCGGCCGCTGGGTCTCGTATGCCCTCGTCATCGTTGGGGTCGTCTCCTTTCTCGTCATCCTCGGCGTCCGACTCGGCCCGCTGCTGACGGCGTTCGCCGCGCTCGGCGTGGCGATCGCCTTCGCGGTCCAGGACGACCTCCGAAACCTCTGGTCCGGATTCCAGATCCAGATGCGGAAACCGTTCAGGCTCGGGGACGAGATCGCGACCGGCGAATGGGAGGGGACGGTCGAGGCGGTCAATCTGCGGGCGACGACGCTGCGTACGCGCGACGGCAAGGAGGTCCAGATCCCGAACGCAAACGTGATGCTGCGCGGGATCGACAACCGGACCCTCACCCCGACCCGGCGGACGACCCTGAACGTCGGCGTCGCCTACGACACCGACCTCGAGCGGGCGCAGGCGGTCCTCCTCGACGCCCTGCGCGACGTGGAGGGGGTTGAGCGCACGCCCGAGCCAACCGCGTACGTCGAGCGGTTCGGAGAGTCGACGATCGATTTCGCCGTCCGCTTCTGGCACGGCGCCGAAACGCCGCAGATGTGGAGGGTCCGCAGCGCCTCCGCGATCGCGATCAAGGCCGCGCTCGACTCCGCCGGGATCGAGATCGCCTTCCCGCAGCGCACCGTCCACCTCGTCGAGGGCCGTTCTCCCGGACGTTCGGAATCCGGATAGAGCGGGGGGCGGATATCACCCGATCGGGATGAGGCTTTCGGGTGGCTTGCGCCCGAGGATTGCGGACTCACCGCTCAGAAAGGAATACGTCGTGCCCTTCGCAGACATCAGCTTCGGCGAGCTGCTCCTGGTCGTCCTCGAGATCTTCTTCTTCGTGATCTGGATCTGGATCCTCGTCTACATCCTCACCGACCTCTTCCGCGATCATGAGCTGTCGGGCGGGTGGAAGGCGCTATGGGTCCTGGTCCTCATCTTCATCCCCTTGCTCGGCGCGCTCGTCTACCTGATCGCACGCGGGCACGGCATGCAGGAGCGGGCGGCAAAGGCGCAGGCCGAGGCGAAGCAGCAGTTCGACGACTACGTGCGCACGCAGGCGCAGGCCGCCTCCCCGGCCGACGAGCTGCACAAGCTCCAGGGGCTGAGGGAGAAGGGCGCCCTCTCCGACGAGGAGTTCGAGCGGGCGAAGGCGAAGCTTCTCGCCTAGCCGAGCGGTCACCCATTGCGGACGAAAGGATTAGCTGTGAACGGGCAAGAGCTGGAGATGGGGCCGGTCGATTACCTCCTGGTCGAGTGGCCGGGGCGCCAGCCCAACGGCGAGATCGCACCGCAACTCCTCGACCTGGTCGAGCGAGGGCTGATCAGGATCGTCGACCTGGCCTTCATCGCCAAGGGCGAGGACGGCTCGGTGGCCGCGGTCGAGATCGCCGACCTCGGTGGCGCGGTGGCCGAGTTCGCCGTCTTCGAGGGGGCCGCGACCGGCCTGCTCGCCGACGAGGACATCGAGCAGGCGGGCGGAGCGCTGGAGCCCGGCACCTCCGCCGCGCTGCTGGTCTACGAGAACACCTGGGCGGCGCCCTTCGCGACCGCCGTGCGTCGCAGCGGCGGCCAGCTGGTGGCCAGCGGCCGCATTCCCGTCGAAGACGTCCTCGCCGCGCTCGACGCGGCCGAGGCCTGAGAGGAGCACCGAGATGCCTGGACTACTGAGGGGCGTGGCCCGAACCGCCGTCGTCGCCGGAACTGCCACTGCGGTCAGCGGCCGGGTCGCCAAACGACAGAACGAGCGCTGGGCCAGGCAGGAAGAGGAGGAGTACTCCGGCTACGCTCAGCAGGCGCCGCCGCCGCAGGCGGCCGCCCCGCAACCTCCCCCGGCTCCGGCCGCGGGCGGCGAGTCGGCGACAATAGAACAACTCAAACAGCTCGCCGAGCTGAAAGCCCAAGGCATCCTCACCGAGGAGGAGTTCGCCGCCCAGAAGGCCAAGCTGCTCGGTTGAGCGCAAGCGAGAGGAACGTCGCGATGGACGCAGAGAAGAGCAACGGCCCCCGGATCTCCGTCGACATCCGCGACTCGGAGCCCGACTGGTCTCCCTACCTGCCCCCGGAGGCGCCGGAGGGCGCCCCGAACGTGCTGCTGCTCTGCTGGGACGACATCGGCTACGGCACGATGGACGTCTTCGGCGGCCCGGTCGAGACCCCGAACATGCGGCGGATCGCCGAGATGGGCGTTCGCTATTCGAACTTCCACACGACCGCGCTCTGTTCGCCGACCCGCTCCTCGCTGCTGACCGGGCGCAACGCGACCTCCAACGGGATGGCGACGATCGCCGAGTTCAGCTCCGGCTTCCCGGGGATCTCAACCCGGATCCCGTTTGAGAACGGGTTCATCTCCGAGGTGCTGGGCGAGCGCGGCTACAACACCTACTGCGTGGGCAAGTGGCACCTGACGCCGGGCGAGGAGACCACGATGGCTTCCTACAAGGGCCGCTGGCCGCTGGGCCGGGGCTTCGAACGCTTCTACGGCTTCCTCGGCGGCGAGTCCAACAGCTGGTACCCCGACCTGGTCCACGACAACCACCAGGTCGATCCCCCCGCCACCCCCGAGGAGGGCTATCACCTCTCCAAGGATCTCTCCGACCGGGCGATCGAGTTCATCCGCGACGCCAAAGCCGTCGACCCCGACAAGCCCTTCTTCATGTACCTGGCCTCGCAGGCCGGCCACGCGCCGCACCACGTCCCCGCCGAGTGGGCCGACAAGTACAAGGGCCGCTTCGACCAGGGCTACGAGGCGATTCGCGAGGAAATCCTCGCTCGCCAGATCGAGATGGGGCTGCTGCCCGAGGGAACTGAGCTCTCGCCGATCAACCCGCACGGCGAGCCGGAGCGGACCGGGCCCGACGGCAAACCCTGGCCGGGCCTCGACACCGTACGGCCCTGGGACTCGCTGAGCGAGGATGAGCGGCGCCTCTTCTGCCGCATGGCCGAGGTCTTCGCGGGCTACATCTCCTACACCGACGACCAGCTCGGCCGGGTCCTAGACTACCTCGAGGATTCCGGTCAGATCGACAACACGCTGATCGTCGCCGTTTCCGACAACGGCGCCAGCGGCGAGGGCGGCCCGAACGGCACCTTCAACGAGTGGCGCTTCTTCAACGGCATCGCGGACTCGACCGAGCTAACGCTGGATCACATCGACGAGCTCGGCGGCCCGGCCTCCTACAACCACTACAACACCGGCTGGGCCTGGGCCTTCGACACGCCGTTCCCGTACTGGAAGCGTTGGGCCGGGTACGAGGGGGGCGTCGCCGACATGTGCCTGCTGTCCTGGCCGGCGAAGATCGAGCCGCAACCGGATCCGCGCGGGCAGTACGTCCACGCGGTCGACATCGTGCCGACTATCTATGAGCTGCTCGACATCGAGCCGCCGGAGACGATCAACGGCTACCCGCAGAGCCCGATCGAGGGTGAGAGCTTCGCAGCCTCGATCGCCGACGGCGCCGCCGCCTCGAAGGAGACGCAGTTCTACGCGATGCTGGGCCAGCGTTCGATCTACCACCAGGGATGGCTGGCCTGCACGGTGCATCCGCCGCTGAGCGGCTGGGGTCGGTACGAGGAGGACGAGTGGGAGCTCTACCACCTGGAGGAGGACCGCGCCCAGGCAAACAACCTGGCGGCTGAGGAGCCGCGGCGCCTGGAGGAGCTGAAGAACCTCTGGTTCTACAACGCCGGCCTCAACAACGGCCTGCCGCTCGACGACCGCACCGCGCTCGAACAGGTGCTCGCCGAGCGTCCCCACGCGGCCGAGCCGCGAGAGCGCTACGAGTACTACCCAGACACCGCCGACGTGCCTGAGTCCGGCGCCGTGCGGATCAACGGCCGCTCTTACACGATTGCGGTCGGCGTAGAGATCGAGTCAGCCGAGGCCGAGGGCGTGCTCTTCGCCCACGGCGGGGTCGCGGGCGGACACAGCCTCTACGTGAAGGACGGTCGCCTCCGTTACACCTTCAACTGGGTCGGGACCAAGCTGCAGGAGATCGTCGGCGAGGAGCCGCTGACGCCAGGCCGGCGGGTTCTCACCGCCGAGTTCACGCTGAAGGGCAAAAGCGAGGACCCGGAGATGCCGGGCTTCGCCGGCACGCTCGACCTGTACGTCGATGGCAGCTCGGTCGGCAGCGGCGAGATCGTCACCCAGCCGGGCGCCTTCTGCCTGGTCGGCGACGGGCTCTGCGTCGGCCGCGACAGCGCCTCGCCGGTGACGCCTGACTACACGGCTCCCTTCCGCTTCACCGGCGGCACGATCGAGAAGGCGGTAATCGACGTCTCCGGCCAGCGGTTCGTCGACCACGAGGCCGAGGTGCGCGGCTGGTTCATGTTGGACTAGCGGCGTCGGGTCAGGCGGCGTCGCGGGCGACGCGGAAGCCAAGGTTGCCGGTCGATGCGTCGGGGCTGTTGGAGCTGCGCGAATCGACCCGGTAGCGGTTGCAGTAGGAGGCGTGGCAGAGGTAGGAGCCGCCCCGCATCACTCGGAGGGCCCCGCGCTCCGGGCCGCGAGGGTCTCGAACCGGGCTGCGCGCGTAGAAGCCCGGGTCGAACCAGTCCGCGGCCCATTCCCAGACGTTTCCGGTCACCTCGTGCAGCCCGAAGCCGTTGGCTGGGAAGCTGCGGACGGGGGCGGTGCCGGCGAAGCCGTCAGCGCAGCTGTTGTCACCCGGGAAGGTCCCCTGGAAGACGTTCATCCGGTGCTCGCCGCCGGGCTCGAGCTCTTCGCCCCAGGGGAAGCGGGCGCCCTCGCGCCCACCGCGGGCGGCGTACTCCCACTCGGCCTCGGTCGGCAATCTGGTCCCCGACCAGGCGCAGTAGGCCTGCGCGTCGTTCCAGGAGACGTGGACGACGGGGTGCGTCCGGCGCTCGCTCCAGTCGCTCTGCGGGCCCTCCGGGTGTGCCCAGTCGGCGCCTTCGACCTGTCGCCACCAGGGCGCCGCGGCCACCGCGCGGGTGTCGGGGAAGTCGGCCGGCAGCAGGCCGCCGAAGACGAAGGACCAGCCGAACGCCTCGGCCTCGGTCCGGTGGCCGGTGGCGGCGACGAAGGCCGCGAACTCCTCGTTGGTCACCGGGTGGCGACCGATCGAGAAGGGGGAGAGCTCGACTCGGTGGGCCGGGCCCTCGCCGTCGGCTGGGTACCCGTAGCGCCCGTCGGTGCCCATCGTGAAGCCGCCGCCCGGCAGGTCGATCAACGTCGACATCAACAGCAGGATAGATGGGGGGAGCCCGCCGGTCTCACCCGGACTGGGTGAGGCGGGCGGGTGCCGCCGCCCTTAGGTTGGCGACCGATGACCAAGAAAGAGCCCCGCACCGTCGAGCAGGCCGAGCTCCTCTACGGCAACCGCTTCCTCGTCGAAGACGCTCCCGCGAAGGGCTTCCCCGAGGGCGGGATGACGGCGGTGGACGCGATGCGGCTGGTCGCCGAGGAACTGATGCTGGAGGGCGAGCCGCACAAAAACCTCGCCACCTTCGTCACCACCTGGATGGAGCCCGAGGCGCAGCGGATCATCGCCGAGAACCTCTACCGCAACTTCATCGACCACGCCGAGTACCCGATCACGGCCGAGATCGAGCAGCGCTGCATCCGCATGCTCGCCGACCTCTTCCACGCCCCCGGCGAGACCACCGGCACCCGCACCCAGGGCTCCTCGGAGGCGATCATGCTCGGCGCCCTCTCGCTCAAGTGGAAGTGGAAGGAGCGCCGCGAAGCCGCCTCCCAGCCGGTCGACAAGCCGAACCTGGTCTTCGGCGGCGACGTCCACGTGGTCTGGGAGAAGTTCTGCCGCTACTTCGACGTCGAGCCGCGGATCGTCCCCCTGCAGCCCGGCAAGTACACGATCGGCCCCGAGGACGTCGAGCCCCACGTCGACGAGAACACGATCGGCGTCGCGACCGTGCTGGGCACCACCTTCACCGGCCACAAGGACGACATCGTCGGCATCGACAAGCTGCTGGTCGACCTCAAGGGCGAGAAGGGCCTCGACGTGCCGATGCACGTCGACGCCGCCTCGGGGGGCTTCGTCTGGCCCTTCCTGTACCCGGACTCCGAGTGGGACTTCCGGCTCGAGCAGGTGCGCTCGATCAACGTCTCCGGCCATAAGTTCGGGCTCGTCTACCCCGGGATCGGGTGGCTGATCTTCCGCGAGAAGCCCGACCTCGCCGAGGACCTCGTCTTCTATGAGAACTACCTCGGCAAGACCGACGCCACCTTCACCCTCAACTTCTCGACCGGCTCGGCGATGGTCCTGGCCCAGTACTACAACCTGGTCCGCTTCGGCCGCGAGGGCTACGGCTACATCATGCACGCGATGCAGCAGAACGCCGAAGCGCTGTCCGAGAAGCTGGAGGCGACGGGGAACTTCGAGCTGATCCACCCCGGCGAGGAGCAGCTGCCCCTGGCCGCCTTCAAGCTGACCGGCGAGCAGCCCTACGACGAGTTCGACGTCTCCTGGCAGCTCTCCGCCGAGCGCGGCTGGATGCTCCCCGCCTACACGATGCCGCCCAACGCCGAAGACGTGAAGGTGCTGCGGGCGCTGGTCAAGCTGACCCTCTCGCGCGAGCGGATCGACCACCTCGCGGTCGACATCGAAAACGCCTGCAAGGTCCTGGAGCGCAAGGGCGGCGCCGACCCGGCCGAGCGCAAGCAGGTCGTGGTCGGCCCCGGTCACTGACTCGGTTCGACGCACGAGCGACCGCCGAAGGAGCATGCCGTTCGGTTCGCCAGGGAGGATCCAGAGGTATGACTCCTCGAGTTCACTTCGACTGGGAGGTACCGCCTGAGGTGCTGGAGGCCATCGCCTTGCGGCGGCAGCGCATCAGATTGATGCGCTAGGCTGGCCCGGCATGGCTATTCAGACCAATAAACGCTCGAAAGCAGCCAAGACGGCTCGATCCGCTGGGTCGAAGAAGACGAGGAAGCGCTCGGCCGACCGGCGCACGACGCTTCGCGTCCCGGGGGCCCTGGATGCCGAGGTCTCGCGGGTCTCGGAGGAGCTCGGCATCAGCGGCAACGAGGCGCTCGTACGGCTTGCCGCGCGGGGCGCTGAGAGTGCCCGGCGCGAGCGGGCGCTGCGTGAGGTGATCGAGCGCCGGCACGCCGCCGTGCTGGGATCCGCTTCCCACGACGCGGTGGCCCCGTTCCCGTCGGCCTCGGAGATGCGCGAGGCGATTCTGGTCGATCGCGACTGAGTCGCCCGGATGGCGGTTTGGGACACCTCGGTCGCCTCCGGGCTGCGCCCCGAAGGCGCGCTTTTCGATCTCGCCCACGCCGCGGCGCTCGCCGGAGAGCCGATCCGACTTGCCGCGCCGACGGTGGCCGAGATTTCCTACGGGCTCGGGCGCCGCTCGGACGAGGAGCGCTTCGAGAACGCCCTGCGCTGGTTTGCCGAGATCCTGCGGGCGGGGCTGGTGGAGGTGATTCCGGTGACCCGCGAGGCGGCCCTCTTGTCGGGCCGGCTGCGGGTCCTGCATCCCGCTCCGCCTGCGGCCGGTCGGCGGAGGTCGGACCCCCGGCCGAAGCCCGAGCGACGCGTCGCCTGGGTGGCCGACATCCAGATCGCCGCCTGCGCCTGGCTCAACGGACAGGCGGTCTGCACGGCCGATCAAGGCCACTTCGCCCTCCTCGGCGAGGCGATAGCCGAGCTCTTCCCCGCGCACGGCCGTTTGGAGGTCCTACCGGCGCCACCTTCGGGTCCGGGGGCGTGAAGCGGCGATCGCAGCCGGACGGAGCCGGTCGGTGAATGGCAGCACGCATCCCTGGGCGATCTCTCTCCTGTTGAGTTCGAGTACCTATGCGTTCGACAGGGGGCTCAACTGAGCTATCCCTCTTAAATTGGAAGCCAACAAAAACGGTCTTCGTCAAACCTGGTCCGGCTCAAGGTCCCTCGCTGAGCATCACCCGCTGCGAGGCCACGGCCGGCTGGCACGTCGCTGACACCCCCGGTAGAAGTCTCATTTCCGAGCGGTTTCTGAGGGGACGCGCGGATGAGAAATCCGCAGGTCGTCGCAGGCCCCAGTCGGGTACGCGCGCCTCGCAGGGGAGGGTGCCCGTGGTCGCTTAGCGTGCTGGCTCAGAAGCAGCTGAAGCCATCGTTGGCCACGGATACAACTCCAGCTTGGAGCGTGGCGACCAAATCGACCTGGCACTGTTCGGTCGGGAAATACTCGCTTGGAGGGATTGACGCGCGCACCCATTCGGCGGTCCCGGCGAAGGTCACGTCGTCGCGCCGGTTCATGCGGCCGACGACCGTGGGCACGCCTGCGAAGGCGTTACCTGTGGCCTGGATGGCGGCGAGCGCGCCGTCGTAGGTCAGGTACGGCTTGGCCTCGGAGCGGCAGCGGCGCCACACCACGTTCGCCCGCTCGGTCCAGTAGCCGGGGTGGACGGCGCGGACCTTGATCCGCATGCGGCAGGTCGTCATCTCGCGGGCGCTCTCGCCGGTCGCGGTGGCGAGGCAGAGCATCCGCCGTCGCGCCTTGCGCTTGCAGCGGCCTACGGCGCTGGATCTGAGCTTGTGGCGGTGCTCGAAGCCGTAGGCGGCCGTTTCGGCAGCGCTGCGGGCCTCGAAGCTGCGCAGCTTGTGGGACCCCGACGCGCTAGCCCCGGCGCCGCCGACGACGGCGACCAGAACGGCGAGTATTCCGACGACCCCCAAGCGCCTCACTGCCGCGCAGGCTAGCGGAAACCCAGGGGGTGACGCCCCCCTTTTCTCCGTTCACCCGTGCGCTCCATGCGTCGCCCTCGGTGGTCTGTGCTTCCAGCTCGGTCGTCGCTGGCATTGCCGGTGTGCGACGTTGCGTCCCCGCTCAGCATCCGTTCGGCCTCCTCGTGGCTTCCCACGTCGGCGGCGAGTTGTTCCGTCAGGCGCTCGCGCTCGCGCGCCTGGAGCTGGCCCAGCTCGTGTTCGATCGCGCGGTCGAGTTGCGCGGTGCTGCGGTCCCGGCGCTGCTCGACCGCGCCTTCGAACTGTGAGCGCGAGGTCGGCCGGCCAAACACGCGATCTCGCAGCTTCTCGGCGGCGGCCATCTGCGCGGCGAGGTCGTCGTGGTCGGAGACCCGAACCACGCCGTCCCTGGATTCGCCGTGCAGCTTGGCGCCACCCTCGGGTAGCTCGGTCAGTGCCAGTTCGCCGTCGTCGTCCAGGTGAACGTCGAATCCGAGGATTCGCCAATAGGGCCGCATCCAGGCGATGGCGTAGTTCTCCAGCAGCCGTTTCTCGATCTCCATCGGCTTCACTTTTCGAGTGGCCGCACCGCCCTTCGCGCGGTCCTCGGCGGTGAGCTGCGTCTTGCGCGGCAGATCGGGATCATGGCCGCGGCAGAACTCACCGCTCGCGGCGACGCCTTCGATCATCGTGCCCGGTCGCAACGGGCGCGCCCCGCAGGGCTCGCCGGTCGCCCTCCGACCCCTGCAACGGCGCTCGCTCGATTGATCGGCCATGCACCGAGTATCGGCGCGCATTGCGTTGACCCCGCTGGGTAACGCTGGGCGACGGTGGGCTGACACCTACGCTGACACCCTCGCCCGTAACCGCGCGCCAATCGAAGAGGCTTGGCACCAGAAGCCATGCCGGAGGAGGGACTCGAACCCCCGACACGCGGATTATGATTCCGCTGCTCTAACCAGCTGAGCTACTCCGGCGGGGAGGGGGATGGTAGCGATGGTTCGATGGGCGGCGATCCGGCCCGTCTTGATGGCCTTTCTGCTCGCCGCCGACGCCTTCGTGGTCGCGGTGCTGGGGATCGTGCGGCCGGGGGGATGGCTGCCGCCGTTCATCGCCTTCGGCTCGTTGCTGGTCGGGATGGCCTGGTTCGAGCTTTGGGCGATTCGGCACCGGCACGACGACGAGTGAGTGGCGCTCGGGCGTTTTCGGCCCGCGGGGTGCGGCGCGCCGCGCCGCGCGGTGCTGGCCCTCGCATGAATGCAGGGAAATCGCTCGTCGCGAGGGGCGGCGAGCGAATAGGGTGGGTCGATGCCAGCGGACCTCGACAGAGCGGTGCGGACGGTGGTCCGCAACTGCATGGGGGTCTCGCCGGGCGAGGAGGTGCTGGTCGTCTGCAATCCCGTCACCGAAGAGATCGGGGCGCTGATGCGGATCGAGGCGCAGGGCGACGGCGCCGACGCGACGCTGGCGGTGATCTCCGAGCGCGACTCGGCCGCCGCCGAGCCGCCCCACGCGGTCGCCGCGGCGATGGCCGCCGCCGACGTGGTGCTGGCGCCGACGATCCAGTCCCTCTCCCATACCGAGGCGCGCAGGGAGGCGAGCGAGGCCGGGGTGCGGATCGGCACGCTGCCGGGTGTCACCGAGGACATGCTGAGCCGGCTGATGAGCACCGACCTGGCGGAGATCCGGCGCCGCGGCTGGGCGGTCGTCTCCGCCCTCAACGCCGGCTCGGAGGTGCGGATCACCTGCCGCCATGGGAGCGACCTGCGGCTCGCCCTCGGCGACCGGCTGGGGATCGTCGACGGCGGCGAACTGGGCAGCCGCGGCGCCTTCGGCAACCTGCCCTGCGGCGAGGGCTTCATCGCCCCGATCGAGGGCAGCGCCGAGGGCACGCTGGTCGTCGACGGCTCGATCGCCGGGGTCGGCCTGCTCGACACGCCGGTATCGCTGACGATCCGCGAGGGGCACCTGGCGGAGACCACCGGCAGCGACGGCGCCGCCCTGATGGAGCTGCTCTGCGCGCACGGCGACGACGGGACCAACGTGGCCGAGCTGGGGATCGGCACCAACGAAGAGGCGATCCTGACCGGCAACGTGCTCGAGGACGAGAAGATCCTCGGCACCGCCCACGTCGCCTTCGGCGCCTCGGCGGCGATCGGGGGCACCGTCCAGGTCCCCGTCCACCTCGACTGCGTGATGCTCGAACCGACGGTCGAGATCGACGGCGAGGCGATCCTCAGCGGCGGCGAGCTGCTGCTCTGATCGTTAACGACTCGCTCCCCGCGGGCGGTTAGCCTGGAGCGATGCCGACCCTGCTCGCCGTCCCCAACGTCAGCGAGGGGTCCGACGCGGCCAAGCTCGCCCGCATCGAGGAGGCCTTCGGGCGCGCCGCCCGGGTCCTCGACCGCCACTCCGACGCCGACCACGACCGCGCCGTCTTCACCCTGGCGGGCGGCCCGGGCGGCCTCGCCGACTCGCTGCTCGCCGGCGCCGAGGAGGCGCTGGAGACGATCGAGATGGCCGACTACCACGGCGCCCACCCGGCCGTCGGGGCGCTCGACGTCTGCCCGGTCGTCTGGCTCGACGGCGCCGACCGCGACGCCGCCCGCACCGAGGCGGTGGCGGTCGCCACGCAGATCGGCGGCCTCGGCGTCCCCGTCTTCCTCTACGGCGAGCTCGCCCCCGAGCCGCAGCGCGCCGAGCGGGCCTACTTCCGCAACGGCGGCCTCGCCGAGCTCTGGGTGCGGATGGAGGCCGGCGAGCTGCGCCCCGACTTCGGCCCCGACCTGCCGCACCGGCGGGCGGGAGCGACGCTGGTCACGGCGCGCCCGCCCCTGGCCGCCTTCAACGTCGAGCTCGACAGCGGCGACCTCGAGGTGGCGCGGGCGGTGGCGGCCGGGCTGCGCGAGGCGGGCGGCGGGCTGCGCGGCGTGCGGGCGATCGGCCTGCTTCTCTCCAGCGGCCGCGGCCAGGTCTCGACCAACGTCCACGACCCGTTGACGACCCCGCTGGGGCGGGTGGTCGAGGCGGTGCGGGAGCTGGCGGCGCCGCTCGGCGCGCGGCCGGTCGAGGCGGAGCTGGTCGGCCTGCTCCCGGCCGCCGCGCTCGACGACTACCCCGCCGACGTACCGATCCGCGGCTTCGACCCCTCCCGGCAGGTGATCGAGGCGCGCCTGGAGCGCGCCGGTGGCTGAGCCCGGCCGCGCTCCGGCGGCCCCGCGGCGCGAACCGATCATCTAGATTCACCGCATGGCTCAAACCAAGAAGAAGCGTCAACGCAAGCGGCGCGGGACGCAGGGCGGGCGGATCGACACCAAGGGACGCTCCAGCCGCCCCCGCAGCCGCGAGGAGGCGAAAGCGAGGGCGCGCTCGCGCGGCGGCTCGGGCGCCAAGGCCGACATGCCGCCGACCTGGCGCAGCTCGGCGATCCGCGGCCTGGCCGCCGCGGCGATCTTCGTCGTCCTCCTCATGGTCCTCTTCAAACGGCCGGCCGGCGCCGCGCTGATCCTCGGGGTGGCGATGCTCGCCTTCTACGTCCCGGCCGGCTACTTCATCGACCTGACCATGTGGAGGAAACGGGAGCGCGGCCGGATCCGCGCCCGGGAAGCGGAAAAGTGAGCCTCGAGGTCGAGTCGCTGACGGTCGGCCCGGTGGCCGAGAACTGCTTCCTGGTGCGCCGGGAGGGCTCCGACAGCGCTCTCGTCGTCGATCCCGGCGAGGAAGCCGAGAGGATCCTCGCCGCGCTCGAGCAGATGGGCGCGCGGGCCGAGGCGATCCTCGTCACCCACTGCCACTTCGACCACATCGGCGCCGTCGCCCCGGTGGCGGCGGCGACCGGCGCCCCCGTCTACTGCCCGGAGATCGAGGTCCCGGTCCTGGCGGACATCATGTCCTACGTCCCCTTCGAGGGGTTCGGCCCGTTCGAGAGCTACGAGGCGGACGAGATCGTCAAGGGAGGGGAGACGCTGCGCCTGGCGGGCATGGAGCTCGACGTCCTCTTCACCCCGGGCCACAGCCCCGGCCACGTCACCTACGCGGTCCGCGACGAGGACGCGATCTTCTCCGGCGACGTGCTGTTCCAGGGCTCGGTCGGCCGCGTCGACCTGCCCGGCGGCGACGCCCGCACCCTGCTCGACTCGATCGGGATGCTGCTGGAGCGCTTCCCCGACGAGACCGTCGTCCATCCCGGCCACATGGGCGTGACGACGCTCGGGACCGAGCGCGCGACCAATCCCTTCCTCACCTCCTTGGCCAGGTAGGCGGCGGGCCTCCGGCCGCACGCGCCGAGCGTGGGATAGGCACTAAGGTCGGCGCGACATGGCGAGCAAGTTCCAGGCACCGCGGGGGACCTTCGACGTGCTGCCCGAGCAGGGGCGGTCGCGGGCGCGCGTCCAGCATGCAGCGGGGCGGATCTTCGCCCGCGCCGGCTACGAGCCGATCGCCACCCCCGCCTTCGAGGACACCGACCTCTTCGTGCGCGGCGTCGGCCGCTCGACCGACATCGTCCGCAAGGAGATGTTCACCTTCGAGGACAAGGGCGGGCGCAGCCTCACCCTGCGGCCGGAGGGGACGGCGCCGATCTGCCGCTCCTACCTGGAGCACGGCATGCACAAGCTGGCGCAGCCGGTGAAGCTCTCCTACGTCGGCCCCTTCTTCCGCCACGAGCGCCCGCAGGCCGGCCGCTACCGCCAGTTCCACCAGCTCGGGATGGAGTGCATCGGGACCGAGTCGCCGCTCGCCGACGCCGAGGCGATCATGCTGCTGCACGACCTGCTCGCCGAGCTCGGCGTGCCCGGGGTCGAGCTGCGGCTCGGCAGCCTCGGCTCCTTCGCGGCCCGCCAGAGCTACCTGGAGGAGCTCAAGGCCCACCTGCACGCGCACGAGGGCGACCTCTCCAGGGACGTGCGCGAGCGGATCGACGTCAACCCGCTGCGCGCCTTCGACGCCGACGACGAGGGGACGCGGGGGGTGATGGCCGAGGCCCCGACCATCGTCGCCGCGCTCGAGGGCGAGGACGCCGAGCACTTCGCCGAGGTGCGCTCGCTGCTCGACGCGGCCGGGGTCTCCTACGAGGTCGACCCGACCCTGGTCCGCGGCCTCGACTACTACACGCGCACGATCTTCTCCTTCGTCTGCGACTCACTCGGGGCCCAGTCGGAGGTCGGCGGCGGTGGCCGCTACGACGGCCTGATCGAGCAGCTCGGCGGGCCGGCGACGCCGGCGGTCGGCTGGGCGGCCGGGATCGAGCGGATCCTGCTGGCGCTGGGCGAGGAGGAGGCGGTCGCCGGGCGCGACGCCTTCGTCGCCGTCGCCGACCCGGGCCAGCGGCAGCGCGCGATGGTCCTCGTCACCGAGCTGCGCAACGCCGGGCTCAGCGCCGAGGTCGACCTCGGCGGCCGCGGGCTCAAGGGCCAGTTCAAGCACGCCGACCGGATCGGCGCCCGCCGCGTCGTGATCCTCGAGGCCGACGGCACGGCGCAGCTGCGCGACATGGAGAGCGGCGAGCAGCGCCCCGTCGAGACCGCCAACCTGATCGAAGAGATGACCGGAGGAGAAAAGTGAGCAAGGCGCCCGCCCTCAGCCCGAACGGCTACCGCGACACCTGGTGCGGCCAGGTGCTGCCGGACCGGGTCGACTCCGAGGCCCGGGTGGCCGGCTGGGTCAACCGCCGCCGCGACCACGGCGGCCTGATCTTCATCGACCTCCGCGACCGGACCGGGATCGTGCAGCTGGTCTTCAACCCCGACACCTCCGGCGAGTCCTTCCAGCTCGCCCACAAGCTGCGCGCGGAGGACGTGCTGAGCGCGAGCGGGAAGGTGGTGCGGCGCGACGCGGAGACGGTCAACCCGGAGCTGCCGACCGGCGAGGTCGAGATCCAGGTCGAGGCGGCCGACCTGCTCGCCGACGCGGAGACGCCGCCCTTCCAGATCGAGGGCTACTCGGGGGAGGCGAGCGAGGACGTGCGGATGCGCTACCGCTACCTCGACCTGCGCCGCGAGGCGATGCGGGAGGCGCTGGAGCTGCGCCACCGGGTGACCGCGGCGATGCGCGAGTTCCTCGACGGCGAGGGTTTCGTCGACGTCGAGACCCCGGTCCTGACCCGCTCGACCCCGGAGGGCGCGCGCGATTTCCTCGTCCCGTCCAGCCAGCAGCACGGCTCCTTCTACGCGCTGCCGCAGTCCCCGCAGCTGTTCAAGCAGCTGCTGATGGTGTCGGGGTTCGAACGCTACTACCAGATCGCCCGCTGCTTCCGGGACGAGGCGACGCGGGCCGACCGCCAGGCCGAGTTCACCCAGCTCGACGTCGAGATGTCCTTCGTCGACGGCGACGACGTGATCGCGGTCAACGAACGGCTGCTGGCGCACCTCTTCGAGCGCGTCGGCGGCCCCGAGATCGAGCTGCCGATGCAGCGCATGTGTTACGACGAGGCGATCGGGAGGTTCGGCACCGACCGGCCCGACCTGCGCTTCGGGCTGGAGCTGGTCGACCTCTCCGAGGCGCTGCGCGGGACCGAGTTCAAGGTCTTCCGCTCCGTCCTGGAGGGCGGCGGCGCGATCCGCGGCATCAACGCCGGCCGCCGCGAGGTGCCCCGCTCCGAGCTCGACGGCTTCATCTCCCGCGCCCAGGAGCTGGGGGCGAAGGGGCTGGTCTGGGCCTTCCGCGAGGGCGACGGCTGGCGCTCGCCGACCGCCAAGTTCCTCAGCGATGCCGAGCTGGCCGACCTCAACGAGCGGCTCGGCGCCGAGGAGGGCGACCTGCTGTTGCTGGTCGCCGACAAGCGCGAGGTCACCGACGCCGTCCTCGGCCAGATGCGGCTCGACCTCGGCGAGCGCTTCGGGTTGATCGACGAGAGCGAGCACCGCCTGGTCTGGATCGTCGACTGGCCGCTGATGGAGTGGAACGAGGGGGAGAAGCGCTGGGACGCCCTGCACCATCCCTTCACCGCGCCGTCGGGCGAGTTCGACCCCGACGACCCCGGCGCCGCCCGCGCCCAGGCCTACGACGTGGTCTGGAACGGGCAGGAGCTGGGCGGCGGCTCGATCCGCATCAACCGCGCCGACGTCCAGGAGCAGGTCTTCGCGGCGCTCGGGATCGACGCCGAGACCGCCGAGGCGCGCTTCGGCTTCCTGCTCGAGGCGCTGCGCTACGGCGCGCCCCCGCACGGGGGCATCGCCTACGGCGTCGACCGCATCGTGCAGCGGCTGAGCGGGGCGGAGACGATCCGCGACGTGATCGCCTTCCCGAAGACCGCCTCCGGCTTCGACCTGCTCACCGGGGCGCCGGCGCCGGTCGAGGACCTGCAGCTGCGCGACCTCGGGATCGCGATCCACAAGCACCGGCTGGCGGGGCACTGACGTGGGCCTCCGGGACTGGATTCCACGCAGGTGGCGTCCGTCCCCGGGCCCCGGTCAGACCCCCGTCCTCGTCGACGACCCGGCCTACGACGGCTGGGAGGTGGTGCGGGATTTCGGCGACCTGCGCACGGCCCGCGCCTGGCACCAGTCCCTGATCGAGGCCGGCTTCGACGCGGTGCTGACCTCCGACTGGCCGATCGACCGCTTCGGCCGCGGCGACATCGCCCTGCGGGTCCCGCCGGAGAGCTGGAGCGAGGCCGAGTGGCACCTCTCCAACCTCGATGAGTAGCTGTTCGGGACGCCGGGAGTGCCCCTGCACCTCTTGAGGTTCCGGTGCTACGGTTGAGTCCAGGCTCGAGCCCGTACGAGAGCCGTCTCACCGTTTGACCCAACACAAACGGCTCGGGAGCCCAAAGTCTGCCGGTCTCTTGGGGCCGGGAGCAGGCACCCACCTTCTTATGAAGGGATCAAAGCCAGAGGCGGCACCGGCGGGCTGGAGCCTTTTTCCGTTCTCCCGACACAGATCCGGCTCAAACCCCGCGCCAAACGCGCGCCGTGGCCGGTCACCGTTGGGGGCGTGAACGACGAACGTCAACTTTTACGTCCCACAGACGGAAAAAACGACTCTGATGGAGTTGACCGGTTGCTCGCGGACCTCGCGGACGCGCAGCACGGGGTGGTGGCTCGGTGGCAGTTGATCGATCGGGGTGTCCGAAGGGGCGCGATCGAATCACGCATCCAACGCGGGCATCTGCACAGAGTCCACCAGGGGGTGTATGCGGTGGGACGGCGAACGCTCGACCGGCGCGGGCGGATGATGGCGGCGGTCCTGGCGTGTGGGCCGGGGGCGGTGTTGAGCCATCGTTCGGCGGGGGAGCTGTGGGGGATCGTGCCGGGACGGCAGGCGCGGCCCGAAGTGACCTGCGAGCGGCCGCGGCGCCGGGAGGGGATCGTGGGGCACCGGGCGGCCCTGCCCGGCGACGAGCGCGAAGTCGTCGAAGGGATTCCGGTGACCTCTCTGGCTCGCACCCTGTTCGACCTCGCCTCCACGCTCTCGCGGCGGGAACTCGAAAGGGCCTTTCATGAGGCGGAAGTGCGGCAGCTGACCGGGAAGCTCTCGGTGCCGCGCCTGCTCCGGCGCTACCCGCGCCACCGCGGGTCGCGTGCGCTGCGCGGGATCCTGGCGGCGAAGCGACCGGAGGGGATCAGCCGCAACGACTTCGAGGAGCGCTTCCTCGCCCTGCTCGACGCCCATGGCCTGCCGCGCCCCCGCATGAACGCCGCCGTCCACCTGCGCGGGCGCTTCTTCGAGATCGACTGCCTCTGGGACGACGACCGCCTCGCCGTCGAGCTCGACGGTGGCGCCGTCCATCGCACCCGCAGTGCCTTCCACGGGGACCGCGAACGCGACCGCATCCTCGTCGCCGAGGGATACCGCACCGCCCGCGTCACCTGGGACCAGCTGCGCGACGAACCGGAGGAGATCGTCGCTGACCTACGCCTCGCCCTCGCCGCCCGCCGCGCGGCGGCCTGAGCCTGCCCCGCGGTCTGAACCCGCCCTGCGACCTGAGCCCGTCCGGCCGTCACCCACACCTACCTGCCATGTGGGTGTGGGTGACGGCCGGACGGGCGGCGACGCCCCGTCTACCCTTGAGCCATGGACCGCGAGCTGTTCGAGCACTACCTGGGCGACGAGAGCCGGCGTGGGCCGGTGCCCGACGGCGCCTTCACCGGCGCCGCGGGTGGCGCGGCCTGTGGTGACCTCTCGCGGCTCTCGCTGACCGTCGAAGACGGGCGCATCGCCTCGGTCACCTTCGAGACCGAGGGCTGCGGCGCGACCCAAGCCGCCACGGCCGCCGTCGCCGAGACCGTCGAGGGCGCCTCCGTCCTCGACGCCGCGTGCCTCTCGATCGACGACGTCGCGGACCTGCTCGGCGGCCTCGAACCCGCCAAGCGCCACGCCGCCCAGCTCTCCGCCGACGCGCTCCACCGCGCCCTCAGTGCGGCTGCCGCCTCGAACCTGGCACTTTCACCTGAGGCGACCGAGGGAGGGGGAATGGCGACCACCCCTGCCCCGGATGGTCGCCATTCCCCCTCCTCCTCGACCACCTCCCGTCCCTCGGCGTCAACCGCCGACGCCCCGCCCAACCGCGTCGCCGTCGCCATGTCCGGCGGCGTCGACAGCGCCGTCGCCGCGCTGCTCGCGCGCGAGCGCGGGGCGGAGGTGGTGGGGGTCACGGTCAAGCTCTGGGCCGACCCCGAGACCGACGGCGCCAAGGCGTGCTGCTCGCCGGAGGCGGTGCTGGGCGCGCGCGGCCTCGCCCACTCGCTCGGGATCCCGCACTTCACGCTCGACCTGGAGGAGGACTTCCGGCGCCGGGTCGTCGCGCGCTTCGTCGACGGCTACGCCGAAGGGCGGACGCCCAACCCCTGCGTGCTGTGCAACGGCGAGGTGCGGATCACGGCGATGGTCGACCTCGCCGAGCGCCTCGGCGCCTCGCGCCTGCTCACCGGCCACTACGCGCGGATCGTCGAGGACGGCGAGGGGCCGCTGCTGGCCTCCGGCGCCGACGCCGCCAAGGACCAGGCCTACATGCTGGCGGCGCTGCCGACCGGGCTGCTCGGCCGGCTCGGATTCCCGCTCACCGAGCTGACCAAGGAGGAGGTGCGGGGCATCGCCGCCGACCACGGCCTCTCGGTCGCCGGCAAGGCCGAGAGCCAGGACCTCTGCTTCCTCGCCGGCCAGGGCAAGCGCGGCTTCCTGCGCCGCCACGGCGGGCTCGGGGACCGCGAGGGCGACGTGATCGACCGCTCCGGGCGCAGGCTCGGCCGCCACCGCGGCCACCACAACTTCACCGTCGGGCAGCGCCGCGGCACCGGCGTCTCACTCAACGAGCCGGCCTACGTGATCGCCACCGACGCCGCCTCCAACACGGTCACGATCGGCACCCGCGAGGAGCTGGAGACCCGCCGGGTGCGGGTCCGCGACGCCGTCCTGCACCGCGACGGCGCCCGCGTCGACGCGGTCCGCCTGCGCTACCACTCACGCGCCCTGCCGGCCTCGATCGGCCCCGCGCCGGCGGGCCGGCACCAGGCGATCGAGATCGAGCTCGGCGAGGCGTTCGCCGGCGCCTCGCCGGGGCAGACCGCGGTGCTGCTCGACGGCGAGGCGGTCGTCGGCCACGGGACGATCGCGGCCTGAGCGAAGAGCCCGTTCCTGGGGTTCTTCCTTCGACTCGCCTTCTTCGGCTTCTTCTTCGCGTCGAGCTCCATCAGATACCGGAGCGCGCTGGAAACCCGCGCGTAGGGCGGGATGGACGGGCCTCGGACGGACCGCTTGGACGTTCGTCCAGGTCCCGCGCCCCCCGCCGCCACTCACCCGACCTGTCAAATATTTAGGCTCCCTCACATGCGGGCACAGGAGATACGCGACACCTACCTCGGATTCTTCGCCGAGCGCGGTCACAAGATCGTCCCCTCCGCGCCCCTCGTGCCATCCGTCCACGACCCCTCGGTGCTGCTCACCACGGCCGGCATGCAGCCTTTCAAGCCCTACTTCCTGGGCCGCGAGCAGCCGCCGGCGCCGCGCCTCGCCGACGTGCAGAAGTGCTTCCGGACCACCGACATCGAGGAGGTCGGCAACACCGCCCGCCACCTCACCTTCTTCGAGATGCTCGGCAACTGGAGCTTCGGCGACTACTTCAAGGCCGAGTCGATCCCCTGGGGCTGGGAGCTCTCCACCCAGGGGTTCGGGATGGACCCGGAGAAGATCTGGGTGACGGTCTTCGGCGGCGACGAGGAGCTCGGCCTCGGCCCCGACGAGGAGGCGATCGCGATCTGGCGCGAGGTCGGCGTCCCGGACGAGCGGATCGTCCGGCTCGGGCGCGAGGACAACTTCTGGCAGGCCGGCCCGACCGGCCCCTGCGGCCCATGCTCGGAGCTCTACCTCGACCGCGGGGTCGAGTTCGGCGCCGAGGGCGAGCGCCCCGGCGACGACACGGACCGCTTCCTCGAGTTCTGGAACCACGTCTTCATGAGCTACGACCTGGCCGCGGACGGGACGCTGACCGAGCTGCCGATGAAGAACATCGACACCGGCATGGGGCTGGACCGGATGGCGGCGGTCCTCCAGGACGTGCCCTCCGTGTTCGAGGTCGACCACGTGCGCCCGCTGGTCGATCTCGCCGAGGAGCTCTCCGGCCGCCGTTACGCGGAGGGCGGCGCGGTGACCCGGGCGATGCGGATCGTCGCCGACCACAGCCGCGGCGCCACCTTCCTGCTCGCCGACGGCGTCGTCCCCTCCAACGAGGACCGCGGCTACATCCTGCGCCGGATCATGCGCCGCGCGATCCAGCAGGGCCGGACGCTGGGCCTCGAGGCCCCCTGGCTCGGCCGCTTCGCCGAGCGCACGATCGAGCTGATGGGGGACACCTACCCCGAGCTGCTCGCCGAGCGGGAGACGATCGCCCGCTGGGTCGGCGACGAGGAGGAGAGCTTCGGCCGCACCCTGGAGCGCGGCAGCGAGCTGCTCGAGCGCCTCGTCGCCGAGGCGAGGGAATCGGAGACCTCCTGGATCGACGCCGCCGACGCCTTCAAGCTGCACGACACCTTCGGCTTCCCCTACGACCTGACCAAGGAGCTGCTCGCCGAGCGGGGCCTGGCGGTCGACGACTCCGGCTTCGAGGAGCTGATGGAGGAGCAGCGCCAGCGCGCCCGCACCGGCGCCGCCACCGCGCACGGCGCCGAGAACACCCACGAGCGGGTCGCCGCCTTCGCCGCCGCGACCCCGCCGAGCCGGTTCGTCGGCTACGAGTCGCTGCGCTCCACCACGGGGCTGGCGGCGATCGAGGCCGACGACGGCCGCGCCCTGGTCAAGCTCGAGGAGAGCCCCTTCTACGCCGAGGGCGGCGGCCAGGTCGCCGACTCCGGCGTGCTGCGCTGGGAGGGCGGCGAGGCGCGGGTGGTCGACGTCATCCGGGTCGGCGAAGACCAGGCGCTGGAGCTCGACTCGGCGGCGAGCGGGGTCGACGCCGGCGTGGCGGTCGAAGCCCTGGTCGACCACGGGGCCCGCCACGCGACGATGCGCAACCACACCGCCACCCACCTCCTGCACGCGGCGCTGCGCGAGCGGCTCGGCACCTACGTGCGCCAGGCCGGCTCCGCGGTCCGCCCGGACAAGCTGCGCTTCGACTTCACCCACGGCCAGGCGCTCGCCCCCGAGGAGCTGCGCGAGGTCGAGGACAGGGTCAACGAGTGGATCAAGGCGAGCGCCCCGGTGCGCTGGATGAACATGGAGCGGGCCGAGGCCGAGCGGCTCGGCGCGATGGCCCTGTTCGGCGAGAAATACGGCGAGTGGGTGCGCGTGGTCGAGGTCGACGGCGTCTCGCGGGAGCTCTGCGGCGGCACGCACGTCGCCAACACCGCCGAGGTGGGCATCTTCAAGGTCGTCTCCGAGGGCTCCAGCGCCGCCAACGTGCGCCGGGTCGAGGCGATCACCGGCCCCGCCGCGATCGACTGGTTCCGCGAGCGGGAGGGCGAGCTGGGCGAGGTCGGCGCCCTGCTGGGCAACCCGCAGGACCCCGTCGGCGGTGCCCGCCGCGCGGCGGAGAAGCTGAAGGAGGCCGGGGCCGGCGCCGAGAAGGCGGCGCGCCAGGCGCTCGGCGAGGAGGCGAAGCGCCTCGCCGGGGCGGTGGCCGAGGTCGGCGGCGTCAAGGTCGTCGTCTCCGCCTCCGAGCTGCCCGGCCAGAAGGAGCTGCTCGACGTCGCCAACCGGGTGCAGTCGAGCCTCGGCGGCGCCACGGCGGTGGTGCTCGGCGGTGGCGACGGCGAGAAGGTGGCGCTGGTCGCGCTCGTCTCCCAGCCTGCGGTCGAGCGCGGGCTGTCCGCCGCGTCGCTGGTCCGCGAGGCCGCCGCGGTGGTCGGCGGCGGCGGCGGGGGCCGCGACGACATGGCCCAGGCCGGCGGGCGCGATCCCGCCAAGCTGGGCGACGCCCTCGCCGCGGCACGCGCCGCGATCGAGCGGGAGCTGGGCGGCTGAGCGGGTGAGAGTGCTCGCGCTCGACCACGGCACGGTGCGGATCGGCTGCGCGATCTCCGACCCGAGCGGGACGCTGGCGAGGCCGCTGCCGGTGATCGAGCCGCCCGAGCCGCGCGCCGTCTCCGAGCTGGTCGACGAGCACGGGGTCGAGCGGGTCGTGGTCGGGCT
>Ga0210085_1000227_pt1 | contig 25190 bp, 18 predicted proteins | sample China_Galinas_PW_5_FD_184866 | JGI IMG/M metagenome (GOLD analysis project Ga0210085, IMG submission 184866) | Wetland microbial communities from San Francisco Bay, California, USA, that impact long-term carbon sequestration - China_Galinas_PWC_D1... | ecosystem: Environmental > Aquatic > Marine...
ATTTTCCATAATAAATTATCGGAGATCCCTGTCGTCCATCCGGCAATCCGTTGTTGCTCCATAATTCCTGGTATATCTTAGCTGACTTGGGTGCGCGGAAAGGAACTATTATTAGGTTAACAAGAAAAAATCTGGCAAGCGCCGGAATATCGATGACACGTGGATCATTGAGAAACTGAAAAAGGTATTTCCGAACATCTTTTACAGAAGGGCTGTCAGGTGTTCCTAAATTAATAAGTAAAATTGCTGTTTTTAATTTCATAAGTAAAAATGTTTCAATTCAATAAGTTTTAAGCTGAAATTTAACAGTTCTTTAAGTCATTTTTAAATGATTTGTCCCTGCAGGCTTTATAAAATCTTTACTATTATGCCTTGAAAATAGGCTAATTTATCTTAAATTGGTCTCGCTTTTTATGAAAATGGTTGGCAACTGCAAATACCAATAGAATCAATAAAGAAATGAGGTAAATATGACTTATAAAACATATATGATGCACAATTTCAAAACTCTTCCGCAGGTGGAGAAGCTATCTGAAGACTTGATTGAAGCTATAGAAGTTGTGGGATCGGTTCTCCCATTTAAGACAAATAACTATGTTGTTGAAAACCTAATTGACTGGGATAAGGTCCCGAATGATCCAATATTCACCTTAACCTTTCCACGAAAAGATATGCTTCGTCCTCACCATTATGAAAGAATGCTGCAAACTATCAGGAATGGAGCTTCAAAAAGTGAAATTAAAGATGTAGCAAACGAAATTAGATTAGAGCTAAATCCTCACCCGGCAGGACAGCTAGATCATAATGTTCCCATTATGGAGGGAGAAAAAGTATTCGGTATGCAGCATAAGTACAGAGAAACTGTGCTCTTTTTCCCGGGCCAGGGTCAAACCTGTCACGCTTACTGCACTTTTTGTTTCAGATGGCCGCAATTTGTTGGAATGGACGAGTTGAAGTTTGCATCCAAGCAGGCAGAACATCTCGTTGAGTATGTTTCCAATAATAAATCTGTAACTGATGTGCTCTTTACCGGCGGAGATCCATTAATAATGAAAACAAAAATTCTGGAAACATACATTCGCCCCCTACTTGAAGCTGATATAAAAAATTTAAAGCATATCAGAATCGGAACAAAAGCTCTTGCCTACTGGCCTTATCGGTTTTTAACTGATGATGATGCGGAAGATCTTTTAACTCTTTTCCGTGATGTAAAAAAAGCAGGAAAGCATCTTGCCTTTATGGCTCACTTTAATCATCCTGTGGAACTCTCTCCTCCGGCCGTAGAAGAAGCTATCGGAAAAATACTAAACACAGGTGCTGTAATAAGGACACAATCACCTATAATTAAACACATAAATGATTCCGCCAAAATATGGGCAGAAATGTGGAGAAAGCAGGTAAACCTTGATTGCATACCTTATTATATGTTTGTTGAAAGAAACACCGGTGCCGAACATTATTTTTCAATTCCGCTTGTTGATGCATGGAAAATATTCCAGGAAGCTTACCAATCAATAAGCGGAATATGCAGAACTGTAAGAGGACCAAGTATGTCCTGCCTTCCGGGTAAGGTGCAGATTCTGGGAGTGAACCAAATCCACGGTGAAGATGTTTTTACACTTCGTTTTATACAGGGCAGAAACTCAGACTGGGTTGCCAAACCATTTTTTGCAAAGTTTGATAAGAACGCTGTTTGGTACACCGATCTTAAGCCGGCTTTTGGTGAAGATAAGTTTTTCTTTCAGGATGAACTTGACAAATTACTTCATCCTGAGGAAATTGAGGCAGCCTAAGAAAAAAATTAATGCAAAACAATAATTCATCTTCTGATCTGAGCCTCAATCTGAACGTAAGAGGAATGCCCCTCTCAGCAACTCTCTACATTAATGAGCTTTCCAACAGCTTAAAACAACAGGGAAAAAAGGTTTACAAGTTTGGTCTTGGTCAATCACCCTTTCCTGTTCCTAAAGTTGTTGTTGATGAGCTGCGTTCAAATGCATTTCAAAAAGACTATCTTGAAGTAAAAGGATTAAAACCATTAAGAGAAGCTGTTGCAGAATATCACTCAAGAAGAAATAATATTGAGTGCAGCGCAGACAATGTTCTCATTGGTCCTGGATCAAAAGAGCTTATGTTCTTGTTGCAGTTTGTTTATTACGGGGAATTGGTAATCCCAACACCAAGCTGGGTATCTTATGCTCCTCAGGCTAACATTATCGGAAGACAAATCGCATGGATAAAAACAAAAGAAGAAAACAAGTGGCGATTGCTTCCTGAAGAGCTTCACAATATTTGTGAAAAGGATCACTACAAGCCCCGCATTGTTATTCTAAATTATCCATCAAACCCAACCGGGTTAACATATTCCTGTGATGAACTTCAGGAACTTGCAGATGTTGCAAGAAGGCACCGCGTTATTCTACTTGCAGATGAAATTTATGGTGGTTTAACTTTTAATGGCAACCATTGCTCAATTGCGCGTTTCTATCCCGAAGGAACTATTATCTCGGGTGGGCTGAGCAAGTGGTGTGGAGCTGGTGGCTGGAGATTGGGAACATTTACTTTCCCCGAACCACTCTCAGGTTTATTGAGTGGAATGGCTGCCGTTGCCAGTGAAACATTTACATCTACAAGCGCTCCTATCCAATATGCTGCTATCAAGGCTTTTTCTGAAGGAATTGAAATTGAGAGATACCTTTGGAATGCACGTAAAATATTAAAGGCACTGGGAACACAAATTCACAGCATACTCTATAATGACGGTATAGAAAGTCCTGAGCCGGATGGTGCTTTTTATTTATTTATAAATTTCAAAAACTTTTCTGAAAAATTAAAAGCCAAAAACATCATTACAGGTTTTGATCTGACTACACGATTACTGGAAGATACCGGGGTTGCATTATTACCGGGAAGCGCATTTGGAAGATCGGAGGGAGAATACACTGCGAGGCTATCGTATGTTGATTTTGACGGTGCAAGGGCTATGGCTGCAGCAGAAACAATCCGTCCCGAAGATCCTCTGCCAGATGGGTTTACCGAGAGATATTGTGCTCACCAAATGGAGGGTGTCAGGGCTATCGTTGACTGGGTTAAATCGCTCTAAGCTTTTCGCTAACTGAAAAACATCCATCTAAAATAGAATTTGAATTATTTGTAACTTTGCCTTCATTTATTCTTACACTCAAACAAATTTATATTTATGATAAAAAACAAACTTCTTATAATTTTTACATTCGCCTTTGTCCTGCCTTTTTCTTCAATCAGCTCGCAAACAATTAATCTCAAAATAATAGAAACAAGTGATGTGCATGGTGCTTTGGTGCCGTACGACTTACTCAATAACAAACCAACAGACGGTTCACTTGCACAGGTTCAATCTTACGTGGTTAAAGAGAAGAAGGTTCCCGGTCAGGAAATACTTTTATTAGATAATGGAGACCTGCTTCAGGGAGACCCGATGGCGTATTATTATAATTACATTGACACTACACAGCCGAATGTTTTTGCTGAAGCATTGAATTTTATGAGTTATGATGCTGCAACCGTTGGCAACCACGATATTGAAACGGGTCATGATGTTTACGACAAGTTCAGGAAAGAAATTAATTTTTCCTGGCTTGCTGCGAATGCAATCAATACAAAAACCGGCGAACCATATTTTCAACCTTATGCTATAATTGAAAGGAAGGGGATTAAAATTGCCGTTCTTGGATTAATAACCCCATCTGTTCCTAGCTGGCTACCTGAGTTTTTGTGGAAAGGAATTGAGTTTGAAGATATGATTGAAAGCGCTGAAAAATGGGTTCCCATAATTCAGAAAAAAGAAAACCCTGATTTACTAATAGGGCTGTTTCATTCCGGCGTAGATTTCACTTATAACAATGAAGACGAAGATACTTACAAAAACGAAAATGCGTCTCAATTGGTTGCTGAGCAGGTTCCAGGTTTTGATGTTGTATTCGTAGGTCATGATCATTCCGGCTGGAACTTTAAAACAGAAAATGAAAATGGAGATAGTGTTTTGATTATTGGTCCGCTATCCAAATGTAGAACTATTGCCGTGGCAAATATAGAAATGGAGTTCGATAGTGTTGGTGGAAGGTGGAATCGTAAAAATGTTTCGGGAGAGTTAGTTGAAACGAAAAACTATTACCCAGACGACCACTTTATGAGCAAGTTTCTTATGCCTTTAAATATTGTTAAAAATTTTACCCGGACTCCGCTCGGTCAAATAACTGAAACTATTTCATCCGGCGAATCTTTGTTCGGTCCGTCTAAGTTTGTCGATTTAATACACACTGCACAACTAAATATAACAGGTGCGGATATTTCGTTTGCCTCTCCTTTGTCTTTTAATGCCTCTGTTGACAGCGGCTGGATTAAAATCGCTGAACTCTTCAAACTGTATCGTTACGAAAATTACTTATATACAATGTCTCTTTCAGGCGAAGAGATCGATGATTATCTGGAGTATTCCTTCGGTAACTGGTTTAATGAAATGACAGACAGCACAGATCATCTTTTAAGATTTAAGAAGAACGATCACGACGAGATCGAATATTCTGCAAAGACCGGACACCCGCAACTTGAAGCAATATACTACAACTATTCTTCCGCTGCCGGAATCAATTATACAGTTGATATTTCAAAGCCAGCCGGAAACAGAGTTAAAATAACAACTCTTATTGACGGAACAGAATTCGATTTTGATAAAACTTATTCTGTTGCTATAAATTCTTACCGGGGTAGTGGCGGAGGCGGGCTTATGACTCGTGGTGCCAACATTCAGCAAGATGAACTTTCAGAAAGAATAATTAGTTCAACAGAACACAATATGAAATTTGTCCTTATGGAGTGGATAAAGGACAAAGAAATTATCACACCTCACATGAACGGAAATTGGAAAGTGATTCCGGAACAATGGTGGGAAGATGCAAAAGAAAGAGATTACGAGATATTGTTCGATAAAAAACCAGAGCCTGTTAAAAAAGAAACAGAGGAAATAACTCAGTAATATTTTGAAAAATAAAATTATGAACACAAACAAAAGCAAAAAACTATTCGAAGAAGCAAAAAAATATATTCCGGGCGGTGTTAACTCTCCTGTTAGGGCATTTAAATCTGTGGGCGGCGATCCGTTATTTATTCAGCGCGGTGATGGCTCAAAGTTTTGGGATGTGGATGGAAATGAATATATAGACTACATCGGAAGCTGGGGACCACACCTATTCGGACATAATCCATCTTTTATTAAGGGTGCTCTGCTTGAAGCATTTAAAAATGGAACCAGCTTTGGTGCACCAACTTCGCTAGAAGTGGAGATTGCAAAATTAATTACCGAGCTGGTGCCTTCTGTTGAAATGGTTAGAATGGTTAACAGCGGAACAGAGGCAACAATGAGCGCTGTCCGCGCTGCACGTGGTTACACCAGCAGAGAAAAATTTATAAAGTTTGAAGGCTGCTATCACGGTCACGCGGATTACTTTTTAATTAAGGCTGGTTCAGGTGCATTAACCCTTGGCGTTCCAACGTCACCCGGAGTTACAAAAGGAAATGCGGCCGATACTTTGGTTGCAGACTACAACGATATCAACTCAATTAAAAAATTGATCTCTTCAAACAAAAATGAAATTGCTGCAATAATTATTGAACCGATTGCTGGTAATATGGGGGTTGTAAAAGTTAAAGATGATTTTATTAAAGAGCTCCGTTTAATATGTGATGAGGAAAAAATAGTTCTAATATTCGATGAGGTGATGACAGGCTTTCGTGTTGCTTCTGGTGGTGCGCAAGAAGTTCTCGGAATAAAGCCTGATCTTTCAACTTTTGGAAAAATTATTGGCGGCGGATTGCCTGTTGGTGCATTCGGAGGAAAAAGAGAAATAATGGAAAAGATTGCACCAAGCGGTCCTGTTTACCAGGCAGGAACTTTAAGTGGAAACCCTCTTGCAATGGCTGCTGGTTACGCTGCTTTAAAACACATTAAAAGCAATCCCCGCATTTACAGAGAGTTGGAAGAAAAATCCTCTTATCTTGAAAAAGGATTTAAAAAAAATCTTAAAACTATCGGAAAGAATTATGCGATGAATCGTGTTGGCTCGATGATGTGTATGTTCTTCACCGAAGAGCCTGTTGAGAATTTTAAATCTGCTGTAAGTTCCGATACAAATCTCTACGGAAAATATTTTCACGAAATGTTGACGCGAGGAATTTATCTTGCGCCCGCACAGTTTGAAGCTCTATTCGTTTCAACTGCTCATAGCAAAGAGAATTTGGATAAGACCATTACTGCCCACGGAGATTCGCTGAAAACTATTCTGTAGCATGTCGAATTGATGATTGATTGGTTTCAAGTTTGCTTGACGACACCATTGAATTTGGAGCTGATGCCTATTTCTGAACCTGTCTTTGATAAACTATATAATCTGTCTTAGAAGGTTCTCCACCTGCTTGCCGTACTAACATTGCAATTTGTGCACGATGATAAGTTGAGTGATTTATAATGTGACTAATAATATCTTTAATTGAATTATTAAATTTTTCTCCCTTAGAGTTTAGATAGTCAACCCTCTTTTCAAAATCTTTCTCTTCAAGGCTTTCAAGTAAGTTAATCCACTCTGATGTAATAATTGTTGATTTGGAAACACTCTCCTGAACTGAATATTTTTCCCACGGATCAATAAGTATTGTTCTTTCCAAAGTCCGGTTCAGCCATAATTTTTGTGCAACGACAATATGAGATAGCAGCTGTTCAGGCTTTTCATTTTTCTTCTTAAGACCCCTTATTGATTTGGCAGCTTCGTGTGTTGCCCAATCATTATATTTAAACAGATGAATGAAGTGTTCATTAAACATTTTTCTGTTTTTATTCTCCTAATTCTTCCTGAACAACTCTGGCAATATCTGCAATTGAATCGCCTTCTTTTAATCTGATTACTCTAACGCCCTGAGTTGCTCTTCCCATAATACGTATATCTTTCATACTTTGTCTAATTACCATTCCTTTGGTTGATATAATTACAAGCTCATCGCTGTCATTGGCTTCCATCATTGCAATCATTTTTCCAATTTTAGCATTTGCCTTTACAGTAATAACACCCTTGCCACCACGATGTGTCAGCCTGTAATTATTAACATCCGATCGTTTGCCAAAACCTTTTTCAGTAACAACAAGAACGCTTGTTCCTTGTCGTCTTATGACCAGAAGACCAACTACTTTGTCGCCCTTTCCTAACCTGACACCGCGAACCCCGGTTGCAGTTCTTCCCATAACACGAACATCTTTTTCATGAAACCTGACGGCAAAACCATCTGTTGTTCCAATCATAATATCATTGGTTCCATCTGTCATTTTAACTTCTATTAGCCTGTCGCTCTTCTTTAAGTTTATTGCCTGGATTCCGCCCTTCCGAACATTGCCATAAGCAGACAAAACTGTTTTCTTAATTGTACCTTGCTCTGTAGCCATCACAAGAAATTGATTGTCACCGAATTCTTTTACTGTAACAAAGGCAGTAATAGATTCTTCTTTTTCTTTTCTGAGAAGATTAAGAATAGATCTTCCTCTTGCGGTTCTGCCTCCCTCTGGTATTTCATGCACTTTCAACCAATATACTTTACCTTTATCAGTAAAGAACAAAATATACTGGTGCGTCGAAGCAATGAACATATGTTCAATGAAGTCGTCATCCTTTGTACCAGCACCGGTAACACCTTTGCCACCGCGACCCTGCTTTCTGTAACCGCTAACCGGAAATCTTTTAATAAATCCATTGTGAGAAATGGTTACGACAACGTCTTCTTCGGCAATGATGTCTTCGAGCGAGAAGTCTTCATAATCATATACAATTTCTGTTCTTCTTGGATCGGCGTATTTTTTCCTGAGCTCGAGAAGTTCATTTGTAATGATGATTTTTCTTTGCTCTTCGCTTTTTAAAATACTTTTGAGTTTTTCTATCAGCTTTATTATTTCTTTATATTCATCTTCTATCTTCTGTCTTTCCAAACCTGTTAAGCGCTGAAGCCTCATATCCAAGATTGCTTTAGCCTGGATTTCGCTCAGCTTGAATTTCTTCATCAGGTTTTGCCTTGCCGTCTCAACATCTTTCGATTTTTTAATTGTTTGAATAACAGCATCAATATTATCGAGAGCAATTATGTAGCCTTCCAGTATATGCGCTCGTTTTTCTGCAGCATCGAGTTCATACTTTGTTCTTCGTACCAGCACATCCATTCTGTGATCCAGAAAGTGCTGAAGCATTTCTTTTAAATTGAGAACTTTTGGAACGCCGTTTACCAGGGCAAGCATAATTACGCCAAATGTCGTTTGCATTTGCGTATGCACGAAAAGTTGATTAAGTACAATTGGTGGCTGTGCATCTCTCTTAAGCTCAATTACTACTCTCAGTCCATCTCGGTCAGATTCGTCCCGTATATTACTTATGTCGTTTATCTTTCCACCACGAACAAGGTCAGCTATCTTTTCTATAAGATTTGCTTTGTTAACCTGGTAGGGTAGTTCGGTAATAATTATGTGTTCTCTGCCATTCTTCTGTGTTTCAATATTCGCTTTTGCGCGAACAATTATTCTGCCTCTTCCTGTAAGAAAGGCTGACTTAACACCTGCATAACCATAAATTATTCCCGCGGTTGGAAAGTCTGGAGCGATAATATCTTTCATTAATTTTTCTATGGTGAGGTTCGGATTTTTTATCAGCTTTATTAATCCGTCAACCACTTCACCAAGATTGTGCGGTGGAATGTTTGTTGCCATACCAACTGCTATTCCACTTGCACCATTAATTAAAAGACTCGGAAGGTAAGAAGGTAATACGGTTGGTTCCTGCAGCGAATCATCAAAATTAGGAATAAAATCTACTGTGTTTTTATCCAGGTCACGAAGCATCTCTTCAGAAATTCTTGCAAGGCGTGCTTCTGTGTATCTCATTGCTGCGGGCGAATCTCCATCTACAGACCCAAAGTTTCCCTGTCCATCAATGAGTGGATAACGAAGAGAAAAATCCTGTACCATTCTTACCATAGAATCATAAACTGCAGTATCTCCGTGTGGATGGTATTTACCAAGAACTTCACCCACAATTCTTGCTGATTTTTTGTATGGTTTGTTATGAGCCATGCCGAGATCGTGCATACCATAAAGAACCCGGCGGTGCACCGGTTTTAGCCCATCCCTAACATCGGGTAATGCACGTGCAACGATTACGGACATTGCATAATCTATGTAAGAGGATTTCATCTCCTCTTCAAGTGTAATTGGTACTATTTTTTCAAAAATTGTTGCCATCTTTTAAATCATGATTATGTTAAAAATTATATATCTAGGTTAGCATACTTAGCATGCTTCTCAATAAACGCTTTTCTTGGTTCAACATCATCACCCATAAGGGTTTCAAAAATTTTATCTGCATTGGCTGCACTCTCCAATGTAACCTGAAGTACTGTTCTGGTTTCCGGGTTCATCGTGGTTTCCCAAAGTTGTTCCGGATTCATTTCTCCCAAACCTTTATACCGTGAGATAACAACTCCTTTAATCTCTTTTTCATCTGGCACTTCTTCTGATTCGGGTGGTTTTTTCTTTTTACCTTCTGCTTTTTTCTTGTCTTTTCCGTTTACCTTTAGTCTTTTAAGAATTTGGGTTCTTTCTTTTTCATCATAGGCATAAAATTCTTCTTTGCCTTTCTTAATTTTATAGAGGGGTGGCTGAGCAATATAAACCTTTCCAGATGTGATAAGATCCTTCATATGTCTGTAAAGAAATGTAAGTAGAAGTGTTCTAATATGGCTTCCATCAACGTCGGCATCTGTCATTAAAATAACTTTTCCGTAACGAGATTGAGAGTGGTCGAATTCAGCACCAAGCCCTGCACCTACCGCGGAAATAATTGCCCTGATCTCATTGTTCTCCAGAATTTTATTCATCTTTGCTTTTTCAACATTAAGAATTTTTCCCCGGAGAGGAAGTATTGCCTGGAACTTTCTGTCCCTTCCTTGTTTTGCTGATCCACCTGCAGAGTCTCCCTCAACTATATAAATTTCACAATGTTCCGGATCGGTTATGCTGCAATCAGCCAGTTTGCCGGGAAGGTTCATATTGTCTAAAGCATTTTTCCTTCTTGCAAGATCACGTGCTTTCCTGGCAGCCTCTCTGGCTTCAGCCGCACGCATACATTTTTCAATAATTTTTTTACCCACCGATGGGTTCTCTTCCAGAAATTCGGATAGCTTTTCACCAACGAGTGTTTCAACTGCAGATTTCGTTTCGCTGTTGCCAAGTTTAGTTTTCGTTTGACCTTCAAACTGGGGCTCAGCTACCTTTACTGAAATTACACCTGTTAGCCCTTCCCTGAAATCATCTCCCGTTAAAGTAATTTTTCCTTCTTTTATAAGTTTGTTTTTATACGCATAGTTGTTCAGGGTTCTGGTTAGTGCTGTTTTAAAACCAACCAGATGGGTTCCGCCTTCATGAGTGTTTATATTATTAACATAGGAGAAAATGTTTTCGGAATATCCATCAGTATATTGAAATGCTACTTCAACCGGCGTGTTATCTTTTTCTCCTTCAACATACACCGTTTTATGAATTGCGTGTCTTGCTGAATCGAGATACTTCACAAACTCAATGAGCCCTCCTTTGAAGTGGAATGTTTCTTCTTCACCGCTGTTTCTTTTATCCATAATTTTAATTGTTATGCTCTTGTTAAGATAAGCAAGTTCTCTCATTCGTTCAGCAAGAGTATCAAACCGAAATTCCGTTACTTGAAAAATTTCAGGATCGGGAAAAAATGTTGTGGTGGTTCCTCGTTCGCCTCGTTTTGCTTTGCCAGTTTCTTTTACCGGTTTTACAGGCAAACCTCTTTTATATTCCTGGAAATAAATTTTGCCATCTCGTTTAACCTCGACCTTCAGCCATTCAGATAATGCGTTTACAACTGAAACACCAACACCATGCAATCCACCTGAAACTTTGTACGAATTTTTATCAAACTTTCCTCCTGCATGTAAAACCGTCATTACAACTTCCAAAGCTGATCGTTTTTCAACAGGGTGCTTGTCGACAGGAATGCCACGCCCATTATCTGATACAGTTACAGAAGCGTCTTTATTAATTGTGACCTCAATTTTATCACAGTATCCTCCAATCGCTTCATCAATACTATTATCAACAACTTCGTTAACCAGGTGATGGAGACCTCGGCTACTTACATCACCAATATACATTGCTGGTCGCTTGCGAACAGCTTCGAGTCCTTTTAATACATTTATATTTTTTGCGCTGTATTCAGTTTGATTAGTTTTTTTTGCCATTTGCTATCCGATAAATCTAATTTGAATAATTCTTTGTTCGTTAAAAAAGGAGTTTACTTTATCTATCAGTTCTGTTTCTTTAAACTTTAATTCGTTTCTCCATGCAGGATTTTCAACCTTTAGCTTTAATATCTTTTTATCACAGGAAATTGGCACAGCAATTTTCTCAAGGTTTGGAAATATTTCAGAAAATCTAACAATTACATCTGAAGCGTTTACAATTTCGCGTAATCCTGATAACGCCCTTTCCTTTTTAAAAACCTCTTTTAAACTTTTAAATCCACTAGGCATACGATACATTCCCATCCATAGCAAGCTTTATGACTTTGTCTTCTTTTTCCATTTTTAGGAACGAGCTGTTACCAAAATCCGTTAATGTAATTATTGCCTGACCAACGGTAGAAAGATAATTGCTTATCGCCGATGCTCTTTCAGCATCAAGTTCACCAAATACATCATCAAGTAAGAACAATGGGGTGTCGCCTGTTTTTTCTTTCAGGTAAAAGTATTCAGCAAATCTCAACATTGTCTGAAATGTTTTATGTTGTCCCTGAGAACCATAATTTTTAAGATTCATATCATTTATACTAAAAATAAAGTCATCCTTGTGTGGGCCTACAAGGTTTGTAGCTCTTCTTATTTCATCTGAAGCTTTTTCTTTTAGTAAGTTTCTAAAACTTTTTTCTAAATTAGTGCTGTCGCTGCCACCAATGAAATAATACTGAATGTCTGGCTTTTCCTTTTGTGAAAGTATGGTTTTATAAGACTTTGTAATGTGTGGCACAAATTCAAGAATAAAGTCGATTCTGTGTTTTATAATCTCGGTTCCGGTTTTAATTAGTCTTTCATTCCAAGCTTCGAGCTCATCATCATTATAACTGTAGTTATTTTCTCTTATTCGATTTAATAAATAAGAACGTTGTCTCAGTGTTTTGTTGTATTCAATTAACAAATCCAAATACGTTTTGCTCGATTGAGATATTACTGAATCCACAAACTTTCTTCTTTCTGCCGGATAGCCCTGAGTAATTGAATGATCGCCTGGTGAAAGCAAAACCAGTGGAAATTTTCCTATAACCTCTGAAAAACGATTTACCTGTTTGTTGTTCAACGTATATCGTTTTTTGTTTTCTACGGCTGAATAACAAATCTGAACATTCTCGGTTGTGATACCTGACAAATTCCCTTTAATATTAAATCCATCCTCTCCTATCATAACAGCTTCTGAGTCAGAAGAAGTAAGACAGCTTTTTGTAGTACACAGGTAATAAATTGCTTCTAGTATAGTTGTTTTACCCACACCATTTTCACCAACTATATAGTTTAACCTTTTTGCAAAATCAATTTTAGTTTCGATGTGTTTTCGAATATTTACCAGGATAATTGAGGACAGGAACATCTTAAGTATTTAGTCGAACCGGCATAAGAAGCAGCATCAAGTCTTCTCCCTCCTTTTTTTTACCTGGCTCAATTATACAAGCCTTGGTTGGAGAGTGCAATTTAAATAGAGCTTCGTCGTCATCTACATGAGTTAAAATATCATTTACATATTGTGTGTTGAATCCAATATCCATCTGTTCACCTGTATATTCACAGGAAATTGTTTCTACTGCATTCGAGCCAAGGTCAATATCTTCTGCAGATACAACAATACTGTTTTTGCTAATTGAAAATTTAACCTGCTTTGTACTTGTTGAAGAAAAAAGCATCATTCTTTTGATGGAGGAAAGTAGATCATGTCGTTTTATCTTCAACGTATTTTCGTTCTCCATAGGAATAACACTACTATATGCGGGATATTTTTCTGCTATTAATCTTGAGCTAAATTCAACGTCGCCAATAATAAATGACACGTGAGATTTTCCTAGAAATATTTTTACATCCGTCTCGCCCAAAAGTTTTGCTAAAACAGAAATTGCTCGCTCTGGTATAATATACTGTTCATCTGCACCACTTTTAATATTCTTATAAATCAATCTTACAAGCCTGTGTCCATCCGTTGTAACAAACTTTAACCCTTCGGAAGTAAATTCTAAGAGAGTTCCGGTCATTGCTGGTCTCATATCTTCTTTGCTCATCGCAAATGCTGTTTGATCTATTGCTTTTTTTAAATCCTTGCCATTGATAACTATTTCTTTACTCTTTGTAACAGCAGGTGATTCAGGAAAATCATCTGAAGGAGAAAAGCTAATATTATATTCACCATTTTCGGTGGTTAAATGAAGTTTGTTGTTACCATCAACACTAAAGTTTATTTGAACATCATCCATTGATCTAACAATATCATACATTAGTCTGGCTGGGACCACAATACTTATGTCTTCATTAGCAGCTACATTAATTGATGACTTGAGTGAGATTTCCAGGTCAGTAGCATATATAACCAATGAACCACCTTTAATTTCAAACAAGAAATTCTCTAAAATTGGCATTGGTGTACGAGCTGGAACTACCGGAATCGTCTTGGAAAGTATCTTTTCTAGTATTTTACTGTTTACTTTGAATTCCATTAAATGCTCTCCTATTAAAGCATAGAAAAATACTAAAAAAGCACAGTAATAACAATGAAATTAAGGCTATGGGTATAGCCTTAAAGATAGGATAAAATTATGATTGCGCAATTAAAAGAATGAAAATCTAATCTTAGAATTATGGACTAATAGGATTTCCTAAAAATCCATCTTCTGCCAGATTGTTTGAAGATGTGACAGTAGCATCGATTAAATATTTACCATCCTGATCAATTGCACCTACGTAGTAAATAAGTACCGTGGTTCCAGCTTTCATATCTAAAATGCCTGCTAATTGTTCGCCTGCTTCAAACTCACCATTGCCGGCGGATGGTATGGTAAAAGATGTTTCATATTCATATTCACCATCCAGAATCTCTGTCAATTGAACTGATTCTCCAACAGGTATCTGATACAATTCACCTCTAAAGTTAACTGCTACACTAGCGAGAGAAGAATTTGTAAAGTTTATTGTATTTATGGGGCTATCTGATTCACAACCGAATAGTCCAACAGATAAAATTAACAGTGTAAAAAAGATTGATAATTGTTTCATAACTCGACTCTGCTTTGTTATATAATTTTCTTTTTAGTGGGTTATTTAATCAAAAAACAGACCAGAATTGACCTCAAATTAATCAAATCATTCGTGAATTTTTCAACAAATTCTGTAAATAATAACATCCTTTATTATAATATTATCTATTTATTTACTTAAATAATAGTAATAATTACCATGTTAGTATGTTAATTATACAACAAGTCCTTTCATTAGAAGCGGTTATGATATTTAGAAAACAGGGAAAACTTCTACAACTTCTTGATAAACGGGGGTTTATAATCCGTAGGTTAATAACCCGAACTTTTGAACAATCTATATGCTAATTAGAAACAAGTTATCAACAACCGAAACAGTAAAATTGTAACAAATTTATCCTGCGAGCTCAACTTTACTTTTTATCTCATCAACAATATTCTGAAAGGAAGAATCTCTTGTTTTATAATCCTCAATTGAATTGCACGCATGAATTACTGTTGAATGATCTCTGCCACCGAAATGCAAACCAATTGTCTTTAGTGAAGAAAGCGTTAGTTCTTTTGCAAGATACATTGCAATCTGTCGTGCAAGCACAATTTCTTTTTTACGGGTTTTATCCCTTATTTTATTTTCTGCAACACCGAGATGCTCGCAAACAATTTTAGTGATTGTTTCAATTGTAAGCGTGCTGGCTTTTCTGTCAGTTGCAATTTCTTTAACTGTTTTCTTTGCAAGTTCAAAAGTGATTTCTTTTGCGCTTAGAGAAACACTTGCAAGAAGTTTTATTAAACAACCTTCGAGCTCTCGAATGTTCGAGGTTATGTTCATTGCGATGTATTCAAGAATTTCATTTGAAACCATCATACCATAGGATTCGGCTTTCCTTTTTAAGATCGCAATTCGTGTTTCCAGTTCGGGTGGCTGAATATCAGCAGTTAAACCCCACTGAAAACGAGAGATTAATCGTTCATCTAAACCTTTTAAATCTTTTGGGGGTTTATCGCTGGATAAAATTATTTGTTTTCTTGATTGATGAAGAGTATTAAATATGTGGAAGAAAAGATCCTGTGTTTTCTCTTTTCCGATTAGAAACTGAATGTCATCAATTATAAGAACATCCATACTTCTGTAGAAATTGGAAAAATCATTTACTTTGTTTGTTTGAATTGATTCAACAAACTCAACAGTGAAAATATCTGAAGATAAATAAATTACTTTTCTATCAGGAAAAATTTTAGCAATCTGATTTCCAATTGCCTGAATAAGATGGGTTTTGCCTAAACCGACACCACCATAAAGAAATAATGGATTAAAAGATGTTCCACCAGGATTATCACTTATTGCACCTGCAGCAGCCCTAGCAAGTTGATTTCCTTCTCCTTTTATAAAATTATCGAATGTATATCTTGGATTCAGGTTTGATTCAAAAGAGGGCTTTGGTTTTGCTTTCTCCACAGGTTGAGCAGGAGGGGATGTTTTTTCTTGTGAACCTTCTTGATTTTCTGAGAAAGCCAAATCTTCAGCTATTACATAAGTAAGCCTTGCATCTTTTCCTAGAATTTCGGTGATAGACTCAGTAATCAAGACATTAAAATGCTCGTCAATCCATTCCCAAAAAAACTGACTAGGTATTTGGACCTTTAAAGTTGAGTCATTTAACTCAACTGGTTTTATTGGCAGAAACCAGGTGTTATAAGTCATCATTGAAACGCTTTCTTTTATTTTTAAAAGGCAAGCTTTCCAAACAATTGCAGGTTCGTTTTTGGTAACTTTTTCTGAAATATCCAGCTCTTCCATTATGACTTATCCACAGATTCAGTTTTAAGCAAAGATAGTATTTATAGGGTGAAATTAAGAAATAATCAGTTGTCACCCAGAAATTACAAACAACTTATAAACATCAGATGACACGCAGTAATAAGTTGTTATTAAATGAGTTAGAGGCCTTAATAATATTTTTTCACACAAAATGTTTGAAACTTATGAGAACATGATGGCATTGTCAGTTGTGAAACATTTTCACAACAAGTAAAAACCAACAAGTTATCAACATTTCTGAGAGCGCCCGCTTCAACCAAAAAATAGTATAGAAATAAGTTTAGAACAAATTAATTTTTTCTTTTATTGTTCTTTTGTGAATGTCTCCGATATAGCGACAATTTAAAATCTTGATAATAACAACATAAGCAAGTATTTTTGTGCTCTTTTTTATGAATCAGGAGAAAAAATGAAAAGAACGTATCAGCCTAGCAATAGGAGAAGAAAAAATAAGCATGGGTTTCGTGAAAGAATGAAAACGAAAAACGGTAGAGCAATAATATCCAGAAGAAGATCTAAGGGAAGAAAAAGATTATCAGTTAGTGACGAATAAGCCGATTAATATTAAAAGAGTTTTTAAAAAACTGAAAGATGAAAACGATTTTGAATTGGTATACAAAAAAGGCACAGCAATTATTTCCAAGGATAGTAAAATAAAAGCTAACTATTTTCTTGAAAGTGATACCGAAGATAAAAATATTAAAGTAGGTCTATCAATAAGTTCAAAAAAAGGAAACAGCGTTTGGCGAAATAGGATAAAACGATTGTTAAGAGAATCTGTTCGATTAAACAGAGAGGCGTTACTCGGAATACTAGAACAAAAAAATGAAAACTTGTTAATTATTTTTTCTCCACACTCAATTAACCAAACCAACTATAAAAAAATTTTTCTAAAAGATATAAAAACATCGGTTCTGGATATAGTTACAAGACTCAAAAAACGAACGTGTGCTTGTTAATTAGAATAAAACGATGAACGTAGCTTATTAATAAAGAAAACGAGATATAAATTTTGGATAAAAATACAATAATAGCATTTATACTTATAGGAGGAATCCTGGTAGTATGGCTATTTATGAACACACCTGAACCGACCGATCAGGAAAAACCCTCCCGGGATACAACCACGGTAGTTGAAAAACAACCCGATGTACAAAATAAAATTTTGGAGGAAGAAAAAAAGCTTACCTCTTCTATTCCGGAACAATCTGAAGAAATTAATCTTGGAATGTTTTCAAGCCAGGAAGCCGATAGCGGCAGAATTATTACAATAGAAACAGACCTTGCTATTTATGAAATGTCAACAAAGGGAGGAAGCTTTCATAAAGTTTTCTTAAAAAAGTTTAATAATTGGTACTCTGAAGGTGTCAATCCGGATGGAAACTATTATAAAACATCTGTGCAGCTTATTAATTATTCTTTAAGCAATGTTTACAACATTTCGTTTATAAGCACAGAAGGCAAAGCTATAAACACAAACGATCTTAACTTTGCCACACTACCTGAAAGTAAGCTAACCATAACAGGAGACGATACGCTTTCAATTACATTTCGAATGGAAATTAATTCCAACAGAGCAATTGAAAAAAAATACTTGTTTACGGCAAACTCGTATCTGATTCAGTCCGATTTAGAGTTTGAAGGATTTAACGGGATAATTGCCGATAACACATATGATGTTTCCTGGGATTCGGGAATCCGCATGGTAGAAAAGAATAGCACGAACGAAATCGGCATCGCAAGTGCGGATGTTTACTACGGAGAGGAAAAAGTTGTTGTTGATGCCCCGGGGGATGGTGAAAAAATCATCGAAGATTTTAATGGAAAGGTTGATTGGTTAGCCGTCCGGAATAAATATTTTGCTGCAATAATGATTCCCACTGACCCAACATCTGTGGAGGGTGCATATATTGAAGGACAAGCTTTTCCAAAAAGCAATCTTGGGCAAAATGAAATTTACAATGTTCGGCTGGTTGTTCCCTTTAAAGGAAGGGACGTAGAGCGAAAGTCGATAAATTTATATATCGGTCCGGTTGACTACGACATATTAAAAAATCTTGGTGAAAACCTAACTAAACTGGTCGACTTTGGAACCTTCTTTGGATTAAAATTTGTTGTTCGCCCTATAGCTGAATATTTATTGCTTCCACTTTTCACGTTTTTACACAAATTTATTCCGAACTACGGATTTGTGATAATAGTTTTTTCATTGATAATTAAAATTGTTGTGTATCCGTTAACCCGGAAGAGCTTTCAATCAATGAAAAAAATGCAGTTGCTTCAACCAAAGATTACCGAGTTAAAAGAGAAGTATAAAGACGATCAGCAAAAGGCGAATAAAGAGACGATGAAGCTATATCAAACCTACGGAGTGAACCCTGCCGGCGGCTGTTTACCAATACTTTTACAGATGCCAATATTTATAGCTTTGTGGGGGCTCTTGCAGGCAGCAATTGAACTTCGTCAGCAACCATTTATTCTTTGGATTCATAATCTTGCCGCACCGGATGTAATTTATAACCTAGGATTTAAATTGCCGATTGTTGGCATTCAGGAAATAAGCGGGCTTGCTCTGCTTATGGGTGTTACCACATTCTTCCAACAGAAAATGTCAATAAAAGATCCAAAGCAAAAAGCACTTGTTTATATGATGCCAATAATGCTAACTCTTCTTTTTATGAGCTTTCCATCAGGATTAAATCTGTATTACTTCATGTTCAATGTTTTATCAATTGCACAGCAATATTACATTAATCACAAACAGGGTGATGTTGAGCTTGTCCCGGTAGACAAATCAAAAAGGAAAACAGGATTTATGCAGCGATTAATGGAGGCAGCCGAGCAGCAAACTAAACAGCAACAGAAAAAACGAAAATAAGATTTTGATAATATCTTATTAATATCACACCTTCTTTAATTACCTTTTTTTAATTTTAGAGAGTGAACTTCTTTAAAAAAATATTACCTGCACTATTACTGTTATTTACAATTATCTCAAGTGCACAAACAACACAGACAATCTCACTTGAAACCAAAACCATAAACCTTCCCTATGGATTAACCCATAGTGTGCCAACCAATGAACCCATAATTGGACTAGCCCTTAGTGGCGGAGGTGCACGCGGACTGTCACAGATCGGTGTTTTAAAAGCTTTCGAAGAAGCAAATATTATGACAAACGTTATAGTGGGAACGAGTATCGGAAGTATTATTGGCGGGACCTATGCATCGGGTTATAAAATAGAAGAGATCGACTCGATAGTTCTTCACACCGATTGGGACAAATTACTTTCCCTAACCAGCACTTCGGAAAGACGAGAACTTTTTATCGATCAGAAAATAGCCGAAGATCGTTCCCTGGTTACTTTAAGACTTGATGGGTTAACACCCATTATTCCAACATCATTCAATGAAGGACTAAGGCTATCAAACTATCTTACCTTGATCTGTCTGAACGCACCGGTTAACACAGAAAAAAGCTTTAATGATTTATTAATTAAATACAGAGCCGTTTGCACAAACCTGGTTGATGGTGATTTGATAGTTTTATCTAATGGCTCTCTTGCGCGTGCGATGAGGGCAAGCTCGAGCGTTTCTTTTCTTCTTGCACCAATAACTGTTGACACACTAACACTTGTTGACGGGGGGTTAGTATCAAATATTCCGGTTAACACAGCAAAAGAAATGGGCGTTGATTATGTAATTGCTGTTAATACAACCAGCCCGCTTAGGGAGCAGGAAGAGCTTGAGCTTCCTTGGAATATTGCAGACCAGACAGTGAGCATACCTATGAAAAGACTTGAAGCGGAAGAGCTATCGCAAGCAGACTTTGTTTTGACACCACCAATAAATAACTGGACTTCCACAGATTTTTCCAGTGCAGATTCATTAATTCTCAAAGGCTACGAAGAAGCAAAAATACATATACCCAAAATCAAAACCAAAATAGATTCCATTTTTAAAGCAAAAACATTCTTAACGGAGATATGGTATAAAAATATTATTCAAAAAAGAAGTGCAACAAAATTTGAAAAGCAGTATTATGAAAAATATTTTTTTTCGGACTCTGTATCAAATCTTGAACTGTATACTGACTTAAGTGAATTGTACAAAACCGGTATGTTCGATTCATTAAGTGTTTCAGTAAATCCGATTGGGGATTCCACGGCAATTAATTTTAACTACGTGCTAAAGCCGATTATAAATGAAGTGCAAATCCTTTCTGATGAAACGATTTCCGAAAACGATAAAGCAGCATTTAAGAAAGAGCTAATTCATAAGCCGTACGACGGAAAAATAGTTTTCGATGCTGTGAGAGATATTATTATGAAATATAAACAAAAGGGTTATATTCTCTTCAGCATGATAGAACATTCTTTTGATGAATACACAGGAACCCTTATTCTTGAGTTTAGCCCGGGAATAATTTCTTCACTTAATATTGATAGCAAAACGAGTAAGACAGTAATTGAAAGAGAATTTGATATAAAGGAAGGGGATAAGCTTACATACTCATCCCTTGAGGAGGGACTTAAAAATTTAAGAGCAACTGGCTTGTTTGATGATATAAACTTAAACGTTGAACAAGAAGGAAAGTATGCTGATTTATTTTTATCTGTGAATGAAAAGGTCTCCCGGCTTGTGAACCTTGGCTTTCTTGTAAACAACGTGTATAATTTTCAACTTGGTGTTGATATCAGAGACGTTAATTTTTTAGAAACCGGAAATGAACTTGGACTGTTTCTTTTTGGTGGAACAAGAAATGGCGCATACATTTTGGATTATACCGCCTACAGGATTTTGAATACATATTATACTTATCAAATTAATGGCTATTATAAATTTAATGATGTTGATGTTTACTCAAACACCACCTCATCAACGGGAAATACGTACAACAGTAACTTTGTTGGAACATACAAACAGACCTATTACGGCGCGTCGCTTTCTCTTGGCGCGCAGCTTGAAAAATTTGGTAAGTTGATCTTCACAGGAAAATATCAAGCTGAGGAAGTAAGAAATGTTGAGGGTGATCCAGTAAACCCGTATGATCTTAATTTTATAAGTTTAAAAATAAGTGCGGTTGTGGATAATCAGAACAAGTATCCTTACCCGGCAGATGGACTTTATTTTAACGGATTTTATGAAACTGCCCAGGGTCTTTCGGGTGACGATGATGGGTATATACTTTTAAGCGCAGACTTTAAATATTATTTCAGTCTCGGTTCCCAAAGTGTTATTTCACCGCGAATGCAGGTGGGTTTTGGAGATAAAACCCTTCCCCTGGGCGAACAATTTTCAATGGGCGGACAGTATTCTTTCTTCGGTGCTTACCAGGATCAATACAGGGGTAGACAAATTTTTCTTGCTTCATTAATGTATCAGTACAAACTTCCATTTAAAATATTTTTTGATACATACACCTGGTTCAGGTATGATGTTGGTTCTACATGGGAGCAGCAGGAGTCAATAAGGTTCAAAGACTTGCAGCATGGAATTGGCGGAAGTATTTCTTTTGACACACCAATTGGTCCGGCAGATTTTTCAGTTGGAAGAAGCTTTCTTGTTAGCCAAGGACTCCAGGAAAGCTCTTTCGTTTGGGGAGACGTTCTGTTCTACTTTTCTATTGGGTATATAATTAATTATTAGGCAGCAAACTTAATTTAATTGATGTTGACTGTCTAAAAAATTGTTTTCTTTTACCATTAACCCACGGATTAATCCGTGGGTTAAATGCGTTACTTTTTTGTCTCCTTTGCCAGCTTATATAATTCAAGATATTTCTCCGCCGACCTCGTCCAGCTATAATCAGCCTTCATTCCGTTTGATTGAATTTTCTTCCAGATGTCTTTATGCTTAAATGTATTTGCTGCACGTTCAACAGATTTAAATAAAGCAAAACCTGTAGCATCATAAAATGAAAAACCATTTCCATCTTTAAATCCATAATGATTTTGTTCATCCCAATCTTTAACGGTATCAGCCAGCCCGCCGGTTTTTCTAACAATCGGCACCGTACCGTACTTTAAACTGTAGATTTGGTTAAGACCGCAAGGCTCATATCTTGATGGCATCAAAAACATGTCCGCGCCTGCTTCAATAAGATGAGATAGCTCATCGTTGTAACCAATATAAGCACCAACTTTATCGGGAAGTTGGTTTGATAGCCATCTAAATAAACTTTCGAAACGATCTTCACCACTGCCGAGAATAATCCATTGAGCATTGAGACTCATCAGTTCATTTATTGCATCAGCAAAAACATCGAAGCCCTTCTGTAAAACCATTCTTGAAACGATTCCAACCAAAGGGACATTTTCATCCAGCTTCATTCCAAAATGTTCAAGCAAATGTTTTTTATTTAGATACTTTCCTGTTCGATCATTAATTGTGTAGTGATATGGGATGTGCTTGTCGGTTTCAGGGTTCCATGTATTGTAATCCACACCGTTAACTATTCCATACAAATCATCTTTTCTTTGATGAAGCACGGTTTCCATTCCGGCACCATATTCCGGGGTTAAAATTTCGTGTGAGTATGTGTTGCTGACAGTATTTATAATATCAGCAAAAGAAACCCCGGCTTTCATAAATGACACTGCTCCATTTTGCTCAACGGGTCCATCCGGGTAAAAAAGATCACCACGGATTTCTGCACTTAATAAGACAGATTTTGAGAACAACCCCTGGTAACCGATGTTGTGTATTGTAAACAGTGTTCCTGTCTTATCGAATAGCCTGTCCCAGTTATAATTATCTTTTAAAAACAATGGAAGCAATCCTGTTTGCCAGTCGTTGCAATGAATTACATCGGGTGCCCATTGTAATCTTTGTAATGTTTCAATTACTGCTTTGGAAAAAAGAATAAACCTTTCGTCTTCGTCGAAGTCGTCAGTATAAATTCTATGTCTGTAGAAATAGTGTGGACAGTCGATAAAATAGACATCCACATTACTTTCAGGCAACTTGCTCTGATGAACGTGCACAGACCGAATTATTCCATTAATTCTGATAGGCATTTCGCCAATGTCCCAGTTATATTTTAGTCCATATCTGCTTTCGTCAATTCGTGTGTATTTGGGAACAAAAACCTTTACATCACAACCAAGATTTGTTAATTCTATGGGAAGAGAACCTGCAACATCAGCGAGCCCGCCTGTTTTTGCGTAGGGGAAACACTCTGAGGCAGCGAATGCGATTTTCATCTTCTTTGATTTCATCGGTCGTTCGCCCTTTACTTATAAACTAATAAAATTTTTTGTTATATGAATAATAAGGTATAAAGATTTAAATTTCATTTTATTAAAGAAAATAATTTACGGAGAGAAGATGAAAAAAATAATTAATGAGCTTTCGGTATTCCTTGATGGGGAAAAAGGGTCGGCGCCAATATTGTTTGTTCATGGGTTTCCATACGACCACCAGATGTGGAAACCTCAGATAGACGAATTCAGCAAACATTACTATTGTGTTTCTTACGACATTCGTGGGCTGGGGAGTTCACCAGCAGGCGAGGGACAATTTACAATGGAATTATTTGTTGATGATCTCGAGAAAACAATTGATGAGTTAGAACTTGATAAACCTATCCTTTGTGGGTTATCAATGGGAGGATATATTTCTTTAAGAGCGATGGAAAGAATGCCGGATAAATTTTCAGGATTGATTTTATGCGACACAAAATCCGAAGCGGATGATAATGAAGGAAAATTAAAAAGAGCAGAAGCTATTAAACAGATTAACTCCGGCAAGTTTGATGAGCTGATAGAAACATTTGTTCGCAACTGTTTTGGGGATAAATTTGTTGAAGAAGATAATTCCAATTACAACGAAGTTGTTGAGCGATCAAAGAAAAATGATCCCGTAGGCGTTAAAGGATGTCTTCTCGCAATGGCAGGAAGGACAGATACAACAGAAAGTCTTTCTAAAATAAAACTTCCCACACTTGTAATTTGCGGAAGCGAAGACAAACTCTCACCACCGAAGGTTATGAAACCAATGGCAGAAAAAATCGCAGGAAGCAAATTTATTTTAATTGAAGATGCCGGACATATGACCCCAATTGAAAATCCAAAGGAATTTAACCGGGCAATTAAAGAATTTCTATTTGAAAATAAATTTTAATTCTCCGTAAATATATTATTCAGAAGCTGTAACTAATGCACGAACATACAAACATCTTTGATATACTGATACATTCGTTTTCAACAACTTACCTGATGATTCCAGTTTTGTTTGTGCTTTACTTTGTCCTCGAATACTTTTCGCATTCAAAACAGCTTGACCTGATTTCAAAACTGAAAATTTCTGGTCCGCTTGGTCCCCTTGCCGGAACCTTGCTTGGAATTATTCCACAATGCGGAATGTCGGTTTTTGTAACAACGCTTTATCTTTCGCGAAGAGTTACGCTGGGAACTTTGATAGCAACCTATTTGGCTACGTCGGATGAAGCCATTCCTGTTTTACTTGCAAATCGTGGACAGGAGAGCGCAATCCTTTACATCGTAGGATTAAAAGTTTTAATTGGTGTGATTACCGGTTATATGATTGACTTTATTATGAATAGTAAATTATACGGGGGAAAACAACCGGAAGCCAGGTCTTCTCATGCAGTTAAAATTAAACACGAGCTTGAAAAAACAAAGTATAAGGAAATTGCACTTCACACTCTGAAGCGAACAATGAGAATTTATCTCTGGGTTTTGCTGATTACAATTGTGATATCTTCAATACTTTTCTTTTCAGATTCCGCACAGCTTATAAGATCGATTCAATCACATCCCAACATTCAAATTTTTGTTGCTGCATTGTTCGGTCTAATTCCAAACTGTGCCGCATCAATCGCAATTGCAGAAGCTTTTTTACACACAGGACTTTCAATTGGCGCAACTGTTGCCGGACTTAGTACCGGCGCAGGGTTTGGACCGATAGTTTTATTTAAAGATGGAAATTTGAAATTTGCACTTCATGCATTACTGATCAGCTTAGCTGCAGCAATT
>Ga0210085_1000228_pt1 | contig 25158 bp, 23 predicted proteins | sample China_Galinas_PW_5_FD_184866 | JGI IMG/M metagenome (GOLD analysis project Ga0210085, IMG submission 184866) | Wetland microbial communities from San Francisco Bay, California, USA, that impact long-term carbon sequestration - China_Galinas_PWC_D1... | ecosystem: Environmental > Aquatic > Marine...
GTAACTGCTTGATCTTACGAATATCTTGCTGGGAAAAATCGATTCTTATCATTGCTGTCTCGGAGGGCACAAAAACATTCTGTGACAACCAATATACCAAAATTCTGCAGGTTGCGCATACTTCCTAGAATTTACATTGTAAACGACAGTTTGTGGCTATAGGGGGTATATCTAAATATAGATACCAGACTCAAACCTCGTAAGGCAGATCAGCTCCGGCCACAGCCCGGGATTCGATTCCCAACGAAACGAAGTCGTCGTAACGGACCTCCCAGAGCTTGTGGCGTGGCCGCCAGATCCCTCCGACGGATTTTACTCTTTCGCGAAGATCGGTTTTCCAATATTCGACTCGAACAGGGAAGCGTTGCGAAAAGGCGAAGTGATCTTCTTAGGTAAGGACCGGCAAATCGGTGCCCCAGGGAATTCTTCTTCGATCAACTCGACAGTCGCGGGTCAGCAGCAGGTCAGCAGGATCAGGTCTAGCCTTGTATCTGCGCGCATCGAAGCACGGGAGGTTGGGCAAGGGAGTAATTGAGTTAAATGACCCGACCATGGCACTATTGTTGGTCGCAGAGGGTGTCGTTCAGCCAATCCATGGTTACGGCGTTGGACAGCGTCAGGTTGCCCAGTTGGCAGAAGGACTGGAGCTCCAACCACCTGGCGGAAAATATCCCTCCGTTCCGAGCCCTGAGTCAACCGAAAGCTGACAGTAATTGGAATGGAAAGCTACATTGCGCACAGGCGGTCGGATTTTCTTTGCAGAACCGGCTACCGTCGCAGATCGTCGATCTTCCGCTTACCGGATGTACGGACACCGAGAGACCACTCATGAAAACCACCAACTACCTACTGATTTCCGCCGCGTTCTGCCTGGGCCTCGGCGCCTGCGCCGCTAACCCGCGCATTTCGCAGGCCGAGGCCTGCGCCAACGGCTTGGATCGGGCCTTCTCCGAGCTCGACGATGCCAAGGCGAAGGGCTTCAGCGGCACCGTCAGCTGGACCAAGGCTGCCGGCCTGCTGTCGGCGGCCAAGGTTCAACAGCAATTCGACAAATATCCCAACTGCATCGACAAGGTGAAGCGGGCCCGCACATACATTCGCATGGCGAAACGGGGTATCTGATCGGAGCGACGAGCTCAGCGCCGCCAAAAGGTCGAGGTGAGGATCACGAGCAGGCTGTAGTATTCCAACCGCCCGGCCAGCATGCACCCGCCGAGTATCCACTTGGCGAGCTCGGGGAGATGACTGTAGCTGTCCACGGGCCCGACGCCCCCCAGTCCGGGGCCGACGTTGAACATGGAGGCCGCCACCGCGGCGATGGACGTGAGCACGTCCACCCCCAGGGCGGCGAGCAGCATGGAGGCGACGAAGTTGACCACGAATGCCAGATAGACCAGATTCAGCAGGCTCTGAATCGTGGGCTCCGGAATGACGCGCCCCCCCACCCGTACCTTGTAAACCGCCTGGGGCTCGGCCATGCGCCGAAACTCCCGGTCCACCACCCGCCCCAGCAGCACGATGCGAGCGGTCTTGAGCCCTCCCGCCGTCGAGCCGGTGCAGCCGCCTACGAACATCAGTCCCAGTAGCATCATCTGCGGCAGGGGTGGCCACAGAGAGTAGTTTTCCGTTATGAATCCAGTCGTGGTTACGATGGAGCTCACCTGGAAGAGCGCGCCGCGCAAGGCATGCTCCGGTGCGTAGTGCCTTTGCCATACGAGCACGCCGGCGATGACGAGACTCGCGGCCGCCACCAGCAACAGGTAGTAGCGGGTCTCGTAGTCGGTGAAGAACACCAGAGGACGCTGTTCCACCCACAGCCGGTAGTGCTGGATGAAGCTCATCCCGGAGAGCAGCATGAAGACGATGATGATGTAGTCGATGAGTGGGCTGTGGAATGCCGCGATGCTGGCGGTGCGGGTGGAAAATCCGCCGGTGCCCAGGGTCGAGAAGGACTGGCAGATGGCCTCGAAGCCATCCATGCCCGCCCACTGCAGTGCCAGCCACTCGGCAAGGGTCAGGGCGAGATAGATCTTCCACAGCGCCAAGGCCGTTTCGGCTACCCGGGGCTTTACCTTGTCGGACTTGGCACCGGAGAACTCGGCCCGGTAGAGGTGCATGCCGCCGTGGCCGATGAGCGGCAGGATGGCAACGCCCAGGAGCACGATGCCCATCCCCCCGACCCAGTGGGAGAGGGTGCGCCAGAGTTGGATTGGATTGGAGAGGATCTCCACGTCGTCGAGCACGGTGGCGCCGGTGGTGGTGAAGCCGGAGACGGACTCGAAGAACGAATCCGTGAAGGACGGGAAATAGGGTGAGAGGTAGAAGGGAAGCGCGCCGAAGACCGTCACCACACCCCAGATCAGGACGACGAGAAGCTGTGCCTCCCGCGGCCTCAGCTCGCGGGTCGCCTTTCGCCCGCAAGCGAGAACCAGTGCGAGCCCGGTGCCGGCGGTAATGACCGCCGATGTCAGAAGCACATCCTGATCGCGCCCACCGATGGCCAAGGCGTAGCCCCAGGGCAGCAGCATGACCCCGGCAAATCCAGCCAGGAACAAGCCCAGCACCCGACCGACGACCCGTACCTGGATCAGGGATGCAGCCATCGCCCCGGGGACTTGGTCAGAAAAGCGGCTTCCAGCTTGGAGATACACTGCTCCAGCGCGACGAGCACGACCCGGTCGCCGGCCTGGATGCTGTCGTCCCCGCGGGGGACGATGACCTCGCCGTTCTCCCGGGCAATAGCCGCCACGATGGCATCGCGGGGCAGTCGGATATCACGCAAGGGCCGCCCGATGTATCTCGAAGAGGCCGGGGCCTGGATCTCGATGGCCTCGGCGGCCTCCTCGCCGAAGCTCCGCACCGAGAGGACGTCCCCCTTGCGCACGAACTCCAGGATGGCGTCCACGGCCTTGAGGCGCGGGCTCACGGTGGTGTTGATACCCAGCCCACCCACCATTCCCAGGTAGTTGAGCCGGTTCACCTGGGCCACCACCTTGGCCGCACCCAGCCGCCGGGCGAGCAGCCCGGCGACCACATTGGAATCGTCGTTGCCGGAGAGCGCCAGAAAGGCATCGATTCCCTCGATATGCTCCTGCGACAAGGTCTCCTGGTCGGAGCCGTCGCCGTGGATTACCACGGTCTTCTCCAGGGTCTCGGCGATCTCTTCGCACCTGTTGGCATCCTCCTCGAAGAGCTTTACCGCGACGCCTTGGTCCTCCAGCGCCCGCGCCACTTCGACCCCCACTTCGTCTCCGCCGACGATGAAGACGCGCTGCAGCCGCGCCTGCGCCTTGATCCCCATGAAGTCCATGAATGCCTGCAGATGGTCCCGCGTCGTGACCGTATAGAGGTGATCTCCGGGCCGGAGGACCTCGGCGCCGTGGGGGATGATGACCGACGAGCCACGGAAGATCATGGCAACCATGGAGTTAGGAGACGGACCGGCCCGCACCAGGTCGTCCAGGCTCTTGTCGGCGAGCCAGCTCCCCTTCTCCACGTTCATACCGAACATCTTGACGGCGCCCCCCGCAAAATCGCGGATATCGGAAACGCCGGGAACGGGAAGGACCCGCAGGATACGTGCGATGATGTCGGTCTCCGGGTGGATGACGCGATCGATCCTTACCCCGCGGTCCTTCAACAGACCGCTCCAGTCCCGAAAATCCGGAGTGCGCAGTCGCACCGCCTTGACCGCCTCCGGTGCCTCGGCATGGACGATGAGCGCTGCCAGCAGATTGAGCTCGTCCGATTGGGTGACGGTGATCAGCATATCGGCTCGCTGGATCCCCGCCCGCCGCCAAGTCGCGATGCTGGCGGCATTGCCGTGCAGAACATGCGCGTCCAACGTGGCTTCGAGCTCCCGGCAGCGCTCCTCCTTGCGCTCCACCAGCGTCACCTCGTGACCCTCGTTGACGAGTCGCTTGCCGAGAAAGGCAGCCACTTGACCGCCGCCGGCGATGAAGATATTCATGGAACGAGAAATAAGCTAACGATCATGGGGCGAGGCGAGCCACCCCGACGATGAAAGGTCGCCTCGCCCCTGATCGTTCCCTCACCCCGACCCTCTCCCATAAAGGGAGAGGGAGAGTCGGAGCGCCTTCGGCGCGTACTTTCATAGTAAGTCATTCTGGACACAGTACCCGACCCCAACGCAATCGTGAGCCCCAGATTCGGTGCCCGGCCTCGCACACCTCCGAGATATCCCCGAGACGAAGGCGTACACGATCCCCACGCGGCACCTTCATCGATGAAAGCACGAAACCCGGGGCAAGTACAGGCGGCACCCCATAGGGGAATTTCTGCGGAAGGGTCCCGAACCGACGTGGGCTCAGAGAGGTCCGCAGCCGGATCGGACGATGGGGTGGATCGGCTTGCGGGCCTCGGGAGCCACACGGGGCAGGTGCTCTCAACGGAGGTCCAGATCGATCGGAGCCAATCGGGCGAGATCAATCGGGACCGGCGAACCTCGGCTCGCGCTTCTCCAGGAATGCCTGCATGCCTTCCTCCTGCTCGCCGGCCTCGAAGCAGGCGACAAAGGCGTCCATCTCCAGGCGGCAGGCGTCCGCGAGGCTCCTGTCTAGGCCGGCATCGATGACATTCTTCGCCCGCGCGACCGCAAACCGGCTCTGGCGGCGGATCTTGCCTGCCATCTCCATCGCGAAGCCCATGAGCTCTTCGTGCGCGACCAGATGATTGACCAGCCCCGTCTCCAGCGCGCGGCGGGCGTCGATGAGATCGCCGGTAAAGACCAACTCCTTGGCAACGGCCGCACCCACCAGGCGGCTGACCCGGGGAAGCGCGCCCCAGCCCGGGATGATGCCGAGAATCGTCTCCGGCAGGCCGAAGCGGGCCTTGTCCGATGCGATGCGGATGTCCGAGGCGAGCGCGACCTCCATCCCCCCACCGAGGCAATAGCCGTTGATCGCGGCGATCGTGGGCTTGTCCAGCTGCTCGATGGCGCGCATCAGCTGGTGGCCAAGCTCCGAATAGGCCCTGGCCTGTGCCGGCGTTTTCGTGCTCATTTCCGCGATATCGGCCCCCGAGATGAACGCCTTGCCCGCGCCCGTCAAGACGAGGACGGCGGCCGCAGGATCCGTTTGGAGCCCTCGTACGAGAGACAAGGCGGCGGTGACGGTCTCGGTGTCGAGCGCGTTGTACACTTCCGGGCGATCGAAAGTTAGAATCGCTACGCTCGAATCTATCTGAATTTTCAGGGGTGGTCGCTTTGGCATCGATGCAGATACGGCTGGTCGGGATGGCTGATCGATTGTTGCACAGATGACGCCGCAGGGCCGCCTCACGAGAGGTCGCTTCATCACCCTGGAGGGCGTCGAGGGGGCCGGCAAGACGACACAGCTCGCCGTCACCCGGCGCTGTCTGGAGGACAAGGACATACGGGTGATCGCCACCAGGGAGCCGGGCGGCTCGCCCATCGGCGAGCGCATCCGGGCGCTGCTGCTCGATCCTTCCTGCAAGGGGATGGCGACCGATGCGGAGCTTCTGCTCATGTTCGCCGCGCGCGCCGAGCATATCGCCAAGACGATCCGACCCGCCCTGGAGCAGGGGATCTGGGTCCTCTGCGATCGCTTCACGGACGCCACCTATGCCTACCAGGGCGGCGGCCGCGGGGTGGATCCGGCGCGCATCGCCTTCCTCGAGGATTCTGTCCAGGGTTCCCTGCGCCCGGATCTGACTCTTCTGTTGGATCTTCCGGTGGCTCGCGGCCTCGAGCGCGCCGGCAAACGCTCGGCGCCGGACCGCTTCGAGTCCGAGTCGCAGCGGTTCTTCGAGGCCGTCCGTGAAGCCTACCTGGCCATCTCCGAGTCCCAACCGCAACGGGTACGCCTGATCGACGCCTCCCCGCCCCTGGAGCAGGTGTCCGAGCAAGTCCGAAGCGCGGTCGCGACCTTCGTGGAAGCGATCGTCCCGTGAAGGGGCATCTTCCCATCGAGGCACCCTTGCCCTGGCACATCGGCTGCTGGGAAAGCATCTCCGGTGCCCGCAGCGCGGGGCGCCTTCCCCACGCCCTGCTCGTCACGGGTCCTGCCGGCGTAGGCAAGCGGCTTCTCGTCGAGGCGACGGTCCGCTCCCTGCTCTGCTCCCAGCCGGACGAGCGCGGCCTCGCCTGCGACCACTGCCGGGAATGCGAGCTGCTTGCAGCCGGCACCCACCCGGATTCTGTAAAAGTCGGCCCGGATCCGGACGGCAAGTCAGACGAGATCCGAGTCGATGCCATCCGCCGCCTTTCCGAGGCGGACACCCTGACGGCTCACCGCGGCGGCTACAAGGTCATCGTCCTGGACCCGGCGCAGAACATGAACCAAAACGCGGCGAACAGCCTCCTGAAGACCCTGGAGGAGCCCTGCCCCGGCACCTTTCTGTGTCTCGTCTGCGAGCGTCCGGATCGCCTCCCCGCCACGATCCGCAGCCGATGTCAGCAACTGCGCATTCCGGTCCCGCCCGAGCCCCAGGCGCTGGAATGGCTTCGGAAACATACGGATTCGCCGGATACGGCGGTCCTGCTGCGTCTGGCACACGGTGCTCCCCTGAAGGCCCTCGCCCTCATGGACGAGGATCGTCTGCCCCAGCGGGCGCGGCTCTTTCTTGGCTTCGTGGAGGTCGCCCGCGGTCTTCGTGATCCGATCACCGAGGCCGCCGCTTGGAACGAGCATGAGCCGGCTGTAGTATTGGACTGGATGGGCGGCTGGGTCAGCGACCTCCTACGCCTGGCGAGCGGCCACCGGGCACCCTACCTCATCAATCAGGACAAGGTCCGGGATCTGCACACCCTCGCCGAAGCGGTCGACCCGGAGGCGGGACACCGTTATCTTCTCCGGATCCTGGAAGCCAGGGCCAATCAACACAGCCCGGTCAACAGACTTCTCGCGTACGAATCCCTGCTGGTGCACTGGGCGGGAATCGGGCAGCGGCACAACCCATGCCTTCGACAAAGAGACTAGAGGTTTCGAGTGGACCAAGGCAGATCCGGCGTACAGCACCGCATCCTCAGCTTCGCGATCAAGGACAAGAACGCCCTCTACGCGGCGTACATGCCCTATGTCCGGAACGGGGGACTTTTCATACCCACGAGCAAGGAATACCGGATCGGCGACGAAATCTTCCTCCTGCTGCGGCTGATGAATGAGCCCGAGCGCATCCCGGTTGCGGGAAAGGTCGTCTGGGTTACCCCTCCGGGCGCCGAGGGAAACCGAGCGGTCGGCATCGGCATCCAGTTCAGCGAGCAGGACAATGGTGTGGCCCGCCAAAAGATCGAGGAGTATCTGACGGGTATGCTCACGTCAGACCGTCCGACGCATACTATGTGAGAACCGTTATGTGAGAACCGTTGCCGTTCGAGCTCGAGCCATGCTGGTCGATTCCCACTGCCACCTCGACCGCGTCGACCTGAAGCCGTACGCCGGAGAATTCCGTCGCCTCATGGAGGAGACGCAGGCCACCGGCGTCGGACACATGCTCTGCGTCTGCATCGACCTGGAGCACTACACCGAGATGAGGGATCTGGTCGAACCCTACCCCCAAGTTTCCGTCTCGGTCGGCGTCCACCCCAACGAGCGCGGCGGCCGCGACCCGGCACCCGATGAGCTGGCGTGGCTCGCAAAAGACGCACGCAACGTGGCCATCGGCGAGACCGGGCTGGACTACTATCGATGCGACGGAGAACCGGGCTGGCAGCAGCAGCGCTTCCGCAACCACATCCGCGCCGCACGGCTCAGTGCCAAGCCCCTGATCGTCCACACCAGGGATGCCCGCGAGGACACGCTCCGCATCCTCACAGAGGAGGGCGCCCGGGACGCCGGCGGCGTCCTGCACTGCTTTACGGAGACCTGGGAGATGGCCCGAAAAGCCCTGGATCTGGGCTTCTATATCTCCTTCTCGGGCATCCTGACCTTCAAGAAGGCAGAGGATCTCCGGGAGGTCGCGGCCAAGGTCCCTCTCGACCGTCTCTTGATCGAGACCGATTCCCCCTACCTGGCCCCGGTGCCCTACCGCGGGAAACCGAACGAGCCCAAGTATGTTTCCGCCGTGGCGCAATGCGTCGCCGGATTGCGCGGCATCGCCGTGGACGAGCTCGCCGCCGTGACCCGCGAGAACTTCTTTCGCCTGTTCCGCGACGCCGTGCCGGTGGACCCGGGGGAAGCGATGGGGCACAGGCACCCTCCCTTGCCCGCTGCCTGATCGAATCCTGATCCTCGACGATCGGTTCGACCTCCATGCTCCAACTTCGCGACCTGAGCCTGCGCCGCGGTCCCTGCCTGCTCCTGCAGGGGGCGGAGGCGACCATCTACCCCGGACAGCGGGTAGGGGTGGTCGGGCCCAACGGGTGCGGCAAGTCGAGCTTGCTCGCCCTCATCCGCGGCGAGCTGCACCCGGACGCGGGCGATCTGTTCCTTCCCGCGGATTGGGAGATCGCGCAGGTGGAGCAGCAGACCCCGAGCGGCGGACGCCCGGCGATCGAGCTGGTCCTCGACGGCGACCGCGAGCTGCGGGAGGTTCAGGCGGAGCTGGCGAGCGCCGAAGAGAAGGGAGAGGGCCTGCGCCAGGCCGAGCTGCACGGGCGTTTGGAGGCCATCGCGGGCTACGGTGCCGAGAGCCGTGCCGCCCGGATCCTGCACGGCCTGGGCTTCGAGCCGGGGCAGGAAAGGCTGCCGGTGGACAGCTTCTCAGGCGGCTGGCGCATGCGCTTGTCACTCGCCCGGGCGCTCATGTGCCGATCCGACCTGCTGCTCCTCGACGAGCCGACGAATCACCTGGACCTTGACGCCCTGATCTGGCTGGAGTCCTGGCTCGCGACCTATCCGGGCACCCTCCTGCTCATCTCCCACGACCGGGACTTTCTCGACGCCGTAACGGACCACATCCTGCACATCGACCAGGGACACATGGGCTTTTACAGCGGCAACTACAGCGCCTTCGAGCGCCAGCGCGCGGAGCGCCTGAGCCAACAGCAGGCCGCCTTCGACCGCCAGCAGCAGGAGATCGCTCACATACGGCACTTCGTGGACCGCTTCCGTGCCAAGGCGACCAAGGCGCGTCAGGCGCAGAGCCGTCTCAAGTCCCTGGAGCGCATGGAGCTCATCGCCCCCGCACACCTGGATTCCCCCTTCTCCTTCCGGCTGCGCGAGGCACCTTCCCTGCCCCGTCCCTTGCTGGCCCTGGAGGAGGTCGCGGCGGGGTACGGGGAACGGACTATCCTCGAGAGGGTCGACCTCGGCCTCGCCCCCGGGGATCGCATCGGTCTTCTGGGGCCCAACGGCGCGGGCAAGTCCACGCTCATCAAGATTCTCGCCGGCGAGCTCCAGCCACGATCCGGCCGCTACGTGCCGGCGCAAGGGCTGCGAGTCGGCTATTTTGCGCAGCACCAGATGGACCAACTGCATCCCGAAGAGAGTCCCCTCAAGCACCTGCAACGGTTGGCAGCGGACCATGGCGAGCAGGAGCTGCGCGACTACCTGGGTGGTTTCGCATTCCGCGGGGACAAGGCATTGGAGCCGATAGCACCCTTCTCGGGCGGTGAGAAGGCGCGGCTGGCCCTGGCCCTCTTGATCTGGCAGCGGCCCAACCTCCTGCTTCTCGACGAGCCCACGAATCACCTGGATCTCGAGATGCGGCATGCCCTGAGCGAAGCCCTGCAGGAGCACGAAGGTGCATTGGTGCTCGTCTCGCACGACCGCAACCTGCTGCGACTCACCTGCGACGACCTGTTGCTGGTCGATCAGGGAAAGGTGAGTGAATTTTCCGGGGATCTGGGCGACTACGCCGCCTGGCTCGCCCGGCGCCGGGTGGATCAGGACCCACCCGACCCCGGGCCGACATCCGGAGGCGGTGGCTCACGCAAGGAGCAGCGGCGGGCCGAGGCGGAACGTCGACGCCGCCTGCAGCCGCTGAAGAACCGCCTGGCGGACCTGGAGGCCCGCCTGGCCGAGCTCACCGCCCGGCGCGGCGACCTGGAGCGGGAGCTGGCCTCGCCGCAGCTCTACGAGCCCGCGTCCAAGTCCCGTCTGCTGTCGCTCATGGAGCAGAAACAGCGTCTCGACGGGGACCTGGAGGAGACCGAGATCGCCTGGCTCGAGATCGGCGAGACCCTGGAAAGTCAGGGGGCCTGAGGATCGTGAAGCCCTTTTGGAATCGCAGCTTCACCCTGGCCCGACTCCCGTCGAGACGATCGGGCAAGAGAGGCGCCCTTGGCCTGGGCCTGATCGTCGGGGGCCTGCTGGTGCTGTGGCTCGCCTGGCCCTATGTCACCCTGTGGCGGGTCGAGCGAGCGGCTTATGACGGCGACATGGCGGTGTTGGCGGACCTGATCGACATGAGCTCGGTTCGCGCCGAGATCAAGCGCAAGCTCAACAAGGACGCGGACAGCGACATCGGCGAGCTGTCCGATCCCTTCATCCGGTGGCTGCAGGAAGGTATCGCGGCGATGGGCAGCCAGGCCGTGGATCGCCTGGTGACCCTGTCCTGGGTCCGAGCACGGTTGATCGAGCACATCGCGGGCAGCAACGAGGGGCTCCTGGGGGGGGGCAGCTACGCCTTCTTCGATGCTCCGGACGGCTTTATTGCCCGCATCGGACTCGCTGCGGATACCCCTCTTCTGCTGCATCTTCGGTTTCGCGGTCTGCGCTGGCGGGTTTCCGCCGTATACTACTGACCCGCCGAAGAGATCGAGGAGCCCTCCATGGACATGTCTACCTATTTGAAGCTGTTGGCCCAAAAGCGCGGGTCGGACCTCTACTTCAGCCATGGCGCGCAGTTGCACATCAAGATCGATGGGGTCACGACGCCATTGGGGAGAAAGGTCTACACGGGAAAAGAGATCCGCGACCTGGCCTACGAGCTGCTGAGCACGGACAAGATCGAGTCCTACGAGCGCACCTGGGAATGCAACCTGGGCGTGTCCTTGGAGCAGGTCGGGCGTTTCCGCGTCAACATCTTCCGCCAGCGGGGCGAGCCGGCGATGGTAATCCGGTACGTCACGAACGTCATCCCCTCCATCGAAGAGCTCAACCTGCCGCAAGTCCTCAAGCAGCTCGTCATGGAGCCACGCGGGCTGATCCTGATCGTCGGTGCGACGGGCTCGGGCAAGTCCACCAGCCTGGCATCCATGATCGATTACCGTAACCGGCGCGAGGTGGGGCACATCCTCACCATCGAGGACCCCATCGAGTACGTTCACGAGCACAAACGCTCGGTGGTCAACCAGCGGGAGGTGGGGCTGGACACCCAGTCCTTCGGCGCAGCGCTCCAGAATGCCATGCGCGAGGCACCCGATGTCATCCTGATCGGCGAGATCCGCGACCGGGATGCCATGCAGCACGCCATCGCCTACGCCGAGACCGGACACCTCTGCCTTTCCACGCTTCACGCCAACAACGCCAACCAGGCGCTGGACCGGATCATCAATTTTTTCCCGGATTCCGCGCACCGCCAGATCTACATGGACCTGTCCCTCAATTTGAAGGCGGTCGTCTCCCAGCGCCTGATGCCCGCCCTCGACGGCGGCCGGGTCCCGGCGGTCGAGACCATGATCCTCTCGCGCTACGTCTCGGAGCTGATCCGCAAGGGCGAGATCCATGAGCTCAAAGAGGCGATGACCCGCAGCGAGACGCACGGTATGAAGACCTTCGACGACGCCTTGTACGATCTCTACAATGGCGGGCGCATCAGCCTCGAGGAGGCCCTGCAGAATGCCGACTCGCGCAACGACCTGGCACTGCGTATCCGCTTCGACAGCGCCGCCGGCGATCTTATGGAAGACACCGCAAAGAGCGCGGAATCCAGGGATCTGGCCAGTGGGACTTTCGGCCACTAACCGCAATATCCAGCAAGGACCTTTCCGATGCCTCATTTCAGGGATCTGTGCAAGAGCAACCCCAACGAGCGATTGTTCGACCAGGCGCCCCTGTCCATGGCCGCCGACGGACTGGCGAGCGACTTCAAGCATTACTACGCCCACACCTTGGGCAGGGATCGGACTTCACGCTCCGCCTACTACCCTTACCAGGCATTGGCACTCGTCATACGCGACCGCCTGGTGGAGCGCTGGAAACGGACCGGTCATACCAGGGACCGGCTCGACTCCAGGCGGACGTACTACCTGTCCCTGGAGTTCCTCATGGGCCGTGCCCTGAGCAACGCCATGCTGAATCTGGGGCTGAGCGACGAGGCGGAGCGCGGTCTCTACGATCTGGGGATCCTGCTGGAGGAGCTCGCCGATATCGAGCCCGACGCAGGTCTCGGCAACGGCGGGCTCGGTCGCCTGGCCGCCTGCTTCCTGGACAGCTGCGCGACCATGCAGCTACCGGTCAAGGGCTACGGTCTGCGTTACGAGTACGGCATGTTCCGCCAGCTGGTGGAGAACGGCTTTCAGGTCGAAGCACCCGATCACTGGCTGCGCAACGGCAATCCCTGGGAGCTGGAGCGCCCGGAGGATACCCAGCGCGTCCAATTCGGCGGCCACACCGAGCAATATCAGGATGCCGACGGGCGTACCCGGGTGCGTTGGGCGGGCACTCGTGACGTCCTGGCAATACCTTGTGACATTCCGGTGCCCGGCTATCGGAACGACACGATCAATACCCTGCGCCTCTGGAAAGCGGCTGCCACGGAAGAGTTCGATCTCGAGGAGTTCAACGCTGGGAGCTATCCGGAGTCGGTGGCGGGCAAGAACGAGGCCGAGCACATCACCATGGTGCTCTACCCAAACGACGCCAACGAGAACGGCAAGGAGCTGCGCCTTCGCCAGCAGTATTTCCTCGCCAGCGCCAGCCTCAAGGACGTCCTGCGGGCATGGATACGCCAGCACGGACACGACTTCAGCTGCTTTGCCGAGCTCAACTGCTTCCAGCTCAACGACACCCATCCCGCCGTCTCGGTCGCCGAGCTCATGCGCCAGCTGATCGACGAGCACCATCTGGAATGGGACGAGGCCTGGACCATCACCGCGTCCACCATGGCCTACACCAACCACACCCTGTTGCCGGAGGCCCTGGAGCGCTGGCCGGTGCGCCTCTTCGAGCAGCTGCTGCCGCGTCTGCTGGAGATCATCTACGAGATCAATGCCCTTTTCCTGGCAGAGGTGGCCGGCCGCTGGCCCGGCGACATGGACCGCCAGGCGCGCATGTCCCTCATCGAGGAGGGCTACGATCGCCAGATACGCATGGCCTATCTCGCCATCGTCGGTAGCTTCTCGGTCAACGGCGTTGCCGAGCTGCACTCCCAGCTCCTAACGGACGGCCTGTTCAGGGACTTCTACGAGCTGTGGCCGCACAAGTTCAACAACAAGACCAACGGGGTGACACCGAGGCGTTGGCTCGCCCTCTGCAACCCCAGGCTGAGGGACCTGCTCAACGAGACCATCGGTGAGGGTTGGATGCGCGACCTGACAGAGCTCGAGCGATTGGTGCCTTACGCCGACGACGCCGCCTTCCGCGAAACCTGGCACGGAATAAAACAGGCGAACAAGGAGCAGCTCGCCGACCTGGTGACCAGCGAGTGCCGCGTGACCTTCGCGCCGGAGTCCCTATTCGACGTCCAGGTCAAGCGCATCCACGAGTACAAGCGTCAACTGCTCAACATCCTGCACGTCGTCCACCTCTACAACCGCATCAAGCGCGGCGACATCCATGACTGGACCCCACGCAATGTGCTGATCGGAGGCAAGGCGGCACCCGGCTATGCCATGGCCAAGCTGATCATCAAGCTGATCAACAACGTGGCCCATGTCGTGAATGCGGACGCCGAGACCCGGGGTCTGCTCCGGGTCGCCTTCACCCCTAATTACCGGGTCTCGACGATGGAGATCATCGCCCCCGGGACCGATCTGTCCGAGCAGATCTCCACTGCCGGCAAGGAGGCATCGGGGACGGGCAACATGAAGTTCATGATGAACGGTGCCGTCACCATCGGCACCCTGGACGGGGCCAACATCGAGATCCGCGACGAGGTGGGCGACGACAACTTCTTCCTTTTCGGGCTCACCGCCGATCAGGTTCAGGCCAGGCGGGCTGACTATGATCCGGCGGGGATCATCTCGGATGATCCCGCCCTGCTCCAGGTGATGGGCCTGCTGGAAGCGGGCCACTTCAGCCAATTCGAGCCGGGAATCTTCGATCCCATCCTCGGGGCCATCCGCAGCCCCGAAGATCCCTGGATGACGGCAGCGGACTTCGACAGCTACCGCAAGGCCCAGGAGCGCGTAGCGGCCGCCTACGCAGACCAGGATTCCTGGGTGCGCATGAGCATCCTGAACACGGCCCACAGCGGGCGCTTCTCATCGGACCGCACCATCGCGGACTACAATCGGGACATCTGGAAGCTGGATACGATTGTCCCGGACCGTCTCGGCTAACGATCATGGGGCGAGGCGAGCCACGCCACAGGCAATGAAAGGTCGCCTCGCCCCTGGTAGTTCCCCCACCCATCCATCTCCCAGAGGGAGAAGGCGAGTCGGAGCGCCTTAGGCGCACACTTTCAGGGTAACTCGGACGGAACCTGGTCCAGGTCCAGGTACATCTCTCCGCAACAGCGCTCGACAACCAAGACGCGGGGCGTCATGAATCTTGCTTGTCATGTGGGCAAACCCATGCGGTTGCATGTGCCGGGCAGCCCGGCCAGTTCCTGAGCTGGGCCCCGGTCCTGACCTTCGATCGCCAGATCCTGGTTCGCCCACCCCTCCGGCACTTCGCCCCTGGTGAGCTGAAGCGGGCAAAACCGGGGCGATCGCGGGAGTCGACCGTGTGTCGATGCACCGATTGCGTGCAACCCCTGGAGGGAACCGGTTAGCCGCCTGTTGATTGGCCGTCCTGCCACCGGATCCCGGCATTCTCTGCCGAACTGCAACCTGAGCTACTGAGCACCATGAGCCGCGACAATTCGACCATTCTCTACACCCTGACCGACGAATCTCCGCTGCTGGCGACCGCCTCGCTGCTGCCGATCTTCCGCACCTTCACCGCGCCGGTCGGCATCCGCATCGAGAAGAGCGACATCTCGCTGGTGAAGCGCATCCTCGCGAGCTTCCCGGACTACCTGGACGAAGCGCAACGGGCGCCGGACGCGCTTGCCGAGCTCACCGAGCTGACCCAGCTGCCGACCACCAACATCATCATGCCCAATATCAGCGCCTCCCTGAACCAGCTCAGAGCGGCAATCACAGAGCTGCAGTCGAAGGGCTTCACGGTCCCAGACTTTCCGGACGAGCCAGAAACCGAGGACGAGAAGGACATCAAGGCCCGCTACGCCAAGGTGCTCGGCAGTGCCGTCAACCCGGTGCTGCGCGAAGGCAACTCGGATCGTCGTGCACCGGCCGCGGTCAAGCGCTACGCGCGCACCCACCCGCACCCCATGGGCAAATGGAGTCCGGCCTCACGCACCCATGTCGCGCACATGCGCGGCGGCGACTTCTACTCCAGCGAGAAGTGCATGACCATGGGCCACGCCTGCGAGGTGCGCATGGACCTGGTCACCAAGTACGGCGAGGAGATCCTGCTCAAGGAAAAGACCCCGCTGCTCGCGGGCGAGATCATCGACAGCATGTCCATGAGCAAGAAGGCCCTGTGCCAGTTCTTCGAGGACCAGCTGCAGGACGCCTACGAGACCGGCGTGATGTTCTCCCTGCATGTGAAGGCGACCATGATGAAGGTCTCGCATCCGATCGTGTTCGGCCACGCGGTCAAGGTCTTCTACAAGGACCTGTTCCAGAAGCACGGCGAGCTCTTCGAGCGTCTCGGCGCGAATCCGAACAATGGCCTCTCCAGCATCTACGAGAAGATCCAGGTGCTGCCGCGCTCGGTGCGCGAGGAGATCGAAGAGGACATTCACGCCTGCTATCGAATGCGCCCCGAGCTGGCGATGGTCGATACCCGCAAGCGCATCTACAACCTGCACGCACCGAACGACGTCATCGTCGACGCTTCCATGCCGGCGATGATCCGCGAGGGCGGCAAGATGTGGGGCCCGGATGACAGGCTGAAGGACACCAAGGCGGTCAACCCGGAGAGCACCTATTCGCGCATCTACCAGGAGATGATCAACTTCTGCAAGACCAACGGCGCCTTCGATCCGGCCACCAGGCAGGCACGGTCCCCAACGTGGGACTGATGGCGAAGAAGGCCGAGGAATACGGCTCCCACGACAACACCTTCGAGATTCCTGTCGACGGCATCGTGCGCATCGTCGAGATCGGCGGCGAGGTGCTGATCGAGCAGCAGGTCGAGAAGGGCGACATCTGGCGCATGTGCCAGACCAAGGACGAGCCGGTGCGCGATTCGAGACCGGCGCCGGCGGCACCGCCCCGAACCTCATCCAGCAACTGCTGGAAGAGAACCACCTGAGCTGGGACTCGCTGGGAGAGATCCTGGCGCTGGCGGTATCGATCGAAGAGGTCGCCAAGAAGACCGGTAACCAACAGGCCGCGATCCTGGCCAGGACGCTCGACGAGGCGACCGGCAAACTGCTCGAAAACGGCAAGTCGCCCTCGTTCAGGACCGGAGAGCTGGACAATCGCGGCAGTCATTTCTACCTGGCGCTGTACTGGGCGCAGGCGCTGGCCGAGCAAACCGAGGACCGGGAGCTGGCGGCCCGCTTCGCCCCGCTGGCCAAGACGCTGACCGACAACGAGGAGAAGATCGCCGCCGAGTTTTCCGCCGTGCAGGGCCACCCGGTGGAGATCGGCGGGTATTACCTGGCCGACTCCGAGAAGACCAAGGCCGTAATGCGCCCGAGCCCCACCTTCAATGCCGCTTTGCGCGCGGCGCGGGGCTCCTGACGCGATTGCCGGAAAAGCACAAGACCCTACTGCACTGGATCTTGTTCTTCCCTGACGCGAAAGGCGCGCATCGCCACGCAGGTGCGCCGTACGTGCCAGGACGGATCTTGCCCTTGCAGTCTCGCCATCCTAGACTGCAATGACCAACTTGGTCATTTTGCGGGTTACCAGCATGCAACAGGTTCAGATCGCCGAAGCCAAGGCACACTTCTCGGCGCTCATCGAGCGCGTCGAGGCCGGCGAGGAGATCATCATTGCGCGCCGCGGCAAACCGGTTGCGCGCTTGGTGAAAGAGTACGGCGATGCCGAGAGCGTGGCCGATGTTCTCGAAGAAGTCTGGACACTCGGCGGCTTCGACTTGGAAGCCCCCCCCGAGCTCGCCTTGGATGACGTCGATCTGGACTGAGCCTCATGCGTCGCTTTCTTCTGGACACCAACATCCTCATTGCGCTGACCAAGAAGCATCCCTGTCCCGCGGAACGACTTTCGAGCGTCCAGGCAAAGGCGGTCCTGTTGTCTACCGTCGTCTTGGCCGAAATCGAATACGGCATCGCCAAGAGCATGCGCAAGGAGCACAACAGGACGATCTTCGAGCGGCTGCTGCAAGGTTTTCAGATCCTTCCCTTCAACGAGACTGCCGCCGGCCACTATGGCCCGATCCGGGCTGCCCTGGAGCGACGCGGCGAGCTGATTGGCCCGTACGACTTGATGATCGCGGCCCAGGCGAGAGCGGAGAATGCGGTCCTTGTGACGGACAATGTCCAGGAATTCCAACGGGTCGAAGGGTTGATCGTGGAAAACTGGCTCGTCGGTTAGATTTTTCTGGCGAATTTACTCGAGCATCCGCGGGACAATCACTCGAGAGGGCGATGCAATCATTCTGCGCCCGCCCAAGGCTGATTCTCCTGATCTATTCGGGCTACACTCCCCTTCTGGCACAAAAGGATGAGACGGACCGCCAGCCATGCCCACACCACCGCGGGTCTTCCTGAGCTACAGCCACGATAGCGACGCCCACCGCGAGCGCGTCCTCGCCCTCTCCGAGCGGCTGCGGGAGGACGGCATCCACACCATCCTCGACCGCTACGTCAACGGCACCCCGCCCGAAGGTTGGCCGCGCTGGATGCTCGACCGACTGGACGAATCGGACCGGGTGCTCCTAATCTGCACCCCCACCTACTACCGGCGCTTTCGCAGCCACGAGGAGCCCGGCCAAGACAAGATCAGGGGCAAGGGCGTGGACTGGGAAGGGGCGATCATCACCCAGGAGATCTACGACGCCCGCAGCAAGACCACCCGCTTCATCCCGGTGCTCTTCGATCCCGCCGACGAGCCCTCCATCCCCGTGCCGGTAAGCACCCACACCCACTACTGCCTGACCTCCGAAGAAGCCTACCAGGCCCTCTACGACGCCCTGCTCCAACAGGCGGGCGTCGAGCCGGGGCCAGTCGGAAAGCTCGAGCACAAGCCGCGCCCGCAGGGCAAGCCGCTCACCTTCGACACTGCCAACGCCGCGGCGGCCCCGCGCATCGACCTCGCCCACCTCCCCGCCGGTGCCGAGCACTTCCTCGGTCGCGGGCCGGAGCTAGCGGCACTGGACGAGGCCTGGAGCCAGCCCGGCACCGCGGTGGTGGAGCTGATCGCCCCCGGCGGCACGGGCAAGACGGCGCTGGTCAAGCGCTGGCTGGATGGACTGCGGGCCTCGGGTTGGGGTGCTGCCGCTCGGGTCTACGGCTGGTCCTTCTACAGCCAGGGCACGGGGGACGACCGGCAGGCATCGGAAGGCCACTTCCTCGCCGAGGCGATCCAGTGGCTCGGCGTCGAGATCGAAGCCTCCGCCAACCCGGCGGACAAGGGCCGGGCGCTGGCGGATTCCATCCTCGCGAGCCGCACGCTGCTGGTCCTGGACGGCCTGGAGCCGCTGCAATACACACCCGGCCCCATGGCGGGGGAGCTGCGCGCCCCCGGCCTCAGAACCCTGCTCAGCCAGCTCGCCGCCGCCGGCCAGCCGGGGCTATGCCTGGTCACCAGCCGGGAATGGCTCCAGGACCTGGGCGAGTGGGTGAGAACGCCTACTTACCCCCAAGGCCCGGTGCTGCGCCTGGACCAGGGCAACCTGAGCGACAGCGACGGCGCCGCCCTGCTCCACGCCCGGGGCGCGACCCGGGCCGGCGCCGCGCCTATCCGCCCGGACGATGAGGAGCTGATCGCAGCCAGCCGGGAGGTCCAGGGCCACGCCCTCACCCTTTCGCTGCTCGGTCGCTACCTCGCCCGCACCAAGGGCGGGGACATCCGCAAACGCGACGCCGTCGACCTGGTGCGTGCCGACCAGGACGCCCGCAGCCACGCCGCCAAGGTGGTCGCCGCCTACGAGACCTGGTTCGCCCGGGAAGGGGAGCAGCGCTCCCGGGAGCTGGCGGCGCTGCGCCTGCTCGGCTACTTCGACCGTCCCGCCAGCCGCGAGCTGCTCGAAGCGCTATGCGCCGCCCCGCCCATCGCCGGGCTCACCGAGCCCCTGCAGGGGCTGGACGCGGACGCCTGGGCCAGCACCCTGGCCAACCTCGCCGACTGCGGCCTGGCCCAGCCAGATTCGCAGACCGGCAGCCTCGACGCCCACCCCCTGGTGCGCGAGCACCTGGCCGAGACGCTCCGGCGCACCCGGCCCCAAGCCTGGCGCGAGGGCCACCGGCGGCTCTACGCATGGCTCAAGACGAGCACGCCCCACTGGCCGGGCTCCAGCCCCTCTACCAGGCCGTCGCCCATGGCTGCCTGGCGGGCTTGTGGCAGGAGGCCTGCGTCGAGGTCTATCGCGACCGCATCCTGCGCGGCACGGGGGACGACGGCTTCTATAGCTGGAGGAAGCTCGGGGCCTTCGGTGCCAACCTGGGCGCGGTCGCCTGCTTCTTCACCGAGCCCTGGCGTCGACCGGCCCCGGCCCTGAGCGAGTACGCCCGGGCCGGGCGCCGGAGGCGATGGCGGACGCCCGCCGTTCGGTGGAGCACGCCGATCGCAGCGGGGATGCCTTCCAGCGCATGGTCAATCGCGCCACCCTGGCGGACGCCCTGCAGCAGTAGGGCGAGACCGCGGAGTCGCTGGCGGCCTTCGCCAAGGCCGAGCGCCTGCAGGCTCAGCGGCAGCCCGGATCCCCGCTGCTCTACTCGGTCCGGGGCTTCCGCTATTGCAACCTTCTCCTGGCCGGGGCCGAGCGGGCCGCCTCGTCCGGTCCGGGCGGGCTCGGGGAGGGCGGACCCGGGGAGGGCGTTGGGGGGGCGGGGGCCGATCCGGGCCGGGTGGCGGCCTGCGATGAGGTGGTGCGGCGGGCAGGGCGGACGCTGGAGTGGGCCGAAGCAAATCGGGCGTCTTTGCTCGGCTATTCCCTTGAGCACCTCACCCTCGCCCGCTGCGCCCTCTACAAGGACTGCCTCCAGGGGCGCCCGCCCGGCCCCGAGGCCCGGGACCAAACCGAGCGCGCCCTCGACCGCCTGCGCGCCGCCGGCCGGCAGGATTACCTCCCCCGCAGCCTCCTCACGCGCGCCTGGCTGCGCCACGCCCTGGGCGAGCCCGTCGCCGCCCACGCCGACCTCGACGACGCCCAGCGCATCGCCGCCCGCGGCGGCATGGCCCTGCACCAGACCGACATCGCCCTCACCCGTGCCCGCCTGTTCCAGGACCGCGCCCTGATCGAAGAGTACGGCTACAACCGCCACCTGCCGGAGCTCCAAGACGCCGAGGCCGCCGCCGCAAGCTGGCCGGACTGACCGTCACGACAGCGGGCGTAGCCTGGATGGAGCGGAATCCAGGACACCGACGGCAGGGCCAACCCCGGATTCCACCGCGCTTCATCCGGGCTAGGGGCTATCGGTCGTTTTCCTCCCTTCCCGGCCCGGCAGGAGGGCATCGCCCACGATCGCAGCCGAACGGTGGGCAATGCCCACCCTGCCGAGCTTGCTCCTTGCGCTCACGAGCGGCTAAAACCTCTCCCATCCCGAGGCGTACAATTCCCCCGCCATTTTGTTCCGAGGAGGAACGCCATGTCTGATGTTGCACGTTTGAACGAGCGGTTCGGGATCGAGGGCGAGCTGACCTTTCGGGTCGGCGGGCACGGGGCGCCGGTCGCCGCTGTCACCAATGCACAGGGGAGGGGGAGCATTGCCCTGCAGGGTGCCCAGGTGCTGGACTGGGTGCCGGTCGGCCGGGAGCCGGTCGTCTGGCTGTCGGAGGATGCCAGATTCAAGGCCGGCAAGTCGCTGCGGGGCGGCGCGCCCGTGTGCTGGCCCTGGTTCGGGCCCCATCCGGATGATCCACGGAAGCCGGCCCACGGCTTCGCTCGCAACCTGGACTGGGAGGTCACCGAGGCCGCCGGCGTCCCGGAAGGCACCCGCATCCGCCTGCGTTTCATTCCCGGCGAGGCCGTGCACGCCCTGTGGCCCCACGAGGCGGAGCTTTCCCTGGTCGTGGTCATGGGCGAGCGGCTTCTTCTGGAGCTGGAGACCCGCAACCTGGGGACTGACCCCATCGAGCTGACCCAGGCCCTGCATACCTACTTCCGCGTAGGCGACATCGCCTCCGTCCAGGTGGAGGGTCTGGAGGGCTGCGAGTACATCGACAAGGTGGGCGAGCAGGCCACGCGCCGCCAGGAGGGACTCCTGGTCATCCCCGGCGAGGTCGATCGCATCTACCTGGATTGTCCCGGAGATGCGGTCATCGTCGACCGCGCCCTGGAGCGCCGCATTCGGGTCTCCAAACAAGGCAGCAAGAGTTATGTGGTCTGGAATCCCTGGGAGGAGACCGGACAGACCTTAGGCGACATGGGCGAGGACGGCTACCGGACCATGCTCTGTGTCGAAACCACCAACGCCGGGTCGGACACCGTGGTTGTCGAGCCAGGTGACACATATCGACTCGTAGCCGAGTACGCGGTGGAATCGCTCTGATCCCGGGTTAATACAATAGTGGTGCGAGCCGCACCGCCCGATTCCGGGATCGGGAATTCCGGCAATCGCCTCATCCGCTCATCGAATAGGGGGAAGCGCCATGCTCGGAGCCATTCCCGGGGACATCATCGGCTCGGTCTACGAGGCAAGGCCGGTCAAGACGTTGGACTTTGCACTCTTCCCGCCGGGCGCTCGCTTTACCGATGACAGCGTGCTGACCCTGGCCACCGCCGAGGCATTGCTCGGCGACGGAGATTATGCCGGCGCCTACCGCCGCTACGGACGGGCCTTTCCCGATGCGGGGTACGGAGGCAGCTTCCTGGGCTGGCTGCTCAGCGAGGATGGCGGTCCCTACAACAGCTGGGGCAACGGCTCGGCCATGCGGGTGAGCCCCGTGGGCTTTGCCCTGGATACCGTCGGGGAGGTGCTGGCGGAGGCGGCAAGGAGTGCCGCCGTCACGCACAACCACCCCGAGGGCATCAAGGGTGCGCAGGCCACGGCACTCGCGGTCCTGCTCGCCCGCTCGGGAGAGGACAAGGCGATGATCAAGACCGAAATCCAGCAGCGCTTCGGCTACGACCTGGAGCGCTCGCTCGACGCCATCCGTCCGGGTTACTTCTTCGATGTGTCCTGCCAGGGCTCGGTGCCCGAGTCCCTGATCGCATTCCTGGAATCGACCGACTACGAGGGCGCCGTGCACAACGCCGTCTCCCTCGGCGGGGATGCGGACACCATGGCCTGTATCGCGGGAGGCGTTGCGCAGGCGTTCTACGGCGCAGTGCCGAGGCAGATTGCCGACGAGGTGCGGAAGCGGCTGCCGGACGATCATCTGAGCGTCCTGGATCGGTTCGAGCGCCGCTACGGAACGGCGGGCAGAGATCCCACCAGGGAATAGCGCCGGGCGCTGGATTAATGGTCCCTGGTGGGCGTCAAACCGGCAGCTTCGCTGAACGCCGACAGCCGGCTGAGCGAGGATGTCCTCGATTGATCACGGCCCCGAGCAGAGGACCACAGCATGACCAAGCTCCCAACCCCGCAGTTCATCTCCCCGCAGACCGACTCCAGTCAGTACCGGCCGGCAATCGACGCATCGGCGACCATGGTCATCTACGAGTGCACACCGATCGGCGGCGGCGACACCAAGCTCTACAGCCTCGATCCGAGTCAGACCTCGCCCCAGCCGCAGCCCTTCTTCCCGGCCTCGGTCGACGCACCCAACAGCCAGACTCGAGCCGACATCTGTTGGTCGACCGGAAACGTCGCGCTCAATGGTGCGAGCGCGAACGATGAGCCTGTCAGCGTGCTGACCGCAAACAGCAGCGGCAGCCGGATCATCGCCCGGTTCTCGGGCTCGACCGGCTGGAGCTACCCCCAGTGGTCGGCGGACGGCTCGACCCTGACGGTCATGAACGCGGCGCCGAGCGCCAGCCCGCGACCGTGCACGAGTCAGGTGGACAGCCGCTCCGGCACGGTTACGATCGCCAACCTCGGCGGGATGAGCGGATCGGCAAGCATGTACGGGGGGGATGCCCGCGGTGAGCCCCAACAACGCCATCAGCATCGCCTATGCCGGTCAGCCACAGGCGAGCGGCTGGCACGGGCAACCCCCGGGGTATCAGCAAGACTACAACTACATCTTCATCAACAGCGGCACCGGGCCGTTCGAATCGGCCCAGCTCGAGCCCGACGCGCCAACGACCGCGTTCGACCCGGCCTACCAAGGTCGAGCCCCGGCGTGGTCACCCGACGGTCGCTACCTGGTGTTCGAGTCCAACCGCCTCGGTAGAGGCTACGCCCTGTTCTTGTTCGATACCCATGACCCGAGCGCCCAGGCCGTTTTGCTCATCGACTCCAGCTACGGGGCGCAGCATGCCAAGTTCTTTCCCGACGGCAACAGCCTCATCTTGTGCGCCAGGCCCAGCCCGGGCGCGCCGATGGCGATCGCAACCCTCGACATCAGCAGCTTCCTCTGAGGCCGGGATCTCCAAACGTGTCCATCCAGGATCTGTTCGCCAACGGGGCCAAGCCCAACATCCTGTTTCTCATTACCGACCAACAGCGTGCGATCGGAACCTAGCCAAGCGACTCCGCCAAGCGACTCCGCCAAGCGACTGCTCGACCGGATGCCGGCCGAGAAGCGCCTGCGGGCCAACGGGCTGAGCTTCGACAATGCCGTGACGGGCGCGTGCATGTGCTCGCCGAGCCGCGCGACCTTCCTGACCAGCAACTACCCGGTCGTCACCGGGGCCACGGGTACGGGCACGAGCACTCTGCCGTCGACAGAGAGCTTCGCCAACCTCGCCACGCTCCTCAGCCAGGCCGGTTACACCTGCGAGTGGAAGGGCAAGTGGCACTTGCTCGACCACCGCATGACCAATGGACCAACCGCGTTCGGCTGGTCGACGACTTGGGATCCGCGAGACTCGGGCACGACCTTATCCGTCGACAGCACGCTCGGCGGCCCGTTGACGGGAGGTGTCTCGGCGCCGAGCGAGCGGCGCCCGAACGGTGGACCGGCCGAGAACGACCAGCAGTACCTTGCCGATGCCGTCGGCTTTCTGGCCAATCCACCGAGCGAGCCCTGGTGCCTCGCGGTCAACTTCGTCAATCCCCACGACATCCACGTAGCGCGCATGACCACGGCCAACGCAGAGGGCAAGCTGCTCTCCACCGGCAACCAGCACGACTCTGGGTTCACGACGGACGACCTCACCCAGGTCGCGGCGCCGTTGCCCGCGAGCGTCAACGAGGACCTCTCGACCAAGCCGCGCGCCCAGATTGCTCAGGCCTTCGCGAACCTCAGCCCGACCTGCTCGACCCAGGACTACATCAACTTTTACGCCTACCTGCAGACCACGATCGACGGGGCGCTCGGCTCGGTCCTCGACGCTGCGAGCGACGCGAGCGACGCGAGCGGCAACCTGCCCGATAACCTGCTCATCATTCGCTTCGCGGACCACGGCAAGCTCGGGCTCAGTCATGGCCTCGTCGAGAAGTTCTACAACGCCTACGATGAGGCGATTCGCGTTCCACTGGTGTTCTGCAACCCCTCGGTCTGATCGAGCGCAGAGACCACGACCGCACTGGCGAGCCTCGTCGATCTCGTGCCGACCCTGGCCGGCCTCTTAGGGGTCGACGTCGAGCCCGGGCAGCAGACGCTGGTCGGCCAGGATCTGACACCGATTCTCTACGGCGTCAATCTTCGGTTGGGCGGCGTCGGGGGTGTCGCCCACTCGTCCGTGGTGCTCGGCTGCTCGCGGCGGCGCGGATGCGGCGTTGCAGACCTTCGGAGCGGACGAGGTTGCGGTCACGTATCGGTAGGGAGGCCGTCTCGATGGCGGTGGGTGAATCGAAGAGCGCCGGGATGGTCTCGATCGGCAGGCCGTCGAGCTCGCGCGTACGCGCGTCGGCGTCGAGAACCGAGAAGGCTGCCGGGAGGCG